>Ga0068864_100001222_pt1 | contig 21340 bp, 21 predicted proteins | sample KBSSwiS72_FD_66586 | JGI IMG/M metagenome (GOLD analysis project Ga0068864, IMG submission 66586) | Switchgrass rhizosphere microbial communities from Kellogg Biological Station, Michigan, USA - KBS Switchgrass S7-2 | ecosystem: Host-associated > Plants > Roots > Rhizosphere > Soil ... | reverse complement strand
AGTCCGGCGCGACGCAGCGTGGTATGAGCATCCTTGCTCAATCCCATCGCTCGTGCGATGCCGACCGCGATGTTCGCAACGCCTTCGGAATGCCGAGCGGTATAGGGTGACTTCGCGTCCACCACACGCGCGAACGCCTCGGCGACACCGTCGAGCCGCTCCTCATCCGCGAGAATCACCCGGTCGGTGGGTTCGTGATCTCCCACCTGATCGATCGCATCCACCGACCCCAGAGTAAACCAGAATCGGCTGTCGTCCCGCAACGACTGGAGCGCCATGACCAGCTCGGGATCGAACCAACGACCCCGACGGCGACGAGCCACCTCGTAGGCTTCTTCCGGACCGAACGCGTGAGCGAACACCTCAACCGTCTGCGCCAGGCCGGCGATTCGACCGAGGAGCGGGATATCGTTGCCCTTCAAGCCGAGGGGCAGGCCGCTTCCGTCCCAGTGCTCGTCGAGAGCCCGAATCGCTTGCTGCGTCGCGGGCTCGAGTCCCAGCATCCGCGCGATGTCGGCGCCACGTTCGCAACGGGTCGCGGTCATCTCGCGCCCGGAGCCCTTATCCCGAGTGCTCAGTTGCAGGACCCGCCACGCGCGCGCAAGCGGATTGCGGTGCGGTGCCACATGGCTCAGGGCATAGCCCGCCGATGACAGGCCACTGGTCCAGTCGGTGAGTTTGTGGGCGCGCTTGAGGGTGAGATCATCAGCGCCGAACAGACTGCAGAGCCGAGCGGCGTTAGAGGAGCAGCCCAGATCCTTGAGCAAGAGCGCATAGAACAACGCCGAGCGTTCCTCATCGGTCAGTCGGACCACCTCGGCCAGACGCATCCCGATGAGGCAGGTCCGGACGGCGTGGCCTTGGGGCTGTCCTTCGGTAATGTCGAGGGCGTAGCTCAGGGCGGAAACGACTTCCGACAACCGAACCGTGCTGTCTGGGAATGCGACGGACTGGGCGGCCGGGGCGGTCAGGCCGGGCTGGACCTGAGCCGGATAGGTCGAAAGCGAGACTCCCCCGCTCCTCCGCTCCGGCAAAACGCGGCGGCTGGCCCCTGGTACGGTTGGTAAGTCGTTGATATTGAAGGTCATGCCCTTATGAGGGGCAAGCGGTGTGCCGATCGGCCGCTCTAGCGGGGCCCGGAGCTCACCCGTACAATGGAAAAGGGACTCTGGACGCCGCAATTTTGACGACTTTGAGGTAGCTCCGCCTTGTCGCGCCCCCGCTCTTTCCGGCTGGTCCTTCTTCTTTTCATGCTCGCCGTGGCGCTCCGTTGCGGGGGCGACATCACGGTCCCCGCCGAAGGCCTGCCGAGTCGCATCGAAATCATCAGCGGCGATGGCCAGACCGGCGTGGCTGGCGGCCCGCTGTCCGACTCCCTCGTCGTTCGGATAACCGATTCGAAGGATCGTCCGGTTGCAGATCAGCCGGTCGAATTCGCTCCCGTAGGCGCGGGCGCCGCGCAGGACCTCATTCCCGACACAGCCATGACCGGCACGGATGGTCGAGCCTGGAGTCGCTGGGTGCTGGGCACTCGGGCCGGTGCGGTACAGGTGAAGGCGCGCGCGCTGGGGCGGTCACCAGTTGAGGTCACATTCAGCGCCACGGCCCAACCAGGTCCGCCCCACGCCCTGTCCCTGATAGGTGGCGCCGGACAAACCGGTATGGTCGGCGCCACGCTGGATGATTCACTCCTGGTTCGGGTAGTCGATCAGTACAACAACCCGATCGAGAGTCAGGTCGTTTCGTGGACCGCGGAAAACGGCGGCACCGTGAGTGACGCCGCCACGTCGACTGACGCAGCCGGCCGAGCCGGGATTCGATGGCAGCTGGGTAATCAGGCGGGGATGCAGACCAGCCACGCAATGATTGCGACACTTCCCAGCTCAGCGCTCGACTTCACCGCGACCGCACTTCCCGCTGCCGCGGTTGCGGTCGAAAAGGTCTTCGGTGATAACCAGAGCGCTCCAGTCGGCGGTGATCTTACCGACTCCCTGGTGATCCGAGTGGTAGACGCCTTTGGAAACGGAGTGCCGGGGCGGAGCCTGAGCTGGGTACTGGTCGGTACCAGTGGCAGTGTGAACCCGGGCTCCAGCAGTACCGACGGTAACGGCGAAGCGTTTACTCGCTGGCGTCTGGGCCTCACTGCCGGGCAGCAGATCCTTCGCGCCGCAGTGCCCGGCTTCCCGCCGGTTTCGTTTATTGCGCATGCCCAGTCTCTTGGGCCCGCTACGATCGCGGCCGTGACCGCCACGCAACTCAACGGGACTGCCGGGCAGCCGGTAACCCCGGCCCCTTCGGTCGAGGTGCAGGATGCCAATGGGAACCCGGTAAGCGGCGTCACCGTCACCTTCACGGTAGTCTCCGGAGGCGGTGAAGTCGCGAGCGGGAGCAAGCAGGGCGCCAGTGTCCAAACCAGCACCAATGCCGCAGGACACGCCCAAGTTGCCTCGTGGACGCTCGGTCCGGTTGCAGGATCCGGAACGGTCGAGGCCCGGGCGTCCGGGCCCTCGGGGCCACTTGCCGGAAGTCCCGTCAGCTTCACGGCGGTCGGCTCGCCCGGTATCCCGAACAAGCTGGCGTTCCTCCAGCAACCGGGGACGGCCGTGGCGGGTCAAGCGATCACCCCCGCGATCACGGTCGCGGTCCAGGATGCCCATGGCAACACCGTGCTGACTTCGTCAACAAACGTCCGACTCGCCCTCGGCAACAATCCGGCGGGTGGCACCCTGAGCGGGCCCACTGCAGTGGACGCGATTGATGGTGTCGCCACCTTCAGCGGCTTGAGCGTTGACCGCGCGGGAACTGCGTACACGCTGGTGGCGACCGCATCGGGCGGGCTTCGCCCGGCTACCAGCACCGGATTTGGCATCGTACCAGCTGCCGCTGCCGAACTCGCCATCGTCACCCAGCCACAGGCCGGAGCCGCGAGCGGAGTTCCTCTGAACCCACAACCGGTGGTCCGATTGGAGGACGGGCACGGCAATCCAGTCAGTCGGTCGAACGTGGCGATAACGGTCTCGATTACTTCGGGCGGGGGTAGTCTGAGCGGCAATACGACGGTCACCACCAATGCCAGCGGCGTCGCAGCATTCACGAACCTGGCGATTTCTGGATTGGTCGGCCAACGAATTCTCCTGTTCAGCGCTACAGGTCTGCAGGATGTCGCGTCAGCGCCGGTCGACCTGAAATCGGGGCCAGCCGCTGCCATCGCGCTCCACGACGGGAACGGGCAGTCGGCTTCGGTGGGTACCACGGTCGCGGTGTCGCCTTCGGTAGCGGTCACCGATGCGAGCGGCAATCCAGTAGCGGGGTTCACGGTGGTGTACGCCGTCGCGACGGGGGGAGGCAGCGTAACCGGTGCCAACGCTGTCAGTGGCTCGAGCGGCTTCGCGACTGTCGGTGGCTGGAGGCTTGGCCCCGGTAAGGGGACCAATACCCTCACCGCTACGGCGCCGGGCCTGTCAGGCTCGCCGGTGACCTTCTCGGCAACCGGCCGCTTCGCCTATGAGACGATTGCGGCAGGGTCGGAATTCAGCTGCGGTATCAGCACCGCGGGGACTGTGTATTGCTGGGGCCGCAACGACCGGGGTCAGGTCGGGAATGGCAACGTGACGGACCAGATGTCACCGGTGCCCGTGGCAGGGGCATTCCAGTTCGTGGCCATCGGCCTGGGCGACAGCCACGCCTGCGCAATCGCCGCGAGCGGTGCCGCATTCTGTTGGGGCGCTAACTCCGATGGCCAACTGGGAGATGGGACCAGGTCGGATCGGCACACTCCCAACCAGGTGGATGGCAACCTCAAGTTCAGCGGCATTGATGGCGGTGGGTCACACAGTTGCGGAGTGACGACCAACGGCACTGCCTACTGCTGGGGACGCAACGACCAGGGCCAGTTGGGTGATGGAACCCACTTCGACCGGTTCTCCCCGGTATCGGTAGCGGGCGGGATTCAATTCGCCAGCCTGGCGCTCGGTTCCCGGCACACTTGTGGCCTCTCGATTGGCGGCACGGTCTACTGCTGGGGGGATAACGGAAACGGGCAACTGGGAGACGGAACGACGACCGATCATTCAAGCCCAACTCCCGTGATCGGAGGAGGAACCTGGAGCACCCTCACCGCAGGGGAGGACTTCGGCTGCGCCATCCGCGCTGGCGGCAGCGCCTCTTGCTGGGGTAGGAACGACCAGGGACAGCTCGGAGACGGTTCCACCAGGGACCACTCGTCTCCGACTCCCGTAACGGGTGGTCTGAGCTTCGCCGAGATCGAGGCGGGGGACCGGCATGCCTGCGGAATTGTGACGGCAGGAACGGCGTATTGCTGGGGACAGAACAACGACGGCGAGCTGGGGGACGGGACGACCAGGGACCAGCAATCCCCCGTCTCGGTGCAGGGGAGCCGAACCTTCGCGGGCGTGAACGCTGGAGGACGCCACACCCTCGCCCTCGATCCCTCCGGTGTGGCCTATGGCTGGGGCCGGGACGCGAACGGACAACTAGGCACCGGAACCGGCGGAAACAAACTCACCCCGGTGCTGGTGATCGAGCCGTAGTGGGAGGGGAGAAGAAGGAGAAAGAAGAAAGAAGAAGGGAGAAGGCCAAGGAGAAGGTCCTTCTCCTTTCTCCCTTCTCCCCGCAGTGAATGGAGCTGAGGGGGATCGAACCCCTGACCTCTGCATTGCGAACGCAGCGCTCTCCCAGCTGAGCTACAGCCCCTTGGCCGGGAGAACCTAGTGAGGGCGACCGGAAGGGTCAACGGAAACGGCGAGAAGGTGTCAGGGAGCAGGTGTCAGGGGTCAGGGGGTGGACGGTCAACACGATGGCAGGGTGCGGCATGAGCGAACAGCCCACCTCATCCCGAGCGCAGCGAGGGATCTACTGTCCTGTCCCATGAATCAGGGCAAGGAGAAGTAGATCCCTCGTCGCTGCGCTTCCCTCGCAGTGCTCGGGGCAGGCTTTGGGATGAGGTGTCGCCCAACTCCTGACACCTGACCCCTGACACCTCTCCCCATCAGTTACTGAAACGTGCAGTTCGCCCCCTGCGTCGCTACCACCAGACCGCTCGCATTCAGAATCCTGGCCACGACGTCGGGACCCGTGCGCGCCGTGATGAAGTTGGCCGGGATCCGCGTGGCCCCGGCTGCGATGTTGTTCGGGTTGCTGTCGAAATCGAACTCGGCTTGGCCTTCCACGGCCCGCTTAGCCGTCGAGGTCACTGTCCCGCCTGAGGCGGTAACACGAGCCCGGAAACTCCCCGCCCGCGGAACTAGGCCAGAGGCGTCCACTGAAATCTTCGAGCGGTTGGGCCGGCGCTCACAGCGGAGGCGGATCGATGCGACCGCTACCGAAATGTCTGCCGGCGGGGCGGACTTGAGGGTGGGATCAGTGGGCCCCGAGGGATTCGAGGAGTTGTCGGCGCAGGCACCAAGCCCGGCCAGGATCGCGACGAGCGCCACTCGGGTGAGCGCAAGAGAGATGTTTCGCATGGTGCACCTTCGAATTGGAGGGTGTGAACTGATTTCAGGAATTGACTCAACGCGTGTCACCGCGTCGGCGCGGCGGGGGGGCAATCGACACGCCAACTTGTCGCATGCCACCTAAGACATTCGGATGAACCGGATTAGCGAGAGAGCGCGCACGAGTGCGACGTGCATCGCCATAAGTCAGCCAGTGCTGTTTCGATGCAATCGCGTCGCGGTGAACAGGTCGGACAGGACGATCAGGTCGGGACAGGGTTGCGCGTTTTCGCAAATACGTGTATATACACCTTATGTCGATTTCGTCCGCCTTACCCGCCCCGTTCGTCCCGACCGCCCTGTCGATGTGACTGGCATGTCTACCCAATTCGCTCCCTCCACCACCTGCGTCTGCTTCCACCTGCGCCGAGCTGCCCGGGCCGTGACCCAGAACTATGAGCGAGCCCTCGCTCCTTCTGGGCTCCTCCCCGGCCAGTACTCCCTCCTCACCGTGCTCCACCGGTTCGGCTCTCAGCCGCTCTCGGCGCTCGCGGATCTCATGGGAATGGATCGGACGACGCTCACCCGGAATCTCCGGCCCTTGGAGCGGGATGGCCTGGTGCGGGTCAAAGCAGGAGACAAGCAGGACCAGCGGATCCGCCGTGTGGGGCTCACCGCCGCGGGAGAGCGGAAGTGGCAGGAGGCGGAACCGCTTTGGGCCCAGGTACACCGCCAGATGGTGGAAGGGCTGGGAACCGATGGTTGGCCTGCGCTGAGGGATCAGCTCACCAGCGCCATCGCCGCGGCGGGGCAATCCGCCGGAACATTCTGATCGTAACGTGCTGTTTCAGGAGGCTGTTATGTCACCCGCAACACCTTGGTATGCGACGCCGATCGTCCTCGGCGGTGCTCTATTTCTCCTCTACTTGTTGCGTCGCATTGTCGCCAAGGCAGCTGGCATCGCGGGACTCGATGTATCAACCCGACAGCGGGTGACTCGCGTCACGACGATTGTCCTCGCGGCGTGGCTCGTCCTGGCACTCGCCCTTTCCTTGAGGCCGGTGTCGCCGGAAGCAGCGGCTCGTCCCATTCCGATTTCCTTCCCGCTGTTCATCGGCGGCAGCCTCCTGCTAGGTCTCGGTGCTTTGACGATCCCGGCCTGGCGCCGCACGGTAGACGCGATCCCGCTCTCGACGCTGGTTGGCGTCCAGTTCTTCCGGCTGATCGGCCTCCTGTTCCTCATTCTCTATTCAGTGGGGACGTTGCCTGGGTACTTCGCACTCCCGGCCGGTTGGGGTGATGTCGCCGTCGGCACAGCAGCCCTGTTGGTGGGCTACGCGCTGCTGCGTGATGCGCCCGGTGCCCGCGGGCTCTCCATAGCATTCAACATCGTTGGCCTGTCGGATCTCATCGTTGCGGTGGGCACTGGAACCGGCTATTTGGTGCCTCTCCTTTTCGGCGGCCCACGGCCCGGCCCCACGACACCGATGACCGTCTTCCCGCTGTATCTCATCCCGACCTTCGCGGTACCGATCGCGGTGACTCTTCACCTCTATTCGCTGCGTGCGGCGCTGAGGGAGAGCGGGAGAAAGCAGAAGGGAGAAGCGAGAAGGGTGGCGAGGCTGGCGGCGTAGATGTGGGTGGGTGAACGGTGAACGGTGAAAGGGCGGCCGGAATACATCTTCGGCAGCCCTTTCGCCTTTTTGTTCCAAGCCCCACTATTCCATTGCAGTTCCCGTTCACCGTTTCACCGTTCACGGCAGGGTTGGTCCCATGCGTTTCGGCGGTCCTGATCAACGAAGCGGTAACATCGAGGATCGGCGCGGATTCCGCGGCGGTGGTCCAGGCATGCGCCTCGGACTCGGCGGAGTCGTGATCCTCGTGATCCTTAGCATCATCTTCAAGCGTGACTTCCTGAGCCTGGCGGGTGGCGGTGGAGGTGCCGCACCAGGTGCCGACCAGGCGGCTCCAGTCAACGACCCTGAGGAAGAACCGATGGTGGTCTTCGTGGGGAAAGTGCTGGATGACGCACAGGCCCAGTGGGCGAAAATCCTTCCCCAAATGGGTGCCGACTATCGTGACGCCAAACTGGTGCTGTTCCGCGATGCCGTGGAGTCGGCCTGCGGTTACGCCGAAACGGCCAGCGGCCCCTTTTACTGTCCGGGAGACGAGAAGGTGTTCATCGACCTGGGCTTCTACCAGGAGCTCAAGGATCGCTTCGGCGCCCCGGGCGATGCGGCGCAGGCCTACGTGCTGGCCCACGAGATCGGCCACCACGTTCAGAAGCTGCTCGGCACGGAAGAAAAAGTTCGCCAGATGCAACAGCAGCGGCCCGACCTGCAGAATGACCTGTCGGTCCGCATGGAGCTACAAGCCGATTGCTACGCCGGCGTCTGGGCCGGCACCGCCCAGCAACGCGGAATCATGGAGGCGGGAGACTTCGAGGAGGCCCTGGGCGCCGCAGCCAGTGTCGGCGACGACCGGCTACAGCGGATGTCGACCGGCCATGTGAATCCGGAATCCTTCACCCACGGCTCCTCGGCCCAGCGGCAGCAGTGGTTCCAGCGGGGATTCCAGAACAGCGATCCGCGCGCGTGCGATACGTTTGGAAGACAGTAGACGGGAGACGGGAGACGGGAAACGGGGAACAGAAAACCAGCGGAGTAGAAGGGCACCTCATCCCGAGCGCAGCGAGGGACCTAGTATCCTAACCTTGACGCCAAGGAAGGGAGACTAGGTCCCTCGTCGCTTCGCCCCTCGCGGTGCTCGGGGCAAGCTTTCTCGGGATGAGGTACTCCCACTCTTTCAGCATTCCCGTCTCCTGTCTCCCGTCTCCCTCTACCTCCCCAAAAACTCCCCCACCGGCCTCAACCTCTCAATGTGATCACAGAAAATCTTGAGCGTCGCGATGAGCGGCACCGCCAGGAACGCTCCGGCGACCCCCCAGATCAGCGTCCAGAACAAGAGTCCCACGAAAATGGCAACCGGGTTGAGCGTGAGCCGACGGCCCAGGATGATGGGTGAGAGGACATTGGCCTGGAAGAGGTCAATGGCAATGTAGACCGCCGGTACGAGCAGGGCTCGACCCACGTCATCGAAGGTGACCAGTCCGGCTATCGTGAGCATAGCCGTCATCGTGAAGGCGCCCAGATACGGGACGAATTCGAGCAGGCAGGCACCCACTCCCCAGAGGAGTGGGTTCGGCATTCCCACCAGCGTCATGGCCACGGTGATCGCCGCGCCGAGGCAGACGTTCATCAGGGTCACGGTGCCGAGGTAGACCGACACCGAGGATTCGGCCTCGCGCACGATACGGACGGCCTTCTTCTTGTCGGTGAATTCGGGGACCACGTGCACCAGTTTCTGCAGGAACAGATCGCCGGCCGCAAGCAGGAAGTAGAGCAGCACCATCACCTCGAAGAAGCCGATGGCGAACTGCTGCGTGGTGCCGAAGACTCGCTGCGACAGACTGGGACCGCGTACGATGACCTGCTGCGGCTGGGCTCCTCCCGCGGCGGCCTGGGTCGCATTCTCCACCTGTTCCGCCGCTTTACCGACGTCCTGCACCGGCTTGGTGACTTTGCGGAGTTTGGTCCGGACATCGGTCAGACTCGCGGGCGCCTTGGCAAGCCATTGCTGCACCGGGTCGGAGAGGTGCCATATCGCGAGCGAGATCCCCCCGAAGAGGATGACCATCACGATCAGGGCACCGATGGACTCGGGAACGTGCAGCCGCGCCAGGAAGCGGATGACAGGGCTCAACAGGAAATCGAGCATCACCGCCAGCACGACCGGCAGAAAGAACGCCTTGGCGACGTGCAGGGTGTACACCAACGCCAGTCCCGCCAGCACCACCAGCGCTAGAGTGCGGATATCCGGCAGCGGGACGATGGCCGGTTCGACTTCGTTGGATTCGGGTTCGGGGGTGGCGGACATGTGAGGTAAGGTACTCGCAGAAGGGAAAGGAGAAAGGAGAAGGGAGAAGGAGATGGCAAAGGAGATGGAGGCTTCAGTGAGCAGGCTGAGGCGGTTCTCCTTCTCCCTTCTCCTTTCTCCCGTCCCCCGTATCTTCCCGCCCATGCTTTCCCTGACTTTCCTGGGCACCGGCGCCGCCTGCCCCACCATCGAGCGCAACGTCGCCTCCCTCGCGGTCCAACGCGAGGGCGAGACGATGCTGTTCGACTGCGGCGAAGGGACCCAGCGCCAGATGATGCGCTACGGAGTGAGCTTTGCCTTTCGGGACATCTTCTTCACCCACTGGCACTCCGATCATCTCCTGGGAGTGATCGGGCTGCTTCGCACCATGGGTCTGCTCAACATCTTCGGCGGCCAGGAGCGGCGTGATCCACTGGTGTTATACGGGCCCAAGGGGGCGGAGCGCATCTTACGACACGCGCTCGAGGTGGGCATCGAACGGATCAAGTTTCCCGTCGAAATCAGGGAGCTGAAAGTGGGTGACGTGATCAAGCGGGATCAGTACGACATCGTCACGTTCGCGACCGACCATCGGGCCGACACCGTGGGCTACGCGCTGGTCGAGCATCAGCGGCTGGGACGCTTCCACCCCGAGCGCGCTCGGGAGCTCGGCGTACCCGAGGGTCCCCTGTGGGGACGGCTGCACAAGGGAGAGACCGTCACCACCCCCGAGGGAAAGACCGTCAGTCCCAGCGATCTTGTCGGCCCGCCGCGTCCGGGCCGCACCGTGGTGATTTCGGGTGACACTCGACCAACCGACGGGTTGCGTCGCGCTGCGAAGGACGCCGATCTCCTGGTGCACGAGGCCACCTTCAGCCAGGAGGATTTGGAGCGCGCCAAGGAAACCGGCCACTCCACGGCGGAAGAGGCGGCCGTCATTGCGCGGGAGGCCGGTGTCCGGCGCCTGGTCCTGACGCACATCAGTCCCCGCTACTCGCGAGAGGCTCCGGAGTTGCTCGCCGAGGCGCGGATGATTTTTGAGGAAACCGTCGTGGCGCGGGATGGAATGGTGGTGGAGGTGCCTTTCGCCGATGGCGAGGAGTCATGACAACGGGTGAGCGGGGAACGGTGAACGGTGAACGGGACTCGTCGACCCAGCCCCCGCTAACTGCTCACCGCTCACTGCTTACCGCGGTTGTAGCCGTCCTTGTCTGGTCTGCCGTCAATCCCCACGATCACTTCACCTGGTTCCTCGAAGTCGCACCGATACTGATCGGGTTGCCTATCGTCCTGCTCACCAGGAATCGCTTCCCGCTCACTCCCCTGGCCTATACGCTGCTCGCGATTCATGCCTGCATTCTGGCGGTCGGAGGGCACTACACCTATGCCGAGGTACCAGCGGGTTACTGGATGCGGGATCTGATGGGTTGGACGCGGAACAATTACGATCGGCTCGGACATCTGGCGCAGGGCTTCATTCCCGCGATTGTCGCCCGGGAGATCCTGCTCCGCACCTCTCCGCTCCGGCCAGGGAAGTGGCTCACCTTCCTGGTGATCTGCTTCTGTATGGCGCTTTCCAGCTTCTACGAGTTGATCGAGTGGTGGACCGCCGCTGCCACCGGCACCGCTGCCGACGCCTTCCTCGGCACCCAGGGCGATCCCTGGGACACCCAGTGGGATATGATGCTGGCGATGATCGGGGCCTGTTTGTCGCTGGTGTTGCTTTCGAGGATCCACGACCGGCAACTGCAGAGGCTCAAAACATTTTGACCTGCACCGTCACCTTCCCCGGATGCTTGTTCAGCTCGTCAATCAGGTTCTTGAGACTCTGACTCACCGCGCGCATGTCATAATAGAGCCCTGAATCGGTGGCAAACTTGCCCAGGGTTCCCTGTCCGGCGTTGATGCCTGCGAGCAGCGTGTCGAGCCGGCTGCCGGCGTTCTTGAGCTGAACCGACATCGCCGAGAGGTTGCGAGTCAGGGTGTCCGCGTTGCTGATGGCGGACTGGAGCGGCAAGGTCTGAACTGTGGTGTCGAGGCGGGCCGAGAGCGCCTGCAGCGAGCGCATGGTCTTTTCCGCCTCGTCTCCAGTCGTCTTGAGCCGGCCCTCCATGGCGTTGAGTGCGCGTTGCATGGCGACGAGCGTCGTGTGCAGATCATCTGCGGTACGCTGGTTGGCAATGGCCTGCAAGCCGATCATCACCGAATCGGCCCGGTCTCCCAGACCCGCGAATTTGCCGGTGATCCCCTCGTCCATCACCCCTTCAATGATTTTGCCTTCAGGAAGGGTCGGAGCGCCTTCGCTGCCGGGATTGAACAGCACCCGGGAATCGGCGCTGAAGAATCCCGCCGAGACCTTGGCCGTGGCATCCACCTTGGGCACCACCGTGGGCGGTACGCTGAAGGAGACCACGACCCGGCTGTTTGGCTCCAGCTCGATCTTTTTCACCCTGCCCTTGGACACCCCTGAGATCGTTACGTCGCCACCGACCTTGAGCGACCCGACGTCAGCGAACTCGACCTGGACCAGGCGTTCCCGGGCGATCTTGGTCCCCTTGAGCCACATGGTGCCGGCGATGAAGAGCGCGATGCCGATCAGAACCAGGGTACCGACGGCAATTTCTTGCTTGTAGTTCAGATCCATGTGGACTCAGGCGGCGAAGGTGACGTTCCCGAAGTCCCGCTCCAGGAACTCGCGAACTTCGGGCACGGTCGAGGCCATGAACTCCTTGGGGGTGCCGATCTGCACGATCTTCCCATGGGTGAGGAGAGCTATCCGGTCCGCGGTCCGGAAGGATCCCTTCACGTCGTGGGTGACCATGATGCTGGTGACACCGAGTTCGTCGGCGAGGCTTTTCACCAGGTCGTCGATGATGTCGGAATTGACCGGGTCGAGGCCCGAGGTCGGTTCGTCATAGAGTAGGTATTTGGGAGTGCCCGCAATGGCGCGCGAGATCCCCACTCGCTTCCGCATTCCTCCGGATAGTTGCGCAGGATACTTGTCGGCAGTTTCGGGCGAGAGGTTGACCATCTTGAGGCATCGCGTGACCCGTTCGTGGCAATAGTCGTCGTCCAGATACTTCGCCTCGTCGGTGATCCCCAGCCGGATATTCTCGAAGACCGACTGCGAGTCAAACAGGGCGCCGTTCTGGAAGACATAGCCGATGGTCTCCCGCAAATCCCGGAGGTCATGGCGGTTGAGCTTGCGAACCTCCTTGCCGTCCACGATGACCTGGCCCCTGTCGGGCCGGATCAACCCCACGATGTGCTTGAGGAGGACGCTCTTGCCCGTTCCTGAGGGCCCGAGCAAGGCGAGGGTCTCTCCTTCCTTCACCGTCAGGTTCACCCCGTCCAGGATCACCTGCGTCCCGAACCGCTTGTATACGTCCCGGAGTTCGATCATTGGTTGAGCAGCAGCTTGGCCAGCAGGGTGTCGAGCAGCAGAATCATGACGCAGCTCGAGACCACGGCACCGGTGGTGGATTTGCCGACGCCCTCAGCACCCTGCTGGGTGTTGAATCCCATGTAGCAGGAGATGATGGTGATACAATTGGCGAACGCGAACGCCTTGATGATCGAGTAGTACGCGTCGAACGGACGCCAGAAGACCCGGGCACCATAGGTGAAGTCGGCATCGGTCACCGGCAGGACGGCCTGCACCGACACCCAGCCCGCGTAGACACCGACCACGTTGGCGAACACCACGAGCACCGGGATCATGATCGCCCCGGCCAGCACACGGGGGATGACTAGGTGAGAGGCGGGTGAGCGCCCCAGCGTCTCCAGGGCGTCGATCTGTTCAGTCACCCGCATCGTGCCAAGTTCGGCCGCGTAGCGGGCCCCGATCCGGCCCGCCAGCACCAGCGCCGTCAGCACCGGGCCCAACTCGAGCACGATGGACTCGACGATGAGCGTGCCAACAACGTAGTAGGGGATGTTGCCGCTGAACTGATAGCCGGTCTGCAGAGCCGTCACGGCGCCGGCGAAGCCGGAGACCAGCACCACGATCGGAAAGCTCCCGACCCCGATATTCCACATCTCGGTGATGGTGCGAGGCAGCCAGATTCGCCACTCGCCGATGGTCCGGGCCATCTCTCCTACCATCAGGCTCAGCCGGCCGATGTGAGCCAGCGCGCTCAGGACGTACTTGCCGACGGGGCGCCGTAGATCCAGCGTGGTAGACGGAGCGGTCATGCTATAAGCTACAGCGTACCGGCGGATAGCACACCGTACCCTCCTGCCTTATGGTTTTGGCTGCGACCATGCCCACACCCGAATATCAGACCTTCCGTCACCGCCTCACCCGCTGGTACCGGCGTACCAGTCGCGACCTCCCCTGGCGCAACACCCGCGATCCGTATGAGGTGCTGGTCTCCGAGTTCATGCTCCAGCAGACTCAAGTGTCGCGGGTCGAGCTCTACTACGGAAAGTTTCTCCGGCGCTATCCCACGATTCACGCCCTCGCCCGCGCTCATCCAGCCAAGGTGCGGGAGAGCTGGGAAGGACTGGGTTACTACCGGCGTGCCGCGAACCTGCACCGGCTGGCGCAGGTCGTCGTGGCGGATCACGGCGGCCGGGTCCCGGACGACCTGGAATCGCTCAAGCGCCTGCCCGGCGTCGGGCAATACACGGCCGGTGCGGTCGCCTGCTTCGCCTTCGAACACGCAACGCCCACCGTGGACACCAACGTGGCGCGGGTGATTCGCCGTGCCTTCCATCCGCGGGCCTCCGGGTCCAGGGGTTTTCGGAAGATTTGGAACACGGCCCAGGCTTTGGTGCCCAAACCCGGCAACCCAGCCTGGACCTTCAACCAGGCGATCATGGAACTCGGAGCGCGAGTCTGCACCGCTCGGGTCGCGCGCTGCGGGATGTGTCCGGTCAGAGCGGTCTGTGCGTCAGGAAGGAGGTGGCAGCCGGCCTCATCATCCCTGGACTAACCCATGATTCCCTGTCGTAGCCCACTCGCCCTGGCCCTCATCGCGCTCCTCGCCTGCGAGGGGACCAGCAATTCCGGAGATGGATTCACCGGTCTCGACCCGATCAATACCACGGTCGCCGCAGGAGATGCCCACAACTGCGTGATTGACGGATCCGGCCTCGCCGTCTGCTGGGGTCGAGGATCCGAAGGCCAGCTGGGTGGAGATTCAACGCCAGCCAAAGCCGGGCCGGCCCTGGTCAGCGGACAAAACAGCTTCACCGCACTCGTCGCCGGGAAGTACCATACCTGCGGCCTCACCCTTCAGGGCACCGCCCTCTGCTGGGGACTGGACCAGAATGGTCAACTGGGCGGGGGGAACGCGGCAACGGGAGATTGCGGAGGTTCCCCCTGCGCGACCTCACCCGCTCCCGTAGCCGGCAACATCGTCTTCACCACCCTCGCAGCCAGCGGTCAGCAGACCTGCGGCCTCACCGCCGACGGATCGGCATGGTGCTGGGGCCTAAGCGACTTCGGCCAGTTGGGAGCCCCGGCGCCGGAGAATTGTCCCGATGGTCCCTGCAGTCGAGCGCCGGTCGCCGTCTCCGGCGGCCATCATTTCGCGCGAATTAGCGTGAGCGGCAGCGGACATGCCTGCGGCCTCACCGATGATGGCCAGGCATGGTGTTGGGGCATCAACCATCAGGGCCAGCTCGGCGCCGACAGTGTGATCGAGTATGTGGAGGAGCCGCTTCCGGTCGCGGGCGGTCTTCGCTTCCGGCAGGTGAGTGCCGGTGGACTTCACACCTGCGGGCTCACCGGAGACGGGACTCCTTGGTGCTGGGGGATCGACGTGCTGCCACTGCTCAACGCCGGCGACCTCAAATATTACGTGCCCAACCGGGTGAACACCTCGCTCAAGTTCGAGATGATCGAATCAGCCCGGGTCAGCGAGTGCGGCCTGACCGCGGCGGGGGATCCTTACTGCTGGGGCGTCAATGGATCTGGCGAGGTCGGAACCATGCCGATCGGGAGCACCTTCCGCTTCGACACCCCGGTCGCCGTAGGTAGCGCAGTCGAGTTCTCCCAGATCTGGGGCGAAACTGCGACCTACTGCGGCAATTCCACGAGCGGCGGGGTCTACTGCTGGGGGCAGGGGACGCGCGGTGAGCTGGGAGCAGGGGCGACGAACAGCATTGTGCCGCTTAGAGTACCTGGTACCTAGTACTGCGGGTCCGTTCTAGGTACTAGGTACTAGGTACTCGGTACTAGGTACGCAGTACTTAGTATTTTGAAAACACTCCGCCCAATAGAGCAAGGAGACCCAGCGTCCCCGCAATACTCCCCGCGATCGCCTGCCGCTTCTTTAGCGCGTCGAATAGCGGTGCGGTCTGGCCGGTCGGGTTGGTTCTGCCCAGTCGGGCGCCGTTGGGCAGCAGGACGAAGAGCACGATGAGCGCGGCCAGGAGGCCGGCACCCTGCATCAGCATGAGCCAGGCGGATGGCGTGGTGCCCGAGCGCATAACGATGATGCTGAGGTACACGCCAGAGATCACGGCGACCAGCGCCCCTGGCCCCATGAGCCGGCGACCCACCTGGGCCTGCAGGCGGGCAATAGCACCCTGGGTCGCGCGATCTTCCTGCCGTGCCATGATGCCCATCAGCATGTTCGAAAAGCCCCCACCCATCCAGGCCACGAAGCCCGCCATATGGAGCAGAATCCAGATTCGCATCAGGCAATAGTCTCGCTGAGCATGGTGTTGTCAATCGGATGGCGTCCAGCGAAGCCGGCGTCGATATCGTGCCAGTGGGTGATCCGCTCCTCACCGAGCTTCCAGCAGAGGAAGACCAGACGATCCTCCCGCAGAGCGTAGAAATCCACCAGCCCCGCCTCGAATCCCTTGAACACGCACCCGATCTGATCGAGCTCCTCCAGGTACTTGTGGATACGCTCGGCTTGGCTGGTCACCGCCTCGCGCGCGGCCAGCAGTTCCTGGGTCTCACCCCACTCGGCGCGGGCCGGCCCGGTCAGCAGTTCGTAGCGCGCCAGCGCCTCGCGCCATTCCGGATACGCCAGCAGCAGATCTCCCACGATGTGGCGCACCAACGGCAAGGTCCTCTCTGCCTCGGCCACGGTGAAGATCCTGGGGGTTCCCACGGTCAGGACCAGACGATGGTGATCCCGGAAACATCCTCGGGGTGGCTGATGAAGCCCACGACCCGGTGGTCGCCGTCGATCACGGTGATAGTTGCCCGCAGGTGGGACTCGCTGGCGTCCTGGTTCATTTTCAAGACGAATCCTTCGAGATCCTGATCCGGATTCACGACGCAACTGTCGGTACGCATCAGCGCATCGGCCCGGGTGTACAGGGGATCGTTCCCCGCGGCCAGGCAGCGGGTCACCAGATCGCGATCGCTCAGGACGCCGAGGAAGCGCCGGGTGCGATGGTCGTCCACCACCGGCACAACGGAGATATTGCGGCTGCGGAACATGATCGCCACTTCGCTCGCTGATGCATTGGCGACCGCGACGAAAGGATTTGAAACCATCACTTCAGAAGCGCGCATTGCCCGAATCAGGTTAATAGGTAATTCCGAATCTGCTCACCCTCACGACGGAATCAAGCCCGACAACGCCTTCAGGGCCGCCTCACGACCCTCCTCCACGTACCGCTGGATCAGATCGAGACGGAAGGTAGCACCACGCTCGGCGGGAGGACGGATGTAGACCAGGGGCGGACGATCGGGCGTGAGCTTCCAGAGCGAAATCGCCTGGGCGGTCTGGTTCGCCATCAGGATCCGGGTGGTGTTGTTGTGGGTTTCGACCACCGGTGGAAAACTCGGTCCCTCAACCGGCGGGGTCTCGTCGAACCCGGGGCCCACGTCCACCGCAACTACCAAGCCCGGTTCGAACCAGGCTGCCACCTGAAGTGGCAGCACGGCACGCAGACCGCCATCGGCGAAGCGGCGAACGCCGATATTTGCCGGAGGATAGAACAGAGGCAATGCGCAGCTCGCGTACAACGCGTCCTGCAGCGGCGCATCGGCGCCGCCCTCGCCGAAGCACATGAGACCCCCGGAATCGATGTCAGTGGCAGTCACCGTGAGCCGGTACCTGAGGTCGGAGAACCGTTCCGCAGGGACCAGGCGCTGGATCGCGGCCCGGAGCGGGGCTTCCTCGAGGATCTTTCGTGACCAGAGACCTCGGAGCAGGGACAACCGGCTGGCGTGCACCACGTCCCGGTTTTCCAGTCCGCCCACGCGGAGGATTGCCTCATCGGGAGACATACCCGAGGCGAACATCGCCGCGATGACCGCACCCATCGAGGTGCCGACGAAGTTCGTGGGCGCGATGCCACCCGCCAGCAGCGCCTGCATGACACCGATCTGCGCCGCCGCCCTTGCCCCTCCACCGCTCAAGACCAGCACTACCTTGCCGGTACTCACGGATGCCTCTTCTCGGCCAGGAGCCGGGCCCGTTCGTAGCGCTCCTGTTCTTCCGGAGTCTCGGGTATGAGCCGCGGGACCCGCTTGGGTTTCCCGTTCTCATCGATCGCGACGAAGATGACCGAGGCGGTATGGGTGTGGCGCCGATGACCCGTCGCGACGTTTTCGGCGAAGACGTCCACCGAGACGTGCATTGAGGAGTTGCCCACATAGTCCACGGCGGCGGCACAGGTGACCAGAGCGCCGACGGGAATCCGCTCCCGGAAATCCACCCGATCCATTCTCGCCGTGACCGCTGGCCCGCCCGCATGCCGAATCGCGGCCACCGCGGCAGCCTGATCCACCATCGCCAGCAGGTGCCCGCCGAACAGATCGCCCAGGACATTCTGCATGTGAGGCATCACGAGCGAGGTCAGCTCGGATCGGCTGAAGGACATGGGATGAGATTCTGGCGTCATGCGCGGTCAGCGGTGAGCGGTGAGCGTGAATCCATGAGAGACAATACCAGCCTGTTCCCATGGCAGGAAGCAAGAAAGGTCAGTCAGCGAGTTATCCTCCTCGCACAGGCCTATTGGCGACCTCATCTGAAGGCCGTCTATGACTAGCTACAACGTGCTGCTCTATCGGTGCAGTTGAATATTGCCGAAGGGTATGCGCTTTCCAGCCCACCTTTGTTCTGCCGTCACCTGCGTATCGCCTACGATCCGCGATCGAGACCAATGAGCTACTGGAGCATTTAGCCGAGTTCCTGCCGAACGAAAGGGACGAAATCGAGCAAATCAAAGCCAGTTCTCAACGATCCCAACGATTGCTGCTAGGATTGCTCCATCGCGAGACTCGAAAGAAAACGACTTGCTGATTCCCGCTCACCGCTTACCGCTCACGTTTTAGAAATCAACCGGCCGCAGGTAATACTCCCCAATCGCCGTCTGTGACAGCATGGCCACGGTCGGCAGGCGGCGCTTCCAGTGAGTGGACTCGAGGCGTTTGCGGACCAGTTCCACCTCCTCCCGGGTCAATCCCTGCGCGACGATCTCTTCCGGACGGAGTCCGGTCAAGAGGCCGTGAAGGATCTGGTCTGCCTTGGGATAGGAGATTCCGAAATCGCCTTCGTCGGTCTGCCCCTTGATCAGATCGGCGCTCGCGGGCTTGGTGACGACTACTTCCGGCACCCCGACGAATCGGGCCAACGCCCAAACCTGCGTCTTGAACAGATCGCCGATCGGATTGACCGGCGGTGAATCGTCGGCGTGCCAGGTAAAGTAGCCCAGCAACCGCTCGGTTTTGTTTCCGGTTCCCAGCGGCAACGCGTCAAGCTCCGCGGAGAGATCGAAGAGCGTGATCATTCGCATCCGGGCCATGATGTTTCCCTTCCGGGAAGGCGACGAGTCGCCTCCTATCGCGACGACGAGTCCGTCGACCCCGGCGCTTATATCCACCGTCCGGCTCCGAATTCCCAGTTGGTCAACTACCAGCTGAGCGTGCTCCAAGCTGTCGGGGCTCGAGGTTCGGTAGGGCATTCGCACGGCGGTAACATTTTCCTTGCCCAACGCCTCGGCAGCCAGGGAAGCGACCAGCGCGCTGTCCACGCCGCCCGAGAGCCCGATGACCACCTGGGAGAATCGGCGCCGGCGCTGAACCTCATCTCTGATGAATTCCACGAGCCAGCGGCGGGTGAGGCCGGGATCGATCGCCAGGGAATCCGCCGGTCGCGGCGGACGCGAGACCTTCCGTGGAGGAGTCGCGACGGTGCTCTTCACCGCCGCAGCATCGGGCTCGTCCCCGTCTTCCTTCCTCCCATCCCTGGTTTCCGCCAGCGACGCCAGCAGGTGCGGCAGCCGAAGCCTGAGGTCGGATAGCAACGGCGTCTCGGCTCGGGCTCGAGTGATCTCCTCGAAGTCGAGGACAGCCGGGATGGTCGCGGGCTCAAACAACGGAGCGTGAACCATCGCCTGGCCTCGGGGATTGACCAGCACCGACCCTCCAACAAATCCCTTCCCCCCCTCGAAACCGACCAAGTGGGTTACCACGACGAATACGCCATGCTCTTCGGCAATCCCCTGTGCCAAGCGATCCCAGCGATCGAGGTTGGCGGGTCTGCCTCCGTTGCCGGGCGCGGTGATGCCACGAGCCGGAGTCGCACTGGGAACGATGATGAGTTGCGCCCCATCCAGAGCCGCGAGGGTCGGAGTCAGCGAATGCCATGCGTCTTCGCAAACCAACATGGCTGCCCTGCCCCAGCGGGTATCAAATGCGGCGACTTCCTGCCCCGGTTCGACGAACCGCTCCTCGTCGAACACCCCGTAGGTAGGGAGAAACACCTTGCGGTGCACGTGGCGAATTCCCGCATCGCCGCCGCCAAGGCTCGCGTACAGCGCCGAATTGTGCAGGTGATTGCGATAGACCTCGTAGAAGCCGAGCGAAATGTCGAGTGGGGGAGCACCGGCCTCGGCGTGAACTCGGACGAGGTCCTGAAAGAGCTGCTCAGCGGGCAGGGCGAGATCCCGCACTCCACCTTCGAGGAAATATCCGGTCAACGCCGACTCCGGAGCGACAACCAGCCCCGGTGGATCAGGCCATTTTCCGACCTCTTTGAACACCTCTCCCAGACGCGCCAGGTTCCTGGCGTACGCTCCTTTGTCAGGCCGGAACTGCGCGATGGCGAGGGTGAGCATGATGGGAATCTAAGGGGTCACTCTGCCCGATAAACAATCACCTTCACCTTCTCGAGAGTGATCAGTCCGCCGCCGATCATCCGGTCCAGCTCTGGAAGAATGGCCTGGATCTTCTCATCGGTATCCACGCACTCCACCACGATAGGCAGGTCCACCGAGAGACGCAGCACCTTGTCGGTGTGGAGCCGCGCTGTCGCCCCGAAGCCCATGACCGCACGAGTCACCGTGGCGCCGGCGTAATGCCTCTCGCGAAGCAGGTTTACGATCGCTTCGTAAAGCGGTTTCCCGTCGTGACGGTCGCGTTCGCCGATGTGAATCCGCATGAGGACCCGCTCACCCGTCAGTCCGTGCATATCTCATCCGCCTCTCCGGAGCACGACGATCTGATGCCCGGCAGCGAGCCCCGCGAATACCGCCGCCAGAGAGATCAGGACACTCAGCAGCAGATAGGATGCAGCTCTCGCATAGTCGCCATCGCGGAGCAGGTTGACGGTTTCGAGCGAGAAGGTGGAGAAGGTGGTGTAACCGCCACAAATGCCGATGGTCAGGAATGCCCTGATTTCGGCGCTTATCGCCGCGGACTCCAATGCGTACCCGCTGATAAGTCCCAGGAGGAACGACCCGCTGATGTTGACGATTAGCGTGCCTATGGGGAAGGAGCCCCCACTCCAGTCTTGAATCAGGCCGCCGAGCAAGTATCGGCCGACTCCTCCGAGAGCACTACCCAGCGCGATGTACCAGATCACCCCTTCCCCTTTCGTGTTCGGGGGTTCAGAGTTTATTAACTAGTCCTAGTACCGAGTTCCGAGCATCGAGAATGATCCGTCTCACCTCCCACGCTCACGGAAGATACCCTTTCCGTTTTCATTGAATCTGCCATGCCAACCCTACTCGAGGCCATCAGCGGAGTCGCCAATGCCTGCCAGCCGATCACC
>Ga0068864_100001221_pt1 | contig 21344 bp, 15 predicted proteins | sample KBSSwiS72_FD_66586 | JGI IMG/M metagenome (GOLD analysis project Ga0068864, IMG submission 66586) | Switchgrass rhizosphere microbial communities from Kellogg Biological Station, Michigan, USA - KBS Switchgrass S7-2 | ecosystem: Host-associated > Plants > Roots > Rhizosphere > Soil ... | reverse complement strand
CCGTGGAAAGCTGCGGCGATACGCGAGCGCGACGCGGCGCGTCGGCACCGGTTTCGCGAATGGCACTGGCACCACCATGCGGCTGTGGTACTTCGGCGTCAGCGCGTCACGCGGGAGCACCGAAATACCAAGGCCGGAGGCGACCATGTTGCGCACGGTCTCGAGCGAATTGGTACGCGGCACGTGCGCGTCGGCGCGGTTCAACTCCGGACACGATTCGAGCACCTGGTCGCGAAAACAGTGGCCGACGTTGAGCAGGATCGTGTTCTCCTGCGCGAGCTCGGCGGGCTGCACCGATTTGCGCCTCGCCCATTTGTGCGACGCCGGCACCACGACCTGGAATGGCTCCTCGTAGAGGAACTCGGTGGTCACGCCGGGCGGGGCGAACGGCAGCGCCACGATCGCGGCATCGATCCGGCCGGATTTCAGTCCCGTTTCCAGGTTCTCCGTCAGGTTCTCCTCGATGTCGAGCGGCATTTGCGGCGCACGATCGTGCAGCATGGGAATCAGGTCCGGCAGCAAATACGGGGCGACGGTGTAGATCACGCCCAGTTTCAGCGTGCCGGTCAGCTGATTGCGGCCTGCCTGCGCGATTTCGCGGATCCGCGAGGATTCCTCCAGCACGCGCTGCGCCTGCTCGACGATGCGCTCTCCGACGGGCGTCACCGTCACCTCGTTCTTGCCGCGCTCGAACACGAGCGTGCCCAGTTCCTCCTCGAGCTTCTGGATCGCGACCGACAGCGCCGGCTGGCTGACGAAGCATTTCTGCGCCGCGCGCCCGAAGTTGCGCTCCTGCGCCACCGCGACCAGGTACCGGAGCTCGTTGAGCGTCATTGCTTCTTCTACGACTTGCGATTGGCAAGGAAACGGGCGAACTCGGCGCCGGTTTCCGGATGCTTCAAGCCGAAGTCGACCGTCGCCTCGAGATAGCCCTGCTTGCGGCCGCAGTCGTAACGCCGGCCCTCGAAGCGATAGGCGACTACGCGCTCTTCGTGCATCAAATGCCCGATGCCGTCGGTGAGCTGGATTTCGCCGCCTGCACCGGGCGGCATCGTGCGCAGGTGGTGGAAAATGCGCGGCGTCAGCACGTAGCGCCCGACGACGGCAAGCGTGGACTTCGTGGTCCCGGGTTTCGGCTTTTCGACGACGCGGGTGATCGCGGCGACCCGCGGATGGGTGGAATCGGGCTCCGCCGATTCCACCATCCCCCAGCTGCCGACGTCGGCGGCGGGAACTTCCATGACGCCGATGACCGACACATTCTCGCGTCCCGCCACGTCCACCATCTGCTTCATCACCGGCACCTCGGCGTCGATGAGATCGTCGGCGAGGATCACGGCGAACGGCTCGTCGCCCACGACCGGCGCCGCGCACAGCACCGCGTGACCCAACCCCAGCGCTTCCGATTGGCGGATATAGATGCAGTTGATGCCCGGCGGGGTCGCCGCTTGCACCGCCTCGAGCAATTCCGACTTGTGGCGCAGCGCGAGCTCGGTCTCGAGCTCGTACGCCTTGTCGAAGTGGTCCTCGATGGCCCGCTTGTTGCGGCCGGTGATGAAGATCATGTCGGTGATGCCGGCCGCCGCGGCCTCCTCCACCGCGTACTGAATCAGCGGCTTGTCCACGACCGGCAGCATTTCCTTCGGGCTCGCCTTGGTCGCGGGCAGGAAGCGGCTGCCGAGCCCGGCAACCGGAAAGACGGCTTTGGTGACTTTTTTCATGAGTGACTCGTGGTTGTGCCGCCCCGCGCGAGCAGTGCCTGCAGCTCTGCTTCGTCGAGAATTGTGACGTCGAGCTCCTGGGCCTTCGCGAGCTTGCTCCCCGCGTCGGCGCCGGCCACCACGTAGTCGGTTTTCTTCGACACGCTGCCAGCGACCTTGCCGCCTGCATCCTCGATCAGCGCCTTCGCTTCGTCGCGCGACAGCGTCGGCATCGTGCCCGTCAGGACGAACGTCAATCCGTGGAATGGCCCGACCGCGCTCCGTTGCGGCGCGCCTTCGGTCCAGTGTACGCCCGCCGCGCGCAATTGCCCGATGCCTTCGCGGTTGTGCGGCTCGGCGAAAAAACGCGCGATCGACGCCGCGAGCACCGGACCGACATCGTTGACCTCGACCAGCGCGGCTTCGTCCGCGTCCAGCAATGCGTCGAGACCGCCGAAATGGAGCGCGAGATCACGGGCCGTGGCTTCGCCGACATGGCGAATGCCCAATGCGAAGATGAAGCGCGCGAGCGTCGTATGCTTGCTCTGCTCGATTGCGTTGATCACATTGGCGGCGCTCTTGTCGGCCATTCGCTCGAGCGCCGCCAGCTTGGCAAGGCCGAGCTTGTAGATGTCCGCCGGCGTATGGACGATGCCGGCATCGACCAGCTGGTCGACGAGCTTGTCGCCCAGGCCTTCGATGTCGAGCGCGCGGCGGCTTGCAAAGTGCAGCAGCGCTTGCTTGCGTTGCGCCGGGCACACGAGCCCTCCAGTACAGCGCGCGATCGCCTCGCCCGGGAGCCGCGCGATCGCCGACCCGCATTCCGGACAGACGGCAGGCATCACGAACTCCCTGGCGGCGCGCGGCCGCCGGTCGAGGACGACCCGCACGACTTCCGGAATCACATCGCCGGCACGCCGCACGACGACCGTATCGCCGATACGCACGTCCTTGCGCCTGATCTCGTCCTCGTTATGCAACGTCACGTTGGTGACGGTGGTGCCTCCGACAAAGACCGGCGCAAGGCGCGCGACCGGCGTGATCGCGCCGGTGCGACCGACCTGCACGTCGATGGCGATGAGCTCCGTGGTCATTTCTTCCGGCGGAAACTTGTGGGCGACCGCCCAACGCGGCTCGCGGGTGCGAAAGCCGAGCGCACGCTGCAGCGCCAGGTCGTTGACCTTGTACACGACGCCATCGATCTCGAAGGGCAGCTCGCTGCGCTTCCCCTGCACCCGGTCATAGAATGCCGCGAGCTCGTCCGCCCCGTGCGCGATCCGGCGATCCGCGTTGACGGGCAGGCCGAATTTCTGCAGCGCGTCCAGCAGCGCGGCCTGCGTGGGCGGCAGCGCCCACCCTTCGATTTCGCCCACGCCGTACGCGAAAAAGCGCAGCGGACGTTGCGCGGTGATCGCGGGATCGAGCTGGCGAACGGCGCCGGCGGCGGTGTTGCGCGGATTGACGTACAGCCGCTGTCCCGCGGCTTCCTGCCGCGCGTTGAGCCGTGCGAAATCGGCGCGCGTCATGTACACCTCGCCGCGCACTTCAAGCACGGCCGGCGCACGGCCGGCGAGTCGCCGCGGGATCGCACGAATGGTGAAGATGTTCTGGGTCACGTCTTCGCCGGTCTCGCCATCGCCGCGCGTCGCGGCCACCCTGAGCTCACCCTGCTCGTAGCGCAGGCTCACGGCGAGGCCGTCGAACTTGAGCTCCGCCATGTATGCGAGCGGCGGCGCGTCGGCGGGAAGCTTCAACTCGCGCCGGATCCGTGCGTCGAACTCGGCAGCACCCGCCGCCGTGGTTTCGGTTTCGGTGCGGATCGACAGCATCGGTACCCGGTGCCGGACCGCGGCAAAGGCGGCGACCGGAGCCCCGCCGACACGCTGCGTGGGCGAATCCGCGGTGACGAGCTGCGGATACTGGCTCTCCAGCGCCGAGAGCTCGCGGAACAGCGTGTCGTATTCGGCGTCGCTGACCGTCGGTGCGTCGTCCTCGTAGTAGCGGCGGTCATGCGCGGCGATCTCGGTCTTCAGCGCCGCGGCGCGCTTGGCCGCCGCGGCCGGCACCGACCCCGCGGACGCCCTGGCCATCACGCGCCGAAGAGCGCCAGCGCCCGCGGGCTTCCCGGCTCGATGCCGACCTCGCGCAGCGCCGCAGCCGCCGCGTCGACCTGCTTGCGAATCGCCGCCAGCGCCGGTTCGTCGAGCGGACGCCGGTTATCGTCGACCAGGTCCGCGCCGAGCGTCTGGGCGAGGCGCTTGGCCGCGAGCTTCATGTGATCGAACGCGCGCGGCGGATCGGCGACACGCGGAACGTCGAGGAGGTACACCACGCCGTTGGTCGCGGACACGCGCAAGGTGTCGACGGTGAACGGCTCGTTGCGCAGGTTCTGCAGCGTGTAGTGGATCGCGCCGGTTTCCTCCTGCACCCATTCGAAGCGGCCGCCGGGGGCCAGCTTGAAGCCGGCCGCTTCGGCCACGCCGCGCAACTTCGTCCCAGGGATGCCGGCAGCGTCGCTTTTGAGCACCGTGAGGCCGATCTGCACATCGACATCGGCGCACAGGCGGTCAAGCGTTTCGGCGCGATCGGTCTCGGCCCCGACATCGGGGACCGAGATCGCCGCGGGCAGCAGCGGTGCGAGCTCGCCCACGACGCGCACGAACGTATCGAGCTGCGCGCGGCTGGCCGCGCCATTGCGGTCCGCGAGCAACAGGCAGGCGGCGATGTCGACGAAATCGCCGCGCGTATCCGATGCGAGGAGCTGCCACGGGGCCTCCCGCGCCGCCCGGCCGAACCATCGTAATCGCTTGCCTAGCCGCGCATGCAGCCCGGCAGCCAGCGCGCCGACGCCGACCGGCTTCGCCGGCTGCAGCGTCACGATGCACTCGATCTCCGGGTCGGGCCTGCGATGGCCGCCGGCGTCGCCATCCACCGAGCGCGCCATCGGAATCGTCGCCGCGTATTCGTCGGCAGGTGCCACCGACACCGGTCCTTGCGCGACGACGTCGATCGGAGGTTCCCAGTCGGCCGCAGCCTCCTCGTCCGCATCGGGCCGGAACGCCGGGACCGCGTTCGCGGGCATTGTCGCGCCGCTCGCGTCGTTACGCAGCGTCGGTTCGACGCGTTGCAGCGGCGCGCCGCCGCCCGGCTGCACGGCCACGCCGTCCGGCTTGCGAAAGGTGGCCGTGATCCGGCGCTGCACGCGACGTTCGAGCCACCAGTTGTAGATGAGGACGCCGACGACCAGGACGACGCCGGCAATGATGAGACCCAGTTGCAGCGGACTCACCGACTTCAACACTTGGGAAATCCCCGCGACCATGGATAGGGTGCGAGTATAGCGCGAAGGATTTCGATAACCCCGCTAATGGCTTACGCGGCGTTCTCGGCCAGCGACAGCGCCTCGGCGATGTCGACCGCGACCACACGCGATGCGCCCGGCTCCGGCATGGTGATTCCCACGAGCTGGTTCGCCATCTCCATCGTGATCTTGTTGTGCGAGATGAACAGGAACTGCGTTTCGACCGCCATCTCGCGCACCATCGCGCAAAAGCGGTCGGTGTTCGGATCGTCGAGCGGCGCATCGACCTCGTCCAGCAGGCAGAACGGCGCCGGATTCAACTGGAACAATGCAAACACCAGTGAAATCGCGGTGAGCGCCTTTTCACCGCCGGACAAAAGGTGAATCGAGGTATTGCGCTTGCCTGGAGGCTGCGCGATCACCTGCACGCCGGAATCGAGGATCTCGTCGCCGGTCAACACGAGCCGCGCCTGGCCGCCGCCGAAGAGCGCGGGAAAGAGCTTGGCGAAATTCACGTTGACCGCCTCGAACGTCTGCTGCAGCAATTGCCGCGATTCGCGGTCGATCTGGCGGATGGCCGTTTCGAGCGTGGTCATCGCCTCGGTGAGGTCGGCCGCCTGGCGGTCGAGATAGTCCTTGCGCTCACGCGACTGCGCGAGCTCGTCGAGCGCCGCGAGATTGACGGCGCCGAGCTCGGCGATGGCGACGGTGATCCGCTCGATCTCGCCTGGCAGCGTGCGCGCGCTGCCCCACGCCTTCAGCGCATCCGGCAGCGCGGCGAGCTCGGCATGCGCTTCGGCAAGCTGCTCGGTGAACTGCTGTTCGGCCAGCGCCGCCGCCTGTTCCTTCAACTGCATGTCGAGGATCTTTGCGCGCGCGGGCTCCTGTTTCTGGTCGGCGGTGAGGCGCGCTTCCTCGGCGGTGCGCAAATCGGCGCCGAGGGCCTCGAGCTTGTCGCGGGCGGCCGCCAGCGCCTGTTCCGCCTCGCCGCGTGCCGCCAACTGCGCCTGCAACGCCTCTTCGATGGGCGTCCAGTCGACGGCGGCGCGCTCGCTCGTCAGTTGCGCCAGCAACGCGCGCTGCTGCTCGCCCTGCGCGATGATCCCTTCGCCGCGTCGGTCGAGCTCCGCCAGCCGGTCGCGGCCACTGCGTTCCGCGAAGCCCGCTTCCTGGGCGGCAAGCTCGGCCAATCGCAACCGCTCGCGGCCGCGGGCCAACGCGACTTCCGCTTCATTGCGCGCGTGCCGGGCGGCTTCCCGCTTGGCAAGCTCGTCGTGCACGCGCGACTGCAGATCGGCGATCTGCGCGACGATTGCATCACGCTGCTGCTGACCGGTGGCGATCTGCGCGGCGACGTCGGCCGTTTCCTGCTCGATTTGCGCGCGCCGTTGCTGCGCGGCCTCGGCGGCTTGCCGCAACTGCATAAGCTCGAGCTCGAGATCGTGCACACGCCGCTGCTGCGAGCCGACCGCCAGTCCTTCCGCGTGATACGTGTGCTGCGTCACCTGCAGCTCGGCATCGACGGCGTCGCGCTGTGCGCGCGCCTCGACGGCCGCCGCGCGCGCGGCGGCGATCAGCCCGTCCAGCTCTTCCAGCTCGCGTTGGCGCGCAAGCACGCCATGCAATTCGTTGTCCGGGGCAAAGAACGTCACGCTCTGGGCGGTGATGAGATGGCCGGCGGGCGTCACGAACGCTTCGCCGGCGCCAAGCGCTTCGCGGTCGGCCAGCGCGGAACCAAGATCTTCCCGGCAGCGCACGCCGTGCAGCCCATCGGCAACGAAGCGTCCGACGTCCGGCTGCTTCAACCGAACCTTCGCCAGCAATGCATCGTGTTGCGCGTGCGGCGCATGGCGCGCGGGCGCTGGCGCATAGGCGGCGACCCGACGTGGCGGTTGTGCGCCATCGGCCACCCAGGCGATCACTTCGTCGAGCTGCACGAGCTCGATCGCGCTCAGGCGCTCGCGCAGCACGGCTTCGAGCGCATCCTCCCAGCCCGCTTCGATGTCGAGCAGCTGCCATAACCGGCGGGCGCGGGTGAGGCCGTTGGCGGACAGCCAGCCATCGATGTCGACACCATGTCCGATCTTTTCCTGCAGCGCGGACAGCGCCTGTTGCCGCGCTTCGAGGTCGGCGAGCCGCTTGCTTTCGCGCTCCCACGCGTCGGCGGTTGCGCGTTGGCGCGCCTGCAGCGTCTCGACGCTCTGCTGCAAAGTGGCCAGCGCCTCCTGCTTGCCGGCGAGATCGGCCGTTTCCTGGCGCAGCTGCTCCTCGACGTCGCCGACGATGTCGGTGGCCGGGGCGGCGATCGCCCCCAGCTCCTGGTCGAGGCGAAGCCGCCGCTCCGTAAGCTGCGAGAGCGATTGCGCGGCGCTGTCGCGGCGCGTTTCGGCAACGCGCGTTTCCTGCTCCGTCAGCGCGATCCGCTCCTGCAGTTCCGCGAGCGTCGCGCTCGCGGCCGCGACGTCGGCGTCGAGCGCCGGCAGCGCCGCCTGCGCCGCCTGCTCCTCCTGCGCGGCCCGCTCGCGCGCCGCAAGCGCCGCCTCCAACGCGGTATCGGCCGCCACGCGATCGGCGGCCAGCGCCGTTTCCTGCCCCGCCAACGCCCCCAGGCCTTCGGTCAGCTGCGCAACCTGCTGCGTCATCCGCGTCTCGGACTCGCGCGCGAACGTGAGTTGCTGCTCGAGCCGAGTGACCTCGGCGTTGGCCGCGTAGAAGCTGCCTTGCCGGTCGTGGAGCGCATCGCCCGCCGCGTAATGTTCGGCGCGCAACGCTTCGAGCCGCGCCTCGACGGCGCGCACTTCGGCCTGCACGGCTTCCAGAGCGATGGTCAACGCAGCGATTTCATTCGTGCATTTCTCGCGCCCGCGCACCGCGTCCTGCTGCTTGGCGAACCACAGGAGGTGCTGCGACGTCTTCAGGCGCGCCTCGAGCTCGCGGTACTGCGTCGCGACCTGCGCCTGGGTGGCGAGTCGATCGAGCTGGTTACCGAGCTCGACGCGGATGTCCTCGACCCGCGCCAGATTTTCGCGGGTGTCGGCGAGCCGACCCTCTGTTTCCTTGCGCCGCTCCTTGTACTTGGACACACCCGCGGCTTCCTCGAGGAAAATGCGCAGCTCCTCGGGCTTGGCTTCGACGACGCGCGTGATCATCCCCTGCTCGATGATCGCGTAGGCGCGCGGGCCCAGGCCGGTACCGAGGAAGAGATCGTGGATGTCCCGGCGCCGCACCGGAATGTTGTTGATGTAATACGTCGAATCGCCGTCGCGGGTCAGCACGCGCTTGATCGAGATCTCGGCGTATTGCCCCCACTGGCCGCCGATGCGACCGAGGCTGTTGTCGAAATGCAGCTCGACCGACGCGCGGCCGACCGGCTTGCGCTCGCCGGCGCCGTTGAAGATGACGTCCTGCATCGATTCGCCGCGCAGCGCGGACGCCTTCGATTCGCCGAGCACCCAGCGCACCGCGTCGATGACATTGGATTTGCCGCAACCGTTGGGGCCGACGATGCCGACCAGTTGGCCGGGCGTGGCGATCGCGGTCGGATCGACGAACGACTTGAATCCGGCGAGCTTGATCTGCGTGAGGCGCAAGGCGGGACTTTCGAAATCGACGGATTATACCGAAAGAGGGGGCGAGGGACGGGGGGCGAGGGGCGAGGGAGCATTGCGATGATGCCACTATTGTCTCTGACCTCCACAGGCGCCGATCCCGATGCATTATCGAGTCCCAAGCGTACGCAATGGACAGCGCGCGCAATTCGAGCGGCTCCCTCGTCCCTTCCCCCCCGTCCCTCGCCCCTGCGGGTCAGGCAACGGCCACGGGGATTGCGCGCGGCGGCAGCCGCCCCTCCTCCACCGCGTGGCACGCCACCTCGTCGTGCTGGTCGATGCCCGCCGGCCGCAGCAGAGGATTCTCACGCCGGCAACGCTCGTTGGCGTACGGGCAGCGCGGATGAAACGTGCATCCCGATGGCGGATCGAGAGGATTGGGCACCTCGCCCGCGACTGCGGTGCGCGCCTCGCCCGTCATTTCCAGGTCCGGAACCGCATCGAGCAGCATGCGCGTGTAGGGATGCTGCGGATTGGCGAAGAGCTCGCGCGTGGGCGCCAGCTCGACGATGCGCCCGAGGTACATCACGCCGACGCGATCGGCGATGTGATGAACGACGGCGAGATTGTGCGAAATGAAAAGGTACGTCAGGCCCAGGCGCCGCTGCAGGTCGCGCATGAGATTCAGCACCTGCGCCTGGACGGAGACATCGAGCGCGGACGTCGGCTCGTCGCAGACGAGGAACGCCGGATTGGTCGACAGCGCGCGTGCGATCGAGATCCGTTGCCGTTGGCCGCCGGAAAATTGATGCGGGTATTTGCCACCATCCGCCGCCGCGAGCCCGACTTGCTCGAGCAGCGCCGCGACGCGCGCGTCGAGCTCGCGCCGGCTCGTCGGCGACCCCTGGCTGCGCAAGGGCTCCGCGACAATATCGGCGACGCGCCAGCGCGGGTTCAGGCTCGCGTAAGGATCCTGGAAAATCATCTGCATGCCGCGCCGCGCTCGCCGCATCGCCGCGGCATCGGCGGTCGCGCCGTCGCCGGCGAGGATCACCTGGTCGTAGGTGATCGTGCCGTGCGTCGGCGCATGCAAGCCCACGATCAGACGCGCAACCGTGGACTTGCCGCAGCCGGACTCGCCGACGAGGCCCAGCGTTTCGCCTTTGCGGATTGCAAGGTTGATGCCATCGACGGCTTTGAGGATGACGCGGCTGCGCCTTTCCAGCACGCGATTGAGCCACGGTGGCGAGACGTCGAAATAGCGCGCGAGGCCCGTTACCTCGAGCAGGGTGTCGCTAGAATGATCCCCCCGAGCGTCGCTTCGCACCGTTTCCCCCAGGGGGCCAGCGCCTTGGGGCGGCCCTGCGGCGCTCATGGCGCCATCGCGAACGCTGTTGCCTTTGTATCCTGGACCAGCCAACAGGCGGCGCGCGTGGCGCCTGCCCCCATGAGCTCGGGCCGCTCGTGCCGGCAGCGCTCGAATACGCGTGGACAGCGCGGATGGAAAGCGCATCCGGTCGGGATGGCGGTGAGCCGCGGCATGGTGCCATCGATCTGCGTCAGGCGCTCGCGCTCATCGACGATCGACGGAATGGAGCCCATGAGACCCACGGTGTAAGGATGCTGCGGCCGATGAATGACATCGGCGACCGGACCGATCTCGACGATGCGCCCCGCGTACATCACGGCGACGCGATCGGCGGTTTCGGCGATGACGCCCATGTCGTGCGTGACCAGCATCACCGCCGTCCCGTGGTCGCGGCAGAGACGCTTCAGCAGCTGGATGATCTGCGCCTGGATCGACACGTCGAGCGCCGTCGTCGGCTCGTCGGCGACGATGAGGCGCGGCTTCGCGGCGATGGCCAACGCGATGACGACGCGTTGGCGCATCCCGCCGGAAAACTGATGCGGATAGTGCTCGATGCGCCGCGCCGCCGCCGGGATGCCGACTTCCTCGAGCAGGTCGACCGCGCGCTGGCGCGCGTCCGCCTCGTTCATCGGCAAATGCGTGCGAATCGTTTCGATCAGCTGCCGCCCCACTGTATACAGCGGATTGAGGGACGTCAGCGGATCCTGGAACACCGCGCCGATCTCGCGCCCGCGCACGGCGCGCATCGCTTCGTACGGCAGGTTGTCGATGCGCCGGCCGGAAAGCCGGATCTCGCCCGCAGCAATGCGCCCGGGCGGATCGATCAATCCGATGATCGCAGCCCCGGTCAGCGATTTGCCGGCGCCAGATTCGCCGACCACGCCAAGCACTTCGCCGGGCGCGATCTCGAACGAGACGTCGTGCACCGCGACGAGCGTCCCGCGTCGCGTCGGAAACTCGACGCGCAATCCCTCGACGGCAAGCAGCGGCAAGGTCATGCCGCGAGTCGCGCGCGGCGCCCTGCGCTGCGGGTCATTTCGCCGCGGTCTTGGCGCCTGGAACGACGCAGTCGCCGATGTTTTCAATGTAGTCGACGACCGGCGTCCACTCCTGCTGGATCGGGCTTGTGAACTGCGCGTTGATGTAATACCGCTTGCATGGTGCAGCATCGAGCATCATCACCTGAAGCGGCGGACCGCCCGCCCAGCCTGGCGCCGGGCCCTGGACCACCAGCCGGTGCTCGCCGGGCGTCACCTTGATCAGGTTCGGATTCGGGAACGCGCCCCGGTCATCGACGCGGTCGATGATGGCCGGCCGCCGGTTGACAATGGTGACGTTGTAACGCGCACCGGTGATCTCGCTCCACGTCGGTCCCCAGGTCTGGCAACCGGTCAGCAGCGTCGGCGCCAGCATTGCCGGTAGCATTAACAGGGTCAGTTTGTTCATGATGCAACTCCTTCAGTAAGCCAGCGGAGCAAGGGCCCGCTTGTCCCGGGGCAATGTTCGCCCGCCTTGCCGCCCCATGTAACCGAACATGCGGGCCGCGGATTCATTCCTTCTACCGCAGTTTCGGATTCAACGCATCCCGCAGCCAGTCGCCGAGCAGGTTGATCGACAACACCATCACGACCAGCGCGACTCCCGGGAAGATGGTAATCCACCATTCGCCCGAGAACAAAAATTCGTTGCCGATCCTGATCAGCGTGCCCAGCGACGGCTGCGTCGGCGGCACGCCGACGCCGAGGAACGACAGTGTCGCCTCGGTGAGAATCGCCGTGGCGATGTTGATCGTCGCGAGCACGAGCACCGGTCCCAGCACGTTCGGCAGCAGGTGGCGCGCCATGATGCCGAGCGGCGCAACGCCGATCACGCGCGCCGCTTGCACATATTCCTTGCTCTTCTCGACCATCGTCGACCCGCGGACGGTGCGCGCGTATTGCACCCAGTTGGACAGGCCGATGGCGAGCACCAGCACGAACAACGCGGCCTGGTCGTGCGCATCGCGCGGCAAGGCCACGCGGAGCACGCCGTCGATCAGCAGCGCGATCAGGATTGCCGGAAACGACAACTGCACGTCGGCGACCCGCATGATGAAGGCGTCGACCTTGCCGCCGACGTAGCCGGCGATCAGCCCCAGCGACACGCCGAGCACGAGTGCGAACGCGACCGACGCAAGGCCGACCAGCAAGGAGACGCGCGCGCCGAACATGATCGCCGACAGCACGTCGCGACCCTGATCATCGGTGCCCAGCAGGAAAGCGGCCTTCCCGCCCGCAATCCAGCGCGGAGGCGACAACGAATCGCCGAGGCTGAGCGTCCGCAAATCGAAGGGATTGTGCGGAGCGATCCACGGCGCGCAAAACGCCGCGATGATGCAGACGGCGAAAATCACCAGCGACGCAATTGCCACCGGCGAATGACGGAAGCTCCACGCAACGTCGCCGTCCCATGCCGACGCCAATCGCATCTTCATTGACGGTGGAGCCGGCAGCCGTGCGGTCGCGTCGTTCATGGACCTGGCTTGCGACTCGCGACGAGACCCTTCAATGCGCTTTCCGTATGCGTGATTGCCTGCGCATAGACGGTCGCCTTCCAGTCGTCCGCATCCTGGTAGAAGGCATCGCGAATGGCGCGCTTGATCGGCGTCGCGACGGCGGCTGGCGCGTCGGGATGATTGGCGAGCCACTGATCGGCGCGCAGCGCCTGCAGGACCGCCGCAAACGGCTGCGTGCCGTACTCGATCGCGATCCCCGCGTAGGTCGCGTGCGGACACTCTTCGTAGGCGGCGTTGTAATTCACGCCGGTCAGAGGCGCCGACGTCGATGTGCCATCGTGAAACGACGTCACGTCGGCGCCCCACCACGCCTTGGCTCGCGCGAAGTCCGCGTCGACCGCGCGGCCCGAATAGATCTTCTCACCGTGGCCGCGCGGCCCGAGGCCGGTGTGAAAATCGATCCAGCCGAGCGTGCGCGCGTTGCGGCCATGCTCGCGCAGCACCTGCCGCAAGATGCCGTTGCTCCACGCCGGCCGCACGCCGCCGTAGAAGAGGCCGTCGGGAAATTCGCACTGGCCGCCGCTCACCGCGGCTTGCAGCGCCGGCTGACCGTGCGCGGCGATGTACGCGCCAATCCGCGCTTCGTTCTCGGGCGTCGGCGGCCACATGGGCGGCACGATGAACGGATGGACGTCCGCGTACTCGCGATGGGGCGCCGGCACCGACGAGAAATCGCGAAAGTTGCGATTGAGATCGATGTTGTCCTCGTTGGTCCGCCGCAGATGCGAGAAGCCGTATGGATTGAGCGCGTGCAGCATCACGATCCGCACGCTGGAGGCGATCATGCGGGCGAAGAATGCGTCGTCGCGCAGGAAGCCCACCTGGCAGCCGGAGCCGCAGAACCCTTCGACACCGTGCGTCGCCGACGTCAGCAGCAACAGTTCGCGGGCGTCGGGCGGACCGAGCGCGGCGATATCGATGGCCAGCTCCTCGCCCTGCGCACCCTTCGCGGTGGGATGCACGTGGTGAGTGACGGCCAGTCCGCGCTCCTTGGCCGCTTCGCCAAACCTGGCCCGCGCTTCGGCGTACGTCGCGGCGAAATGGGGAATCGGATCGAAATCGGCCATGGGCTCAGGAGTTCAAATCGTCAATATCAAGACACGAAGCGTGCACGAAGAAAACGCGCGGCTCGCCGGCCAGGCATACGAAAGGTTGTATCCAACTGTTTCCACTCGTTTTTCTTCATTCTCGTGGTTCAGGATTTCGCCGCTTTCCGGCGACTACGAATGGAGCGGCATCGCCGCTTCCGCCAGCGCGGCCAGATACCCCGCGCCCAGCGGAATCACCGCATCGTTGAAATCGTACGTGCTGTTGTGCAGGAAGCAGCCGCCCTCGGCGCCGCCCTGACCCAGGCGCGCGAACGCGCCGGGTTTCGCCTCCAGCATGAACGAGAAATCCTCGGCGCCCATCGACGGATCGAGATTGCGCACGACGTTGTCGCGGCCGATCAACCCTTCGGCGACGTCGGCGGCGAACATCGCCTCGCGGTAATGGTTGATCGTTGCCGGATAGACGCGTTCGTAATGCAGCCTGGCCCTGGCGCCAAACGCGGCGGCGATCGACTGGACGAGCTCGGTCAGGCGCTTCTCGATCATGTCCTGGGTGGCGGGGCGAAACGTGCGCACCGTCCCCACCAGCTTCGCGTGCGCGGGAATCACGCTCATCGCGCCCGGATGGCCGGCGTGCATCGCGCACAGGCTGACGACTGCGGTGTCGATCGGGTTCACGTTTCGGCTCACGACGGACTGTGCCGCCGTGATGATGTGGCCGGCGACGAGCACCGGATCGACGGCGGCGTGCGGATGCGCGCCGTGTCCGCCCTTGCCGTCGATCGTGATCTCGATGCGGTCGGCGGCGGCCATCGCCGGCCCGGGCGTGATGCCGATGCGCCCCGGCGGCAAGCCCGGCCAGTTGTGCAGCGCGTAGACCTGCTCCGCCGGAAAGCGCTCGAACAATCCATCGGCGATCATCGCCTTGGCGCCGGCGTAGCCTTCCTCGCCGGGTTGAAAGATGAGGTAGGCGGTGCCGTCGAACCGCTTGGTCTCGTGCAGGTACTTCGCCGCCGCGAGCAGCATCGTCGTGTGGCCGTCATGGCCGCAGCCGTGCATGCGGCCGTCGTAGCGCGACTTGTGCGCGAACGCGTTTTCCTCCTGCATCGGCAATGCGTCCATGTCGGCGCGCAGGCCAACCGAGCGGCCGCTCCCCGTGCTCGTCCCCGGAATCACGGCGACGATCCCCGTCTTGCCGATGCCGATGTGGTGCTCGATGCCCAGCGCGGCCAGCCGCTCCTGCACGACCCTCGCCGTCCGGTGCTCTTCGAAGCCCAGCTCCGGATGGGCATGCAGGTCGCGGCGGATGGCGGTGAATTCGTCGTGCCAGCGCGTGATGTAGTCAGAGGGCTTCATGTGGTCAACAATTCTCTTACAAAGAGACGCCGAGGCGTCGAGAAGGGCAAAACCTGATTCTGCGTTTCTCCGCGCCTCGGCGGCTCATTGTGGGATTCTCAATGTGCCAGCGCGACGCGCTCGATGCGCAGCCGCGGATCCACCGCGTAGTACATGAGGTCGACAACGAGGTTGATCACCACGAACACGAGCGCGATGAAGCACAGGTACGCGGCCATCACCGGAATATCCGCGAAATAGACCGACTGGATGAACAATAATCCCATGCCCGGCCATTGGAATACCGTCTCGGTGACGATCGCGAACGCGATGATGGCGCCCAGCTGCAGGCCGACGATGGTGACGACGGGGACCAGCGTGTTCTTGAGCGCGTGTCCGAAGTGAATGGCCCGGTCCGACAGGCCGCGGGCGCGGGCGAACTTGATGTAGTCGGTGCGCAGCACCTCGAGCATTTCCGCGCGAACCAGGCGGAGGATCAATGTCATCTGAATCAGCGAGAGAGTAATCGTCGGCAGGATCAGCGCCTTGAGCCCGCTTTTGGTGAGGAGACCGGTCGTCCACCAGCCGAGCGCCACCGTATCGCCGCGTCCGAACGACGGCAGCCAGCCCAGCTGCACGGCGAACACGAGGATCAGCAGGATGCCGATCAGGAACGACGGCAGGCTGACGCCGACCAGCGATGCCGCCAGCAGGAAATGCGAAAGCCAGCTGTTGCGCCGCAGCGCCGTGTACACGCCGAGCGGAATCCCGACGAGCAACGCGAGCAGCGCCGCGGCGGTGGCGAGCTCAACCGTGGCGGGCAGGCGCTCCTTGATCAATACCGAAACCTTGCGTGCCTGCCGCAGCGAGCGCCCGAATTCGCCCTGTGCGGCATTCCCGAGGAAGCGTGCGAACTGGACATAGAACGGCTGATCGAGGCCGAGCGCGGCCCGCAGCTGCTGGCGTTCCTGCAGCGTGGCGTCCTGCCCGACCATGAACGTCACCGGATCGCCGGTGAAGTTGAACAGGCCGAAAGCGATGAAGGCGACCACCGCCATCACGAGCAGCGACTGCAACACACGGCGGAGGATGAACGCGAGCACGGTTCAGTGAGCGCTGCAAATTACTCGACGCCGAATACTGTCAAATCGTCGTCCCCGCGAAGGCGCACGCGCTCGCGCGCGTGCCCCAGTGGCGTTGCCAAAGACACTAGGTTCCCGCCTTCGCGGGAACGACGGGAATTCTGCGTGCTATCACCTGCTTCCGTAACTCGCGGTTCCCCGCGGCGCGGTAAAGGGCCGCGGGGTTTGTCGGCGATGGGTACCTACTCCTTGATGTCGACGCCGTAGAACGTGTGGCGGCCGAATGGCGACAGCTTGAAGTCGATCACTTCCTTGCGGATCGGCTTCAATTGCACGGCATGCGCGATCGTGAACCAGGGCGCCTGCTCCTTGAAGATGACCTGGGCCTTCTCGTAGAGCTCCTGCCGCTGCGGCTGGCCGCTCGTCGTCTTCGCCTTCTGGATGAGGTCCTCGTACGGCTGGTAGCAGAACTTGGCGACGTTGCTGCCGTTCGACTTCGCCGATTCGCAGCCGAGCAGCGACGCCAGGAAGTTGTCCGGATCGCCGTTGTCGCCGGTCCAGCCCAGCATCCCCATCTGGTGCTCGCCGTTCTGCATGCGCTTCCGGTATTCGCCCCACTCGAAGCTCTTGATCTCGGCGGTGACGCCGATCTTCGCGAGATCCGCCTGCATCAGCTCGGCGATACGCTTCGCGTTGGGGTTGTACGGGCGCTGGACCGGCATCGCCCACAGGTCGGTCGTGAACCCGTTGGGATAGCCGGCTTCGGCGAGGAGCTTTTTCGCGGCCGCGGGATCGAACGGATCGTCCTTGATGTTGTTGTTGTACGACCATTGCGTCGGCGGAATGGGATTCTTCGCGGCCACGCCGGTGGTGAGGTACACGGCGTCGATGATCGCCTTCTTGTCGATCGCCATGTTGATCGCCTTGCGCACGCGCACGTCGTCGAACGGCTTCTTGGTCGTGTTGTAGGCGAGGAACCCGATGTTGAGGCCGGGCTGCTCCAGCACCTGCACGTTCGGGTCCTTGCGGATCGCATCCAGGTCGGCCGGGTTAGGGTACGGCATCACCTGGCACTCGTTCTTCTGCAGCTTCGCCCACCGCACCGACGCATCCGGCGTGATCGCGAATACGAGGTCGTCGATCTTCGCCTTGCCGCCCCAGAACTGCGGAAACGCCTTGTAGCGGATCAACGCGTCCTTCTGGTACTGCACGAGGTAGAACGGTCCGGTGCCGATCGGTTCCTGATCGACCTTTTCGGGTGTTCCGGCCTTGAGCATCGCGTCGGCGTATTCCTTCGACTGCACGCCCGCGTATTCCATCGCGAGGTTCGACAGGAACGGCGCCTCGGCCTTGTTGAGCGTGATCCTGACCGTGTAATCGTCGACTTTCTGGATCGATTTGATGAGCTTCGCCATCCCCATGTCGTTGTAGTACGAATGGTTCGAGCTCGTCACCTTGAAGTACGGGTTGTCTTCCTTGCCCTGGCGCTCGAGCATAAAGATCATGTCGTCGGCGTTGAAGTCGCGCGTGGGCTTCCACGCACGGTGGTTGTGCCACTTCACGCCCTTGCGCAGCTTGAACGTATAGACCGTGCCGTCGGCCGAGATGTCCCAGCTTTCCGCGAGGCCGGGGACGACCTTGGTCGTGCCGCGCTCGAAGTCGACGATGCGGCCGTAGATCTGGCTGTTGGCGTCGAACGAGGTTCCGGTCGTGTTGACGCCGGGGTAGAAATTCTCGGGACTGCCTTCGGAGCAGTACACGAGCGTCTTGGCGGAAGCGCCGGCGGCAGCCAGCATCGCCAGCGAAGCCGCGACGGCGATCGTTACCGCACGGACGCCGCGCATGGCTGAATGGTGATCCTTCATGGTTTCCTCCTTCGAAATGAGCTCAAGTTCAATGCAGCAAGGCACCGGTAGTGTCATCAGTATGACCGGATTCCAGAAAATTCTCCGCCAGATGGCAAGCGACCTGGCGGCCATCGAGCGGCCGGGCCAGCGGACGCTCGCTGTGGCAGCGGGCGATGGCGTGTGGACAGCGGGTCGAAAAGACGCACCCCGCCGGCGGGTTCAGCGGCGACGGCAGCTCACCGGTCAGTACGATACGCTCCTTGCGGACGCCGCCCAACGCAGGGGTCGACGCGAGCAGCGCCTGCGTATACGGATGCAGCGGCCGCGCAAAGATGCGCTCCTTGGGCCCCTGCTCCATCGCCAGCCCCAGGTACATCACCAGGACCTCGTGCGCGATATACCGGACGACGGCCAGGTCGTGGGAAATGAAGAGGTACGCGACATGCAGGTCGCGTTGCAGGTCGGCGAGGAGATTCAGCACCTGGGCCTGCACCGACACATCGAGGGCGGAGACCGGCTCGTCGGCCACCACCAGCGCCGGCTCGAGCATCAGCGCCCGCGCGATGGCGATCCGCTGGCGCTGGCCGCCGGAGAACATGTGCGGATAGCGGTCGTAATGCTCGCGACGCAGACCGACCTTCGCCAGCATCGCGCGTGCGCGTTCGGCGCGCAACTCGGGCGCAAGCGTCGTGTTGATTTCGAGCGGCGCTTCCAGGATCGCGCCGATCTTCTTGCGCGGATTCAACGAGCCGTAGGGATTCTGGAACACCATCTGCACCGTCTTGCGCAATGCGCGCTGCCGCTCCGGCGTTACATTCACGGCATCGATGCCGGCGAGTTCCAGCCGGCCGGCCGACGGCTTTTCGATCAGCGCGACGATGCGTGCCAGCGTCGATTTGCCGCAGCCCGATTCGCCGACCACCGCGAGCGTGCGCCCGGCGTCGACCGCGAACGAGATGCCGCCGACGGCCTGCAGCCGCGCCGGTTCCCGCATGACGCCGCGCCGCACTTCGTAAACGCGCCGCAAATCGCGCGCGGTGACGACCGGCGCGCGGCCGGGGCTGGTCATGCCTCGACCTCGTGGCTCGCCATTTCTTCTGGGCAAGGCGAAAGCATCGCTGGATAACGCGTCGATCTTTCCCACGACCCAAAAGAGATAGCGGCCCTCATGGCATCTCCAGCACCACGGCGGCGTCGCGTGCGATGTTCGCCTCGCGCTGTGAATCGCCGAACGGATAATGGCAGCGGACGAGCCCGTCCTGCCACGGCCGCAACGCGGGCCGCTCGCCGCAGGCGGGGGTCGCATACGCGCAGCGTGGCGAGAACAGGCAGCCGTGCGGCCGATCCTGCAGCCCGGGTACCACGCCTGGAATCGTCGCGAGGCGGTCGCCCCCGAGATGGCGTTCGGGCATGGCCGCGAGAAGCGCCGCCGTGTACGGATGCTGCGGCGCGGCGAACAGCGCGTCCGCGGCACGCTCTTCCATCACCTGGCCCGCGTACATCACGGCGACGCGCCGCGCCATTTCGGCGACCACCCCCATGTTGTGGGTGACGAGCACCAACGCCATCCGAAGCTCTTGCTGCAATCCGCGCAGCAGATCGAGGATCTGCGCCTGGATCGTGACGTCCAGCGCGGTCGTGGGCTCGTCGGCGATCAGCAGCCGCGGATTGCAGGCGATCGCCATCGCGATCATCACGCGCTGGTTCATGCCGCCCGACATCTGATGCGGAAAGTCGGACAGGCGACTGGCGGCCGCCGGGATGCCGACCAGCTCGAGCAATTCGACCGAACGCTTGCGCGCCGCCTTGCGGTCCATGCCGAGATGCAGCCGCAGCGTCTCGGCCAGCTGAAAGCCGATGGTGAAGCACGGGTTCAGGCTGGTGGTCGGCTCCTGGAAAATCATCGCGACGTCGCGGCCGATGACGTGGCGGCGCGCGCGCTCCGACAACCGCAGCAGATCGTGCCCGGCAAACTCCATCCGGCGCGCGCGCACGCGGCCGGGAAACGCAACGAGTCCCATCAGCGCGAGCATGGTGACACTTTTGCCGGAACCGGACTCGCCGACGATGCCCAGTACCTCGCCTTCGTCGAGCGCCAGGCTCACGCCTTCCACCGCGTGCAGCACGCCGCCCTGCGTCGGGAACTCGACGTGCAGGTCTTCGATCTCGAGCAGCGCCATGATGGTTATCGTTTGAGCTTCGGGTCGAGCGCGTCGCGCAGGCCGTCGCCGAGCAAGTTGAACGCGAGCACGGTCAGCAGGATCATCAGCCCCGGAAACGTCACCACCCACCAGGCGCGCAGCACGAACTCGCGGGCGTCGGCCAGCATCGTGCCCCATTCGGACGCCGGCGGCTGCGCGCCCAGGCCCAGGAAGCCCAGCGCCGCGGCGTCGAGGATGGCGGTGGAAACGCCGAGCGAGGCCTGGACGATCAGCGGCGCGGCGCAGTTGGGCAGCACTTCGGAGAACATGAGGCGCAGCTTCGTTGCGCCGCTCGCGCGCGCGGCCGTGACGTAGTCCTTCGAGGTTTCCGTGATCACCGCGGCGCGCGTGATCCGCACGTAATGCGGCAGGACCACCACCACGACTGCGAGCATCGCGTTCATCAGCCCCGGCCCGAGGATCGCGACGATCACGATCGCCAGCAACAGGCTGGGCAGCGTCAGGATGATGTCCATCAGCCGCATGATCGCGATCTCGACCACCCCGCGGAAAAACCCCGCCACCAGGCCGAGCGCGATGCCGACCACGATCGCGATCGCCACCACGGCAATCCCGATCAGCAGCGACAGCCGCGCCCCGTAGATCAGCCGCGAGAGGATGTCGCGGCCGATGGCGTCGGTGCCGAGCGGATACGCCCACGAGCCACCCGCCTGCCACGCGGGGGGCTTCAGGAATACGGCATTATTGGTGAGGTCCGGCGGATAGGGGGCGAGCACGTTGGCGAACGCCGCCATCGACAGCACCGCGATCACGATGACGAGGCCCGCGACCGCGCCGTGATTCGCGCTGAAGTAGCCCCAGAAATCACGCAGCCGCCCGCGCGGAACGGTGGCGATGACGGGCACTTCGAGCACTTCAACGGTCATGTCGCCTCGGCCTCCAATGCGCTCTCGACATTGAAACCCCGCGTTGTCGGCCTCGGATCAATCGATCGGCGACGCGCCCTGCGGGCCTGGCCTCGACCTTCGGTCTCGCCCGCCGATCTCATGATCGCCTGATCCGAGGATTGATGATGCCGTAGGTGACGTCGACCAGCAGATTCACCGTCATCACCACCAACCCCAGCAGCAGCACGCCACCCTGCAATACCGGGTAATCGCGACGGTTGATCGCCTCGATCATCCACTTGCCGACGCCGGGCCACGAGAAGATCGTCTCGGTGAGGATCGCGCCGGTGAACAGCACGCCGACCTGCAAGCCGATCACGGTAATGACCGGGATCAGCGCATTGCGCAGCGCGTGCAGCGCCACCACCCGCACCGTCGACAGTCCTTTTGCGCGTGCGGTGCGGATGTAGTCCTCGCCCAGCACCTCCAGCATCGCGGAACGCGTCATGC
>Ga0068864_100001219_pt1 | contig 21368 bp, 19 predicted proteins | sample KBSSwiS72_FD_66586 | JGI IMG/M metagenome (GOLD analysis project Ga0068864, IMG submission 66586) | Switchgrass rhizosphere microbial communities from Kellogg Biological Station, Michigan, USA - KBS Switchgrass S7-2 | ecosystem: Host-associated > Plants > Roots > Rhizosphere > Soil ... | reverse complement strand
GTCGCCGGAATCTCCGCGGAATCGAATCCGTCTCCCATTATCATCAACGAACGTCTGGCAATCAGCGTACTTCACACAATTGCGAACTCTGAAATCCAATATAAGTCGGGCAAAGGTGCGGGTAGCTTCGGCACTATTGAACAGCTACTCGATGAAGGATTTCTCTCCAAAGAAATGATGAAAAGTCAGGGTTACAAGATTGAGGTGCTGCTGGTGGGGGATAAGTTTCAAGTAACTGCAGTGCCGGATGAGTATGGGAAAACCGGCAAAACTTCTTACTTCATCGATCGTACGAACGTGCTGCGCGGCGGTGATCATGGGGGAGGAGTGGCGACATCGGAAGATAATCCCATTAATTAGCGCTCTCTTAGCTTACTTGAGCGCAGATTCTCAATTCGAACAGGCTCTACTTCCTCAGCTAAGTCAAAACCAAACACACGCGAATAGAAATAAAGTTCAGCATCGAGGGACCTCTTGATGTTTTGCGCTTGTCGAAATCCATGCTGTTCGCCGGGAAATGGCACGTACGCAACAGGTATCCCCTTCGATTTAATTGCCTCCACCATCTTCTCGGCCTGGTCAGGTGGTACGACCTTATCCTCAAGTCCCTGGAAAAAGATCACGGGGCACGATAGTCGATCGGCAAAATTTATCGGCGAACGTTCAAAGTAGATATCATGTCGTTTCGGGTAAGGGCCGAGTAATCCATCAAGGTAACGAGATTCAAACTTGTGGGTATCTCGCGCGAGAGCCTCGGCGTCACTGACGCCAAAGTAGCTCGCGCCTGCTTTAAACGCCTTGCGAAATGTCAACGCGCAGAGTGTTGTGTACCCACCGGCACTCCCTCCGGTGATTATCAGTCTCTTGCCATCAACTTCTCCACGGGCGACTAAATACCGAGCGCCGTTAACGCAATCGTCAACATCCACTATGCCCCATTTGAGATTCAAGCGTTCACGGTACTGTCGTCCGTAGCCGGTGCTTCCACCGTAGTTCACATCCAACACCGCAAAACCTCTACTCGTCCAATACTGAACCGAGAGCATCAACGCAGTGGTTGCAGACGCGGTTGGTCCGCCGTGACTCTTCACGATCAATGGCGGCCTCTCATTAACGGGTGCCTGGTAATCCGGATTCTGAGGTGGATAGAAAAAACCGTGAGCTGTAAGACCAGCTTCCGTTTGAAATACGATCGGGCGGGGTACAGAGAAGTATCCGGGAAAGACGTTTTGGTCATTTGAGCGCCTGTGTGTTTCGATCGCTCCTGTCTCAAGATCATATGTAGAAATTGAAGCGACATCTGTCGGCGAACCGCCCCGGAACACTGCTTTTGTTGTTGAAGCTCGTAAATATTGTATGTCAGTAAAAGGGCAGTCGATGTCTCTCAACTTTTTGGTGGTTAAGTCAAAAACACCAAGACGAGAAATACCGTCTTCGACATGACTACAGACAATTTGATCGTCAGTGACAAATGCGTATGACGACATGCCAAACAGCCACTGAGGCATTCCCAGCTCACCCTTGGTCGTGTAAACGCTTTCGATTTCACCTTCGCCGGAGATCCGCTGCAGATTCCACCAGCCGTTTCTGTCAGAGGCAAAGTACAACACTCCAGCAGGTGACCATTCAGGCTGAAAGATTGATTCGTGTGCGCCACCGGCAACCCAACGTTCATTTCCGAGCGAGCCATCTGGGAGGATCTCTCCAACCCATAGTTCGCAACCGTCCCAGGGCATGCTGGGATGATTCCAGGTTAGCCAGGCCAAGTGGGTACCGTCGGGACTTAGTTTGGGTGACGAGTAAAAGTCATTGCCCTTAACGAGAATCGTGTCGCCGCACTCCTCGCCTTCAAGATTGATGCTAGCGATGGTATTAACGGCTTCGCCACCGCCTGAATGATCCTCTCGAACACACATGAGCCTGTTGCGCATGACGTCTATACAAGCATCGGCGTAACGGATGTCGGCGGACGCAGCAGTAAGCGGCTCCGGCTCACCTGAAGCTCTCGTGCGATAGAGCCGTTGATCGTCAAAATTTGAGAAATAGACGACACTATCATGTACGATGAAATCCCCGCCTCCGTACTCATGGACACGCGTCCGGGCGTTAAATGACAGAGGAATAACGTCAATGCAGTGTCCCGAAGAATCTCGCCGGACAATGACATTACGGCCAGCCTCGGTCGGTCGCATTTCAACCCAATAAATATCCTCCCCATCAAGAGCACATTGGCTCAAACCCACGGAGCCACTAACAATCATGTCCGAGGTGATGGGCGACTTCCATGAGCCATACGGGGCAGTCGTGCGCGTCTTTACCAAGAGTTCTCCTGTGTTGGTCCAATATTCAGCATTAGCAGTCAATTAGTGAGTCTAAACGAATGGACTCGACGAAAGGGTTCGAAAAACTTTTGTCACAACCTCGCAAAGGCTTTACAAGACTTATGCAACCTAGAACCGCGGAGGTCAGTTTAGTATCTGCCCGTCGTTAATTCTCCATGGGAGAACTGAGATAAAGGCAAGGGCGCTGGTCTTGGGGGAGGTCAGCGCCCTCTCTTTTTGTCTTTTTATCTTAGCAACGAAATAGATCCAGATGCTGGAAATTTTCATTCAGTATCAGGTTGTCCTTCCTTCCCTTTAGAAATCTAAATCAACTCAAGTTAAAGCCCAGCTAAAGCCTGAACAGCCATTTATCCAAACGCAGGCTATTGACGAGCGTAGAAAAGAGGATAACAATTCGGCAGCCCATCATTGAGGTCTCAAATGTCTACTCGACGTACTTTATTAGTATCTTGTCTACTGATTTCGATAGTAGCTGGCTCCGTTAGCAACCCATCCTCAAGTGCAGACACATTTCGTCCAGTTGTCCGCGGAAAACGTGGCGTAGTAGCAGGCGGTCATCCGCTATCCGTCGAAGCCGGCATGCGCATGTTGCAGAGCGGTGGAAACGCGGTAGATGCCGGCGTTGCGACGATCCTTGCGGCCTCCGTAATAGAGTTTTCCCATTTTTCGTTCGGCGGCGAGGTGCCGATTCTGATCAAGTTGAAGGGTAGTGACGTCGTAGTGGTCGAGGGTATGGGTCAAGCTCCGATGAAAGCGACGAGAGATTTTTTTGCGAACCGCCAAACGTCAGGCCAAAACGACGGTGGCGCCACAGCGCCTGATTCATCAAGGGCACAACGCGGTGCCACTGATATGGTCAGTATTGCCGGTGCCAAGCCTGGACCGATTCCCTCGACTGGCCCTTTGTCGGCGACTGTCCCCGCCGTACTCGGTGCCTGTATTACGGCTCTCGATCAGTTCGGCACCAAGTCCCTGGGCGAAGTTATGCAACCAGCCATCGAATTGGCCGATGGGTTTCCAATAGATGAACTCCGCGTCGAATACATCAAGACCAGGGCTCCCATCTTCTCTCAGTGGCCCGAGGCAAAACGACTGTTCCTGCCAAACGGTGAAGTACCTAAAGTTGGTTCAATCTTTGTACAGGCGGACCTGGCGAGAACAATGCGAGACATTGTCAGAGCGGAGCGTCTGGCGGCAAAAGGAACAAAGAATAATCGGCACGCGGGACTCGTCGCAGCTCGCGATTATTTTTACCGCGGCCCAATAGCGCGGCGCATTGGAGACTACATGCAAACTCACGGCGGATTAATCGCCGCTGATGATTTTGCCCGTTTCCATGCAAACACCGGTCAGCCGGTTCGTGCCGACTACCATGGCTATCAGATTTATAAAGCCGGCTTCTGGACGCAAGGCCCAGCTCTCGTTGAAACACTCAATCTGCTGGAAGACTTTGATCTAAAACAGATGGGTCACAACTCATCAAAATACATTCATACCTTGGCAGAGGCGATCAAACTCGCAATGGCAGATCGTGACCGTTATTACGGCGATCCCAACTTCGCTAAGATCCCGATGAACGAACTGTTGTCCAAAAGTTACGCTGCGCTGCGTCGTCCCCTGATCGATCCTTTCAGAGCATCACTAGCGCAACAACCGGGTGATCCGACAAATATGAAACCGATTCTCGCGAGCGCCGTGCAAACGACTGGGAGACTATCAACGGTTCCGCCGATCGAGCGCGCGAACGATACCACTTGCGTCAACGTAGTCGACAAGGAAGGAAACCTTTTCAGCGCGACTCCAAGTGGTGCCTGGTTACCCGCTGTAGTTGCGGGCGACACCGGTGTGTTGATGGGTCAGCGACTACAGTCAGCGCTAATCGATCCAAACAGTCCTAATGTTGTCGCACCGGGTAAACGTCCCCGCATAACACTCTCACCAACTCTGGTTCTTAAAGGCGGCGAGCCGTATATGGTGCTGAGCACACCAGGTGGCGACAATCAGGATCAAGCGCTTCTTCAAGTGCTTCTCAACATAATCGAGTTTGGAATGAACCCTCAGGAAGCCGTTGAAGCTCCCCGCTTTGACACTCAACACTTCGTAAGCTCGTTTGACGATCACGAGTTTCTTCCGGGATCTCTCAACATTGAATCGCGCGTTGGCTTTAAGATTGTTCAGGAACTCAGCCAGCGTGGACATAAGGTCAAAGTTCAATCTGAGTGGGGAACACTGTCTTCCCCAACCGTCATCATCTATGACGGTCAAACCGGTGTATCGTCGGCCGGTGCGGATCCGCGTCGTGGTCGCTATGCCGTAGCCTGGTAAGGATTCCGGCAGGTATCCACTTAATTCTAAGCACATCTATGTCATGGATTTTTATCCCCCCAAAAATCGGAGTCCCCTCATGACTGTTACTTCAACAAAACTGCGGCCGCTTTTTGCACTTTCGTTCATCATCCTGCTTGTCCCTCAACTTATCGCAGCGCCACAGGTGCAGACACCAAATCCGATCGCCGTGTTTACGGGCAGCGAATACCTGACCATTAGCGGCGTGCAGATGACGCGCTACAGATTTGATGTCTTCAACAAGGAAAGCTTTTCTGCGGATTTGTTTGCCGCTTCGCCAAAGTTGCCACCTTGCGGTCGCAACACAAGTTCTTCCAGAACATGGGTTGACCTTTACGATCAGAACGGCAAACGTCTAAACGGTTTCTGTGCGCTTGGCAAACCAGACGACCTGAATGGAATCTGGTTCTCAATGGACAGCAACACCATTCCACCGAGTTGGATTTATATTGAGCTCACTGATCGTTTGACAAATACGAAATACAAATCGAATCTCGTTGAGACGTGCTTGTAGCAATCATTATGAAGAAGTCCTTCAGCGGTGAATTATTGTCCGGACACAAAGACGCTGCCCTTGAAGTTCCGTTTGATCCCTCTGTAGTCTGGCGCGCAGAGGCAAAGTCCTTATGGAAAGGTCGACGTGGCTACGAGGTAAGGGCTATTGTGAATGGCGTGTCATTTGACAGTTGTATCGTGCCGCGTCAGAGGAAGTTTTTCATGTTGGTCAGTAAAGATGTAATCAAAGAGACTGGCCTTGAAATCGGGGACACTGTAAAGGCTGCAGTCGAATTCGTAGCAGAATAGTTTCACCCCGAACTAACGGCAAACCAAAACACAAACAAAAATCAATCGAGGAAAATGACAATGGCTGTGGAAGAAGGTAAGCGCTTTGTAGACTTCTCGCTTAGGAATCAGGATGGCGAGACGGTTTCACTCAATGACTTCGCCGGCAAATGGTTGGTTGTTTACGTCTACCCGAAAGACGACACGCCTGGTTGCACAATCCAGGGTAAATCCTTTACTGCAACCAAACAGGAATTTGACGATGCGAACATCGCAGTGGTAGGCGTCAGCGAAGATGACGTCTCGTCGCATAAGAGTTTCTGCAACAAGTTTAGTTTCACAATCGACTTGTTGGCGGATCCGAATCACGAACTGCTGAAAGCCGCGAGCGTTGACCAGAGTGAATATAAAGGCACGATGTACTGGAACCGCACCAGCTTCGTGATCGATCCAAGTGGGAACTTGCGTAAAAGATACGACAAGGTAAATCCCGAAGGTCATGAGCGCGTGCTACTCACCGACATCAAGGCCTTGCAGAGTTAATAAATACCGCACCCCATGCTCGCATACGTCTTCTGGCATTGGCGACAACCATTGGTTGATGCCTCGATTTACGAAACCGATCTGATCAAATTTCACGAGACTCTGCAGTCAAACAGATCAGCAGGGTTTTATCGCTCGGGCGTGTTCTTGATCGAAAACGCACCATGGCTGGCTATTGACTCAGCTGCCTATGAAGAGTGGTATTTGCTCGAGGACTCGGCAGCAATGGATCGAATCAACCATGCAGCCGTTCACGGCCCATGCGAAGAACCTCACAACCGGGTTGCTAAAAGTGCACTTGGCGGGGTGGGTGGCTTATATCGATTACGCGCTGGACGCGAAACTTTAGATACCGCGAGGTATGCAACGTGGTGTTCAAAACCCAACGGCGTTTCGTATGCAGACTTCGATGCACGACTGGGCCCAGTCGTCGCTGAAAACGCAACACTCTGGGCTCGACAGATGACGTTAGGACCCACAACAGAATTTTGTCTGCATCATTCATCCGACATCCAACTTCCTCCTGAACTGACCCGAACAACCTTGTCCTTGAAAACGATCTGGCGCGGACACAACTAAAAATCACCAACTAATCCTCGACAAGAGGGGGCAGTGATCAGACGCGGCCGCAATAGTCTCCTTCGGCTCGCTTAGCACGTCACACTCAATCACCCGCTCTGAGAAAACTTTCGGTACAAACACGTAATCCAAACGCACATGAGGGTTCCATGTTGGAAATGTATAGCCCTTGACCTCTTTGTGAAGACTGCGGTAACTGTCGATGTAACCTGAGTCCAACATCAATTGAATTGTTTCTCTTTGCAGTTTCCGTCCGCTAATCCAAATAAGCGCTCTTAACCAACCCGGTAGCCGATGAATTTCCAAAACCTCTCCAGGCGCGAGCGTGTTGAAGTCCCCCACCAAAATATGAAATCCGTCCTGGTGGCGCTTTATTCCCTCTAGCAACGAACGAATCTCTCGTGCACGGCGCCGTTCATCCCACTTGGAAAACCTTGCGCTCAGGTGAAGTCCGAAGATTCTCATTTCACTTCCTGCAGGAACAATTTCGAGAAATGAATGTCTGGCGCCGACAGGGTAATGCCACTCGTGATAAGCGATTTCATTTCGACTGAGATAACCAATCGAATGATTGGCGCGCGCCGCCCAGTAAGGTAAACCAGTCAGACCAGAAAGGCGTTCAATTACCGCCGTATGAATCGCTTCCTGAAACACAACGATATCCGGGTCAGTACGCTTGATAACTTCAGCGAGTGCATGTTCGCGTCCTAATCCGCCGAAGCGAATGTTATAGCTCAGTATTTTTAGGTTCACGCACCTTGCCCAGAAGAAATTACAACGAAATAAGGCTCTCCCAACAGGACATCGCGGGTGTAGAGCACGAGACTCGAGGTCGCCTGAAAATTGACTGGACGACCTACTAACTTCTGCAACGACTCGCGCAATGGGTTCAGGCTTGGTGCGATGTCTGGGTCGCTATCACACAAGGGCTTCGTGTGGAGTCCCGGGATGTAGTACGCATCGCTGGCCCATTCGCTCATAACCTTGTTACCGACCAGCGTTACATCAAGATCGCTGGTCCCCTTCCCCTGCGAATCGAATGGTGCGCCGTCTTCATGGCGTTTGTTCGTCACAACACTTCCGCGAAGAACAATGCCGGTACCTTCAGGAATTCCCTGTTGTAGTTTTCGATAGAACGCGATGAAGAGACGTTCATCGCCATCAAAGCCGAGAGTAAGAACGCGCGCGCGGATCTCGGCTTCGCTCATTTCTTTTATATCCTTGGGCATAGTGATCCTTCGAAACGAACCTAAATTGATATTGCTTGGGGGCGGGTTTAGGGGAGAATCAATTGCAACTCTGCAACTACCGGGACATGATCAGACGCCAGTGTCTGAACAGTAGAAGCTTTCTTCGCCTTAAATCCGTCCCGATAGAAGATGTGATCAATTCGCTTGATAGGTTTGTCCGCCGGATAACTAAAACCCTCATCTTTTGCGTGACTGGCAACCCACGCATCCTCAAATTTAGATCGCATCAATTTATAAGCAGCGCCAGTCGGCTCATCATTCATATCTGCGACGACGATCAAAGGCCCTTGCACCGGCTCCAAAAACTTCAGCAACTGTTCCGTCTCGAAGACGCGACCGTCCTCATATTGATAATCAAGATGCGTCGTAACGAAGTTAACCACCTTACCATCAACTTCAATTTCAACTCTTAACATCCCTCGCCGCTCTGCTTCACGCTTGTTCGCAAACATCTGATGTTCGACATTCTTCAGCAAGGATCGCGATAGAATTGCTACGCCGTATTGTCCGCCCTGGTAATCGAGATTGTGTGCGAAGGCATAATCCATTCGCGTCATTTGCGCCAGCTCAGCGATCTCATCCTTCCCTTCTGATCGTTTCACTCCCCGGTCGACTTCTTGCAGCCCAACCAGATCAGGTTTCTCATGATTTATAACGTCGGCGATGCGTTGCAGGTCAAGCTTCTTGTCCATGCCAACTCCAACATGGATGTTGTATGTCATGATGCGAAGAGTTTTTTTGAAGAAAGCAGGGGCCGGAGAAACCGCGTGCGTGGCTGGAAACAGTAGCAACGAGATGACAACAGCGAAAATTGTATGAACAAACAGTGGAAAGGTTCGTCTTATTGTCATTTGTGCTGGCGTCAGAATGCTTCGCATCATAACATGGCCAACAGCTAAAGTTCTGAGCGTGTTCGAGACTTCATACTGGTCTTTGGTCTTGGGGCTTTGGTATTAAGTGCAGCGCTCGCTTTGAAAAACAGATTGCATTAAGACAACTCAAAGTTCGAAGACCTAAGACCACTGTCCATGTCTCTTTTCCCCGTGCTTGCCATGCTGTGCGCTGCGTTTGCCGCAGGCGCAATCAATGCAATCGCCGGCGGTGGAACGTTACTCACCTTTCCCGTTCTGATTTGGTTAGGTCTTGATCCAAAGGTCGCTAACGGAACCAGCACAGTCGCCCTGTGGCCAGGTTTATTTGGCGGTCTTTTCGGTTATCGAAAGGAACTGGAGAACAGTTCAACCATCCTCATACGTCTGGGTACCACGAGTGTCATCGCCGGTGCAGTCGGTGCGTGGCTACTCATTCGAACACCCTCGCCAACTTTTGCCCGGCTAGTCCCCTTTCTCATTCTCTTCGCCACGATACTTTTCATGTCACAAGGCGAGATCAGCAAACGCTTTAAGTTCGGCAAACTCGACGAAAAGCCGGCGGCGGGATGGTGGATTGGCGCAATGGTTTTTCAGTTCTTCTCAGCCATGTACGGCGGTTACTTCGGCGCTGGTAACGGTATTCTCATGCTGGCTGCGCTTGGTTTGTTAGGTCTCAACGAACTTGCACGTGCAAACGGAATCAAGAACTTCCTTGGCATCTGCATCAACAGCGTTGCGGTGCTGGCCTTTTCCTTAAATGGACTGGTGGTTTGGCGCGACGCATTGATCATGGCGATCGGCGCGCTGGCCGGAGGTTACTTCGGTGCAAGAATGGCTGTGCGCATTGGTCAACTGTGGATACGTCGTGGCGTGATTGTGATCGGATTTGTGATTTTTGTTCTGATGGTGTGGAAGCTCAGACATTAGAAGAATCCATCCGCCGATTACGCAGATTACGCAGATTCTTGGCTATAGGAAACGCTCAAACATCATTCAACTATTCAGGAAGTAATCTGCGTAATCGGTGTAATCTGCGGATAGTTATGGCAAGGCAGAGACTCAAACGCGACTTCTACACGCGCTCAAACGTTCTCACGATCTCGCGTGAACTCCTCGGAAAACTTCTCGTGGTACCGGATGGACATGGAAATCGTGTTTCCGGAAAGATTGTCGAAGTCGAAGCGTATCGCGGACCTGAAGATCGAGCATCGCATGCCTACGGAGGCCGGCGGACGAAACGAACAGAGACGATGTACCAGTTAGGCGGCATGTCGTACGTCTATTTCGTCTACGGCATGTATCACCAGTTCAATGTAGTGACTAATGTCGAAGACGTGCCTCATGCGATTCTTGTACGTGCGTTGGAACCGGTTGAAGGTATTGAGACCATGAGGAAGCGACGGCATTCACACACCGATCGAAATCTTACGAATGGTCCAGGAAAGTTGTGCCTGGCGATGGGAATCGATCGTGGTCTCGATAGAGCTAACTTACTTGGAGAACGAGTATGGTTGGAAGAATTCGAGAAAGTGTCTGCGTCAAACATTGCGAAGGGCCCGCGGATTGGAATCGACTATGCGGAGGAGTGGATCGAAAAACCCTGGCGGTTTTGGATCAAAGGGAACGAGTGGGTGAGCAGAAACGGGGGGTAATGTGATTTCCGATTGCCGATTGCCGATTGCTGATTGCTGATTGCTGATTGCTGATTGCTGATTGCTGATTTTAAATCACTAACTGGATCGCCAGCTAACACAAATCGGCAATCGGCATTTGGCAATCGACAATGCCGTCAGTCATTTCCATACCGAATCTCCATATGTCTTATCCGGTATCCCGACAGGAGCAGCACAACCGCAGTTACGATTAACAAACTTGGAATCGCGATCCACGCAGGTGTTGGATCAGCGACCACCGCGAAGGGGCCCTCCGAAACCGGCACTGGAACCAGAGAATTCAGATAATGAATTACGCTAACTTTCTTAAGTAAGGGCGGCAACAAAAAGTTCAACCACTCCCAGCCATAAAGCAAAAGCGCAGGAATGATCGGATTGCGGATAAATAGTCCGACTACAAGAAAGAAAGCTCCATAACCCAAACACGCCAACGCCGTAATCCCCGCGTAAGTGAGAATCTGCGTCATGCCCTGACCTTCAAGAAAAAACCTCATACTCTCGGACCAGAAGTGCGGGACATACAGCAGCAGCATTGCGGCGATCGTTAGCCCACAGAACAGCACAATCGACGTTATCAATCCCGAGAGATATTTTCCGACCACTAATACGTCTCGTCGTACCGCACTAAGAAAGTAGTAGTGCAAACTACGATCGACTAACTCACCACGAAACAAGTTCATGAAGATCCATGCACAGCCAAAGAAGACGACAGTGCGCAGAATTAATCCGTTGTAGAGGATGGAGTAGATGATTGCGTACTTCTGAAAGTCTTTCCATTCACTGGCCGGCGGCGTGACTACTGCGAGTATCAACAAAGGAAACAGCGGCAGAAAGGTTATTAAATAGATCAGAATTGATCGGCGTCCGAGAAAATTCTTCTCAACCTCGAGTCGCAGAATTGCACCAATCTGACGCAGCCAGAGGGACCAGGGCAAAGTCTCTTTCGACGGCTTGACTGGAACTGAATCAAGTGTGGTACTCATTTGCTCACATCACCTCCGGAAATTCTCAAGCGCTTCCCCCGGTCGTTCCAATCAAATACTGGTAGACAGCACTCAAGTCGTCGTCGACTGGTGCAACCGACTCAACGTTGACCTCACCACTCGCGACAATATCATTAAGCAGGAGATAGAAGCGGTCCGCGTCGCGAGTCTTCACGAACAAGCCGCGATGATCATCATGCAACCGAGCCTCGACTACGTGGTCCTGTGCGAACACATGTGCGGCGAGTTTCGAAGGCTCGTCACAGCGAATCAAAATCTGCATCGGATGCTCCTGCATCTCGTCGCGCACGCCGTGAATGTTCCCTTCGGCCACAACATAACCATTATTCAGTAGCACAACACGATCGGACATCATGTCCACTTCATGAAGAATGTGCGACGAAATGATCAGGTGAAGTCCGTTAGACGCCAGTTTTCTGAACAGGGCGATTGTTTCTGCCCTCACCATTGGATCGAGTCCATTCAAGGGTTCGTCCAGGATCATGATGACGGGTTGGTGAGCTATCGACTGGGCAAGACGAATTCGTTGTCGCATCCCCTTGCTATACGCCGCAACTTTGCGATCCCCGGCATCCAAAAGGTTCACACGATCCAAAGCGACGTCAGTCAACTCGTTTGCTTTCTTTCGATCGTAACCATGAACCAGCAGGAACGAGTTTAGGAATTCACGTCCAGTGACACCGCGTGGGAACGAGTCGAACTGAGTGCAGTAGCCAACTTTTCTGAATAACTCATCAGGTCTATCAGTTGGGATTCCGAGCAGTGAGATGGTGCCGCGTGTCGGCCGCAAGAGACCGGTCATCAAATTCATAACGGTCGACTTGCCTGCACCGTTAGGCCCAACGAGACTGGTAATCCCCGGCGCTATTGCCAGGTTTACTCGATTGACTCCGAGTATCTCACCGTAGAACTTTGAGACGTCGTCGAAGATGATGAGGTCGTTAGATTGCCTAGTCATTAGTCGAATTTCGGAACTGGAATTTCGGATTGCGAATTTCGGATTGCGGATTTTGTGTTGGCTGCGTCAGTGTTACCTCGCAACGGAATCCCAAGACCTCGTCTCCACACAATCCGAAATCCGAAATTCCAAATCCGAAATTCATCGCACCACCTCGTAGGCCTTCACCTTGCGCGACAACAGAGCCAGACAAATCGCGCAGACAAGAAATAGCATTCCCCAGCACATCCACAATGGCGGTTCCATTACTATGAACTCGCGTGCATTGCCATCAAAGTCCTCAAAACGGATTGTTCCCGAGGCACGTACAAACGTACCGAACAACCCCGCGGAAATGTTTTTCATGAGCGCTGCCAGGCTTATGAGATGTCCCCAGTGAGTCATGAACACGAAATTGAGAAACTCGGCAAAGACCGAGGGAATGAAAAAGACTCCTAGAATTGCGGCACTCGCAATTACTCGCCACTTTACCAGTGCGGAAATCGCTTGCGAGATCAACGCCAACAAAAGAATCCACACCACACTTCCGATAACAATCGCACTCGCAATCCAGAGGTTTTGTGTGAACCACGTAAAGCCCTCGAGATATGCCTGAAATAGAAACAGCAGCAACTGCGGTATCCAAGTGATCATCGATAACAAGATCAGAAGCACTGACATCTTTCCCAGAACGTATTCGGTCCGTGAGAACGGCCGGCACAGATATAGCGGTAGGGCGTTGTTTCGAAGGTCACGGGAAACAAGGGGTGGCCCGACAAGCAACGCTACGAAGAAAGCAAAACCGCCCTGTATGTTCACAAACGTTTGGAAGAACGAAGCATCGATTGGTATCAGTTCCCTCATGTCGACCTTCATGATGCCGAGGGCGTTCATGTTGTGGTGAAGATAAATCAGAATGGCTTCGACAAGGAGCGGAACAAAACAGACTACGAAAAAAGCAGTGAAGATCTTTGACTTGAAGACACCACGATAAGCATGACGTGGAATGATGAGAAAGCGGCTCCACTCTGGCGTCAGAGGACCGATGTATCGTTTGTATGACTGTTCATACACCGCCATTGCTGTTCTCCATCGCCTTGAGGAAGATGTCTTCCAGTGAGTCCCGTTTATAACTTAGCCGTCGCAATTGAATTCGTTCCTGAGCTGCAAGCTGATAAAGATCTCGTACCTCGACACCGCCTTGAAGAACGATCTTCAGACGATGGTCTCCAGTCAGAGCGTACTCACAACCAAGAGATTTGAGGGCAGCGACAAACTTTGTCAGATCGCCGCGCGTCTCCAGCATTAAGAACTTTCGATTTGATTTGCGCTCTTCTTCCAGGTTGCAGTAGACGGCAATCTGACCTTCGCGCAGGATTAAAATCTCGTCGCAGCATTCTTCAACATCAAGCAAAAGATGTGACGACAAAACAATGTGAGCTTGCCCGCTATCGCGAATTTCACGTATCAACTTGATCATCCGTAACCGCGCAGGCGGATCGAGGCCATTTGTTGGTTCATCGAGGAACAGCAACTTCGGGCCTTGAACGATCGCCTGGGCAAGTTTTGCCAACTGCTTCATGCCGAGCGAATAGGTTTCCAGTTTCCGATATCTCGCCTCACCCAGACCGACGTAGAACAACGCTTCGTGGGCACGCTCCAAAGCAGCTTCGGGAGGTAAACCCGATAATTCACCCATCAACCTGACGAAATGAACGGCACTCATTTTAGCAATGAACGAATCGCGTTCCGGCATGTAACCGACGAGCGATTTGATTTGCTTTGCTTGATCGTGAATGTCGTAACCGAAGATGCGAGCGGAACCTGCCGAGGGCTCATAAAAGCCAAGCAGTGTATGAATCAACGTTGTCTTGCCGGCTCCGTTCGGACCAAGCAAACCGATCGCCTTGCCACGAAGATCACCGCGGAGATTCTTAAGTATGGGTCGTCTACCGAATGAAACGCTGAGGCCAAGCAGATCGATCACAGCCGGGTCGTTGAGCGTTTGATCTTGAAGTAATTCTTCTTGAAGCGACGCAGGAAGTGCCATGCTCTCCTTATAGCGCTGTGTCTTGATAATTCCAAACGAATCCCAGACCAAATGCAGTGCCCATCAGCAGAAACGCACCAATGCAGAAGAACGCTTCTGCCGGCGCTAAAGTTCTACCAATTGCAAGGATTTCGATCAGAAACACAGGTATGTTGAGAACGACGGCCGAGGCGAGCGGAAAGAGTAGTGCTGGCTTGCAACCGCCAATGCGACTGCGTAGCCATGAAAGTGAAGGGGCGTATGCAAGCGAAAACAAAAGTGCAGTGATGATCAACGAAGTAACAGTACTGCTACCGAGATCAGCTGCATCAAGTCTGTGGCCTTCCAGAATTGAGAAGGCAATCAGAATCGCGAGTAACCCAAGCAACCAGGAACAGAGAGAGATTGAAACTAGTTTCATGTTGGGTGTCCGATAAGCTTTAGCTTGTCGGCTTTTTGGGGTCCATAGCCCAGGGACAATGAAGCTACAAGCTAAAGCTTATCGGACATCAAAGCCCTGGACCAAAGACCAGTTATCTACTTCTTACTTACTTCCCATCCCGTGCTGAATGATGTTTTGCATTTCCAATGCGTTCGGCATACCGAGAAGCGTTCCCGGACCCAAACCAAATGGTCCACCTTCAGTGTTTGCTGCAAAGGTAATGCTGTCGCCTTGCGCATAAGCGTACGCCAACGTTGGCGCCATCTCTGCAGCCATGGCCTTCACTGCTTGTTGCGGTCCTTGCGGCAAATTCTGCGTAGCTATCTGTTGTGCGATTGGCTGCACGAGTGGCGCAAGGTTGTGATAGAAAACCGCCGAGAAATTCGCATTGCCATCAGCTGGCAAGCCCGCGGTGAACCTCGATGAATGCAACAACGAAGTGCCTGTATCGCGTGCGGCCAATGCCCGGTCGATAAGAGCCCGACTTGGCGCAACGATCATGTAACCATTCGCGTAGACGTAGTTGACTTGCACAAAACCAAAGTCAGGAGACTTCAGCGAGTAGAACGTGCGGTCGCCACTCTCAGTTTTGTCCCAAACTAGGCCGCTCTTACCAAACGCTGCTGCCTCTTTGTTAACTTCAGTCACAGCATGCTCGAGCGCCTGTTGCAAGTGTTGCGGATCATTGACTTCAAAGACCAACTTCCACGAAGGAGTCGGCAGGATGGGACCGTCAATGGCGAACGCAAACTCGCCACCGAGTGGTACTGCGATATCGTTGCGAATATCGAGACCGTGAGCTGCCTGTTGTTTATCGAGATTCTTTCGCAGTTCCGGTGAAACGGTCTCGAGGACTCCCAACAGATCGTCAACCAACGAAGCCGGTTTCTTGACGACAAACCCGGCAACGACATTCGCATCCGGCGATATATATTCAAGAGAACCCATTGGCGCCGGCGCGGCAAGCCATGACGGTATGCCGCGAGTCGTATCGTTGAATGACAATGAAGCCTGAGTGTGAGTCTTTCCATTCGTGTCTTTCTGATCGAGAACGAAGTACTTAACACTCAGGATGCCTAACTTATTCAGAGCGGCTTCGTGCTTGTCAGCGTCAGGCCCTTGTGCCCGCTCTGCTTTTGTCTGTTCGACGATCTTTTCCAGGTTCGCGGCAACAACGATTCCTGCACCTTCCGAATACACCTGAGCGATTCGATCATGAAAAGGCGTACCCGTGAAACCACTCGTTCCGCCATTGCCTTGTAGTTGTTGTAGCGATTGCAACTGTTGCAACTTCGGACTCGCGGCGAGCAAATCATTTTGGATCCATACGTAAAGCTGCTCTTTCTTTTCGCCATCAGTCGAGCTTGCTGTTGCTTTCGACGGATCTTCAACGAACTGAATGTCCGGTTTTCCGGTCTGACCTGCTGAATACTTCGCGACTTGTTGTTCCATGAACTCGCGCAGTCCAGTCGAATTCTTCAACTCCGCTAATACAAGAGGCGCATCCGGTTTTGTGTTGGCATTGAGCGCAACTGACACGGCAATTTCATCACCGAGATAGTCACCGAACTGTCGAATCGTTTCGATCGCCTGATCCATATTTTGTTGTCTGCCTGACTGTTCTTTCTCCCACCACTCACGCAGAGCGGGGTTTTGACTTATCCGCTCCTGAATCACTCGATGCGATTCTGCAATTGTGTTAGCAAGGTTCGGCAACGCTGCATAAACCACGGTGTCAGCAGGCATCAGATCAAGGAGATGCGTCGAATTACGAACGCCAGGCCGAGGAATTGCTACGAGATCCTTTCTCACGGCAGCAAGCGTCGCGAGCATCTGCGCGTACTGACCGGCCTTTCGACTCCACGCTACTTCATCTTTCACTGCGACCGGGGCTATCGAGGCACTTGTGCTTGCTTGTTCACCGGCACGAAGAACACGATCGGCGCCGGCATGATTCAAATTGACTTCGCCATCGATTACCGACACGCGCGACCCCTTCGTGCCGTTGTTGACGGAGAACACAGTCCCGGTCACCGAGACGAGCGAGTCACCAGTTTCAACAAACAGATGCTCGCCTTTCTGTCTTGCAGCTTCGACCACGATGCTGCCTCGATTGAGGTGAATCGTTGTGCCCTGCCCATTTCGGGTCAGATAAAACTCTGAACGATCCTTCATCTCGATCAATGACCCATCGCCCAAACGAACAACCGCATGCGCGTCTTTTGCCGTGCGAACGCGTTCACCTTTTGCGAGCCTCGCTCCCGAAGCAATTGCAGATGTCTGCGAATCGCCAACCTGATAAACCTGGCCCTCAGCTGCTTGAACAGTCGCCTCGAAATTACCGTAGGGCCAATAACGCTGAATCATCGGCACCGCTAACAGTCCGAAACCGATTACCAGAGCAGCCGCAATGCCCCAACGTTTAACTGTAGGTTGTAAGGAAAATCGATTTGTCCTTGCCGCATCCTGCCTGACAAGTGGACGACCGGAGCGAGCATCCTTCATCGCCTTTCGACAAGGTATGCACTCGTGTGTGTGGTCAACCAACAACAGCGAACGAGCTTCAGATAGATTTCCAGCAATGTACGCAGGTATCAGCGACTGAAAATCTGAACAATTCTCAATCCGATCGACCGCTTGATTGGCCGGGCTCTGAAGCTTCGTCTCGCCGGCTGCAGTGGAAATACGCGCCCAAACACGATCTGCCACTGCTGACTCTATTTCCGGATTAACCGGGGTGTTACGAATCTCGGCAGTGACCCTGTCGAGAATCTCTTCGTGATTAGTCGTTTTCATGATGTTTCTCCAGATAGTGCCCAATCTCTTTTCTCAGTTTGGTGCGTGCCCGGTGAAGAACTACACCAACCACTAAAGGTGAAGTCTTGAGGATTCCCGCGATTTCCTTGTTATCGAGACCTTCGTAGTAACGTAGGACAAACATTTCGCCAGCCGTCCTGCCCAAACGCGAAACCGCCTGACGAACCAAAGTCTGAAGTTCGCGATCTGCGTGTTCCACTTCCGGATTCTTCATACGACTCGCCAGTGCATCGGCATTCACTTCATCGAGTCCGACTGATCTAGCTCTCGTTCGGCTGCGCAAGAGGTCGAGCGATGCGTTGATTGCTGCGCGTGCAAGGTAGGCCTCAGCGTTCTGCGACAGGTCGTAATCCTGCTGCCCTTTTACAAGACGCAGGAAAACCGTCTGCAGGACATCTTCAGCATCTGCCGCACTGCCTGTAATGCGATGGGCCGTGCGAAAGACTCGTGAATGATGCGCCCGGAAAAGCTTTTCGAGTTCTCCAGGAGGTTGTTCGGTAACTAATCGCAAGGATTTCAGAGCAGCCTGCACGGTGTTCTCCTTCGTCTACACCCTGATAAACGCCGCGTCGGAAGGATTATTAACACCGATACCTGCCGGGTTATCGGAACTATTTCAGCGGAATCGCAGATAGTCTTTTGAGCGTGCGATTCGTAGGATCTATTGTTACGCCAACTGACTCAAGCGCAGTAACGCCCAGAAGAGGTTCGACGTTTTCGGGACCGAAGATAATTCGTCCTGCCGTCGTCTCGTTCATGAATGAAATCTCGGCTAGTCCAAATTCGTATTCGACTATCGTTCCGGTCGCCAGTTCGTAAGCCATCTTGCCGATTGCCTTAATTCCGATCTTCTTCAGTTCAGACGCTTGCGCCAGTGAGTCTGTCGCACCAGTGTTTACGAGGAACTGCGATTGATAAAAGTCGTTGGAGCTAAAACTTCTTAATCTGACCGCAACACGAGTGAGGCCCATATTGCTGGCTCCTTTTCTTGGTGTAGGTGTGAGTTTCATGTTGTGGTTAGGTTAAACCACTCATCTCGGAAGAACAATGGACGTGCGTTGGGCTGGGACCGCAGACGCTTAAAAGCCTCTTGCAAAACTCAACCTCTCAATCTCCCCAAGCTTCAGAGACTCTGTCGAAACTCCAATTTGAAGAAAGTAAACCACCAAGACTCAAAGACACCAAGACACGAATGGGAGAAATATTTCAACAATCTAGTTTGTGACTTCGTGTCTTGGTGACTTGTTGGTTAATTTGTTTTCAGTCCCAACATAGTCAAAGCCTGGGAGAATGAGAAGATGAACTCACCAGTTGAAGGGACCGGATCTACTTTCAATCGCTGAAGGCACCTTAAACGTAGGCTCGATCTCGACAAACAAGGTCGGTGTCCAACCTACGTCGCTCGACAGGTCTGGATTGTTCACAGCGTTATAAGCAGCCAACACGTCAACCAGGTTGTTGTCCGAAGCTCCATTGACCAGCGTATCGGAAATATGGATGGCTGTTCCACTCAACCTGCTAATAAACCGATCGGGAGTGATGCTGTCGTCAGTGCGGAAGAAATTGTTTTCTGCGTAGATTGCCGATTCCCTGCCCACCCCCAAACTGTATTGGTAGTTCTCAGAGTTTTTTGGCCAGTAGTAGTTGTTGAAGACATGAACCTTGCCGAAACGGACGCGGGGTCCGCGCTGGCCCACCTGTTCGAAAAGGTTGTGATGTAAGGTCACTCGCAGCTTGTTTCGATCCGTCGTCGCGCTATCGGATGATCCGATGAGCATAACTTTGTCGTGTTCGAGAAAACGATTGTAAGAAACCGTTACCAGATCAGACGCATTCGTGATATCGAGTTCGCCATCATGAATCTGGAAGAGACGTCCAAAATAACTGGGCAACGTACTGTCTGCGGTTTCCTGATCGGCGAAGGTGTTGTGATCGATCCAAACATGATCTGAGTCGCGCAGCGAAATCGAGTCGTAAGCGGAGTTCCAGTTACCGAGACTGCCATCCGTCGGGTCCCACTGCGGAAAACAATCGTAAGTATCGAGGAACGTAAGATTGCGAACGATAATATTCGTGCGACTGCCGACAACATTTGCGGTACCGCGGATATCGAACCACGCACCTCGTATAACGGCATTCTTGCCTACCCCTACGATCGTTGTGTTGGATCCGACTCTGATCCTAACGCGTGCCTGTTGCGCTTGTTGGGAAGCTACGCGAGCATTCTCAAGTGGCCCACTCGGAACCATCGTTCTACCCCACACAGCCGGATCATAGGCGGCCAGGTAAGCCTCGAGGGTGTAACCATTCCTGTTGTAATCGGAACAGATGAGGGGTTGATTGTTATCGTCTACGTTGGCATCTATAACGCCGTCGACATAAATGATCTTGGCTACGCTTGAGGGCGTGGAGGACGGTGGCGGATAAACTCCATTGTTCAAGGCGGCAATCAACTCGCGCCGATTGTGCACCGTGTAGACCTGATTATCCGCTGCGCTTGATCCTCCGGTGGTGCCAGTTGAAAACGAAGCCCACCCGTCATTTGTCGCAAGCGTTTCGCGGCCAAGGTCACGATGATCGATTGCAGGGGTAACAATCAGAGCATTAGCTGTTAAGACCGCGATTGAAACGGAAAGCAGCAAAAGACGCATGGCGTTGTTCCTCCTGGTGCGGTGATGACCGCTTACCATCAAGATTGATTACGTCGCCCTTGAATCTCACCGTACTCTACGGTGCCATTCACGACAATAATTACTCGATCAAATTGTGGGGGTTAACCAAACTGGGAGGCCCACAGAATACTGAAGAATTGTTGCAAAGCCAACGCCTAATTCAGCTGGTGAGCGTTGGAGACAATCATTATGTCCGTACTCCTAAGTCGTCGTTGACAGAACCAATTCGACAGGCGTTGCTGGGAGCGCTGTAGGGAACGCCTCCTGCTGACCACCAGCATTACTAAAAACCAAGCAGCAGGCGGGGACGCCTGCGGTCCCAGCACGAGGTCCCAGCAAAAATCTACTATCGTTCTGTCAGGACGTTCAGTGAGACAGCCAGTTCTTCCAATCGTCTCTTCGCTTCGCTAGCTTGTGGGCTGCGAGGGAAGCGCCGAAGAATCTCCCGCCATGCAGCGCCGTCGTAGTGTAACCGCCTGCTCTTGGCATCAAACACAAATAGAACTCCCAGCTTGTTGTATCGATCCAATCCGCTGTAGTTCAAAACGTAACTAAGTTCAGGCGCCTCGTGGTTAGTTGAGACGCGACGAATCGCGTCTGGCGTAAGTTTGTTTGATGATTGCTCGGCGGCATCGGCTAGTAAGAGTAGAACCTCCGCCTGCAAAGGTGATCGACGGAAGTGTTCAAGAAAGATCCTTGCTCGAACAATACGATTAAAATCAGTTGCCTCCTTGATCAGAGCAAGTAGTCTGCGATCGTCACCAACGATTGAAGGTGAAACGATTGCCTCTCGTTGAATCCATCCGTGAGTGCGGCTGCTCAGGTTGACGAAATAGAAAACAATTCCCTCCCTACCGGTCCTTGCTTGTTTGACTGCCACGAGTCGACCGCGACCGACGCGACGAACAAGTTTGCCTGTTAATTCAGGCGTGACGCGCACCGCTGCGAGACGCTCATCGACTACTACAGCGATGCGGCCGCCAGGAGGAGTCTTCTGTTGCTGAGCCGTTAGGTTGGTTGAGAAAAGAACTAGAAAGATTATTGAGAAGTGGAGTGTGAGTTTGTGAGGAATCACAGTT
>Ga0068864_100001217_pt1 | contig 21376 bp, 16 predicted proteins | sample KBSSwiS72_FD_66586 | JGI IMG/M metagenome (GOLD analysis project Ga0068864, IMG submission 66586) | Switchgrass rhizosphere microbial communities from Kellogg Biological Station, Michigan, USA - KBS Switchgrass S7-2 | ecosystem: Host-associated > Plants > Roots > Rhizosphere > Soil ... | reverse complement strand
AACCCCACCGTGGTAGACTGATGTCGGAATCATGTACGCCACAAAAACAGTGACTTGCTGAGTTGGTTCAGGTTTTGCAATGCACATTTTCCGCCCGACTTGATGGCGGGCCACGAACAAGAGGAGGCACCATGCGCAGATCGGTTTTGGCATTGGCCGTGGGTGTATCGATCGGATTCGCCGGGAGTGTCAGTCTGGCTTGGGCGGACGACCCCATTGGGTTCAAGAAAGGTCTGGAGGATGAAGACGCCCGCGCCCCGGACAGGACTCCAGCAGCCGAGTCCTTCCTGATACGGGCATACCCCGCCGACACAATCCCGGACAGCGCCTCGCTTGCGGCCCGTACCGACTGGTCCGCGCTCAACGCCGGTGCGCATTCGGCGGGCTCCTGGCAGCTGATCGGCCCTAGCAAGGCGCAATACCCCGCCGTGCTCAATCCCTTCCTGTTCGACGGCGCGCCATACGTTGCGAGCGGTCGTGTGACGGCGATGGCGATTTCCCCGACCTGCTCGCAGGGCAAGTGCACGCTCTACGTGGCGGCAGCGGGCGGTGGTGTCTGGCGCACCGACAAGGCGCTCAACGGCTCGAATTGGCAATACATCTCCGGCAGCTTCGGAACCAACGCGATCGGCTCGTTGCTGATGGATACGCGCGACGCCTCAGGGGACACGCTGTATGCGGGCACTGGCGAACCGAACGCCTCGGGCGATTCGGAGGCAGGAGTCGGGATTTACAAGACGACCGACGGAGGACAGAGCTGGGCGCTCGTTCCCGGCAGCGACATCTTTTTCAACCGCTCGATCGGGCAGATGGCGCTCGACGGCGCCGGTAACCTGCTGGTCCCGATCGACAGCGGGGTGCGTGGCGTGAGCTCGACCGGCGGACAAGTCGGAATTCCTCCTGTGCCGCCGCCCTTGGCGCGCGGCCTGTACCGCCAGAACGGCGCGACGTTCGTGCTCATCCGGCCACTCGACGCTGTGGCGACGGCGCGTGGTTCGACCACCGTCAAGGTCGATCCGACACATGCGGGCGTGCTCTATGTCAACGAGTTCTCGCGCGGCGTCTGGCGCTCCACCAACAACGGCGCGACGTGGGTGCAGATCAAGACGCCGCTGAACGCGGGCGTCAACACCGACCGTGCCGAATTCGACATCACGACGCTGCCGAACGGCAAGACGCGCATGTACGTCGGCGTTGGCAACCAGACGGACGCGGGCGCAAACCGGGCACGGTTCTACCGCACCGACGACGCCACCGCCGCGGTGCCGGTGTTCACGGACTTGACGACCGACCAGACCATCGGCTATTGCACCGGCCAGTGCTGGTACGACAACGTCGTCTACACGCCGCCCGGAGCACCGGATGTCGTGTACCTCGGCGGCTCGTTTTCCTACGACGAGCTGCACGGGCCGTCGAACGGCCGCGCGTGGCTCTTGTCGACGAATGGCGGAAATTCGTTCACGGACATCACGCAGGATGGCGATCCGAACAAAGCCGAAGGGATTCATCCCGACGAGCATGCGATCGTCACGGTGCCCGGCAAGCCGCTGCAGTTCATCACGGGCTCCGACGGCGGAGTCGTCCGTTCCGACGGCAAGATGGTCGACATCTCGTACAAGTGCAACGCGCGCGGTCTCGACGCGGGCGACCTCGCCTTGTGCAAGAGCCTGCTCAGCAACGTCGCGAACCAGCTCGTCAACATGAACAACGGCTTGTCGACGCTGCAGTTCCAGAGTCTGTCCGCGAGCGCCCAGCGGCCCAGGAACCTTCTGCAGGGCGGGACGCAGGACAACGGGACGTTCCAATACAACGGATCTTCCGTCGTCTGGCCCCAGGAGATCTACGGCGATGGCGGGCAATCCGGCTTCAACGTCCTGAACGACGCGCTGCGTTTCAACACGTTCACCGGCCAGGCCAACGACGCGAACTTCCGCGACGGCGACCCGACGAAGTGGGTGATCATCTCGGCGCCGATCTTCTCGAGCCCCGAGGGATCGTTGTTCTATCCACCGGTGATTGCCGACCCGCATCCAGCCGCGGCGGGCTCCATCTTCCAGGGCTCGTTCTCGGTGTGGCGCACGCAGGACTGGGGCGGCGACCCGGCGTACCTCGAGGCCAACTGCCCGGAGTTCACGACGTTTGCCGGTCAGCCCGGTTGCGGTAACTTCGTTCCGATAGGCGATGGCGTTCCGTCGACGCAGCTCACCGCAAGCGCTTGGGGAACACGAGGCGGCGGCGCGGTTGCCTGGATCACGCGAGCCCCGCAAAACACCGGGGGCGTGTGGGCAGCCACCAGCACCGGCCGCGTCTTCATCAGCGAAAACGCAAACGATCCGGCGGCAAGCGTCGTCTGGAAGCGCGTCGATCCGGCAAACGGTCCGAATCGATTCGTCACGCAGATCTATGTCGACCCGGCAAATGCGCGACATGCGTGGGTTGCGTACAGCGGCTACAACTCGAATACGCCGGCGCAGCCGGGTCATGTGTTCGAGGCGACGTGGAGCGGCTCGGGAGCGGCGACGTTCGTCGATCGCAGCTACAACCTGCCGGACTTCCCGATTACCGCCTTGGTACGCGACGATCTTACGGGAGACCTCTACGCGTCCTCGGATTTCGGAGTGATGAAGCTCCCGAACGGAGGTTCGAGCTGGGTCTCCGCCGGCACCGGACTTCCCATGGTCGAAATATCGGGCCTGACCATCGTCCCAAGCGCGCGCATCCTCTATGCGGCGACGCACGGCCGCAGCGCCTGGTCGATGGAATTGCCGTAACGATAACGCGTCACCACGGCGCCATGGCAAAGGGCCGCTTCCGAGCGGCCCTTTGTTTTAACGGGCGCTACGACACGCCGCCGTCTCGCCGGCCGCCTTCAAGTACGCGATCAGGTCGGCTCGCTCCTTCGAATCCTTGACGCCCGCGTACCCCATCGCGGTTCCGGGAACGGTTCCCAGCGGATCGGCGAGAAAGCGATCGAGCGTGGCCTCATTCCACACGATGCCGGATTTCTTCATGGCGTCGGAGTACTCGAACCCTGGAACGCTGCCGGCGCGACGGCCGAAAAGCCCGCAGTGACGCGGACCCGTGCGATCGTAGGCGAGCGCATGACATGCGGCGCAGCGCGAGTAGATGGCTAGTCCCGCTTCCGGGTCGCGGGCGGCGCTGCGCGCCAAAGGCGCTGCGACGATCGCGACCGCGGCTGCGCAGGCCGCGAACGCCTGCACGGCCGCTCGCATGGCGGGTCAGGCGACGAACGCCGTCGGAACCGGAGATTCGCCAAGTGCGTTGCGCAGGATCGCCCAGTGCATCGCCTCGTCGCCCAGGATGCTCGCGGCGGCCCTCGCGAGCTCGCGATCCCCGAACACAGGGACCGCGCCGAGATACGCGCTGACTGCACCTTTCTCCAGCGTCGCCGCGAACCGAAGCACGTCGTTCTGCGTCTTCAGGTTCTCGGTCGGGAACGTGTATTTGCTCTTCGCCGCCACCGGCTTGCCGCCGAGCTTCGCGATCGTCTTCGCGAGCACATCCGCGTGCTCCTTGTGATGTCCCTGGAAGGTGACCGCAAGGTCGAGGACGGGCTTTTGCAGGAGGCCGCTCTCAGCGCCCACCTGATACGCGGCGATCGCCTCGAGCTCGGCGCCGAGCGCCGTGTTGAGTATCCGCGTGTCCGATTCGGCGGACGATGCGGTGGTGGTCGCGAGCACGTCGCGTCCCGCGAGCAGCGCGACGGCAGCGCCGGAAAGCACGACGCCGGCACGGCCGAGGAAGGCGCGGCGGGCGGCGATGGGGTAGGGAGCAAGGCCAAGCAGCAGGAACGACATTTCGGGTCTCCTTCTTGAAGTGTCATGTTGGCAGGCGTCGGACGCCTGTAAGGCAATGAGTGGTCAGGCGTCGGGCCGGGCGGCATCGAGCCGCGCCAGCACACGCTCGACGATCCGGTCGCAGCGGGCTCCGGCGAACGCAAAGGCGTCGCCAACGGCAAGATCGAGGTCGCGGGCGAGCGCTTCGCGCAGCGCGCCCTTGGCGCGGAAGAAGCGCGTGCGTACCGTCGCCTCCGGAATGCCGAGCGCGGCCGCGGTCTCCTCGACGGTCATCTCCTCGACGGCGCGCAGCATGAAGACCGTCCGAAACGCTTCCGGAAGGAGATCGATCTTCGCTTCGAGCAGCTTGCGCATCTCGCCTCGAATGGCCATCGCTTCCGGTTGCGCCTCGGTTTGCACCCCCGGAGTTTCGTCCATCGTCGTCTCCAGCGTTTGCTCGTCGCGATCGTCGCCGTGGCCGAGGCGGATCACCTCGGCGTCCCGCTTGTGCTTGCGCAGCCTCCCGATCGATTCGTTGACGACGATGCGCACGAGCCAGGTGGAAAGCTTCGCATCGCCACGAAAGCCGGCGAGCGAGCGGTAGGCGATCATCCACGCTTCCTGCACCGCGTCCTCCGCCTCCGCGTCGTCGCGAAGAATGCTGCGCGCGGTGCGGTAAAGCTTCTGGTTGTGCCGCCGCATCAAGGCCACGAAGGCCGCGCGGTCGCCCGCTTTGATGCGCCCGAGCAACTCGATCTCGGGAACATCGGTCGAAGTGTCTGGGGCTCGCGCCGTTTGCATGGTTGCGATCCGTCGGTTCAGTTTCGGGGTTTGCGTGACATTCGATGAAAATCGCCAGCGTTGCGTTCCCGCGACAGCGCGCGCGTCCGTAAAGCGATTTGGCGCACCGACTCCATTGGCGCGGCCGCCCACAATGGTCTAGAGTTCAACCCCTTACAGCAAAAAGCTGAAGCTTGGCAGGAGGCACCGGCATGGCGGCACGATCCATCGCGAGTCTGACCGTATCGTTCGGGCTCGTCTCGATCCCGGTCAAGCTCTTCTCGGCGACCGAGGCGAGCAAGACGATCTCGTTCAACCTGCTGCACAAGAGCTGCGGCTCGCGGTTGAAGCAGCAGTACTTCTGCATCAAGGAAGAAGTTCCGGTCGGGCGCGAAGAGATGGCGAAGGGCTATGAGTTCGCGAAAGACCAGTACGTGATGTTCTCGCCTGAAGAGCTGAAGGCGATGGAGGAGGTCGGCACGCACATGGCGGAGATCACCGAATTCGTGCCGCTCGAAGCCGTCGATCCCGTCTACTTCGACAAGGCGTACTACCTTGCGCCCGACAAGGGCGGCAACAAGCCCTACGCGCTGCTGGCAAGCGCTCTGCGGGAATCGAAGCGCTGCGCGCTCGGCCGCTGGGCGGCCCGCGGCAAGCAGTACATCGTGATGATCCGCCCCGCCGACGGCGGGCTCGTCATGCAGCAGCTGCTGTATGCCGGCGAAGTGCGGACGATGAAGGACCTCGAGATTCCGGACACGGAGGTCAAGCCCGCAGAATTGAAGCTCGCGCAGATGCTGATCGAGCAGCAGGCTTCGGACAAGTTCGATCCGTCGCAATACACCGACGAGGTGCGCGAACGCATCGAAGCGGCCGTGCAGAAGAAAGTCGAAGGCCAGGAGATCACGCTTGCCGAGCCGCAGGAGACCGGCGGCCAGGTCATCGATCTCATGGAAGCGCTCCGCGCGAGCCTCGAGAAGAAGTCGCCCGCGCGCGGCAAGGCGCCAGCGCCGCCGCCGGCCGCGGAGCGCAAGCCGCCGAAGCGCGCCCAGCCGGAGGATGCCCCCGCGCCTGCCGCACGCAAGCGCGTGAAAAAAGCGTAGGGCGAACGTAACGACGCGGAGGGGCTGCTGTGCAACCGTACGGCGTCCGCGACGTCGAGACGCTGCTCCGCCTTCCGCGCAGCACGATCCGCGCGCTGATCGCCGCGGGATTCGTTTCGCCGACACGCGGTCCACGCGGCGCATGGCGGTTCTCGTTCCAGGACCTGATCGTACTGCGCACGGCGCAGACGCTCGTCGCGGCCAAAGTCCCGCGCCGGCGCATCACGCGATCGATGCACGAGCTGCGGCGCCGCCTGCCGGACACGATGCCGCTGTCGGGCCTCTCCATCGGCGCCGTCGGCAATCGCGTCGTCGTGCGCGAGGGATCGAGCCGCTGGCGGGCCGACTCCGGGCAGTACGTGCTGGACTTCGAAGGCGATCCCGCCGCCGGCTCGCTGTCCATCATCGAGCATCCGCCCGCTGCGCCCGCGCTCTCCAGCGCGCACGACTGGTTCGACCGCGGCATCCGGCTCGAGCGCAACGACATCGACGGCGCCATCGACGCCTACGAGCGCGCGGTCGTCGCGGAGCCGACCTTTCTCGACGCGCACATCAATCTCGGACGCCTGCTGCACGAGGCGAGGCGCTATGCGAGTGCCGAGCGCGCCTATCGCGAAGCGATACGGACGTGCGGCCGCGATGCGGTGCTGCTGTACAACCTGGCTGTGCTGCTGGACGACTTGAAGCGCACCGTCGAGGCCGTGGTCGCCTACGAGCAGGCGCTCGCGATCGATCCCGGTTTCGCCGACTGTCACTACAACCTGGCGCTCGCCTACGAGCGGTTGCGGCGCCCGAAGGAAGCGCTGCGCCATATGGCGCGGTACCGCGTGCTCATGGGAGAGCAGTCGAAATGAGCATGCGGCATGCGTGCGGCGACGGACCGCCGCCTTGGGGCGCAGTCGTGCCCTAGGACGGCATCGCCGAAGGTAGCGGCCGGCCGAGGTAGCGCGTCGCGGCGTATCCGACGGCCACGCTGACGGCGGCCATCACGGCGAAGGATGTCCACCCGGACGTCGTCCCCGTGAGCGCCGCGTTCTCGGCGGCATCGATCAGGCTGGCGGCGACGACGTAACCGGGCACCGTGCGCGGGTCGAACCGCAGCACGAAGTAGATGACGGCGGCGGCGACGAGCCCCGACGCGATGCCCTCGGCGAGCGCCGCGCCGGCATCGCCGGCCTTCACCGCGACGAGTCCTGCGATCACCGCGAACACGACGACGCCCGCGAGCCACCCTCGCCTCGTCCACGAAGCCGTGACCCGATCGAGCAGGTACAGGAGGAAAAGGCCGACGGCGATCGATCCGACGGTCGCGAGCCCGGCCAGCCCCGCGGCGGCCCATGGGACGCCCGTCGACTCGAACGCGAGCGATGGCCACTGCGGCGTCTCCGGCGTGACGGCACTGCCCGCGAGCGCCCCCGCCCCCGCCACGAACAGCGCGGCGCACGCGCCGGCAGCCCACGGCGGCAGGTGCCCTGCGAGCGGCACGGGATGCGACGCCCGGGCCGCCCACGTGCCGACGCCGCCGATCAGCGCGATCAGCAGCGCCCCCACCGCCGCGGCGAGCAGCGAACCGAGCGTCGCGAGGACGACCTGCCACACCACGGGCTCGGTCGTCTTCAACTGCATCGCGAGCGACGGCCACATCACCGCGATGCTCGCGACCGACGTCGCGAGACCGATCGCGAAGATGAGCATCAGTGCGCGGTTGTCGGACTCGCCCCGCAGCCAGCTGCGCACGGCAGCCACGAGCGCGGCAATGCCGGCGAGCGCGTACAGCAACCCGCCGGCAATCTTGCCGATCGTGTTGCGCCCCGAGCGCTCGCGCTCGCTGCGCAGCCACGTTTCGGGGACATGCACGTAGCGTCGCGATCCCACGACTTCGTCGCCTGCGAGCGCGACGGCGATGCGGGCCTCGCCGTCCTTGCCCACGGCGACACGGGGATCGGCAAACACGAACGACCAGTCCGTCCGCGCGGGGCGGTCCCTGTCTTCGGCCGCCACCTGGGTCAATGGTGCCGGATCCAGTCCGAACCGTGCGCGGAGATGATCTTCCGCGCGCGCGAGGGCTTGCTCCTGCGAGAGACGAGCTCCGGCACGCGCCTCGGGCAGCTGATGCCTGACCTGGCGCAAGCTCCCGTCCGGGTTGATCGCCACGCGCCACTCCTCGGCGCGGCCGGCGACGTCGCCCTCGAACATCGCGTACCGCACCTCCCACAGCGGTGGCGACAGCGTCGTGCCGATCAGCGCGCGATATGCCTCGGGCCCTGCCTCGCGCCACACGAATCGGTGCTGCGTCCACTGGCCTTCGTCGGTCGCCTTGCGGATCGTCGCGAACCGTCGCCATTCGGGACCGAGCTTTATTCCGCGCGCTTCCAGTGCGGCGTCGGAAGCGCGTTCGGCACCCGCACGATCGACGACGAGCGGCGGGACGTCGGCGCGGCTGGGCGTGAAGGTGATCCACGCGGCGAAGCCGGCAACGCCCAGCAACGGCAACGCGCGCTGCACGAAAGTCTGGATGCGCGACGCCATGATGGATCGCTGCGAGTGAATGCGCGCCGGCGGCGGCGCGCCCGGCTGCCAAGCCGCGTTACGCAGCGATTGGGGCAATTCACCCCACTGCCCTGCATGCACGCGCCGCCACACGATGACGGCGAGCGGCACGATGCCGGCCGCGAACACAAGTCCGCGCTGTGCCGACGCGCCCGGAGCCTCGACGAGGAACAGCGGGATTGCGAACAGCGACAGGTCGTACAGCGCATGCAGAAGGATCGTCGACAACAATCCGAAACGAAGGAAGATCGCTGCCCACATCATGGACGGCACGACGAGCTCGACCAGCCGCGAATAAGCGGGAAACCCCGGATAGTTCGCGTGCGCCGCGCCGAAGACGAGCGCCTGCAGCACGAACGCGACCCCGATCCCGAGACGGCGCCGGCCGAAGTGCGCGCCGATGAGCGAGCCGAGCGCCAGCGGGACGGCGCGAAACAGGCACTCCTCCATAAAGCCCGCCTGGAGCGAGATCGCAATGGGCATCAGTGCCGGAACCGCCGCCGACAGAATGTTGGGGTCGGTCAGCACTTCCGATGGCTGCCACCAGCCAAGCCAGCGGTTCGTGGCAAGGTAGAAAAACGCGACCAGCGCGAGCTCGACCGGGACGAACAGATAGCCGCCGAGGGTGCGGCCGAGCACGGCGCGCGTCGGGGCGGCGTCGCGCGACCACACGCGCCAGAGCTGCGGCTGCCAGGGGAACGCGCGCCGCGTGAGGCTTTCCGCGGCCATGAACACGAGGCCATAGGCCAGGCCGCCGCCGAGGACGATCGCTGCGGCCAAGCCCACCTGCCGCGACCAGAACGTCGTCGCCGACTGCGCAGTGTCGAAGTCGAACCAGGCGGCCGGCGCGCCCGACAGGCTCGCGGCCGCCATGAGCCCGCCGACGACGAGGCCCGCAACGAGCGCAGGACGCGGCGCGAGCCAATGCGAACGCGCGAGCCACAGCACGCCGAGAATGCACCCGCCGAGTCCGTACAGGAGGCCCGCGGCGATGCCGGCGATGCCGGCGATCGTGTCGTTGGTGCTGCGCAGCTCGCGGAAGCGGCGATCGAACGATTCGGGAACGTGCACGTAGGGGGCGATCTCGACCAGCTCGTCGCCGGCGACCGAGAGCCGCATCCGGAAGCGCGCCTCCCCCAGCATCTCGGGACGCTGGTAGACGAACGCGTGATCGATGCGGCCGGTCGCGCGCACCTGCTGCGACTGCTCGAGCAGGGTGTAGGGCTTGAGATCCATTCCCCAGTCCGACTTCGCGTGCTGTTCGGCGAGCGCGCGCGCGGCATCGGCGGACAGCGCCTTCGACGCCTCGTCGCGCACGTACGTCTCGGGCACTCGCCGCGTGAAGCCGTTGGGCCCGCCGTCGGGACGATAGCGAACCGTCGCCTCGGTTACTTCACCCGGCCTGAAAATCCGGACCTCCCACCAGTACGGCGCGTAAAGGTCGCCCTGCACCAGCGCGCCGAACGCGGTCTTGCCCCCGCCTTCGAGCTCGACGTAGTTCTGCGTGTCGCTGTCGTGCGCGAAACGCACGGCGCTGTTTGCGCCTTCCGGCGCGATCTTCTGCTTTGCCGCTTCCGCCTCGGCCCGTGTTCTCGCCTCCGCGCGCGAAAGCGTGATGTCGAGATTCACGAGCGGGATCGCCTGTGGAAAGATGTTCCACGCGATCGCGAGCGCCGTGGCGGAGAGCGCCGCATACGCGATCCAGAAGGCAGGCGCGCGGGTCCAGCTTCGCGGGGCAGCGTTCATCGGCCTACCCGTTTCCGTTCACGCCCGCACGCCGATGACGCCGCGTGCGGCGAGGCGAGCCAGCGCGTCGCCGTCCATGCCGAGACGATCACGCAGCACGGAAACCGTGTGCTCGCCCAGAAGCGGTGGCGGATGCTCGTACGCCGGCGGCGTCGCCGAGAATCCGATCGGCGTGCCGACCTGCGGCACCGTCCCGCCGAGCGGATGCGGGAGGTCCATCCGCAGCCTCCGCGCCGCAAGTTGCGGATCGGCGAATACCTGGTCCAGCTTGTTGATCGGCCCGCAGGGCACGCCGAGCGGCTCGAGCGCGGCGAGCCACGCATGCTGGGTGCGCGTCCTCATCACGTCGGCGATCAACGGCACCAGCACGTCGCGATTCCGCACGCGATCCGCGTTCTTCGCGAAGCGGCTGTCGGTCGCCCACTCGCGACGCCCTGCCGCGTCGCAGAACTTCGCGAACTGCGCATCGTTGCCCACCGCGACGATCACGTGGCCGTCGGCGCACGAAAACACCTGGTACGGCACGATGTTCTGATGCGCATTGCCCGCGCGCTGCGGCGCCTTGCCGGTGACGAGGTAGTTCAGATTCATCACGGCCATCATGGCAACGGCGGAGTCGAACAGGCACGTGTCGATCCACTGCCCCTGCCCCGTGCGCTCGCGATGCGCGAGCGCCGCCTGGATCGCGACCGTCGTGTACATGCCCGTCATGAGATCCGTGATCGCAATGCCCGCTTTTTGGGGGCCGCCGCCGGGCAGGTCGTCGCGCTCGCCCGTGACGCTCATGAATCCCGACATTCCCTGGATGATGAAATCGTAGCCGGCGCGATCGGCGTACGGACCGCTTTGGCCGAAACCGGTGATGGACGCGTAGACGATGCGCGGGTTGTCGCGCGACACGCTATCGTAGTCGAGCCCGTATTTCGCGAGGCCGCCCACCTTGAAATTCTCGACGAGCACGTCGGCCGCGCGCGCCAGATCGTTCACGATGCGCTGCCCTTCCGGGGTCGTGAAATCGACGGCGACCGACAGCTTGCCGCGATTGCAGCAGAGGTAATACGCGGCCTCGCTCGTCTCGTGCCCGCCCGCATTCTTGAGGTACGGCGGGCCCCAGGCTCGCGTGTCGTCGCCGCCGCCCGGCCGCTCGATCTTGATGACGGTCGCGCCGAGGTCGGCGAGGAGCTGCGTGCACCATGGCCCGGCCAGGACGCGGGACAAATCGAGAACGGTCAGGTGGGACAGCGGAGCGGGCACGGCAGCGAATGGCGCAGGGGGCGTAACATCGGCAAGGAATGACCGGCTCTGCGATTCTAACCGGTAGGGCAAGGCCGCACGTATCGAGGCCGGATTGCGTTATCCTCGTGCACGTGCTCTGGTGCGCTCGGGACCGACTCGGAGTGCTTTGAGGGCTACGCACTTGGACGATGACGAACGAAACGGCTGCGCTGCGCAAACGTTGCGGCAACCGCGGCAATCCCGGGACGATGGCAGTCTGCGCATAAGCTCGATCACTTTCGATCGAGGCAAGTATGGCCAGCCCCTGCTTGTCGATGCCGGCGAGATGCGATCGCTCCCGAACTTCATTGCCACCGAGCAGCCGCACCGGCTCAACTTCTACGAAATCGCGCTCATCAGCAGAGGCCGGGGCGTGCTCGACCTCGACGGAACGGAAATGCAGGTGCGGCCGTTTCGCCTCTGTTGCACGAGGCCGGGAGAGATCCGCCGCTGGCGTGTGAAAGGAAAGCTGAACGGCGCATTGGTGTTTTTCGAGAGCGAATTCGTCGAGGACTTCCTTCCGGATCGACGGTTTCTCGGGCAGTCGCCGCTGTTTCACCGGGATGTGCGGCGCGACTCCGTGGAGCTCGACCGCGCGGCGTTCGACCGCATGAGCGGCATCGCCGGCGACATGATGGACGAGCTTTCAAAGCTGCGTGCGGACAGCGCCGACATGCTTCGCGCACTCACGTATCGCCTCCTGGTGGAGCTTCGGCGCCAGCAACCGTGGCTTGGCGGCGCGCCCGAAAGCAACCGGCACGGAATCCTCGATCGCTTTGCGGCTTTGGTGGACGCTCATTTCAGGCACCACCAGCGCGTGGCGCACTACGCCCGCTTGCTGAGCTTATCGGCGTCCCGTCTCAACGAGTGCGTCCGACGCGCGTCCGGCTTGACGGCGAGCGCGATCATCCATCGGCGACAGTTCATCGAAGCCCGGCGACTGCTGCTCTACACCGACCTCACGGTCACCGCAATCGCCGCGAGCCTCGGGTTTGGCGACGCTCCGTATTTCAACCGCTTTTTCAAGCGAATGGCCGGCGTCACGCCAGGGGAGTTTCGCGCACGCGAGAAAAGTCCAACGTTTCGGCGGAAAAGTGACTTGAACAGAGCTTCGCACTGACCCTACATTGACCCGGGCGGGACGGCGCCTCCGCGATCGTCATCGCCTCGCCGCAACGAAGGAGTGCGAATGACTTCTGCTTTTGCGCTGGAACGCATGGCGCGGCGCTTCGTCCTGCTGATCGGATGCCTCTCCGGTCTCGCCGGCGCGGCGTCGGGTGATTCGGTCAACTCCACAGAGCGCCGCGTTACCAGACTCGCAGAAGGCGTGTACACGATCCGGCATCCGGACCCTACCGACGACTTCCCGGACGGCAATACGACGGTCGTCATCGGTGCCGATGGCGTGCTGGTCGTCGACACCTGCTACCTGCCTTCGTCGGCGCGCGCCGACATCGGTCTCATTCGCAGCTGGACCGACAAACCCGTACGCTATGTCGTCAACACACACTGGCATTACGATCACAACGGCGGGAACAGCGCGTACGTCGAGGCTTACCCGAGCGTTGTCGTGATCGCGCACGCGGAGACGCGCGCGATGATGGACGCAAGGACCCCGTCGTACATCGCGCGGTACGTCGCGGAAGATTCCGTCTTCGGCAATGACCGGGCGCGATTGCGCGCAATGCTCGAGAGTGGACGCGACCCGGAAGGCAAGCCGATCACCGCCGAGGTGCGCGCGACGACGGCGCGCAACCTCGCGCGGAAGGAACGGGCACAGCGGGAGTTCCGGGAATTCGTCTATCGGCCGCCCGCCATCACCATCGAGCGCGAGCTAGCGGTCGACCTCGGCGGCCGGCAGGTGCAGCTCAAGTTCCTCGGGCGGGGCAATACGGGCGGCGACCTTGTCGTGTATCTGCCGCAGGAGAGGGTCGTGATAGCCGGCGACCTCATCGATCATCCGGTCCCGTACGCGTTCGGCGGCTATCCGAGCGAATGGATCCGCACGCTGCAACGCCTGGGCGAGCTCGACGCCGACGTGATCGTGCCGGGCCACGGCGACGTCATGCACGACAAGATGCATCTGCGCAGCGTCATCGCTCTGCTGTCGTCCGTCACTGCACAAGTCAACGAAATCGTCGACCGGTTGGGTTCGGCGGCCACCCTCGAGATCGTGGCCAGATCCGTCGACGTCACCCGGTTCCGGAAGGAAATGGCCGGCGACGACAGCGACAACCTGGAATTCTTCGATGCCTCGATCGCGAGCCTGGTGAGGATCGTCTACGCCGAGGTCAAGGCGCGCTAGGGCAGTTGTTGGCGCCCGATTCAGGATTTGAGCGCGGCCAGCACTTCTTCCAGCATCTTCTTCGCATCGCCGAAGAGCATGCGGTTGTTGTCCTTGTAGAAGAGCGGATTGTCGACGCCGGCGTATCCCGACGCCATGCTTCGCTTCATCACGATCGAGTTCTTCGCCTTCCACACTTCGAGCACCGGCATGCCGGCGATGGGGCTCGTCGGGTCGTCCTGCGCGGCCGGATTCACGATGTCGTTCGCGCCGATCACCATCGCGACGTCGGTGTCGGGGAAGTCGTCGTTCAGCTCGTCCATCTCGAACACGATGTCGTAAGGCACCTTGGCTTCCGCCAGCAGCACGTTCATGTGCCCGGGCATGCGGCCCGCCACAGGGTGGATCCCGAAGCGCACGTTGACGCCCTTCTCGCGCAGCACCTTGGTGATCTCGTTGACGGTGTGCTGCGCCTGCGCTACCGCCATCCCGTACCCCGGAACAATGATGACGCTCTTCGCTTCCCGCAGGAGCTCGGCAGTCTCGGTCGCATTGATGGGATTCACTTCACCGGCAGGCTGCACTGCGCCCGCCGCGGCCGGCGCGCTGCTGTCGGTGCCGAAGCCGCCCGCGATGACGCTCAGGAAGTTGCGGTTCATCGCGCGGCACATGATGTACGACAGGATCGCGCCGCTCGAGCCGACGAGCGCGCCGGTGACGATCAGCAGATCGTTCGACAGCATGAAGCCGGTCGCGGCGGCCGCCCAGCCGGAGTAGCTGTTGAGCATCGACACGACGACGGGCATGTCGGCGCCGCCGATGGCCATCACCATGTGGACGCCGAACAGGAGCGCGATCACCGTCATCACGATCATCGGCGTCATCGCCTCGGCGACGCTTCCCGCGCGGATGAACTGATATCCGCAATAGACGACAACCAGAAGCCCGGCGAGGTTGAGCAAGTGCCGGCCGGGAAGCAGCACGGGCTTGCCGGTGATCCGCGCGGAGAGCTTGCCGAACGCGATCACGGAGCCGGAGAACGTGACGGCGCCGATCAGCACGCCGAGGTACATCTCGATCTCGTGAATCACGCGCTCGGCGGGCGTCATGCCGACCGACACCGCGGGGTCGACGAAGTTGGCATATCCGACGAGCATCGCCGCGAGGCCGACGAGGCTGTGCATCAGCGCGACGAGCTCCGGCATCTGCGTCATCTTGACGACGCGTGCCGCGTAGAGGCCGATGGCGGCGCCGATCACCATCGCGCCGACGATGTAGGGGAGACCGGCCGTCGTGACCTGGGGGCCGAAGATCGTCGCGAGCACGGCGATCGTCATCCCGATGACGCCGTACAGGTTGCCCCGCCGCGACGTCTCCGGATTGGAGAGCCCGCCAAGGCACAGGATGAACAGGATCGTCGCCGCGATGTAGGAGACAGTCGAAAGGCTCGTGGTCATGTTCTCTCGCTCGTTGTCGTTCTTATTTGCGGAACATGTCGAGCATGCGCCGGGTCACCGCGAAGCCGCCGAACATGTTGATCGTCGCGAGGGCGATGCCGCCCACCGCGAGCCAGCGGATCCATTCGTTCGGCCGCGAGAGATCGGCGGAGATCTTCGTCAAGTCGGGCGCGATCTGCACCAGCGCGCCGATCGCGATGATGCTGCTGACCGCGTTGGTGACGCTCATGAGCGGCGTGTGCAGCGCGGGAGTCACGTTCCAGACCACCATGTAGCCCACGAAGCAGGCAAGCACGAACACCGTGAAGTGGCCGAGGAACGTTGCCGGCGCGTATCGGCCGACCAGCAGGAACAGGAGCGCGCCGACGCCGAACAGGACGGCGGTCTTCGTGGCGCTCATCGGGCCGCTCGCCTCCCCGTGGCCTTTGGGCTTCGGCGGCATCGCGGGCGGCTTGGCGGCGGGCGCCGCAGGCGCGGCGGAAAGCTTCGGCGCGGGCGGCGGCCACGTCACCTCGCCGTTGTTGATGACCGTCGTGCCGCGCAGGACCTCGTCCTGCATGTCGACCTTGACGACGTCGCCCTCGATGCTCTTCGTCTTCAGCATGTCCTCGACGAGGCGCAAGAGGTTCGTCGCATAGAGCGTCGACGCCTGCTTGGCAAGGCGGCTCGGCAGGTCCTTGTAGCCGATGATCGTCACGCCGTGCCGGACGACGACTTCGCCCGGCACCGTCAACTCGCAATTGCCGCCCTGCTCCGCCGCCATGTCGACGATGACGCTGCCCTCTTTCATCGACTTCACCATGTCTTCGGTGATGAGCTTCGGCGCGGGCTTGCCGGGGATGAGCGCCGTCGTGATGATGATGTCGACGTCCTTCGCCTCGCGCGCGAACACTTCGCGCTGCGCCTGCTGGAAGCCTTCGCTCATCACCTTGGCGTAGCCGCCGACGCCGCTGCCTTCCTCCTGGTAGTCGACGCCGACGTATTCGCCGCCGAGCGACTTGATCTGGTCCGCGACTTCGGGGCGAGTATCGTTCGCGCGCACGATGGCGCCAAGACCGGACGCCGCGCCGATCGCGGCGAGGCCCGCCACGCCGGCACCGATCACGAAGACCTTCGCGGGCGGCACCTTGCCGGCGGCGGTGATGGAGCCGGTGAAGAAGCGCCCGAACGCATGCGCCGCTTCGATGACGGCGCGATAGCCGCCGATGTTCGCCATCGAGGAGAGCGCGTCTAGCTTCTGCGCGCGCGAGATCCGCGGCACGCTGTCCATCGCGAGGACCGTGACCTTCCGCGCCGCGAGCGCCTGCAGGAGGTCCGGGTTTTGCGCGGGCCAGATGAAGCTCACGAGCGTCGCGCCTTCGCGCAGCAGCGACACTTCGTCGGGGTCGGGCGCGCGGACCTTGAAGACGATGTCCGACATGGACCAGAGCTGCTCGCGGTCGGCGACGATCTCGACGCCGGCGGCGCGGTACGCATCATCGCCGATCTGCGCCGCTTCGCCGGCGCCCGCCTCGATTGCGACCCGGAAACCCTGCTTGATGAGCTTCGCGGCGACGTCGGGTACGGTGGCCACCCTCTTCTCGCCCGCGAACCGCTCGCGTGGAACTCCGATCAGCAATGACATCCCCTTCTCCCTTTAGCTGCCCGCTTGAGTTTTGCGTAATGCTGCCACAAACTCCCCCGCCACGGGACTTGGTCGTGAACGAACACTGGAAAGAGCACTTCGAGCACGACATCGCGTTCCACCGCAAGACCGCGGCGATCTACGATCACGTCAACGGCGAGCCGCGGATCCTCGCGAACGACCTCCTGTTCGCTCCGCTCGACCGCCGCGTCATGCCGGGCGAGTCGATGCTCGACCTGGGATGCGGCACCGGGCAAATGCTGCTCCGGTACGCTGCTCGATTCCGGCGCGCGATCGGCGTCGACCACAGCCGCGAGATGCTCGACATCGCCGAGCAACGGCTGACGCAGGCGTCGCCGCGCCCTTGGACGCTCGTGCATTCGGACTTCTTCCGCTACCTGGACGAGCATTCGCAGCGTTACTCGCTCGTCACGTGCGTGGGCTGTCTTCATCATCTTCCCGTCGAGGCCTTCGACGTCTTCTTCCGCCGCGCGAAGGGCCGGCTCGTCCACAATGGCCAGCTGCTGCTCGCGGAGCCAGTGGCGACCCACGGCCGCGCAGCGCCCGATGCGATCACCCGCTGGAACTCGAAGTCGGTGATGGCCGCTCGCGCGCCGCTCATGCCGATGGAGGAGAGTCACGAGGCGCCGATCGCCGCCGACGTGTTGCTGCGGCAGCCGGAAGCGCACGGGTTTCGCCTGGTCGCCGCGTCGCGCGCCTGGGAGATGTTCCAGCGCGCGCTGCCGGCGAGCGCGCTCGATCACATCGCGATGCGCTACTTCCACGCGCGCTACGGCCGGACGGGCAACGTCGTTGCGGCCTTGTGGCAGGCGCCCTGAGGGCGTGGCGGCAGCACACGCCGTCGATCGCCGTCGCTGGTGGGCGTCGCCTGCCGTCTGCCGACGCCGCCTTACTCAGATCGCTGCCGCGATCGCCTTGCCCACGTCCGTCGTCGTCGCCTTGCCGCCGATGTCGGGCGTTCGCGGCGCCGAGGGGTCCGCGAGCACGCGCTCGATCGCAGCGACGACGGCCTTCGCGGCTTCCGCGTGACCCAGGTGCTCGAGCATCAGCGCACCCGACCAGATCTGCCCGATCGGATTGGCGATGCCCTTGCCCGCGATGTCCGGCGCCGAGCCGTGCACCGGCTCGAACAGGGACGGATGGGTTCGCTCGGGGTTGATGTTGCCTGACGGCGCAATACCGATGGTGCCGCAAACGGCGGGGCCGAGATCGGACAGGATGTCGCCGAAGAGATTCGACCCGACGATCACGTCGAAGCGCTCGGGCCGCAGCACGAAGTGCGCGACCAGGATGTCGATATGGAACTGGTCCGTCCGCACGCCTTTGTAGCGCGCCGCCATTGCGCGAAAGCGCTCGTCCCAGTACGGCATCGTGATCGAGATGCCGTTCGACTTCGTGGCCGACGTGAGGTGCTTCGACGCGCGCTTCGAGGCGAGCTCGAACGCGAACTTCATGATGCGATCGACACCCTTGCGCGAGAAAATCGATTCCTGGAACACGATCTCGCGGTCCGTGCCTTCGTACATGCGGCCGCCCACCGACGAGTACTCGCCTTCGGTATTCTCGCGGACGACGATGAAATCGACGTCGCCCGGCTTCTTCCCCGCGAGCGGCGTGGCGATCCCCGGCATCAGCCGGCAGGGTCGGAGGTTCACATACTGATCGAACCGCCGGCGAAACTGGATCAGCGAGCCCCATAGCGAGACGTGATCGGGAACGGTCGCCGGCCAGCCGACGGCGCCATAGAAAATGGCGGCGTACGGCGAGAGCGTCTCGAACCAGTCCTCCGGCATCATCGCGCCGTGCTTCGCGTAGTAGTCGCAACTCCAGTCGAACTGGGTCCACTCGAGGCTGAGCGCGAACTTTTTCGCGGCGGCCTCGAGTACGCGCAGGCCTTCGGGGACGACCTCCTTGCCGATTCCGTCGCCCGGAATGACCGCGATACGGTGTGACGTCATGATTCCTCCGCTGCGTTTGCCAAGGATTCTACCCGCCTCGTCCATCCGCATGATGGCGGGAGCGAGAGGCGCGCCGTAACCTGTGATCCACGGCCGCAAACTAGCGAACTGCGCCGATACCGCCACAGTGAGAACCATTTTGAAGCTGCGCCTCGTCTACCTGGCGACGTTGTCGATCCTGCAAGTCGTGCTGATCGTCCAGCTTGCGCCGCCACTCGCTCTCGCGCTACGCGCTCACGCCATCGCGGGCCTCGCGCCGAATGGCTGGCCGGCAACACTGCAGCTCTTCGCCACGGGTCTTGCCGTCGCAGGCACTGCGCTCACACTCGTCTTTCCGCTCGTGGTCCTCGCCCGGCACCGGCGCGCCGGCGCCATGCGATTTCTCGGCCTGCCACGGTGGGCGGTCGGTTTGGCGATTGCGGGCGTGGGTGTGCTTGGCACAGCGACGCTCGGGCTAGCGGTCGCTTCCGGTTTGCCGGCCGATGCACGCATCGCCGTGCTGCTCGTATCGCGGCCGGCGCAAACCGGCGGCCTCGCGCTCGCAACGGCCGGCGTGCTGTGCGCCGAGCTCTTGCGGCGCAGCGTTCCGGCGCGCGGGCTCAAACATGTGCCGCGTCATTCGACCGGTCGCATCGAGGTAACGCATCCGCCCGAGCATCGGACGTATGCATCACCTTCCGCCGTACGGCACCTGCAAGGGAGATCGGGATGAACTCGCGCAGCTACTGGATCGGAGTCGTATCGAAGGACCACGTCGACGTCGGCGTTGCCGGGGCATTCACGCAGGTGAACCACGGCAAGGCGGCGCCGCTCGAGCGCATGCACGCAGGCGACGGCTTTGCCTTCTACTCGCCGCGCACGAAATACCCCGACGGCGAACCGTTGCAGGCGTTCACCGCGATCGGCCGCATTCGCGACGGCAGGGTCTACCAGGCCGCGATGGGCGACTTTCGGCCTTTCCGCCTCGATGTCGATTTCTTCCCTGCGCACACGGCGCCCGTGCGACCGCTGATCGACGGCCTCTCGTTCATCCGCAGCAAGAAGCACTGGGGCGCCGCGTTTCGTTTCGGCGTGCTGCGCGTGCCGGAAGCCGACTTCGCACTCATTGCGGCAGCGATGGGCCGCTCGTTCGCCGACGATTTCCCGGCCGCGGTCCCATCTGCCAACGCATCCGCCAACGCATCCGCCAACTCATCGGCCGGCGTTCCCGGCGCGTCGTCCAACACCCGTGCCTCGACGTGACCATCCGACTGCGCTATGTTCGGCGCGATGGATTCCGCGCCGCACGTCGTCTCCCGGGCTCACGCTCCGAACGTGCGCTGGCACTGGTCGCGCATGGAGGCGCTCGCGCCGACCGATCTCTACTCGGTGCTCGCCGCGCGGCAACAGGTCTTCACCGTCGAGCAGCATTGCGCGTTTCAGGACGCCGACGGCCATGACCTTCACGCCTGGCATCTGCTGGGATGGGACGAACGTCCCGACAGGCGCACGCTCGCCGGCTACTTGCGCGTGCTTGACCCCGGACGCAAGTTCGAGGAGCCGTCGATCGGTCGGGTGCTGACGGTTCCGCCCTATCGCCGCATTGGCTTCGGCAGAACGCTCATGATCGAGGGCCTCGCTCGCACGAGGCTCGCCTGGCCCGGCCGGCCGATTCGCATCGCCGCGCAGCAGCGGCTCGAGCGCTTCTACGCCGAGCTCGGTTTTCGCGCCGCGTCCGATCCCTACGAAGAGGACGGCATCGCGCACCTCGACATGCTCGTCGCCGGCGAACGGGCGTAGCGCCGCGTGTCGGTGTAGGTAGGCGGCTCGAGCGGTCTTCCATCCGGTCGTTCCGGTGCGCGCAAGCGTTCGGCCATTTGTGCTCATTGCCGCCCATTTGCGTTACGATCGCACCCGTCCATGGCCGCCCCGCCGCTCAAACAGACATTCCTCGACTTCGAGCAGCCGATCGCCGAGCTGCAGGCGAAGATCGACGAGCTCCGTTACGTCCACGAGGACTCCGCCGTCGACATTTCCGACGAGATCACGCGCCTGCAGAAAAAAAGCAACCAGCTCACCAAGGAAATCTACGGCAAGCTCACGGCGTGGCAGATCGCGATGGTCGCGCGGCACCCCCAGCGCCCGTACACGCTCGACTACATCAACAGCCTGTTCAGCGACTTTCGCGAGCTGCACGGCGATCGCAGTTACGCCGACGACCCGGCCATCGTGGGCGGGCTCGCCCGCTTCAACGGCAAGCCGTGCATGGTGCTCGGTCACCAGAAAGGCCGCGACACGAAGGAAAAGATCCACCGCAACTTCGGCATGCCGCGGCCGGAGGGATATCGCAAGGCGCTCCGGCTGATGAAGCTCGCGGAGAAGTTCGGTCTGCCTCTTTTCACGTTCGTCGACACTCCCGGCGCTTATCCGGGCATCGGCGCCGAGGAGCGCGGCCAGTCGGAGGCCATCGGCCGCAACCTTTACGAGATGGCGGGGCTGCGAATTCCCATCGTCGTCACCGTGATCGGCGAAGGCGGCTCGGGCGGCGCGCTGGCGGTCGCGATCGGCGACGTCACGCTCATGCTGCAGTATGCAACGTACTCCGTCATCTCGCCCGAAGGATGCGCGTCGATCCTGTGGAAGTCCGCCGAGCAGGCGCCCGAGGCCGCGGAGACGCTCGGGATCACGGCACCGCGCCTGAAGCAGCTCGGCCTCATCGACAAGGTCGTGAACGAGCCGCTCGGCGGCGCGCATCGCGACCCGGCGGCGATGATGATCGCGCTCAAGAAGGCGCTCACCGAA
>Ga0068864_100001215_pt1 | contig 21392 bp, 23 predicted proteins | sample KBSSwiS72_FD_66586 | JGI IMG/M metagenome (GOLD analysis project Ga0068864, IMG submission 66586) | Switchgrass rhizosphere microbial communities from Kellogg Biological Station, Michigan, USA - KBS Switchgrass S7-2 | ecosystem: Host-associated > Plants > Roots > Rhizosphere > Soil ... | reverse complement strand
ACGGGCGCGGCCGCGGGCGGGGGCGGCGGGACCGCGGGGGCGGCGGCCGCGGCAGCCGGAAGGCGCGTCGGCTCGGCGGCGGGCGGCGCAGGACGCGCCTCCGCGACGAGGTTGCTCGAAGGAGACGTGGGCACGGGCGCCGGAACCTGCGCCGGAGCGGGCGGCGCGGCGCGAGGCACGCGAGTCGGGCGTGCCGTTCGAGCGGGAGACGCCGTGGATCGCGCGGGCACGCCGGCGGCCGGCGCGTTCGGTGCGGTTTCGTCGGCGGACGCCTCGCGGCGGGGCTCCGCCTCGCGAGGCGGCGAAGCGGGCGGTTCCTCGGGAGGAGGGGCGGCCGCGACGGGGGAGGGCGCGGGGGCAGTCGGACCGGCGGCCGGACCCGCGACGGAAACGGGCGTAGGCGCGGGCGCGGGCGTCACGTTCTGCGCAGCCGCGCCGCGCCGTTCGGGCTCAACGGCCTCGGTGTCGGCGCCCCGCCGCGGGGCGCGCAGGAGGAGGATCGCCGCGATCGCGACCACTCCGGCGCCGGCGGCGATCCAGACCGGCGTGCGCGAGCCTCGTCCGGGCGGCGAGAGCTGTTCCGCGGTCGTCGCCGTCGGGACGCGCCCGGTGCCCGAAGGCGCCGCCGGCCGGTCCGGCGCCGCCGGCGGCTCGATCCCGTGCGCGGGATCCGCGGTGCCGGGCGCGAGCACGGTCGGGAGGAGCGTGAGGTCCGGCCCCGAGGCGACGGCAGTCGGCGGCGGCGTCGTCTGGGGGCCGAACTGCCGGTCGAGCCGGCTCTGCGCACTCGGCGTGAACGGGCGCTCGGGCGGCTCGATCTTCGGGATCGACGACAAAAAGGCGACCGTGCTGTCCAGGTCCTCCTGGCGCTCGTTTCGCCGCTGCAACGCCTGGATCTCGCGGTCCAGCTCCTCGGCGTTGGCCCAGCGGTTCTCCCGCTTCTTCTCGAGCGCCTTGAGGATGGTCGCGCGCAGCTCGGGGGGCACGCGGCTCATCGGGTCCGCCTCGTTGAACGGCATCGGGGGATTGAAGAGGTGCGCCCGCAGCAGCTCGGGCGGCGACTCACCGGAGAACGGCCGCACCCCGGTGACGAGCTCGAAGAGCACCACGCCGAGGCTGTAGAGGTCGCTGCGGCCGTCGAGCTTCTGCCCCGGCTCGAGGGCTCCGAACTGCTCGGGCGAGGCGTATCGGAGCTTGCCGAGGAAGACGCCCGTCTGGGTCATCTCGGTGGGCGCGTCGGCGACCTTGGCGATGCCGAGGTCCACCAGCTTGACGAGCGGCTTGCCGTCCTCGGTCCGGCTGACCATGATGTTGTCGGGCGCGATGTCCCGGTGGACGACGTTCTTGCGGTGGAGATAGCCGAGCGCGAGCAGCGTCTGGTGCGCGATCTCGAGCGCCAGGGCGATACCGGGCGGGCCCTTCACGCCGAGGAGCTCCGACAGGTTGACGCCGTCGATGAACTCCATGACGAGGTAGGCCGTCCCCTCGTCGTCGAGGGCGAAGTCCAGGATGGTGCAGATGTTCGGGTGCTTCAGGCGCGTCGCCGTACGCGCTTCCTCGAAGAACCGCCGCTTCAGGTCCTTGTCGGCGACCGCGTGGGGCCGCATGACCTTGATGACCCGGACCTCGTCGAGGAGCCGATGGCGGACGCGGTAGATCGTCCCCATCCCGCCCTCGCGGAGCCGATCCAGGATTTCGTACTTCCCCTCGAGGAGAGTGTCGAGTTTCTGCAATTGAGCAGGCCTCCGGCGGGTCCCCCGGGATTGTAGTTCTCGACGGGTTCTCGGAGGGATTCCTATTGACCGCGAGTTTCGCCCGGGAATAGGTTTACCGGGCTGGCGTGCTCGGCCGGCAGCAAGGGTTGTCCACGGTCCGTAGAACCTCACTCCGCGAGCCGGCGCACTTTTTTCACACCGGGAGCGCCGGCGAATCCTCCCGACAGTCGTCGATCGTCCATCTCTCGCGCCGGTTTTGCCGGCGATTGGTCAGGAGTTTCGATTTTTTTTGAACGGAGGTCTCCATGAGGATGAGTCGGTTTCGAAGTCTCGGATTGGTGCTGTCGTTCGCCGTCGTCGCGGGTGCCTGCGCGCTCGTCGTCGGCCGGCTGACGGCGGGCGGGTCGGAGCCGCGTGCGGCGCGGCGCCCGGCCAAGACCCTGCCCGACATGGAAGGGCGCGCCGGCGGTAACGCCGAGGCGGCGGTCGGAGCGAACGAGTCGCGGTCCTTTCTCTCGTCTCCCGATGTCGAGAAGTACCGGAATCGCGCGTATCCGGCCACCGAGGTGCAATGGGCGCAGACGATCGGCGCGAGGCAGGCCTGGAACGCGGTCCAGGCCGCGGGCGCCTCGTCGGGGGCCTGGCAGCTGATCGGTCCGAGCAAGGCGACTTATCCCGCCGTGCTCAACTTCCTCGGGGACCACGCTCCTTATGTGACCGCGGGGCGCGTCACGGCGATGGCGATCGCGCCGAGCTGCTCGAAGCAGAGCTGCCGGATGTGGGTCGCCGCGGCGGGCGGCGGCATCTGGCGAACCACGAAGGCGCTGTCGGGCAACCCCGGCTGGGAGTTCGTCTCGGGCAGCTTCGCGACCAACGCGATCGGAGCCCTGACGCTTGATCCGAACGATGCGACTGCCAACACGCTTTACGCGGGCACCGGTGAGGCGAACGCGTCCGGCGACTCCGAGGCCGGACTCGGCATCTACAAGTCGACCGACGGCGGTACGACGTGGACGCACCTGGCGGCCAACACCGTGGTCCCCGGCTACGCGGGGCCGGCCTTCGACGGCCGCTCGATCAGCACGATCGCCGTCGACCGAACCAACCCGGACGTGATCTACGTGGCCTCCGCGCTCGGCATCCGCGGCATCAGCTCCGTCGAGGGCGGCGAGACCATCTTTCCGCCGGTGCCCACCATCTGGGGCGTCTGGAAGTCCACGGATGGCGGGGCGACGTTCGCGTTCCTCTGGAATGGCGGAGCCACGGCGGCGCAATGCGACACGCAGGCCGAGGACTTCGCCGCTCCCTGCTCCCTCGTCGGCGCGACCGACTTCGAGATCGATCCCTCGAGCGGCTCTACCCTCTACGCGGCGGCCTACGCGATCGGCACCTGGCGCTCGACGGATGGCGGCGCGACCTGGACGCAGATCCACGCCCCTCTCGTCGCCGCGGACGTCGTGGACCGAGCCGACTTCTCGACGATTCGATTGCCCAACGGGAAGACCCGCATGTACATCGGCGACGGCGGCCAGGGCTTCGCCCCGGCGCGATTCTTCCGCACGGACGACGCAGCGGGCGCGGCGGTGTTCACGGACCTCTCGTCGCCGCAGGTGCTCGGCTACTGCACGGGCCAGTGCTGGTACGACAACGTCGTGTTCTCGCCCAAGGGGAGCCCGGACATCGTCTACGTCGGCGGCTCGTACGACTACACGCAGAACACGGCGGGCGTCTCGAACGCGCGGGGCTGGCTCCTGTCCACGGACGCCGGCGTCACCTGGAGCGACGTCACCAAGGACGGCGACCCGCACCACGCCGACGCGATCCACCCTGACCAGCACGCCATCGTCGTCAACCCGACGGACGTCTTTCAGTTCTTCACCGGCTCGGACGGCGGCGTCGTGCGTTCGGACGGAGGCTTCGCGGACGTCTCGTACAAGTGCGCGCAACGCGGGCTCACCCCAGCCGGACTCGCGTATTGCCAGAGCCTCCTGTGGCGCGTTCCCGACGACCTCGTCAGCCTGAACGAGGGCTTCTCGACGCTGCAGTACCAGAGCCTCTCGGTCTCGAAGCAGCGGCCGCAGAACAACCTGCAGGGCGGCACGCAGGACAACGGGACGTTCCAGTACACCGGCTCGAACGTCGTCGCGTTCCAGGAGATCTACGGCGACGGCGGCCAGTCGGGCTTCGGCCCGGCCGACGACTCCCTGCGGTTCAACACGTTCACGGGCCAGGCGAGCGACGTCAACTTCCGCAACGGCGACCCGACGAAGTGGTGCGTTGCGACGGGGCCGATCATCACGAGCCCCGAGGGGGCGTTCTTCTACCCGCCCGTCACCGCGGATCCGAATCCGAGCAACTGGGGGACGATCTACCAGGGCTCGTTCAGTGTCTGGCGTACGCAGGACTGGGGCGGACCGCAGAGCTACCTCGAGTCGCGGTGTCCGGAGTTCTCGACCTCCTCCGCGGATCCCGCGTGCGGAGACTTCGTCCGGATGGGCGCAACGGGCCTGACCGACCTCGGGAGCGCCGCGTACGGCGCCACCCGCCTGGACAGCGCCGTCGCCGCGATCGAGCGCGCTCCGAGCAACACCGGAACCCTCTGGGCCGCCACCGGCGCGGGACGGGTCTTCGTGACCGACAACGCGGACGCGGCCGCCAGCGCGGTGGTATGGACCCGCATCGACACCCTGTCGGGCACCGACCCGGCGCGGTTCGTGACCTCCATCTACGTGGATCCCTCGGACCCGCACCACGCCTGGCTCTCGTACGACGGCTACAACGCCAACACCGTGCAGCCCGGCCATGTCTTCGAGGTCACCTACACCGGGGGTGGAGCGACCTGGGTCGACCGCAGCTACAACATCGGAGACATGCCCATCACGGACCTCGTCCGCGACGACCTGACCGGAGATCTCTACGCGTCCAGCGACTTCGGCGTCATGCGTCTGGAGAGCGGCACCACGACCTGGACCGTCGCCGGGTCGGGGCTCCCCGCCGTCGAGGTTCCCGGCCTGACGATCGTCCCGAGCGCGCGCCTGCTCTACGCGGCCACTCACGGGCGAAGCGCCTGGCTGCTGAAGCTTCCTTGAGGGATCAGACGCACTGAGTCGAGGGCCGCCTTCGGGCGGCCCTTTTTTTTGCCGTGGGCCGCTAGCGAGCCCTTTCGAGACGCGATGCGCGCGTCGCGCGAGCGTCCAGCGAGAGCAGCCAGAGGAAGAGTCCGGAGAAGCCCGCCAGGGCGCCGAAGAACACGGCGCGCGTCGGAGTGTCCATGAGGATCTTGCCCTGCGGGTTGATCACCGTCTGCGGATGGAGCGAGGCGGTCACGCGCGGCGCCACGAAGACGAGGAACGGCATCACGACCGCGGCGAAGAGGGCGTACGCGGCGGCGATTCTCGCGCGGCGCTCCGGGTCGTCCACCGCCGCGCGCAGGAAGAGGTAGGCGGCGTAGAGGAACACGAGGAGCAGGTAGGACGACTCGCGGGGGTCCCAGTTCCACCAGGTGCCCCACATGATGCTCGCGAAGAGCGACCCGGTGATCAGCGTCAGCACCCCGAACAGGAGGCCGATCTTCACGGCGGAGTGCGCCACCTCGTCGTGCCAGGGATTGCGCTTGACCAGGTAGGCCAGCGAGTACGCGGCCGCCACGACGAACGCGAGGCTCGACGTCCACGCGCACGGAACGTGGAAGAAGACGATCCGCGAGGACTCCCCGATGAAGCCCTTCGCGGGCTCGGGCCACAGGAACGCCGCGGCGACGACGGCGGCCATGTAGGGGAGGAGGAGGAGCTTGAGGATCTTCATTCCGTTTACGGGTGACCGGTCATCGGTGATGGGGGGTCGGGTCCGTTCCCCGTCACCTGTCGGCTGTCTCCTTCATTCCTCCCACGCCACCGACGCCAGCAAGTACGCGCCGCAACTGGCCGCCCCATCGTAAGCGATCAACACCCGGAGGGGCGTCCCGGGGAAGCCCCCGCGCAGCGCCTCGAGCGTCGCCTGGATCGCCGTCAGGAGCAGGGGCGAGAGGAGGGGGAACGCGATCAGCACGAACAGGACGTGCCGCTGCCCGGCTCGAGCCGACAGCGCGGACAGGAACGTCGAGACGACCGCGAGCCCGTAGCCTCCGGCGAGGACCGTCGCCGCGAGGCCGGCCGCGGATCCCGCCCGCGCCTCGAGCAGGACGGCGAACCCGGGAACGGTCACGGCGGCGATCGCCAGGAAGAGGACGAAGTTGAACAGCGCCTTCCCGGCGAGCACGCGCCCGGCGGGCAGCGTCTTGCGCAGCGCCAGCGCGGTGCCGGTCTCCTCCTCGTGCGCGAAGGCGCGCGGCAGCCCGGTGGCCGCCGCGAAGAACAGGATGATCCAGAGGAGCGCCGCCTGGACCGGCGGCCGGTCGTCCGGCGGCAGCCCGAAGGGCCCGATCGCGAAGGAGACCAGGGCGAGGGCGGTGGCGGCGAAGAAGAGGACGGCGACGACGGCCGTCCGGCGGCGAAGCTCGGCCGTCGCGTCCTTGAGCGCGATCGCGAGGACGGCGTCGAGGACGGAGCCGTGAGCCTGGTCCACGCGGCCCGTTGTCGCTGACAGCTCCGCCTTGCGTCTCACGTCTTACGTCTTGCGGCCGGCCCCGGCACCCAGCTCCACCCTCTCGTCCGCGCCGGCGAGATCCCTCTCGTCGTTCGACGCCAGGACGACTGCGCCCCGCTCCCGCGTTCGGGCGACGAGCGCCGCGAGAACCGCGCGGCCCTCGGCGTCCAGGCCGTTCGCCGGTTCGTCGAGGAGCAGCAGGTCCGGCTCGAAGAGCGTCGCGAACGCGAGCCTCAGGCGCTGGCGCATCCCGGTCGAGAACTCCTCGACGCGCCGGTCGAACGCCTCCTCGTCGAGGCCGCAGTCGCGAAGCCGGCGGCGCGCGTCCTCGCGCCTTTCCGGGCGGCCGGCGGCCCGGCGAAAGAAGAGGAGATTCTCCCCGGCGGTCAGCTCCCCGTAGAGCTCGAGGTCAGGCCCCGACCATCCCACCGCCAGCCGGCGATCTGGATCGGGGATGGGGCGCCCATCGCGCTCGACGAGCACGCGGCCGGCGGACGGCCGCATGAGTCCCGCGAGGATCTTGAGGAGCGTCGTCTTTCCGCTGCCGTTACGTCCCGCGACGCCCACGACGCCGCCGCGAATCGAGAGCGAGAGGCCTCGGAAGAGCGGGGGACCGGAGAACGACTTCGAGAGGTTTTCCGCGGTCAGCGTGGTCGCGCTCGGCACGGGAGTGGAGGCACCATACCATCGGGCGGTGGGCGTCCCCGCCGCGTTCTTCGCGCGCGGGTGTCCCGTCCGGACCGCGTTCTTTCGAGCGCCGGCGCCGGCGCCGATTGCTGGAAAAGCCGATAGCGGTTCTGTATGATCCACCGGCTTCGGGCCGATCGCTCTCGGAGATTTCGCGAGCGCGGCCGCGGAGAATTCACTGAAGGAGAACGGGATGTTTCAACGCGCCCTATTTCTGCTCCTCGGAGCCGTCGCCGCCCTCTCGCTCAGCGCCTGCGGCGGCAAGAGCGACGAGGACGCTCTGATGGAAGACGAATCCAGCACCACGACCTCCACCGCCACGGGAACGGCCGCAGCGGCCCCCGCCGGCGCTCCCGCCGCGGCGGCCCCCGCGGCCGGATCCGCGACCGTGACCGGGAAGGTCGCCTTCGACGGCGCCGCCCCGACGATGCCGCAGATCAAGATGGACGCCGACGCGTTCTGCAAGGGCGAGCACAAGGAGCCGGTCTACGAGCAGGAGGTCGTCGTCAACCCGAACAAGACCCTCCAGTGGGTCCTCGTGTACGTCAAGGAGGGCGTGACGGGCACCTATCCTGCGCCCACGACCCCGGTGACTCTCGACCAGCACGGCTGCCAGTACCGCCCGCACATCTTCGGGATCCAGGCCGGCCAGCCCCTCAAGATCCTGAACAGCGACGGCACGCTCCACAACATCCACGCCCTCCCGAAGAAGAACGCCGAGTTCAACATCGGCCAGCCCTTCAAGGGCATGGAGACCGTGAAGAAGTTCGACAACGTCGAGGTCCCTCTCCGGTTCAAGTGCGACGTCCACAAGTGGATGGGCGCGTACACCGGCGTCTTCAACCACCCCTTCTTCGCGGTGACCAACGATCAGGGGACGTTCGAGATCAAGAATCTCCCTCCGGGCAACTACGTCATCGAGGCGTGGCACGAGAAGTACGGGACGCAGACCCAGAACGTGACCATCACGGGCAGCGAGGCGAAGACCGTCGATTTCGCCTTCAAGGGATAGTCTCCGGGCCCGCTGCTGGATAGAGCGATTCGTCTTCGCGAAGAGAAGGAAAACCGATAATCTTGCTCCTCGTGAAGAAAACTTTTGGAGCCCTCAGCGCCGCCCGGCCCGTCCGGTCGGCGCTTTTCGTTTTGGCGGCGGCGCTCTCGCCGGCGGCGGCCGGAGCGTGGCCCACCTGGATGCGTCTGCCCGAGCAGGTGTCCACGTACGCGCCGCGGATCGACGACATGTTCCACCTCATCATGTGGATCACCGGCGTCATCTTCGTGCTCGTCGAGGGCGTTCTGCTCCTCTTCCTGTGGAAGTACCGCAGCCGGCCGGGCCGCGAGGTCCACTACACGCACGGGAACAACCGTCTCGAGGTGATCTGGACGATCATCCCGGCGCTCATCTGCGTGATGCTCGCGCTGCTGTCCCGGCGCATCTGGGAGGACGTCAAGGAGCACATGCCCCACGACGCGCTCGAGATCCGCGTCACGGGCGAGCAGTTCGCGTGGAACATCCTGTATCCCGGGCCGGACGGAAAGTTCGGCACGCCGGACGACATCGCGACGCTCAACCAGCTCCACTTCCCGGTGGGCAAGGCCGTCGTCGCGACCCTGTCTTCGAAGGACGTCATCCACTCCTTCTTCCTCCCCGAGTTCCGCGTGAAGCAGGACGCGGTGCCCGGGATGAAGACGAGGATCTGGTTCGAGGCGAACAAGGTCGGCCACTGGGAGATCGCCTGCGCGGAGCTGTGCGGCCTCGGTCACTTCCGGATGAAGGGCTTCGTCACCGTCGACACCCCCGAGGAGTATCAGAAGTGGCTCGCGGAGCAATCGGCCGCCCAGGCGGCGGACAACGCTCCCGCGGCCGCCGCGGCTCCCGCACCTCCGGCCGCCGCGCCGGACGCCGCTCCCGCCCCTGCCGCCGCCCCTGAAAAAGGAGGAACGTCTTGAGCACGGTCGCCGTACCGCGTGAGGCCCATGCCCCGGCGCCTCACGCCCACGCTCACGCCGCGCCGACTTCCTTCTGGCGCAAATACATCTTCTCGCTCGATCACAAGGTGATCGGCAAGCAGTACATGTTCTATGCGCTCTTTATGCTGGTCATCGGAGGCCTGCTCGCGACTCTCGTGAGGTACCAGCTCGCGTGGCCCGGCCGGCCGCTCCCGTTCATGGGCAAGCTCGCGCCGGAGGGCATGCCGGGCGGCCAGATGCTCCCGGAGTTCTACAACTCGCTCTTCACGATGCACGCGACCATCATGATCTTCTTCGCCGTCATGCCGCTCCTGATCGGAGCGTTCGGGAACTACGTCGTCCCGATCCAGATCGGCGCGCGCGACATGGCGTTCCCGAAGCTGAACATGGCGTCGTTCTGGACGGCCGTGCCCGGCGCCGTCGTGATCATCTGGTCCTTCTTCGTCACGGGCGGAGCCGCGGCCGGAGGCTGGACGTCCTACGCGCCGCTCTCCGCCGTGCAGCCGCGAGGCCAGACCCTCTGGCTGATCGCGCTGCTGATCCTCGGCCTGTCCTCGCTGCTGACCGCGGTGAACTTCATCACCACGATCATCAACATGCGCGCCCCGGGACTGAGCTTCTTCCGGCTGCCGCTGACGGTGTGGGCGCTCTTCATCACCGCGGTGCTGCTGCTCCTCGCGCTGCCGGTCCTGTCCGCCGCGATGATCATGCTGCTCTTCGACCGGACGCTCGGGACCACCTTCTTCCTGCCGACGGGGCTCATCGTCAGCGGCCAGCCGCTGACCAACGCGGGGGGCGGTCAGCCGCTGCTCTGGCAGCACCTGTTCTGGTTCTTCGGGCACCCCGAGGTCTACATCATGATCCTGCCCGCGATGGGCATCACCTCGGAGATCCTGCCCGTCTTCTCGCGCAAGCCGGTCTTCGGCTACCGCGCCATGGCGTACTCGATGATGGGGATCGCGGGACTCGGCTGGATCGTGTGGGGTCACCACATGTTCCAGAGCGGCATGAACCCGATCCTCGGAACGACGTTCATGATCTCGACGATGGTCATCGCGGTGCCGTCGGCCATCAAGACGTTCAACTGGCTCGGCACGCTGTGGGGCGGCAACATCCACTTCGCGACGCCGATGCTGAACGCGCTCTCCTTCGTCTCGATGTTCGTCATCGGGGGGCTCTCGGGCGTGTTCATGGCGTCGACTCCGGTCGACATCTTCATCCACGACACGTACTTCATCGTCGGGCACATCCACTACGTGCTGTTCGGGGGCTCGCTGTTCGGCGCGTTCGCCGGCCTCTACTACTGGTACCCGAAGATGTTCGGCCGGATGATGAGCGAGAGGTGGGGGAAGATCCACTGGGCGATCACGTTCGTCACCTTCAACCTGGTCTTCTTCCCGATGCACTTCCTCGGGATGCGCGGCATGCCCCGCCGCATCTACGACTACACGCAGTACACCCACCTGAAGGGCCTGCAGCCGATGAACCAGTTCATGACGATCTCGCTGTTCGTGCTCGGGCTCGGGCAGCTCATCCTCGTCGCGAACTTCTTCCTGTCGATGCGCCGCGGGCGCCCGGCCGGGAACAACCCGTGGCACGCGAACACGCTCGAGTGGCAGACGACCTCGCCGCCGCCCCACGAGAACTTCACCGGCCGCATCCCGACCGTCTATCGAGGCCCCTACGAGTACAGCGTCCCCGGCCACGGCTCCGACTACTGGCCCCAGAGCGAGCCCGGCGGGCCGGCGCCCGCGCACCATGGCTGACGCGACTCCCTTCGGACGCACGCCGCCGGCGCCGCGCGCTCGCGGCCTTCACGGCTTTGCCATCGCCGTCGCCGCGGCCACGCTGCTGCTCGTCTTCGCAGGCGGGCTGGTGACGTCGACCGAGTCGGGCCTCTCGGTCCCCGACTGGCCGACCACCTACGGCCAGAACATGTTCACGTTTCCGGTGTCCAAGTGGGTCGGAGGCATTCGCTACGAGCACGTGCACCGCCTGATCGCTTCGGGAGTCGGGCTCCTGACCGTCGGGCTCGCCGTCTGGCTGGCTCGCCGGGAGCCGCGCCGCTGGGTGCGCCGCCTCGGCTACCTCGCCCTCGGGGCCGTGGTCGCCCAGGGCGTGCTCGGAGGCCTGACCGTACTGCTGCTCCTTCCCACCGCGGTGTCGGTGGCCCACGCGTGCCTCGCCCAGACCTTCTTCTGCCTCGTCGTCACGATCGCCGTCGTGACGTCGCCGCGCTGGACGTCGTCCGCGCGCACGCTCCGCGAGGCGCTCGCCGCGAGCCCCGTGGGCCGTTCGGCCGCCGTCACGGCCGGCGCCGTGTTCCTGCAGCTGCTCGTCGGCGCCGTCATGCGGCACGACAAGGCGGGGCTCGCGATTCCGGACTTCCCGCTTTCGCTCGGCCGCGTGGTCCCCCCGCTGGGGTCCTTTCCGGTCGCGATTCACTTCGTCCACCGGGTCGGTGCGTTGATCGTCGCGGCGCTCGTGGGCGTCTGCGCGGCGCGCGCCTTGCGCTCGGGGCGGGCCGGACTGCGGCGAGCCGGAGCGGCGCTCGCGCTCCTCGTGGTCGTTCAGATCTCGCTGGGAGCCGCCACCGTCCTGACGAAGAAGTCCGTCGTGATCACCACGGCCCACGTCGCCGCGGGCGCGCTCCTGCTCGGCGGGACGGTCGCCGTGTGCGCGTCCGCGCTCGCGGCGGAGCGCCGCCGCAACAACGTCGTCCCCATCCGCTCCGCCATCGCCGGAAGGGCCTCCGCATGGAAGTAGCCCGCGCCGAGGCGATCCCCGTCTCGCCGTCGGCCGCCGCCGACCGGCTCGAGCTCACGAAGCCGCGGATCACCGGGCTCGTCCTGGTCACCGCGGCCGTCGGTTACGCGGTCGGGACCGGAGCGTCGTTCGAGCTGCCGCGGTTCCTGCTGTTCATGGCCGGCACCGCGCTCCTGTGCAGCGGGGCGTCGGCTCTCAACCAGTACCTCGAGCGCGACACCGACGCGCGCATGCACCGCACGCGACGCCGCCCGATCCCCGCGGGGCGCATGAGGCCGGAGGAGGCGCTGCTGTTCGGCGTCGTCCTCTCCGCGGCAGGCCTCGCGGCGCTCGCCCCGGTCAACCCGCTCACCTTCGCGCTCGGGGCGTTGTCCCTGGTCTCGTACGTCCTCGCGTACACGCCGCTCAAGCGCGTGACCTCGCTCTGCACCGTCGTCGGAGCGGTGCCGGGGGCCCTGCCGCCGCTCATGGGCTGGACCGCGGCCCGCGGCGTCCTCGGCCCGGCCGGCTGGGGCCTCTTCGCGATCCTGTTCCTCTGGCAGCTCCCGCACTTCCTGGCGATCGGCTGGCTCTATCGCGAGGACTACGCGAGGGGCGGATTCCCGATGCTCGGCGTCACGGACACGGACGGGTCCTCGTCCGGCCGCCAGGCGCTGCTCTATGCCGCCGCGCTCCTGCCCGTGACACTCGGCGCCGGCCTGCTCGCGGGCGCCGGCAACGCGTACCTCTGGGGCGCGCTCGCGATCGGCGCGGCGTTCCTGGTCTGCGCCGCCGGGTTCGCGTGGAAGCGCTCCGACGCCAACGCCCGTCGGCTGTTCTTCGCGTCCGTCCTCTACCTGCCGCTCCTGCTCGGGCTGATGGTGTTCGCCCGATGAGCTCTCGCGCCGCCGCCAACCGCGTGACCCTCTGGATCATCGTGGCGGTCGGCCTGTTCCTGTTCACGGGTTCGATCCTGTTCATCGTCTCGCGGGCACACTGAGGAGGGGAGAGATGACGAGCGACACGCACGCGACCCCGAACTACATGGCCATCTTCTGGTGGCTGCTGGGGCTGACGATCGGCGAGATCGGCTGGGCCATCATCCCGCACCACTCCGAGTTCGTCCTCGCCGCCGGAATCGTCGCGCTCGCGATCGTCAAGGCGGTCCTCGTGGCGATGTACTTCATGCACCTGAAATTCGAGCGCAGGACCATGGGAATCCTCTTCGCGTCGACGCTGATCCTCGGCGCGATCCTGGTCTCCGTCGGCATCGGCGAGCAGGTCCTGCCGAGACCGTGAACAGAAGCAGGCAGTCAGCAGTAACCAGACGCAGTCAATAGCGGAGCGAACAACCGATGCACGATGCCGCGATCACCTTCGACCCTCACATGGAGGAGGATCGGACCACGACGGGGATTCCCCACGACAAGATGGGGATGTGGGTGTTCCTCTGCTCCGAGGTGATGTTCTTCACGGGCCTGATCGGCTCGTACATCGTCCTGCGGTACGGCTCGGTGTGGCCGAAACCGATGGAGACCCTGAACATCTGGCTGACGGCGGCGAACACGTTCATCCTGATCTGCTCGTCGGTCACGATGGTCAAGGCGCTCGAGTGGATTCAGAAGGGCAACATCGCCAAGGCGAAGCTCTTCATGTGCCTGACGCTGCTCGGCGGCTCCATCTTCCTGTCCGTCCAGGTCTACGAGTACCGCCACCTGCTCCACGAGGGCTTCAACCCGCACGTCTCGCTGTTCGGCTCGACCTTCTACACGATGACCGGGTTCCACGGGTTCCACGTGTTCTGCGGAGTCGTGTGCATCGCGTTCTGCACCGGCAAGCTCTTCCTCGGGAAGTACACGCAGGAGCACCATCTCGGAATCGAGACGCTGGGCCTCTACTGGCACTTCGTCGATCTCGTGTGGATCCTGCTGTTCGCGATCGTGTACCTGATTTAGCCACCGACCTTGTCATCCCGAGCGCAGCGAGGGACCCCTTTCGAGTCTCGCTGCGGCTGCCAAAGGGGTCCCTCGTCGCGGCGCTCCTCGGGATGACATAAGGGGAGAGGGTCAGCGATCCATGAGCATCTCCGACCTTCCTGCCCTCAACGCCACCCTCAACGCGACCTCGGCGGTCCTGCTCCTGCTCGGTTACCGCGCCGTGCGGCGGCAGGAGATCGAGCGGCACCGCCGCCTCATGGTGTCCGCGGCCTGCGTCTCGGCCGTCTTCCTCGTTTCGTACCTCGTCTACCACGCCCACGTCGGCTCGGTCCGGTTCACGGCCACGGGGGTTCTGCGGATCGTCTACTTCACGATCCTCATCACGCACACGATCCTCGCCGCCGCGATCGTGCCCCTCGTCCTCCGGACCCTTTACCTCGGCTGGAGGCGGCGGGACGACCGGCATCGCCGGATCGCCCGATGGACCTTCCCGCTGTGGCTCTACGTCTCGGTCACCGGCGTCGTGATCTACCTCATGCTCTATCGGATCTACCCCTCTGCCGAGATCCGCTAACCGATCTACCGTTAACCCCTCCGCGGAGATTCGACCGGTGGTAAATTGGCCGGGATGACGATCCGGACGCCGATCCCGAAGGCCGTGCTGATCGCCGCCGTGGCGGCGGTCCTGCTGCCGGCGCTCCTCTCCGCCTGTCCGCTCTGCAAGGACGCCGTGCCGAGCAACGCCGTCGCCGGCACGTCCGTGTGGCGCGGCATGTACTGGTCGATCCTCCTGATGATCGCCGTTCCCTTCAGCGCCGTGGCCACGGTGACCATCGCGATCCTGAGAGCGCGGAAGAAGCACGCGCGAGGCCTGTCGGTGCCGCCCCCGCCGCTTCCGTTTCCGGAATCGCGAGGGGCTCGGACCTGAGGACGGGGCGTCGGGCTTCCGGCGTGAGGCGTCCGGCGTCGCGCCTTTCGCCGCTGATCGTCGCTTCGTCCCTCATGGCCGCGACGGCTCTCGCCCAGAGGCCCACGCCGGCTCAGCCCGAGAAGCCCAAGCCGGCGGCGCCGATCTCGAAGCTCGACCCCTCTCCCGCGCTCGACGCGTTCCTCGCCCAGGTGGCGAAGGACACGGTCGCCGCGTTCTCGGCCAAGGGCCTGACGGACGAAGGCATCTCGATCGCCGTGGTCGACCTGACCTCCGCGACGCCGGTCGCGTCCTTTCCCGCCGGGGCGTACCGCGGAGACGTGTCGTACTACCCGTGCTCGGTCGTGAAGATCTGCTACCTCTCGTACTACGAGGCCCAGAAGGAGGCGGGGAGACTGCAGGACACGGCCGAGCTCGTCCGCGCCGTCAAGGACATGATCACGATCTCGTCGAACGACGCGACCGGGTTCGTCGTGGACTCGATCACCGGCACGACGTCCGGCCCCGAGATCGCCGACGCTCGCGAGTGGGAGAAGTGGAAGGCGAAGCGAAACGTCGTCAACGACTGGTACCACGCGCGGGGCTACACGAACCTCAACGCGAACCAGAAGACGTTCTGCGAGGACGCCTACGGCCGCGAGACGGCGTTTCGCGACGACGGCAAGAACCGGAACCGGATGACGGCGATGGAGGCGGCGCGGATCTTCAAGGAGATCGTGCGCGGCGAGGTCGCCGACGCGATGCGGACGGACGAGATGACCATGCTCCTGTCCCGCGACATCACGGGCGAGGAGAAGCTCGAGGAGATGGAGCCGGAGGACGCCCGGCTCGCCGGCCAGGCGCTGCCGAAGGGCTCGCGGCTCTGGGCGAAATCCGGGGACGCGTACGACTTCCATCATCTGGTCGGCCGCGTGGCGCTGCCGAACGGATCCGACTTCGTCATCGCCGTCTTCACGAAGGGCGTGAAGACGGTGCCGGACGTGATCCCGAGCGTTTACGGAAAGGTCGCTGCGCATTTCATGGAAGCGCAGCGCCGCTAGCCGCTCACTTCGTGCCCGTCCCGAAGCACGGCTGCAGGACCACGTCCGACGGCCCACGTCTCCCGTGATCGCCCAGCGCGCCGCTTCGCTCGCCGTCGGCGGCGCCATCCTCGGCCTCCGCGCGACCATCCGCATCGAGCGTCTGCACCTCGAGCGCCAGCAGGACCTGACGAAACGGGGAGTCCCGTTCGTATACACGCTGTGGCACGGGCGGATGGTGCTCTGCATCCTGGCCCACCTCCACGAGGGGATCATCACGATGGCGTCGCGGTCGAAGGACGGCGAGATCATCGCGCGCTGGCTGGAGCGCAACGGATACGTGGCCGCCCGCGGCTCGACCGGGAAGGGCGGCCGCCGCGGCCTCGACGACATGATCGCGGGCGTCCGGTCGGGCCGCCAGGCGGCCCTCACGATCGACGGGCCGAAGGGGCCCCCCCGCGTCGCGCAGCCCGGCATCCTGCACCTGGCGCGCCAGACGGGAGCCTGGATCCTGCCCTTCACGGGCTCGAGCGCGCGGCCGTGGTTCCTGAAGTCCTGGGACCGTTACCTCGTCCCCAAGCCCTTCGGACGCTGCATCGTCGGCTACGGCGAGCCGTTCGAGGTGACCGCCCTCTCCGACGACGAGGCCCTGTCGCGCATCGCCGCCGCGGTCGACGCGATCACCGCGGAGGTGGACCGCGAGATGGGCATCCACCCGCCGCCGCCCTGGTAGGGGGTCAGGTCTCGTTTTACGGTTCGGTCGTCCGCGACCCGCCGCGCCGCCGGCGAAGGAGGCATGCATGCACAGGCTCCCGCGTCTGATTCTGGCCGGGCTCATCCTGTCCGGGGCGGTCGCCGGCGCCGCCCAGACCCTCGAGAAGATGGAGCATTCCGACGCGCTCGTCGGCCTGCGCAACCTGACGGTGCCTCCCATCGCCCGCTCCGAGACGACCAACCTCATCGACGGGGGGGTCATCGAGACCGACGGCTACTCCCACATGACGCTCAACCTCGCCGCGGAGCTCAAGGGTCCGGCGCCACAGAAGGGGGTCATCGGCGTGCTCCTCATCCCGGACGTCGAGCCGTTTCGACGCGTTTACCGGATCCTGGGGCTCGTGCCCGCGACGGTCGACTTCACGGTCGCCGCCGCGCCGTCGAGCGGCTCGTACGTGATGGCGGGCCAGCAGACGTTCGAGGTCGGATTCCCGCGATATCGCGCGCTTCTCTACAACTCGACCGGCACGTCCGCGACGGTGGCGTTCTTCGCGTATCGGACGCGACGCTAGCGGCCGTTTTCTCGTCGCGCGCGCAGCGCAACGCGGGGTCCCGCGAGAGCTGGGAGAGAATACGCCGCATGCCCGTCAACCTGAAGAACCGCAGCTTCCTGGAGATGTCGGACTTCTCGCGCGAGGAGATCCGCTTCCTGCTCGACCTGTCCAGGGACCTCAAGCGCGCGAAGTACGCCGGCAACGAGATCCGCCGTCTCGCGGGCAAGAACCTCTGTCTCATCTTCGAGAAGACCTCGACGCGCACCCGCTGCGCCTTCGAGGTCGCCGCCTACGACCAGGGCATGGGCGTGACGTACCTCGACCCCTCCGGGTCGCAGATCGGCCACAAGGAGTCGATCCGCGACACCGCGCGAGTCCTCGGCCGCATGTACGACGCGATCGAGTACCGCGGGTTCAAGCAGACCGTGGTCGAAGAGCTGGCGCGCTACGCGGGAGTGCCGGTCTACAACGGGCTCACCGACGAGTCCCATCCGACGCAGATGCTCGCGGACCTCCTGACGATGGAGGAGCACTCGGACAAGCCCCTCCACTCGATCGCTTTCTGCTACCTCGGCGACGCGCGCAACAACATGGGCAACTCGCTCCTGCTCGCCGGCGCCAGGATGGGCATGGACGTGCGCCTCGCGGCGCCGAAGTCGCTGTGGCCCGCCGATGCGGTCGTGCGGCGCGCGAAGGGACTCGCGAAGGAATCGGGAGCACGGATCACGCTGACGGACGACCCGAAGAAGGGCGTGAAGGGCTGCGACTTCGTCCACACGGACGTGTGGGTGTCGATGGGGGAGCCGGCGGAGAAGTGGGCCGAGCGGATCCGCCTCCTGAAGAAGTACCGCGTCGACGGCTCGCTCATGAAGGCGACCGGCAACCCGCGCGCCCGGTTCATGCACTGCCTGCCGGCGTTCCACAACCGCGAGACGACGAAGGGCGAGGAGCTCTACGAGAAGTTCGGCATGGAGGGGCTCGAGGTCGCCGAGGAGGTGTTCGAGTCGGACGCCTCGATCGCGTTCGACCAGGCCGAGAACCGCATGCATACGATCAAGGCGCTCCTCGTCGCGACGCTGGGCTAGCGGGCGCCCGAAGTCGGCGTCCGGACCCTCGTTGCGGCCATGATCCAGAGTTCGTTTCCCCTGAGGGGGAGAGGAGAAGGGGTGAATCCGCAATCCCCTCTTCCTCCCGCGAGGGCGGAGAGAGTCAGGGTGAGGGGGGCGTCCTCCCTCGCGTGCCTGGCCGCCCTGCTGCTCGCGGCGTGCGGACCCGGGGGCGAGCGAACCACATCCGCCCGCGCCGACCAGCCGTTCCCCACGGCCGCTCCCGGCGGCCACCCCTCGGACGCGTCCTTCGCGTTCACCGCGTCCGACCTCGACGCCCTCGAGAAGGGCCTCGCGAAGGAAACGGAGCTCGTGCTCGACGCACGTGAGAGAGAAAAGTCCGCGCGGGTGCCCGACGAAAGGGCCGCCGCCGTGCGAGACCAGTGGAAGACGTCCACCGCGCCGAAGGCCGCCGCCGCGATCGGCGCCGATCCCGCGAGGTATCTCGCGACGCGCCGGGCGGTCGATCGCGTCCTCGAAACTCTGGACCTCCAGGGCAAGATCCGGGGCCGCGGGAAGGCGAACCCGGAGCCCGCCGCGGCGGAGCCGAAAGCACGGCTCGAGTCGGACCCATTCTCGGACCTGCCGCCGGCGTCCGCGGAGGCGCTGAAGTCGCACCTGGATCGCATTGTCCCGCTCTGGATTCGCTATACGACCCTGACCGCGGCCAACGGATAATGCGCCCACCACCGCCGCGTCGCGGCGCGGAGGAGAGTCCACCATGCTCCTGATCGACGACCGCCTCAGAACCCTCGGGATCGAGCTGCCGAAGCCGAGCACGCCCGGCGCGAACTACGTGCCGTATGTCCGTTCCGGCGACCTCGTCTTCCTGACGGGCCAGCTCCCGCAGTGGAACGGCGAGCGCAAGTACATCGGCAAGGTCGGCCGCGAGTACACCGTGGACGACGGGAAGAAGGCCGCGAGAATGTGCGCCCTCAACCTGATCTCGCACTTGAGGGTCGCGGTCGAAGGCGATCTCGACCGCGTCGTGCGCTGCGTACGCATCACGGGTTTTGTGAACTCGGCGCCGGACTTCTACCACCACCCCCAGGTCATCAACGGCGCATCGGACCTTCTCGTCGAGGTGTTCGGCGACGCCGGCCGCCACGCGCGGCTCTCGGTCGGAGTCGCGGCGCTCCCGTACGACCAGGCCGTCGAGGTCGACGCGATGTTCGAGGTGCGCTAGCTCGGCGTCTCCGCGCGTCCTCGGCGGGCATGCCGCTCTGGGCGTTGCTGGCGTTCGTGGCCTTTGAGGTCTACGCTTTTCGTATGGCCCTGAGTTTTCGTCATCGTGAGCCAGCGGCCTGACACGCGGGTGCAGCGGACTCGCTCATCGCCGTCGGCTCTTCGCTCGTCGCTGACTCGCTACCCGTCCGGCGTCCAAAAGATGCCGTTTGGAGGCGCATGTGTCGGTACCCAAGACCAAAGCCACAGATGTCAGCGTCGAGGGCCACATTGCGGCCATCGCGAACGAGGAGCAACGGAATGATGCCCGGACTCTGGTCGCTCTCATGCGAAGAGTTGTCCAGCAAGAACCGAGAATGTGGGGGCCGAGCATCGTCGGCTTCGGGAGCTATCACTACAAGTACGCCAGTGGTCACGAAGGCGACTCCGCTCTCGCCGGGTTTGCCGTGCGGGGAAGCGAGTTGGTCGTTTACATCGCGCCGGGCTTCGAAGGTCGTGACGTCTTGTTGGCCAGGTTGGGAAAGCACAAGACCGGGAAGGTGTGTGCCTACATCAGGCGCCTGGCCAACGTCGATCTGAAAGTTCTAGAGACGTTGGTCGCCCGATCGGTCGCAGACACGAAGCGTCGCTATCCGCAACCCGATGAAAACGCCTAACAGGCAGATGGAACGGGCTCGTTCCTCGGCTGCGCCTCCTCGCTCGCCCTCGACGTCGGGCCGGGGATAGCCTCATGGGTGTGAGGAGGCCCATGTCGATGAGAATGCCGGCCCGGCTCCCGTTCGGGCTCGCTCTGCTTTCGATCGCGGCCGGCGCCTGGGGCCAGCCCGTCGGCACGCCGGAGCCCCGGATGATCCCGATCCATCCGATGTCCGAGGACGTCGAGATTCTCTACGGCGACCCCGAGAAGCCGGGGGAGCCGTTCGTCATGCGGATTCGCGAGCTCCCCGGGGGCATCATTCCCCCTCACAGGCACCCCGTGGACGAGAACATCACGGTCCTGCAGGGGACGCTGTACTTCGCGATCGGCGAGAAGTTCGACCGGAGCGCGATGAAAGAGCTGAAGGCCGGAAGCTACGTGTTCATCCCGAAGGGCAGCACGATGTTCGGGTGGACGCCCGAGGCCGCCATCGTCCAGGTCCACGGCGTCGGCCCCTTCCACATTCACTGGCGCGACGGGGCGAACTGGCGGGACAAGCTGAAGACTCTCGACGATCCGGACGCCGCGTCCGTGTTCAAGTTCAAGAAGGGCCAGGCGGTCGTCTCCGAGCGGGGCAGAGGACGCATTCATCAGGGCTACGATTCCGGGGAAATGATCGGGTACGAGATCGAGGGCGACGACGGCACCTTGTTTGCGGCGGAAGAGCGGGAAATCAAGCCCGTCAGCGAGAAGTGATCGACGCGCGCACGGCACCCTGGGCGAGGCCGATCAGGACCGCCGTGCTCGAAGGAAAGACCGCGAGGAAATAGATGGCCGAATTACCCGGTGAGGACTCGGGGTCGAGAGAATCTGCTCGCCTGGGGCGCGCACGACGGAGCCGCTCATCGCCTTCGGCTCACGGCCCGTCGCTCCACCCCCATCCGTCAGGCGGCCGGTGGTCGCCGGATTGGCTCAGTGCGGTCGTGCTGGCCGGGGTCACGGCGGTGGGCTGTTCATCCGCGAAGCCGGCCGCCGAACCACCGAGGCCGACCATCGGCCAGAGCCTGAGCCTCGCCGTGGCGTTGAAAAGCGCGCTGACGGTCGGCGACGCGACGGTGACGGCGGATTTCAGTCTCACCAACAACGGGGCGGCGGCATTCGATGGATGCTTCGGACCGTCGTGGGGTACCAGCGTGATCGTCGAGGGTGGACGCGATGCGGGCCACCTCGTTCGCGCAGATCATCCGAGCTGCGTCGAGAAGTTCAAGCTCCTGCCGGCGCAGAAGATCGTCTGGTCCAAGAAGGTGCCGCTCGGCACTCTGAGCGCCGGGCCGGCAAAGGTCACCGGATGGGTCAAGCTCGTCGATCCGGCTTGCGACCAGTACCGCGGCTGCCACGAGACGTCGATCGCGTCTCCGCTGATGATGGTGTCGGTTGGACAGAGATAGACGGCGCCTCCGCTGACATGCTCGTCGAGCGGAACGTCGGTCTCGCCGAGGGGGTACGCTGGCAGCGTGCGCATCGGCGTCATCTCGGACACGCATGGTCTGCTCCGGGCGGAGGCGGTCGCCGCGCTTCGGGGCAGCCGGCTCATCCTTCACGCGGGCGAT
>Ga0068864_100001212_pt1 | contig 21428 bp, 22 predicted proteins | sample KBSSwiS72_FD_66586 | JGI IMG/M metagenome (GOLD analysis project Ga0068864, IMG submission 66586) | Switchgrass rhizosphere microbial communities from Kellogg Biological Station, Michigan, USA - KBS Switchgrass S7-2 | ecosystem: Host-associated > Plants > Roots > Rhizosphere > Soil ... | reverse complement strand
GTTCGGCCAGACCAACTACTCGGCCGCCAAGGCCGGCGTGCACGGCTTCACCAAGGCGCTGGCGCTCGAGGTGGCGAAGAAGGGCGTGACCGTCAACACCATCTCGCCGGGCTACATCGGCACGAAGATGGTCACGGCGATCCCGCAGGACATCCTCGATTCGAAGATCCTGCCGCAGATCCCGGTTGGCCGGCTCGGCAAGCCCGAGGAAGTGGCCGGACTGATCATCTACCTGGCGTCCGACGAGGCGGCCTTCGTCACCGGAGCGAACATCGCCATCAACGGCGGCCAGCACATGCAATAGCCGGCACGCGACAGCCGGCACGAGCAACAACCAGAGGAGGTCACATGATCAAGTCGGGGATCGACCAGGACGCACTCGTCACGATGTTTGCCGAGGCGAGCGCCAAGCAGGGCGAAGCGCTGAGGAAGGCGGTGTCGAATGCGACCCTGCAGGCGCTGCAGGGCCGCGAGCTCACGCTCGACAGCATCAAGAAGGTCGTCAAGTCCATCGCCGGCGCCGCCTCTCTCGGCGCCGCTCGGAATCCGGCGAGCGCGGTCGACGTCGAGGCGATGCTCGGCAAGGCACTCGCCGGCATCGATTCGGCGCTGCTGCAGGCCGTCGAGGCCAACCGCAAGGCGCTGCAGCAGTTCGTCAGCACCGGCGTCGGCCTGACCGAAAAGCCGATGAAGGACGCGCTCGCCAACATCGAGCGGATGGAGGACACCTTCTTCGATGCCGTGGCCAAGGCGAGCAAGACAGCCGGGCCGCTGCAGGCTCCCTGGGAGCAGGCGCTTTCGGCAATGAAGATGAAAGGCAGCGACACCGGAGCGCAGGCGGCGCAGACGGTCGAGTCGCTGCTTGCGCAGGCGCAGACCGGGCTGCGCACCAGCCGCGCCAGCGGCATGCGCGCCGCCCAGGCGATGCTCGACAGCTACTCGGCGCTGGTCAGCGGCGTGCTGATCGGCATGTCCGAGGGGCTGCAGTCCGGGAAGTCGGCAGCGGCGCCGGCGGCGGCGAGCCCCGCGGCCGAGCCGGCGGCCAAGCGCGCCGCGCCGCGGCGCCGGTAGGCCGCGCCGGGCCGAGGTCCCTCTTCCGCCGGCGTCGCCCGGGCCGGGTCAACCGGCCCGCGACGTGCCGAGCGCGGCGACGATCGCCGCGACCCGCGCCTCGACGCCAGGGTCGCGGCGGATCGGCCGGCCCCACTCGCGCGCGGTCTCGCCCGGCCACTTGTTGGTGGCATCGAGGCCCATCTTCCCGCCCAGGCCGGACACCGGCGAGGCGAAGTCGAGCGAATCGATCGGCGTGTGGTCGACCAGCACGGTATCGCGCACCGGGTCCATGCGAGTGGTGATCGCCCAGACCACGTCCTTCCAGTCGCGGGCGTCGACGTCCTCGTCGACGACGACGATGAACTTGGTGTACATGAACTGGCGCAGGAAGCTCCAGACGCCGAACATCACCCGCTTGGCATGTCCCGGGTAGCGCTTGGCGATCGAGACGATCGCCATCCGGTAACTGCAGCCCTCGGGCGGCAGGTAGAAGTCGACGATCTCCGGAAACTGCTTCCTCAGGATCGGCACGAACACCTCGTTCAGGGCCACGCCGAGCACCGCCGGCTCGTCCGGCGGCTTGCCGGTGTAGGTGGAGTGGTAGATCGGCGAGTCGCGGTGGGTCAGCCGGGCGATCTCGAACACCGGGAACCAGTCGACCTCGTTGTAGTACCCGGTGTGATCGCCGAACGGGCCTTCGAGCGCATATAGATAGCCGCCGATCTCCTTGAGCGCCACGCCATGCTCGCTGGTTCCGGTAAAACCGGTCGCCGCCGGCGGAATGTGCCCCTCGAGGACGAACTCGGCGCTGGCCGGCGCCTGCAGCATCACCCCGGCGTCGCCCACCGAACAGTCGCTCACCTCGGTGCGGGCGCCGCGCAGCAGGCCGGCGAACTGGTACTCGGAGAGACTGTCGGGCACCGGCGTGACCGCGCCCAGGATCGTCGCCGGGTCGGCGCCCAGGGCGACGGCGATCGGAAACGGCTGCCCGGGGCGGCTGGCGGCGAACTCGCGGAAGTCGAGCGCGCCGCCGCGGTGGGCCAGCCAGCGCATGACGACCTGGCGCCGGCCAATCACCTGCTGTCTATATATACCGAGGTTCTGGCGCTTTCGTGCCCCCGGGCCGCCCTGGGGTCCGCGGGTGATCACCAGGCCCCAGGTGATCAGCGGCCCGGCGTCCTCGGGCCAGCAGGTCTGGACCGGCAGCCGGCCAAGGTCGATCGCCTCGCCGTCGAGCACGACCTCCCGGCAGGGGGCCCGGGCCACCGTGGCGGGGCGCATCGTCCAGAGCGCTTTGGCGAGCTGCAGCAGCCGGCCGGCGTCGCGCACGCCCTTGGGCGGCTCGGGCTCCTTGAGGTTGGCGAGGAGCTCGCCGATGTCCCGGAGCTCGCCGACGTCGGCGGCGCCCATGCCCCGGGCGACCCGACCGCCTGTCCCGAAAAGGTTCGCCAGGACCGGAATTTTGTAACCGACCGGGTTCTCGAAAAGCAGCGCCGGCCCGCCCTGGCGAAGCACGAAGTCACTGACCGCTGTCATTTCCAGCCGCGCCGACACTGGCTCGCGGACCCGGGCCAGCTCCCCGGAGGCTTCCAGACCCGCCACAAAGTCGCGAAGATCGCGATAAATCATACTTGTTAGTAGTAAAGAAGACGGCTTCGAGGGTTGACCGGGAATTTAACGGCTTTGTAGACTCGCGCCGTTTTGCGGCCAAACCCCCCTCGGGGTGGTCGCCGGGCTCCGGACCTGATCTTGGCGGACCCTTCGATGTCTTCACCGCCGCCTGGGCGGAAATTATCGCCGTGCAGCCCCGTGTAGCCGATTCGATCGGCCGGGGCCTCAAGCGCCGGCTGGAGGATGAGAGAGATGACGACGCTGCACCGACTTCGCTCGACAGCCACTTCCTGGAAATCCGCCGTCCTTGGGTCGAGCGGGGTGTTCCTGCGCGACATCGGCCATGGCCTGCTCGAGGTCGGGCACAACTCGCTCGCCCTGCTGGGGCTGACGGTGATCGGCATCGCCCTTCTTGCCGGCGGCCGCGCCGACCTCCGCCATGCCCTGGAGGCACAAACCCTGAGCTGGCTCCAGGCCCGCCACGAGGCCCGCCAGCCGCCGCCGGTCGAAACGGTCGATCTGGGCGAGCCGGACGCGATCGCCCGGGCGACCGCAGCCGACCCGAAGGAGCTGAGCCGGACCCAGGCTGCGGTCGCCGGCTGGCTGTCGCGCCGCTACCGGGTCGCTCCGGAGCCGGTCAGCCGGCTGGTCCAGGAGGCCTGGCGGGTTGGCGAGCTGGCCAAGCTGGACCCGACCCTGATCCTGGCGGTGATGGCCGTGGAATCGAGCTTCAACCCCTTCGCCCAGAGCCCGGTCGGCGCCCAGGGCCTGATGCAGGTCATGACCAAGGTCCATGACGACAAGTACGAGGCCTTCGGCGGTCGCCATGCGGCCTTCGACCCGGTGACCAACCTGCGGGTCGGCGTCCTGGTGCTGAAGGAATGCATCGCCCGGGCCGGCAGCCTGGAGGCAGGGCTGCGCTACTACGTCGGCGCCGCCAACATGGACGACGGCGGCTACGTCATGAAGGTCCTGATCGAGCAGAACATCCTGCGCCAGCTGGCCGGGGAAAAGCCCCTGCCCCTGCCGGCCCGCCGCCCGGCGGCGGTCGCCGAAGCGGCCGACCACGATGCCGCGCCGGCCGAGGCCGAGCCGATCGCCCGGGCCACGACCCTGCCCGAGAAGATCGCCCTGCTCCACTAGCCCTTCCGGCGGGCTCGGTCCGCTACACTTTCAGCGCTGCGCGACTGGCGATTCGGCCCTCTTTCGGGCCTGAGGTGGGGCACCACTGGGGAGCGCGGTCGGTCGTTGCGCGATGCAGCCGCCGGTCGGGCCGTTCGCCTGGGCCACCCTCTCGCGTCATCGCGAGTGTGGACGCCCGCAGCAGGAGCCGACCGATGTTTCACCGCCGTCCTTCCATCCTCGCCGAAACCGACCCGGAGATCGCCTCGATCATCGAGCGCGAGAACCAGCGCCAGGAAGAGCACATCGAGCTGATCGCCTCGGAGAACTACGCCTCCACGGCGGTAATGGCCGCCCAGGGCAGCCAGCTCACCAACAAGTACGCCGAGGGCTACCCCGGCAAGCGCTACTACGGCGGCTGCGAGTTCGTCGACATGGCCGAGCAGCTGGCGATCGACCGGGTGAAGCAACTCTTCGACGCCGGCTTCGCCAACGTCCAGCCCAACTCCGGCTCGCAGGCCAACCAGGCGGTGTTCTTCGCCCTGCTCCAGCCCGGCGACACGGTCATGGGCATGAGCCTCGCCGAAGGCGGCCACCTCACCCACGGCATGGCGCTCAACATGAGCGGCAAGTGGTTCAAGGTGGTGAGCTACGGCCTCACCGCCAAGGAAGAGATCGACTACGACCAGATGGAGCGGTTGGCGCACGAGACCCGGCCCAAGCTCATCATCGCCGGCGCCTCGGCCTACAGCCTCCGGATCGACTTCGCCCGCTTCGCCAAGGTGGCCAGGGACATCGGCGCCTTCTTCATGGTCGACATCGCCCACTACGCCGGCCTGGTGGCCGCAGGCGTGTACCCGAACCCGGTGCCGCACGCCGACGTCGTCACCTCGACCACGCACAAGAGCCTGCGTGGCCCGCGCGGCGGCATCGTCCTGATGAACGACGAAGGCATCGCCAAGAAGATCAACAGCGCCGTCTTTCCCGGCCTGCAGGGCGGCCCGCTGATGCACGTGATCGCCGCCAAGGCGGTGGCCTTCAAGGAGGCGCTCGCGCCCGAGTTCAAGGCCTACCAGCAGCAGGTGGCGAAGAACGCGATCGTCCTCGCCGAGACCTTGACCGAGCGCGGCCTTCGCATCGTCAGCGGCCGGACCGAGAGCCACCTGATGCTGGTCGACCTGCGGCCGAAGAACCTCACCGGCAAGGAAGCCGAGACGGTGCTGCAGGCGGCGCACATGACCTGCAACAAGAACGGCATCCCGAACGACCCGCAAAAGCCGATGGTGACCAGCGGCATCCGCCTCGGCACGCCGGCCCTGACGACGCGGGGATTCCGCGAGGAGGAGACGCGGCGCACCGCCCACCTCATCGCCGACGTGCTCGACGCGCCGCACGACGAAGCCAACATCGCCGCGGTGCGCACCAAGGTCGCGACGCTGACGCGCGACTTCCCGGTCTACCGCTGACGCGATGACGGCCCCCACGCTCGCTCCGCTCGCTGCCCCCCAAGGGCGCGCTCAGGCGGCTTGGGAGCGGCCCGGCGCCGCCTGACCCAATGCGCTGCCCGTTCTGCAGCCACGAAGACACGACCGTCGTCGAGACGCGCGATTCCGACGAGGGCGACGTGGTGCGGCGGCGGCGCCGCTGCCAGAGCTGCGACAAGCGCTTCACCACCTACGAGCATGCCGAGATCGCCCTGCCGCAGGTGGTGAAGAAGGACGGCACCCGGGCCGAGTTCGATCCGGCCAAGGTGCGCGCCTCGATGACCCTGGCGCTGCGCAAGCGCCCGGTCAGCGTCGAGCAGATCGACGCGGCGATGGTGCGGATCCAGGACAAGCTGCTCAACAGCGGCGCCCGCGAGGTGCTGTCGTCGAAGCTCGGCGAGCACGTGATGCGCGAGCTCAAGCGCATCGACAAGGTCGCCTACGTGCGTTTCGCCTCGGTCTATCGCAGCTTCGAAGACGTCGACGAGTTCCGCCAGCTGATCCAGGACATTTGAGCGTCGCCGCCGGCTGAGCCCGCGGGGGTCCCCAAGGGGCGGCCCGCCGCGACTCCCCCGCGCTTCCCCTTCGCACGGGATCGTGAAATCGGTCGCGGATTTCTACAGTGCTTCGCATGCACACGAAGCACGTCTCGCCCCCGCCGAAGCGCAGGCCCCGCGGCTTCTCGCTGATCGAGGCGATGGTCGTCGTCGCCGTGGTCGCGGTCGTCGCCACGGCCGCCGTGCCCAGCCTAGTCGCGTTCATCGACGGCCGCCGCCTCGACGCCGCCGCCACCGCGCTCGCCGCCGACGTGCAGTTCGTGCGCACCGAGGCGGTCGCGCGCAACCAGCCGATCGGCATCAGCTTCCACGACGCGCCCGGCGCCACCTGCTGGGTCGTCCACACCGGCCTGGCGGCGCAGTGCAGCTGCGGCGACACGCCGCCCGCGGTCTGCGGCGGCGGCGCGGTCGAGATCAAGACCGTCGTCCTCGGAGCCGCCGACCGGGTCAGCGTGCGCGCCAACGTCGCCTCCATCGCCTTCGACCCGCTGCATGGCACGAGCACGCCGACCGGCACCCTGCGCCTCGTCGACGACGCCGGGCGGGCGTGCATCACGTCGTCAACGTCATGGGCAGGGTGCGTTCCTGCACGCCCGCCGGCGTGCCGGGCTGGCGCGCCTGCTGAACTTCAAAGGAGACCGACATGCAAGCTTCCGCGCGTTCCCGCCTCCGCAGCTCCGGCCGTCGCGCCAGCCGCGGCTTCACCCTGGTCGAGACCCTGATCGCGGTCGGCATCGCCGGCGTGCTCTCGGGCATCGCCTACCCGTCGCTCGAAAGCCAGGTGATGCGCGCCCGCCGCAGCGACGCCTTGGCCTCGCTGATGCAGGCGCAGCTGGCGCAGGAACGGCATCGCGCCAACCATCGCAGCTACGGCGACTCGGCCGCGGTCGGCGTGCCGCCGACGTCCCTTTCCGGCCACTACGCGATCGAGGTCGCGGCCAGCGCCGTCGACGGCTACGAGCTCGTCGCCACCGCCAGCGGCCGGCAGGCGCACGACACGACCTGCCGGACGCTGCGCCTCGTCGTCGCCGGCGGCAGCGTCGTCTACGCCTCGGGACCCGATGCCGCGGCCTCGAATGCGGCCGCGGTCAACCGCAAGTGCTGGAACCAGTGATGCGCTCGCGTCGTTCGTCGCGCGGCCTGTCGATGGTCGAGCTGCTCGTCGGCACCGCGGTCGGGCTGGGGATCGTCGCTGCCGGCACGACGGTCGTCACGCGCCACGCACGGGAGAACCGGGCGCTGGCGATCGAATCGCGCCTGATGCAGGACCTGCGCACCGCCACCGACATTGTCGCCCGCGACCTGCGTCGCGCCGGCTACTGGGGCGCCTCGGCCTCGGGCGTGCGCGGCGACGACGGCAGCGCGGTGCTCGCCAACCCTTATGCGCTCGTCGCGCCCGAGAGCGCGGCATCCGATGCGGTGCGGCTCAGCTTCTCGCGCGACGCCAGCGAGAACGGCACGCTCGACGGCAACGAGCGCTTCGGTTTTCGCCTGCGCAACGGCGCGATCGAGCTGCAGCTCGGCGACGGCAACTGGCAGGCGCTCACCGATCCGGCGACGCTCACCGTCACCGCCTTCGAGGTCGAACCTCGCACCGAGGAGACGAGCCTCGAGCGCTTCTGCGACCAGCCCTGCGCCGCCGGCAGCACCACGTGTCCGCCGCGGCAGCAGGTGCGCAGCTTCGCGGTCGCGATCGAGGCCCAGGCCGTGGCCGATCCGGGAGTGCGGCGCAGCGTCCTCGCGGGGGCGCGCCTGAGGAACGGCTCGGTCGTCGGCAGCTGCGAGGCCTGACATGCGAAGCTGCCGACAGCCTCGGTCCATTCGCCGCCAGCGCGGTGCCGCGGCGCTCGTCGTCACGATGCTGCTCGTCTTCGCCATGCTGATCGTCGTCGCGGTCGCCAACCGCAACGCGATCGTCGAGACGCGCGCTTCGGCCAACCAGTACCGTTCGACCCAGTCGTTCGAAGCCGCCGAGGCCGGTCTCGAATGGGCGCTGGCCCGCCTGAACGACAACGCACCGATCGGCGACGACTGCCTGCCGAGCGCCGACCCGGCTGCGCCGTCGTTCCGCGAGCGTTACTTGCGCGACGACGGCGCCGGCTTCGTCGCCGCCACCTGGGACGACGCCGGCACCGCGGCGCCGCTGCAGGCGGCCTGCGTGCGCGGCGAGGGCGGCTGGTCGTGCAGTTGCCCGGCGAGCGGCGCCGCCGTCGTCGCCGAACCCGAAGGCAGCACCACCGCACCGGGCTTCAGGCTCCAGTTCGCCGACGGCGCGCGACCGGGCATCGTCCGCGCGATCGCGACCGGCTGCACCCGCCGCGGCACGCCCTGCACCGCGAGCACGGATGCCGGCCACGAGGCCGCCGCCCGGCTCGAGGTCGCTCTCGGACTGGTCGCCGGGCCGCGCGCCGCGCCGGCGGCGGCGCTGACGGTCGGCGGCAACCTCGACGCCGGCGCCAGCGCGCTCGGCGTGCACAACCGCGACCCGGCCTCCGGCGGCATCGCCATCGATGCCGGAGGCAGCGTCGCTGGCAACGCAATGCGCCTGGGCGCGCCGCCGGGCTCGCCGCTCGACGGCTCGGTGGTTTCCGGCGACACGCAGCTCGCCGCGCTCGCGGGCGACCGCTTCTTCGCCCGCTGGTTCGGCATGGACCGCGCGGGATGGCGCGCCCAGCCGGCAGCGACGCCGATCGCCTGCGCCGGCGACTGCGCCATGACGATCGCCGACGCGGTCGCGACCGGGGCACGCCTGGTGGCCGTGGAAGGCGACGCCGCACTCGATGGACCGCTCGAGCTCGGCGCTTCGGAACGGCCGATCGTCCTGCTCGTCAACGGCACGCTGCGCCTGCGCGGCGCGGTCACGCTGCGCGGCGTCGTCGTCGCTGGCGCGCTCGAATGGCGCGACGGGGCAGCGGATTCCGGTGCGCTCGTTCGCGGCGCGGCCCTGGTCGAAGGCAGCTACCAGGGCGACGCCGCCGCCGACCTCGTTCACGACGCCGCCCTGCTCGCCCGCCTGCAGGGCGCGACCGGCAGCTTCGCCCGCTTCAACGGCAGCTGGAAGGACTTCTGACCATGGCCATGCGTTCTCCCGCCGCGCAACGCGGCGCCGCCCTGTTCGAGTCGCTGGTCGCGTTCTTCGTCCTCGCGGTCGCGAGCCTGACCGCGGCGCAGCTGCAGGGCGAGCTTCGCCGGCACGGCGACCTGGCGCGGCAGCGCTCCGAGGCGGTCCGGCTCGGCGCCCGCGAGCTCGAATCGCTGCGCGCCTGGTCCTCGCTGGAGCCGGCCTCCGGCGCCAGTGCCTACGCATCGATCATCGACGCCGAGACGACGATCGATGCCGACATCAACCCGCAGGGCAACACCGACTACCGGATCGTCCGCGGCATCGACGACGGCGCCTTCGCCGGTGCCAAGGGCACGACGATCACCGTCGAATGGGCCGACCGGGCCGGCGCCACGCAGCAGATCGTCCTCGACAGCGTGATCACGCGCCGCGATCCGATCTGGTCGGGCGCGCTCGCCGTCGGCGCAGGAGCCGGCCTGCCGCGCGCCAGCCTCGGTCGCTCGCCGTTCGTGCCGGTGACGGCGCGCTCGCTCGGCGGCGGGCGCAGCGCGCTGAAGGCCACGACCTCGGGGAGCACGGCGATCGTCTTCGACGACCGGAGCGGCGAGATCGTGTCGCGCTGCAACGGCATCGCCACGACGACCGCGACCCGCGATCTGGTGGCAGGCGACTTGGCCGCCTGCAGCGACGGCCATTGGCAGTTCCTTGCCGGCACGATCCGTTTCACCTCGGCGGTTCCGCCGCTGGCCGCCGATGCGAAGGACGTGCCGCCGGCGCTGGCCGTGACGCTCGCCCTCGGTGGCGGCAGCTACGCCACGACACCGGACTGCAGCGTCGAGGCGATGAAGACGGTGCGCTACTCGGCCGGCGGCAGCCTGCGGATCGAAGCGGTGCCGCTCGATGCCGTGCCGGCCTCGCTCGGCCTGGTGTCGTGGCTCGACACCGGCGACCGCCACGTCGCCTACCGCTGCGTCGTCACACCGCGCGCCGATGGCCGCTGGTCGGGGCGCAGCGCGCTCGTGCCCGCGGGCTGGACGATCGGCAGCGGCAGCGGCGACCGCCGCGTCTGTCGCTACGTCGCCGACAGCAACGGCTCCGGCACGATCGATGCGAACATCGAGCATCCGCTGGACTACATCGACGTCGCCGGCTCGCTCCTGGCGCAGAATTTCCTGGTCGTGCGCGGCGACCAGGCCTGCCCGGCCACGAGCGAAGGCGGCTCGCCGTCCGCCGGCCTCGGCACGCTGCAACATCAACCCTGACCTGTCCCGACGCACGCCTTGAACGACACCCCCCCGACCGCCACCGACCCCAGCGCCTTCGCCGAGCCCATGCGCGAGGCGCTCGCGCTCGCCGAGCAGGCGGTCGGCCTCTCCGATCCCAACCCGCGGGTCGGCTGCGTCATCGTCGACCGCGGCGGCCGCATCGTCGGCCGCGGCCATACCCAGGAAACGGGCGGCCCGCATGCCGAAGTGATGGCGCTGCGCGACGCCGCCGGCGGCGGCGCCGACGTGCGCGGCGCCACCGTCGTCGTCAGCCTCGAGCCGTGCTCGCATCACGGCCGCACGCCGCCGTGCGCCGATGCCCTGGTCGCCGCTGGCGTCGGCCGGGTGGTGATGGCGATGCGCGATCCGAATCCGCTCGTCGCCGGCCAAGGCGCCGCGCGCCTCGCGGCGGCCGGCATCGAGGTCGTCTTCGGCCCGTGCCAAGACGAGGCGCGCGAGCTCAACATCGGCTTCGTCTCGCGCATGGAGCGCGGCCGGCCCTGGCTGCGGCTCAAGGCCGCGGTCTCGCTCGACGGCCGCAGCGCGCTCGACAACGGCGTCAGCCAGTGGATCACCGGCGAGACCGCACGCGCCGATGGCCACGCCTGGCGCAAGCGTGCCGGCGCCCTGCTCACCGGCGTCGGCACCGTGCTCGACGACGATCCGCGGCTCGACGTGCGGCTCGTGCCCACCGCCCGCCAGCCGCTGCGCGTGATCGTCGACTCGCGCCTGCAGACGCCGCCATCGGCACGCATCCTCGCCGCGCCGGGTTCGGTGCTGCTCTACGCCGCGATCGACGACACGGCCAGGCGAGCCGAGCTGGAAGGACGCGGCGTCGAAGTGGCGCTCCTGCCTTCCCCCAGCGGCAAGGTCGACCTGTCCGCGATGCTCGCCGATCTCAGCGCGCGCGGCATCAACGAGCTGCATGTCGAAGCCGGCGAGAAGCTCAACGCCTCGCTGCTGAAGGAAGGCGGGGTCGACGAGCTGCTCGTCTACGTCGCGCCGCGCCTGCTCGGCAGCGGTCGGGGCCTGGCCGCGCTCGGGCCGTTCGAGACGCTGGCGCAAAGCCTCGACTTCCGCATCGTCGACATCGCCCGCGTCGGCGACGACCTGCGCCTCCGGCTGCGTCCGCGGCGCTGACGCCTTCGCGACGCTGCGGCCTCTGCGCCACGGCGACAATCGCCCCATGTTCACCGGCATCGTCAGCGGCGTCGGCCGCATCGTCGAAGCAACGCCGCTCGGCGCGGGTGCGGCCTTCGGCAAGGCGCTCGAGATCGAGACACCGCCGGGCTTTCTCGACGGCGTCGGGCTCGGCGACAGCATCGCCCTGTCCGGCGCCTGCATGACCGTCGTCCGCCTGGAGCCCGAGGCGCACCGCTTCCACGTCGAGATCTCGGCCGAAAGCCTCGACAAGACCGCCGGCCTGGCCGGCGCCGGCGAGGTCAACCTCGAGAAGGCGATGCGCGCCGACGCCCGCCTCGACGGCCATCTCGTCTCCGGCCATGTCGACGGCGTCGGCCGGGTCACGCGCTTCGAGCGGATCGGCGAGTCGTGGGCGCTCGAGGTCGAGGCGCCGGCGGCGCTGGCGCGCTTTCTCGCCGTCAAGGGCTCGGTCGCGGTCGACGGCGTCAGCCTCACCGTCAACAGCGTCGAAGACCGGGCTTCCGGCTGCGCGATCGGCATCAACCTCATCCCGCACACGGTGCAGAACACCAGCCTGCGCGGCCTCGCGGTCGGGCGGCGGGTCAACCTCGAGATCGACCTGATCGCCCGCTATGTCGAGCGCATGCTCGGCCTTTCCGCGCGCCCGGCCTGACACCCCCACCACCTACAATTCGCCATGGCCATCGCCCCCATTCCCGAGCTCGTCGCCGAGCTGGCCGCCGGCCGCATGGTGATCCTCGTCGACGAGGAGGATCGCGAGAACGAAGGCGATCTCGTCCTGGCCGCCGACCATGTCACGCCCGAGGCGATCAACTTCATGGCCAAGTTCGGCCGCGGCCTGATCTGCCTCACGCTCACGCGCGAGCGCTGCGAGCGTCTGCAGCTGCCGCCGATGGCGGCGAAGAACGGCGCCCAGCACGGCACTGCCTTCACCGTCTCGATCGAGGCCGCGAGCGGCGTCACCACCGGCATCTCCGCCGCCGACCGGGCACGCACGGTGCAGGCGGCGGTGAAGAAGGACGCGCGCGCCAGCGACCTGGTGCAGCCCGGCCACATCTTCCCGCTGCAGGCGCACGACGGCGGCGTGCTGATGCGCGCCGGCCATACCGAGGCCGGCTGCGACCTCGCCGCGATGGCCGGGCTCGCGCCGGCCGCCGTGATCTGCGAGGTCATGAACGACGACGGGACGATGGCGCGCCTGCCCGACCTCATCGCCTTCGCGACGCAGCACGGCCTGAAGATCGGCACCATCGCCAGCCTGATCGAGCACCGCAGCCGCAACGAATCGCTGATCGAGCGCGCCGGCACGCGCAAGATGCTCACGCCGCAAGGCGAGTTCGACTGCACCGTCTACACCGACAAGACCGGCGGCCTGCACCTGGCCCTGACGCGCGGCCGCTGGACCGGCGCCGACGAGGTGCTGGTGCGCGTGCACGAGCCGCTCTCGGTCCTCGACCTGCTTGACGCCGGCCCGTCCGATCACTCCTGGCCACTGCCGCGGGCCCTGGCCGCGTTGCAGAAGAGCGAGCGCGGCGCGGCGGTGCTGCTCAACTGCGGCGAGGACGCCGCGACGCTGCTTCCGCAGATGCTGGCGCGTGGCCGCGGCGCGCGCCGTGCGCCGCAGCCGCTCGACCTTCGCACCTACGGCGTCGGCGCGCAGATCCTGCGCGACCTCGGGGTCGCGAAGATGAAGCTGCTCGGCAGCCCGCGCCGCATGCCGAGCATGGCGGGCTACGGCCTGGAAGTGAACGGCTTCGTCGAAGACGAACCGCCGGTCGTCGCCGCCGCCACCACCGCCGCGACGCATGCGCAACGCTGACCGCGGCGAGGCGGCGCGCCTCGACGGTCGCGATCTGCACATCGGCATCGTCCAGGCGCGCTTCAATTCCGCCATCACCGACCGGATCGCCACAGCCTGCAAGGTCGAGCTCGACGCGCTCGGCGTCCCCGCCGAGCGCGTCACCCTGGTGCGAGTGCCGGGCGCGCTCGAGATCGGCGTCGCCCTGGCCGCGCTCGCCGCGAGCGACGCGTTCGACGCCCTGATCGCGATCGGCTGCGTCATCCGCGGCGAGACCTATCACTTCGAGCTGGTGGCCAACGAGAGCGGCGCCGCAGTCACCCGCGTCGGCCTCGACCACAGCCTGCCGGTCGCCAACGCCGTCCTCACCTGCGAGACCGAGGCCCAGGCCCAGGCCCGCGCCGAAGACAAGGGGCGCGACGCCGCCCAGGTCGCGGTCGAGATGGCGAACCTGCTGGACGACTGGTCGTGAGCGACGAGCCCGATCCGCCGGCCGAGGCGCCCGAGGGCGGCGCGGCACGGCCCCGCGCCCGGCAGCCGCGCGGCGACGGCCGCCGGCGCAGCGGTGCCGTGTCGGCACGTCGCAAGTCGCGCGAGTTCGCGCTCCAGGGCCTGTACGAATGGCTGATCGGCGGCGCCGATGCCGGTGTGGTCGACGCCCACGTGCGCGAGCGCGAAGGCTTCGAGCAATGCGACGCCGCCCACTTCGACATGCTGCTGCACGGCTGCATCCGCGAGCGCAGCGAGCTCGACGTGCAGCTTTCGGCGTACCTTGACCGCAAGACCGAGCAGCTGTCGCCGGTCGAGCACGCGGTGCTCCTGATCGGCAGCTACGAATTGCGGCACTGCATCGACATCCCGTACAAGGTGGCGATCAACGAGGCGGTCGAGCTGGCCAAGAGCTTCGGCGGCACCGACGGCCACAAGTACGTCAACGGCGTGCTCGACAAGACCGCAGCCGCGCTGCGCAGCGTCGAGGTCGAGGCGGCTCGCGGCCGACGCAGCTGAAGCCCGCGAATCCGGGCAAAAGCCCGATGTCGAGGCACGTCGAATGGTGAGCTTGTGTTACTAACGTTCGCCGCGACACCTTTTGCACACTTCGGCCCCTGCCGCGTCACTTAAGCTGGCGGGCGTGAGCAGCAGTCCCACTCCGCCCGCTGTGCCCGGCGATTCGGTCCCGAGCTCGCCGCAGAGCGTCCCAGGGGTCGCCCTGTGGAGCGACTCCGACGGCGGCAGCCGGCCGACCACGCCCGGCTTCAACGGGCTGGTCGCGACGCCCGCCGAGCGGGCGATGCCGACCATCGGCCACATCGGCCGCTATGCGCTCAAGTACCAGCTCGGCGCCGGCGGCCTCGGCACCGTGTTCGCCGCCCACGATCCGCTGCTCTCGCGCCTGATCGCCGTCAAGACCCTCAACGTCGAGATCAAGGAAGACGAGCGCGAGTCCTTCAATGCGCACTTCATCAACGAAGCGCGCGCCGCCGGTGGCCTCAGCCATCCGCACATCGTCACCGTCTTCGACGCCGGCATCAGCGACGACCGCGCCTACATCGCGATGGAGCTGCTCAAGGGCCGCGACCTGCGCCAGCTGCGCCAGGAGGGCTGGCGGGCGACGCCGGCGCAGGCGGCGCTGATCATCCGCCGGGTTGCCGACGCGCTCGCCTTCGCCCACTCCAAGGGCGTGATCCACCGCGACATCAAGCCAGCCAACATCTTCATGGTCGGCCGCACCCAGCCGCGGGTGCTCGATTTCGGCATCGCTCGCATCACCCACCAGCGCGACAGCGGCCAGGCGATGAACGGTGCCGGGTCGCCCTACTACATGTCGCCGGAGCAGGTGCGCAAGGAGCCGGGCGACCGGCGCACCGACGTGTTCTCGCTCGGTGTCGTTCTCTACGAGCTGCTCACCGACACCAAGCCGTTCGACGGCGATTCGCTGAAGGCGATCACCCAGGCGGTTCTCGAGCACGAGCCGCCGCTTGCCAACAAGGTCGACAAGACCGTGCCGAAGGCGCTGGCCGAGATCGCCGCCCGGGCGATGGCCAAGGACCCGGAGCAGCGCTTCCGTTCGGCCCGCTCCTTCGCCCGCGACCTGCGCCAATGGCTCGATGCCAATCCGGCAGGCCCGGAAGGCGAGGCCATCGGGGCGACGGTGCCCGGCGCCGCCATCCCGAGCCCGCGCCGGCGCGCACCGTGGATTGCCGCCGGATCGCTGGCGTTCGTTGCGGTGGCTGCCACGGCCGTGTGGTGGCAGAGCCGCTCCGCCGCGCCGGTCCCGGCCGCCGCGGTGGCCCCGGCGCTGAAGCCGACCGCGGACGTTCGACCGCCGGCGCCGCCCCTGGCCGCAGCGCCAGCGCCGGCCGCTTTGACGCCGATGACCGCGTCCGTGTCATCGCCCTCGACGCCGACCTCGAACGCCACGACGGCCCCAGTCCTGGCCTCGACGCCGCCCGCCCTGCCCACCGGCGCGAACAACGCCGCAGCCCAGGAAGCGCTGCTCCTGGCGAGCATCGTTCCGATGCCCTCGCTGGTCACGGGACGCACGCCGGAGCCGATCAAGGCGACGAACCCGACCGGAGAGTCGACCGCGACCTCGACGGTCCACAAGGCCGAGTCGCCGTCCACCTCCCCGCCGGCCGGCGCCGCGCCGCCGAAGGAGTCCGCCAAGGAACGCAAGGCGCGCGAAGCCAAGGAGCGGGACGCCAAGGAGCAGCTCCGGCTCGCGGCCGCGACGCCGGCGATCGTCGCCACCGGCACGGTCCGGATCGCCGTCAGCCCCTGGGGCAATGTCGAGGTCGATGGCGCCGCCTCGGGCGCGGCCCCGCCGCTGACCCAGCTGACCCTGGCCGAAGGCCGGCATCAGATCGTCGTCCGCAACGGCGATTTCGCGCCGTTCGTCGCCACGATCAACGTCGTCGCCGGCCAGACCACGTCGATCCGGCACAAGTTCGGCTCCGGAGGATGACCTTTCCCCCGGCCAAGAGCCGGTTTCGGGTCGCGCTAGCATCGGCCGCCTGCCTTTTCCTCGTCGCCTGCGCTCAGACGCCGCCGGCGGCACCGGTCGGCCTGCTCGACGTGAGCGGGCGGCCGGCGGAAAAGGCCTTGCTCGACGGCCTGAAGGCTTATGACGACGCCCAATACGAATCCGCCGAACGCCTGTTCCGGCAAGCGCTCGCGCTCGGCCTGGCTTCGGTCAAGGACCGCGCCGAGGCGCACAAGCGGCTGGCGTTCATCCAATGCGCCGACGGCCGCCTCGCGCCCTGCGAGGCCGAGTTCCGGGCGGCACGCCAGGCCGATCCGGCCTTCGCCCTCGACCGCGCCGAGGCCGGCCACCCGGTCTGGGGCCCGGTCTATCGCAAGGCCGTGCCGAACTGATCGCGCCGGCCGCGCCGCCGCGCGATGACGGCAGCGCGCCACGTCGGCCCGGCCGACCACGCCGCGGCATTCCGCTGGCCGGTGCGCATCTACTGGGAGGACACCGATGCCGCGGGCATCGTCTTCTATGCCAACTACCTCAAGTTCTTCGAGCGCGCCCGCACCGAGTGGCTGCGCAGCCTCGGCTTCGAGCAGGAAGCGCTGCGTCACACGGCGGGCGTGGGCTTCGTCGTCACCGACACCACCCTCGCCTATCGCGAGCCGGCGCGGCTCGACGACGTGCTCGAGGTGAGCGTCCAGCCGGCCCATGTCGGCCTGGCGAGCATGACCGTGGCACAGCAGGCGCGGCGGGCCGGCCGCTTGCTGGCCGAGGGCACGATCCGGGTCGGCTGCGTCGATCTCGGAACTTTTCGGCCGCGCCGCATTCCCGAGGACATCCTCGCGCGGATTCGCGGCGGCCCACAACAACAAGCGAACCGATGACCCAGGATCTCTCGATCGTCACCCTCGTCCTGCACGCCAGCCTGGTGGTGCAGATCGTCATGGTCGGGCTGCTGCTCGCCTCGCTCGCCAGCTGGACCGTGATCTTCGGCAAGCTGTTCGGCCTGCGCAAGGTGCGCGCCGACAACGACGAGTTCGAGCGCGAGTTCTGGGCCGGCCGCAACCTCAACGACCTGTTCGCCGACGCCACCAAGCAGGCGCCGCGCTCGGCGATGGAGCGGATCTTCGCCTCGGGCATGCGCGAGTTCTTCAAGCTGCGCGAGAAGCGCGTCGCCGACGTCGGCGCCCTGCTCGACGGTGCCCGCCGAGCGATGCGCGCCAGCTTCCAGCGCGAGCTCGACGCGGTCGAATCCAACCTCTCGTTCCTCGCCTCGGTCGGCTCGGTCTCGCCCTACGTCGGCCTGTTCGGCACCGTCTGGGGGATCATGCATGCGTTCATCGGCCTGTCGAACCTGCAGCAGGTGACGCTGGCGTCGGTCGCGCCGGGCATCGCCGAGGCGCTGGTCGCCACCGCGATCGGCCTGTTCGCGGCCATCCCGGCGGTGATCGCCTACAACCGCTTCGCCCGGCAGATCGACCGCATCGCGACCCAGCTCGAGAGCTTCATCGAGGAGTTCTCGAACATCCTCCAGCGCAACGCCGGCGCCATGCCGGCGGCGCCGCGCTGACATGCCGGCGACCATCCATCGCGGCGGCTCGCGCCGGCGCACGATCAGCGAGATCAACATGGTCCCGTTCATCGACGTCATGCTGGTGCTGCTGATCATCTTCATGGTCACCGCGCCGCTCATCACCACCGGCATCGTCGACCTGCCGAGCGTCGGCAAGAGCAAGGCGCGGCCCGAGCACTTCGTCGAGATCGTGGTCGGCGCCGACGAGCAGCTCCGGATGCGGGTCGACGGCAAGGACTCGGCCGCGCTTCGCCTCGCCGACCTCGCCGCCCGCGTGACCGAGGTTCAGGCGGGCAATGCCAACACGCCGGTGGTCATCTCCGCCGACCGCAACGTCAAGTACGAGACCGTGGTTAAGGCGATGGACGTGCTGCAGCGGGCCGGCGTGCAGCGCGTCGGCCTGTCGGTGAAGCAGGGCACGCCCTGAGCTGATCGGCGATGAGCGCGGCCGCACTCGCCCACGACGCCTTCGCGCCGCGCAGGCCGCCCGGCATGGGTTCGGGGCTGGCGCTGGCGCTCGGCGTGCACGTGCTGCTGATCATGGCGCTGGCCTGGAGCGTGCACTGGAAGACGAGCGAGCCCGACGGCGTGGTCGCTGAGCTCTGGTCGGCGCTGCCGCAGATCGCCGCGCCGCAGGTCGCCGCCCCCGAGCCGCCGCGCCCGCCGGTCGTGGTCGAGCCGAAGCCGCCGCCGCCCGTGCCGCGCCCCGAGCCGGCGGCGCCGCCACCCGTCGACGCGCAGATCGCGATCGAGAAGGCCGAGGCCGCGCGCAAGGCCGAGGCGGCGAAGAAAGCCGAAGCCGCCAAACGCGAGGAGGCGAAGAAGGCCGAGGCCGAGCGGGAGAAGGAGCGCGAGCGCCAGCGCCTGGCCGACGAGCAGGCGGAAAAGAAGAAGCTCGCCGAGAAGGCGCGACAGGACGAGGCCAAGCAGGCGGCGATCCGCGAGGCCAACCTGCGCCGGATGATGAGCCAGGCCGGCGCCAGCACCGACCCGGCGGCCACCGGCAACGCGGCGCAGACCTCGGGCCCATCGGCGGGCTATGCCGGCCGGATCAAGGCGCGGATCAAGCCGTACATCATCCTCACCGGCAACGTCGCCGGCAACCCGCTGGCGACGGTGGAGGTGCGGCTCGCGCCCGACGGCACCATCGTCAGCCGCCGCCTCACGAAGAGCAGCGGCTCGCCGACCTGGGACGAGACCGTGCTGCGGGCGATCGACAAGACCGAGATCCTGCCGCGCGACGTCGACGGCCGGGTGCCGCCGTCGATCTCGATCGACTTCCGGCCACTGGAGTAGCGGCCCGGACGCCGGCTCAGGGCTCCAGCGTGATGCCGGTGACGTATGCGAGGCTGTGGCTTGCAGTATTGTCCGCGTCGGCGCCGACGGCCACGCCCGTGATCGTCGGCACCCGATCGCTCTCGTCGCCGAACAGCCGGGTGAAGTCGGCCGCGACGTCGCGCCGCTCGGCGAACCAGCGATGCAAGGCGGCGTCGCCGCCTTCCAGGACGACGTAGCGGATGCGTCGGGTGAACGCGCTGTCGAGCATCGTCCCCGCCGCAAGGTGCGCGTCCCAGACGTAGCAGACGGTGGCGCCGGGCACGGGGTCGGCGCTATGCGAGCGAGCGTAGCGCAGCACCTGGCGATCGAAGAAGGGAATCTTCTCCAGGGGCAGGTCGAACAGGACGCAGACCCGGACCGGGGTGTCATCACCGCCGCGGGTGTGCAGGTCGGCGGCCGCGATGGGCTGCTCGAGACGCCATCGCCATGCCAGGTGCGGGGTGCCGTCGTTGAGGCGAAGCGGGTGCACCAGGTTGCCGTACGACCGGTCGGCCTCGACCCGCAAGGCACGCGTGCCTTCGAGGTCGACCACCGAGAAGCGGGTGAAGGGCTTGCTCTGGCTCGGCAGGCCGACCACGTGCCAGGGCGGCGCCGGCACGCTGCCAGCGCCGGCGAAGATCAGGAGCAGCGGCTCGGCCGCGAGCCCGGCCGCGGCCGCTGCTGCGCACAGGCCGACGACGAGACGGCGCAGCATCGGCGGCCTCCGGCGACGGCAGGATCGAAACGTCACTTCGCCGCGGGATCGGCGGCGCCGTAACTGCCGCCACCCGGCGACTCGATCACGAAGACGTCGCCCGGCGCCATCTCGATCGAGGCGATGTGGTCGAGCCGGACGATGCTGCCGTCGGCCCGCTCGACCCGGTTGATGCCCGGCAGCCCGGCGCCGCCGCCCTGGGCTCCGAACGCGCCCTGATGCCGGTTGTTGGACAGGATCGATGCGGTCATCGGCTCGAGGAAGCGGACCCTGCGGACGGCGCCGTCGCCGCCGTTCCAGCGGCCGCGGCCGCCGGAGCCCGGCCGGATCGCGTAGCTGTCGAGGCGCACCGGGAAGCGGAACTCGAGCACCTCGGGGTCGGTGAGGCGCGAGTTCGTCATGTGCGTCTGCACGACCGAGGTGCCGGCGAAGCCCTCGCCGGCGCCCGAGCCACCGGAGATCGTCTCGTAGTACTGGTAGCGCTCGTTGCCGAAGGTGAAGTTGTTCATCGTCCCTTGCGACGAGCCCATGCTGCCGAGGGCGCCGTAGAGCGCATTGGTGATGCAGGTCGAGGTCTCGACATTGCCTGCGACCACCGAGGCCGGCGGCTCGGGGTTGAGCATCGAGCGCTCGGGAATGATGACCTTCAGCGGCTTCATGCAGCCGGCGTTGAGCGGGATCTCGTCGGCGACGAGGGTGCGAAACACGTACAGCACCGCGGCCATGCAGACCGCGGTCGGGGCGTTGAAGTTGTTCTCGAGCTGCGGCGAGGTGCCGGTGAAGTCGATCTCTGCGCTGCGGCTGACGGCGTCGACCCGGATCGCGACCTTGATCACGGCACCGTTGTCGAGGGGCAAGACGAAGCTGCCGTCCTTCAGCTTCGTGATGACGCGGCGCACCGATTCCTCGGCGTTGTCCTGCACGTGCCGCATGTAGCTCTGCACCACCTCCAACCCGTATTGCGCGACCATGGCGCGCAGCTCGCGCACGCCCTTCTCGTTGGCCGCGACCTGGGCCTTCAGGTCGGCCAGGTTCTGCTCCGGGTTGCGCGCGGGATGGGGGCCGCTCTGCAGCAGGGCGCGCATCTCGGCTTCGAGGAAGCGCCCGCCGGCAGCGAGCTTGACGTTGTCGATCTGCACGCCCTCCTCCTCGATGCGGGTAGAGAACGGCGGCATCGAGCCGGGCGTGGTGCCGCCGATGTCGGCGTGATGGCCGCGAGAGCCGACGTAGAACGTCGGCAGGTCGCGCTCGCCCTGGCCATCGAGATATACCGGCGTCACCACCGTCACATCCGGTAGATGCGTGCCGCCGTGGTACGGATCGTTGAGCACGTACACGTCGCCCGGCATCATCTTTCCGGCATTGCGCGCGATCACCGTCTTGATCGATTCGCTCATCGAGCCAAGGTGCACCGGCATGTGCGGCGCGTTGGCGATCAGGTTGCCCTCGGCGTCGAACAGGGCGCAGGAGAAGTCGAGCCGCTCCTTGATGTTCACCGAGTAAGCGGTGTTCTGCAGCTGCAGCCCCATCTGCTCGGCGATGTTCATGAACAGGTGGTTGAACACTTCGAGCAGCACCGGGTCCACGGTGGTGCCGATCGCCTGGCGCGCGGCGCGCGGCACGACCCGCTCCAGCACCAGGTGGTCGAGGGCGGTGATCCGCGCCCGCCAGCCGGGCTCGACGATGGTCGTGGCGTTGCGCTCGGCGACGATCGCCGGACCGTCGATCCGC
>Ga0068864_100001206_pt1 | contig 21457 bp, 18 predicted proteins | sample KBSSwiS72_FD_66586 | JGI IMG/M metagenome (GOLD analysis project Ga0068864, IMG submission 66586) | Switchgrass rhizosphere microbial communities from Kellogg Biological Station, Michigan, USA - KBS Switchgrass S7-2 | ecosystem: Host-associated > Plants > Roots > Rhizosphere > Soil ... | reverse complement strand
ATCGCCCACTTCGGGAAGCTTCTCGTACAGCTCGGCCAGCAGCCACAGGAGCAGCGTCGAATACAGCGCCGGCGCGTTCATGAGCTTGTCGGCCGCCAGAACGTTGACGACGCCGTGACCGCCTTCGCCGGTCTGCAACAGGTCGTCGATGTTCAGCATCGGCTCGCCGATGAACCGCTGCGCGCCCTGCTGCTCGAGCGCGAGCAGGCCGCGCTGGATCGCGCCGATGCTCGCGGCGGACACGTTGCCGTAGTTGGTCTGGAATTCCTGCGCGTGGTCGCCGACGTGCTGCAGCATCGCGCGCAGATCCTTGAGATCGAGCAGCAGAAGCCCGTTGTCGTCGGCGACCTTGAACACGAGCGCGAGCACGCCTGCCTGGGTGTCGTTCAGGTTGAGCACGCGCGACAGGAGCAGCGGGCCGAGATCGGAAATGGTCGCGCGAACCGGGTGACCCTGCTCGCCGAACACGTCCCAGAAAACGGTGGGACATCCTGCGTACGCGGGTTCGGGCACGTCGAGGAGCGTCAGGCGCTCGAGGAACTTGGGGGTAGCGGCGCCCGGCTGGGAAATTCCCGACAGATCGCCTTTGACGTCGGCCATGAAGACGGGAACGCCGATGCGGGAAAACCGCTCGGCCATCACCTGCAGGGTGACGGTCTTGCCGGTGCCGGTTGCGCCGGTGATGAGCCCGTGACGATTCGCGAGCGCGGGAAGGAGGCAGAGCTCCGCGTCCCGGGTCTTGGCAATAGGCAGCGGATCGGGCATGGCGCTCTCCGGAATCCTCGGTTACGCCAGTGTAGCCGACGGCGGATCGAGCGACTCGACGGCCGCGAGGCCGGGTGCGCGCCTCACGCCTCGGCTTCCCCCGGCTGTCCGTACGTCGCGAACTTCCCGAGCACGATGTCCATCTCCGCGTCCGGGAGATTTTCCGGGTTGCCGAGCGCCAATGCGCGCCAGTACATCTCGGCCAGCGTCTCGACCTCGACGGCGAGCGCCAGCGCCTTCTCGAGGGAGGCGCCGATGGCGATCATTCCGTGATGCGCGAGAAGGCATGCGCGGCGGCCCTCGAGCGCAGTCAGCACGAGGTCGGACAACGCCTGCGTGCCGAACGTCGCATAGTCGGCGCAGCGAATGTCCCGTCCTCCCGCGACTGCCACCATGTAGTGGAACGCCGGAATACTCCGCCGGTGGCACGCCAGTGTCGTTGCGAACGGTGCGTGCGTGTGCACGATCGCGCTGGCGTCGGCGCGCGTGCGATAGATGTCGCGATGAAAGCGCCATTCGGACGAAGGCAGCCGTTCGCCGCATGCTTTCCCTTCGAGCGTCATCGCGACGATGTCGTCGGGCGTCGTGCGATCGTAGGGAAGCCCGGTCGGCGTGACCAGGAATCCATCGACGTCATCCTGCCGCAGCCGGGCGCTGACGTTGCCCGACTTGCCGCGGTTGATTCCGTGGGCGTTCATCGCGAGCGCCGTCTCGACGATCGCCGACCGCAGCGCTCTCTCTTCGAGGCCGCGTCTGCTCATGCGACCAATCTCCGTTTCACGGAAACATCGCGCGGATGCCGGCCGCCGTCGCCGGCGCAATGCCCCGCTCGGTGACGAGCCCCGCGACGAGCCTTGCGGGAGTCACGTCGAACGCGTAGTTGACCGCACGCGTTCCGGCGGGCGCCACGCGGACGGACACGGGCGATGCGTTCGCGTCGTCGCCATCGACGTTCAGCACTTCGTCGGCATCGCGCATCTCGATCGGGATCTCATCGCCGGAAGCGAGCGTCAAGTCGAACGTCGGCGACGGCACCGCCGCGTAGAACGGGACGCGGTTGTCGGCCGCGGCCAGCGCCTTATCGTAAGTTCCGATCTTGTTGCAGACGTCGCCGTTGGCGGCCACGCGATCGGCGCCGACGAGGACGAGGTCGACGTGGCCGCGCCGCATCAGGATCCCGCACGCGCTGTCGACGAACATCGTGTGCGGAACGCCGCGCGCCGCGAGCTCCCACGCCGTGAGATGCGCGCCCTGCAACCGCGGGCGGGTCTCGCTGACCCACACGTGCACCGGGATGCCCGCCTCGTGTGCGAGAAAGACGGGCGCCGTCGCCGTTCCCCACCCGCAGGTCGCGAGCGCGCCTGCGTTGCAGTGGGTCATGATATCGACGGGCGCGTTCTTCCGCCGCGCGAGATCGCGGAGGAGCTCGAGGCCATGCACGCCGATCGCATGATTGATGGCCACGTCCTCCGCTGCGATCGCGTCCGCTTCGCGCCACGCGGCGTCCGCGCGCTCGCCTTCGGGAAGACCTTCGACTGCGCGCCGCACGCGATCGAGCGCCCAGCGAAGATTGACCGCGGTTGGCCGCGTGCCGTCGAGCACGGCGTGCGCCCGAGCCAGTGCACGATCCGAAGGATCGCGATCGAGAGCGAGCGCGAGGCCGTAAGCGCCGACGGCGCCGATCAAAGGAGCGCCGCGGACCCACATGTCGCGGATCGCCAGCGCCGCTGAATCCGCATCGGCGATCTTCGTCGTGACGACGCGATGCGGCAGCGCACGCTGATCGATGATCTCGACGTGCCGGCTGCCGCCGGGCCGCACGAGCGCACGATAGCGCGCGGGGTCGGGACTGCCGCTCGAAACTGGGAAGGGCGCACGCATCGCCACGATTGTAGCGCCCGGCCAACGCGCCAACCGGCGCCTACTTCAATACCTGGAACAGGTTGTTGTAGTCGTCGGTCCAAAGCCGCCAGTCCTTGCGGACTTCGACTTCCGTCGCGGCTTCCGTGAGCGCGGGATAGTCGAGCGACTCCCGGCGCGTGGACAGGAGCAGCCAGTCGCTGCGGCTCGCGAGCGAATCCTCGCCCTGGTCCGCGATGTGGATCATGTAGAGGCCATGCGCGGAAACGAGGCCTTGCACGACCGGGACCAGGTTGAGGAATCGATTCGTCACGTGAAAGGCGATCACGCCGCCGGGTTTCATGTGCTTGAGATACACGTCCAGCGCTTCGGTCGTGATGAGGTGGACGGGAATCGCATCGCTCGAGAATGCGTCGATGACCAGCACGTCGAACTGTTGGGACTGCCCCTGCGCGAGCTCGCGCTCGAGCGACAGCCGCGCATCGCCCAGCACCAGCTGGATCGTGGCGTCGCTGTCCTGCAGATACGTGAAGTCCTGCTGCGCGATGCGCATGACTTGCGGATTGATGTCGTAGAAACGATAGACGTCGCCGATGGCGCCGTACGCGGCGAGCGTCCCCGTGCCGAGGCCGATCACGCCGACTTTCAACGGCCTGACGGTCGGATGCAGCACCTCCAGGAGCAGGCCGATGCCGGAAGTCGTGGTGTAGTAGGTCGTCGGCCGGCGGCGGAACACGGGCTCCATGTACTGCGTGCCGTGCATGATCGTGCCGTGGATCAGCGACCGCCGATGGTTGACGGTGTCGGGGCTCCACTCCTGTACGCGGAGCACGCCGTAGAAGTTGCGCTTCGAAACGATCGTGCCCTGGTAGAACTCGCGCACCGACCAGATTGCGCATCCGACGGTCGCCACCACGGCGACGACCGCGAGGGCGCCGAACACGATGGGGCGCCGGCGTACTTGCCACAGCAGCAGCAAGGCCGCGATGACGAGTCCGCCCGCGAGCTCGAAGTACGCCGGAAGCACGAGCGGAGCGACGATTCCGATGAGCGCGGAACCGATGGCGCCACCGAGGGAGATCATGAGATAGAACCGCGTGAGGTAGGCAGGCGCGGGCTTCAGCCGGACCAGCTCGCCGTGGCAGAACATGCAGGCGAGAAACAGTCCCGCGCAGAACACCCCCACCTGCAGCAGGAGCTCGTGCGTGAACTTGGGATCGGCGAGCGTCCAGCCCATGACGCACAGTCCCGCCGCCAGCATGGCGAGGAACGCGTCCCGGAGGTACCAACCCTTGCCGTCGAAGCACAGGATGAACGTGAGGAGATAGATCGCCAGCGGCGCGATCCACAAGAGCGGCACCGCCGCGATGTTCTGCGTGATGTGGTTCGAGACGGCGAGCAGCAGCAGCGAGCCGGTGGCCGCGAGGGCGCACCACAACGCCTGGCGCGCGACGGTCGGCGGCGGCTCGACCGCTTCCGCGATAGAGCCTTCCCTTTCCTCCGGGCGGCCATTCGCGGGCGTCGTCGGCGCGGTTGTGCGGCGCAGGCTCGACCAACCGGCGGCTGCGCAGAGCACGACGAAGAGCGCATACGCCGCCGACCAGCCCAACGCTTGTGCGCGCGTCGGCGCGAACGGCTCCAACAGGAACGGATAGCCGATGAGCGCCAGCATCGACGCGAGGTTCGACAACGCGAACAGCCGATACGGGCTCGCGCCGTGACGGGCTCGCGCGTACCACACCTGCACGAGCGGGCTCGTCGTCGAGAGCAGGAAGTAGGGAAGTCCGATCGTTGCCGCGAGGAGTCCCAGAATCAGCCAGGACGGGCTCTCGTTCCCCGCGGGCTTCCAGTGCGCGGCTGGAATGATCGGCAGCAACGCGATCGAGATGGCCAGCAGCACGGTGTGCAGCTTGAGTTGCGTGCGCGGCAAGAGACGGCGAACGACGAGATCGGAGTAAGCGTATCCCGCAAGCAGCGCTGCCTGGAAGAAGACGAGACACGTGGTCCAGACGGCGGCGGATCCTCCGAACCACGGCAGGATTTCCTTTGCGACCACCGGCTGCACGAGGAACAGCAGGAAAGCGCTGACGAAGATGGTGGCGGCGTAGAGGACCATCGGGGACAGGTGCGCGCCCGTGCGCGACAACCTTGGAAGCGGTTGGACGGGCCGCATTCTACCGGACCGACTGTTGCCGACCGAGTTCCATTCGGTCGCGCCACCGGCCGGCGACACGGTGCGGTGGCACCTGTGCAGATCGGGTCAGTACGTGGTCTTCGGGCGGAAGTACTCGACGCGGTCCATGGAGTGGACGGCGAGCTCCTTCACATCGACACCCTGCAGCACGCGCAGCGGAATGTCGGTGCCCGCAGCGCCGCGCCCCCACACCTTGCGGTAGAACTCGGCCTGCGTGCGGACGCCGTCGCCGCCGACGCCGAGAATGATGTCGCCGACCTTTATCCCGGCCTGGTCGCCGGGGCCTTCCGGCGACACGCGCGAGACCATGAGGCGCCCCGACACTTCGTCGGCGGCGACACCGAGCCAGGGCCGCGCAGGTCCCGAGCGGCGTCCGGTGCGAATGAGGTCCGGAAGGATGGGCTTGAGCGCGTCGATCGGCACGAACATGTTGCCGGGCAGCGCGGAATCGCCGGACGCCGACGCTTCGCGCACGATCAGCGAGCCCACGCCGACGAGCTTGAAATCGCGGCTCACCAGCGCGGCGCCGCTCCAGTTCATCGTCGGCGGCGACGTGAAGATGGCCTGCTCGAGCAGGTATTCCCAGTTGCCGGTGAACGGCCGCGTCGAGACGACATAAGCGAGCGTGACGTCGTCGACGCCGGCGTGGTTGACGATCATCACCGGATCCTTGGTCGCGAGCTTTCCCGACTCGCCGAGCGGCAGCGCGGGTGCGGCGAGGGGCGTGAGAGCGCGCACGAGGCCAAGGCCCGTCGCGTGGTCGTACGCGACGACGCGCGCGGGAATCGTCTTGCCCTGCTGGTCGACGAGGCTCACTTCGTCGGCTTCGACGATCAGATAGCCGATCGTGACGAGAAGGCCGTCGTCGGTGATGGCCACGGCCGTGCCTTCGCGCTCCTGGCCGAGGGTTGCGCTGCTGCGCGCATCGGGCACCGCGCGCACCTTGACCTTGAAGATCGATTGAAAGAATTTCTCGGCATCGGGAGGCAGCGGATGCGCTGTCGCAGCCTTCGAGCCCGTGTCGTCCGTCGAGGCTGCTGAAGCGGACGTCGGCACAAAGGACGCGAGCGCGAGAGATGCGATGAGCGCGACTTCCACGAGTCGCATCGCGCTGATGCGGAAAGTCATGATGACCTCCTTGGACTTGCCAATATAGCGCGGCCGGCGCCGCGAGCAAATGGCCGCACATCAGTTGGATATGTCGGCTGCGTATAATGACCCGCGAACATCGCCACGGGGATTTGCCATGACCGCTCGCAAGAAACCGGAAGAGTTGCGCTCGCATCGCTGGTACGGCCCCAACGACACGCGCGCGTTCGGACACCGGTCGCGCACGGCGCAGATGGGCTATTCGCGCGCCGACTACCAGGGCAAGCCCGTCATCGCGATCATCAACACGTGGAGCGACATCAACCCGTGCCATTCGCATTTCCGGCAGCGCGCTGAAGAAGTGAAGCGCGGCATTTGGCAGGGAGGCGGCTTTCCCGTCGAGATGCCGGCGATCACCCTGTCCGAGCCGTTCCAGAAGCCGACTACGATGCTCTACCGGAATCTGCTCGCGATGGAGACGGAGGAGCTCCTGCGCTCGTATCCGGCCGACGGCTGCGTTCTGATGGGCGGTTGCGACAAGACGACCCCGGCGCTCCTCATGGGCGCGATCAGCATGAACCTGCCGGCGATCTTCATGCCGGCGGGGCCGATGCTGCGCGGCGACTGGCGCGGCGGCTTTCTCGGCAGCGGCTCGGACGTCTGGAAGTACTACGCGGAATTGCGCGCCGGCACGATCACGCAGGAGACGTGGAGCGATATCGAAGGCGGCATCGCCCGCTCCGCCGGTCATTGCATGACCATGGGCACCGCGTCGACGATGACCTCCGCCACCGAGGCACTCGGCTTCACGCTGCCCGGCGCCGCATCGATTCCCGCCGCCGATTCCCGACATGCGCGCATGGCAAGCGAAACCGGCCGTCGCATCGTCGACATGGTGTGGGAGGATCTGAAGCCCAGCGACATCGTCACCGCGGCCAGCGTCGACAACGCGATCGTCGCGGTGCTCGCCCTCGGCGGCTCGACGAACGCCGTCGTGCACCTGGTGGCAATCGCGCGCCGTGCCGGCGTCGCGCTCGATCTCGATCGCTTCGACGCGCTGTCGCGCGAGACGCCGCTCATTGCGAACGTGCGGCCCGCCGGGCAATACCTGATGGAGGACTTCTACTACGCCGGCGGATTGCGAGCCGCGCTTGCTTCGATCGGCGATCTCCTGTCTCTCGCCGAAAAAACGGTGAACGGGCGCACGCTGGGCGAGAACATCGGCGGAGCCGAGGTGTTCAACGCGGACGTGATTCGTCCGCGCGAGAAGGCGCTGGTCGCGAACGGAAGTCTCGCGGTGCTGCGCGGCAATCTCGCGCCCGACGGCGCCGTGATCAAGCCTGCCGCGGCCGAATCCCGGTTGCTCCGGCACACCGGTCCCGCAATCACGTTCGCTGATTACAACGACATGGCGGCGCGCATCGACGATCCGGCGCTTCCCGTCACCGCCGATTCCGTCCTCGTGTTGAAGCACGCCGGGCCGCTTGGCGCGCCCGGCATGCCCGAATGGGGCCAGCTGCCGATCCCGAAGAAGGTCCTTGCGACCGGCGTGCGCGACATGCTGCGGATCTCCGACGCGCGGATGAGCGGAACGAGCTATGGCGCGTGCGTGCTGCACGTGGCGCCCGAATCGTATGCCGGCGGCCCGCTCGAATTCGTGCGTGACGGCGACCTGATCGAGCTCGACGTGCCTGCGCGCAAACTCGAGCTCAAGGTAAGTCCCGACGAGCTGGCGCGCCGCCGCGCTGCGTGGAAGCGGCCTCAGCCGAAGTTCGAGCGCGGTTTCGGCGCCCTCTACCAGCAGCACATCACGCAGGCGAACGAGGGCTGCGACTTCGACTTCCTCGAAGGCACTGCCCCAACGCCCGATCCCGAAATACACTGATGCCCACGGTAGCCGCGGCCAAGCTCGAGAAGCTCGTCGCCATCATCATGCAGGGCGGCGGGTGTGCGGAGGAAGAAGCCGGGACGATCGCGCGCAGGCTGGTCGACTCGAATCTCGTCGGCCACGACTCGCACGGCGTGCTGCGCGTGCCGCGCTACCTCGATTGGCTCAGGGACGGCACGCTCAAGCCCAATACGCCGCCGACCGTGGTGTTCGACAGCGACACGATCGCGATAATCGACGGCAATCGCGGGTTCGGACAGGTGATCGGGGAGTTCGCCGCGAAGCTCGGCATCGCCAAGGCACGAAACAAGGGGATCGCGATGATCGGCCTCCGCAACGTCGGTCACCTGGGACGCGTCGGCGATTGGAGCGAGATGGCGGCCGAAGCAGGCCAGGTCTCGCTTCACTTTCTCAACACGTCGGGCGCGCAGCGAGTCGCGCCGTACGGCGGGACCGACCGCCGGCTTTCCACGAACCCCATCTCCATCGGGGTACCGATCGAAGGTGCCGAACCCGTCGTGCTCGACGTCACGACGTCGATGGTCGCCGAAGGCAAGCTGATGGTCGCGATGAACAAAGGCGAGCGAGTGCCCGACGGCTGGATCATCGACCGCGCCGGTGCGCCGACCAACGACCCCGGCGATTTCTACGACGGCGGCGCGTTGCTGACGGTCGGCGGCCACAAGGGTTCCGGACTTTCGATCGTCACCGACCTGCTCGCGGGCGCCGTCTCGACCGGCAGGAGCTCCGACGCGGGCGATCCGATCCTGCGGAACAACATGCTGTCGATCTACATCGCTCCGGCCATTTACGATGCCGACGGCAGCGTCGGCCGCGAGGCGCGCCGCTTCGTCGATTTCGTCAAGGCGTCGACACCCGCGAAAGCGGGCGAGCCCGTGCTGGCGCCGGGCGACGTCGAACGGCGCAATCGCGAGGCTCGCCTTGCGAGCGGCGTCACGATCGACGACAGGAGCTGGGCGGATCTCGTTGCGGCGGCGGCTTCGGTCGGCGTCGACGGGGAGCAGATTCAGTCGGTCTTAGGCGCGTGATGCGAGGTTGCTGACCTCGGCGCTTAGTGGGAGGAATGAAGATGTACCGTTGGTTGTCGGCAATTCTCGCGGTCATGGTCATGGCAGCGGCGGGGCACGCTGGGGCGCAGTCATATCCGGCGAAGCCGATCCGCCTCGTTGCCCCCAGCACGCCGGGTGACGCTCCCGACGTGATCGCGCGCCTCGTTGCCGAGAGGCTGTCGGTCGCACTCGGCCAGCAGGTCGTCGTCGAGAATCGTCCGGGCGCCGGCGGCGTCGTCGGATCCGAGATCGTCGCCAAATCGGCGCCCGACGGCTACACGCTGATCATGGGCAACGCGGGCTCGCATGGCATCAATGCCGCGGTCTACAGCAAGCTGCCCTACGACATCCTGAAAGACTTCGCACCCGTCAGCCAGATCGCCATCGCGCCGAACATCTTCGTCGTCAACCCTGCATTGCCCGTGCACACGATTTCCGAATTCATTGCTTATGCGAAGGCGCGGCCGGGACAGCTGTCGTACGCGTCGGGCGGCAACGGCAGCAGCTCGCACATGTCGATGGAGCTCCTGAAATCGATGGCGGGCATCGACGTCGTGCACGTGCCTTACAAGGGGTCGACACCCGCGCTCACCGACGTGATCAGCGGGCAGGACGCGGTGATGAGCGTGAACATGCCGCCGGCCGTGCCGCACGTCAAATCCGGCCGCCTGCGCGCGCTCGCGGTGACGACTCGGGCCCGCACGCCATCGATGCCCGAGCTTCCGACGGTCGGCGAAACGCTGCCCGGCTACGAGACCGTGGCCTGGTTCGGCGTGCTCGCGCCGGCCGGCACGCCGAAGGACATCGTCAATCGCCTTTCGACGGAGATCGCGAAGATCGCGCAATCGCCGGACATGAAGGAACGGCTCGCCGCTATGGGCGCCGAGCCCGTGGGCGGCACGCCCGAGGAATTCGGTGTGGTGATGGCGCGCGACATCGCGAAGTGGACCGCGCTCGCCAAGTCCGTCGGCATCAAGATCGACTAGGTCGACTGAGCGACGGGGACCTTTCCAGCCCATGGCGACGATTGCCGCTATCGAAGCGATCGGCGTCAACGTATCGCCGAAGACGAACTGGACGTTCGTCGCCGTCACCGACAGCAGGGGCGCCACGGGCTATGGCGAATGCTCCCTCAACGGCTGGGAAGAGTTGCTCGTGGCCGAGGTGCGGCGTGTTTCGCGCGCAGCCGGCGGCAGCAGCGTCGATGGGGCAGGCGAAATCCTTCGCTACGTTCCGCATGCGCCCGGCGGGCTCGTCACCCATGCGGTAAGAAGCGCGATCGAGCAGGCGCTCGTCGACTTGAGTGCGCAGCACGCGGGTGTCGCCATCGGCGCGCGCCTTTGCGATTCGCCGCGACAATCGGTTCCTGCCTACGCGAACATCAATCGCAGCGTGACCGATCGTTCACCGGCGGCCTTCGCGGCCGCCGCGCAGCGCGCCGTCGCCGCCGGTTACCGCGCCATCAAGCTCGCGCCGTTCGACGGCGTGATCGCCGCGGATGCGGCGACAACTCCCATCGTCGCGCGTGTTCGAGCCGGCCTCGATCGTGTGTTCGCCGTGCGGGATGCTATCGGCGCGCAACCTGCGCTCATGGTCGACTGCCACTGGCGGTTCGACGAGCCGCGCGCGGCACAGCTCATGCGCGACCTCCTGCCTGCACGCGTACACTGGATCGAATGCCCCGTCTCCGAGCATCCGTCGTGGTTTCCCGCGATCGCGCGGCTCACGCGGCTCGCGCGCGAATGCGGGATGAAATGCGCGGGTGGCGAGATGATCGCAGGCGTCGATCAGGCGGAAGCGATGTGCGAGGCCGGGCTGTACGACGTGCTGATGCCCGACATCAAGTACGCGGGAGGCTATCGCGGCATGCTGGACATCGCGAGGGTTTGCGAACGCCACGCCAGGGACTTCTCGCCGCACAATCCGACGGGGCCGATTGCGCACGTCGCGAGCGTCCATTTGTGCGCCGCTTCGCCCACGCTGCTGTGGCTCGAGCACCAGTGGAACGAAAGTCCGTTGTTCGAATCGCTGGTGAATGGCGTCCCTGCGCCGCTTGTCGATGGCGCCTTCGTCGTCCCCGGTGGTCCGGGGCTTGGCGCGCGCGTCGATCGCGAGCTGGCGCGAAGCCGCCCGTGGCAGCCGCTGCCCGCGGGCGCGAATCTCGATGCGCGCCTCGGTTGAGACGTCGATGAGCGAGCTCTTTCCCGGATTCACGACGCGCCGTGTCACGACGTCGGGTGCGGAGATTCATTGCGTCGTCGGCGGCGACGGTCCGCCGCTCCTGCTTCTGCACGGCTATCCGCAGACGCACGCGATCTGGCATCGTGTGGCGCCCCGGTTCGCCGAGCGCTACACCGTCGTGTGCAGCGATCTTCGCGGCTACGGCGATTCGTCGAAGCCGGAGAGCGACGACCGGCACTTTGCGTACTCGAAGCGGGCGATGGCGCGCGACCAGCTTGAGCTCATGCAGGCGCTGGGATTCTCGCGATTCAGGCTCGCCGGCCACGACCGTGGCGGGCGTGTGGCGCATCGGCTATGCCTCGATCATCCGCACGCGGTCGAGAGCGTGGCGGTGCTCGACATCTCTCCGACCCGCGCCATGTACGAAGCTACCGACATGGCGTTCGCAACCGCGTACTACCACTGGTTCTTCCTGATCCAGCCGTTCGATCTGCCCGAACGGCTGATCGGCGCCGATCCCCTGTATTACCTGCGCCGCAAGCTCGGCGGCTGGGGATCGGATCTTTCGCACTTCGATCCGCGCGCGATGGCCGAGTACGGGCGCTGCTACAGCGATCCCGCGACCATCCATGCGTCGTGCGAGGACTACCGCGCCGCCGCGACGATCGATCTCGAGCACGACAAGGCCGATGCGCACGCCCGCATAGAGTGTCCGCTGCTCGCGCTGTGGGGCGAGAAAGGGGTCGTCCATCGCCTGTTCGATCCGATTGCCGATTGGAAGAAGGTCGCCCGGGATGTGCGCGGGAGAGCGCTCCCCTCAGGGCACTATCTCGCGGAGGAGGTACCGGACGAGACGCTGTCCGAGCTGCTGGCGTTCTTCGGCGCGCGTGATGCCCTGGCCGGCAACAAGGCTACTTCTGCTACAATCAAAGGCTTGGCCAAGTAGCTCAGTTGGTAGAGCAGAGGACTGAAAATCCTTGTGTCGGTGGTTCAATTCCGCCCTTGGCCACCAGAATTTCACCGTTGAATTAACAGGTTGTTGTTGCAGTTAAAGCCTCCCGTCGTCATCCCCCGTTCGGGGACACTGGTGGGGCAGTGAATACAAGTAACTGTCCGCCCGTGCTCCGAGGTACGCAGTCACGTTGAGATCGATCGCGCAGCAAGCCCACGGTGGGGCGGATGCGCAACCGATTCCCGATCGGCACCGGATCGGGGTGTGTTCCATCGCACCAGGATGACTGCCATGCCCACTATCGAAACCCGCATTGCACCCGCCGGCACTGCGACCTATCGCGCCAAGATCCGCCGGAAGGGCGCCCCGGCCGTTTCCGCCAGCTACGCGACGCCAACTCGACTGGTGAGCGCATTGATGGCCAAGACGACCCATAGGACGCGCGCGTGACCATCCGGTAGCACAGCAACCTCGCAACCTTTCTCCTCACAACAGCTCGCCATAGATCGATCTCCGGGCTTCGAGTACGTGCGCTACGATGCTGTAGACGCAGAAATGTTGCAGTAGCAATAGATGAATTGTTGAATGGAACCCGCCGGGGTTTGGTGGAGTTCGGTCAGGTGCTTCAGAAGTTTGAAACGCGTTCCGAATTGGTCGTGCAAAGAATCGGGGTCGTATCGAACCACATCCAGCCCACTGCACTTAGCTGGCCCCTCCGGGCCGAATGTAGCGACGATGACGTGCCCTCCTGGCTTAACTGCGTGAGCTACTTGGCGGACGTATGCCGCCCTGTCCGTCGGCTCCGTCAAAAAGTGGAACACAGCGCGGTCATGCCACACGTCGTAGCGATTCGAGACGAACTCATACTTGGTTACGTCACCGCAAAGCCAAGCGACCTTGTTCGCACCTTCGCCTAGCCGTGCCTTGGCAACTTCCAGCGCGGTCATTGAAATATCCAGGACGGTCACGTTGCGATAGCCAACCGCCACCAGATCGTCCACCAATGTCGACTCGCCGCCGCCAATGTCGATGACTTGTGCATCATGAGTGAGCGCCGCCTCCTCAATCAGGTTCAGCGAAATCTCCAAGTGACGCCGGTACCAACTCACCTCCTGTGGCAGCTTGGTCTTGTAGACCTTCTCCCAATGCGATTCGATATTCACGTCGCCTCCGCGTCTAAGGATTAAGGGTAGCGCAAACGCCGAGAAGTTGTCGCCCATGCGTAACGGATTGGTGTTCGGCGCCCTCCTCTGAGTGGCCCTGGACGCTGGCGTGCCCGCAACGTTTCGACGTGTGGACCACGCGCCCCACGAGGCTTACGATTGCTCGTGGCAAGAGTGCCTCGAACCCTCGAATCCAACACGCTGAGAGGTCAAATGAAGCGAATTGTGGTGATTCTTTACTGCGCCGGAGCAGTATTCCCGTCCCTGGCTGCGGCGCCAAACCTTTCTTCGTACGCAGGCCAGGAATCGCGAGAGATCAAGGCACTGTCGCCCGAGGAAGTCAATGGGATCTCCGCTGGCAAAGGCATGGGCCTCGCCAAAACCGCGGAGCTGAACGGCTATCCCGGACCCGCACATGTCCTTGAGCTTTCTTCCGAGCTGAAACTCTCAGAACAGCAGCGGCGACAGACCGAAGTGCTCTTTAGGTCGATGCAACGAGACGCCGTGGACGTTGGCAATGCCTTGCTGGCAGAGGAACGGACGCTCGATCAAGCCTTCGCAGTCCGCACCATCACTCCGCAATCGCTGCAGACGACCTTGGCGAGAATCGGGCAGTTGCAATCACGGCTCCGCGTGGTGCATCTGGAAGCGCATCTCGAGCAGGACCGCATTCTTACGCCCCAACAGAATGCCGAGTACGCGCGGTTGCGCGGCTACGACGCGCAGGGGGCGAACGCAGAGCATACGCATCAACATCTTAAGTGAGGCAGGGTTTCAACGTTCAGTACTTCGCAATCATCGGCCCATTATTGTGAGTAGCTCATCCGCGGGCCATCGATTGCCAGGTTGGCCCGCTGTCCGCGGTGGTCTGTTGGCGCTGACTGCGGCGGTGTTGTTCGGCGTCAGCACTCCGCTCGTCCAATGGTTTGGATCGGACGTGAGTGCTTTCACGACGGCAGCTCTGCTGTATGCGGGCGCGGCAGTGATAGGTGCGCTGTTGCGCCGACGGGTTGAGCACGAGGCGGGCATCGTACCCGGTGATATGCCGCGCCTTCTGGCGATGGCCGCCGTCGGTGCAGTCGTCGGTCCGGTGGCTCTGGCCTGGGGGCTACAGCGCACGAGCGGCGCCAGCGCGTCGCTCATGCTCACGCTGGAAGCGCTATTTACCGCCCTGCTCGCATGGCGGCTTTACGGTGAATCGATAGGCCGTCGCGTGGGGACAGCGATGTCGTTACTTCTCGCAGGAGGCATCCTGCTCGTCATTGATCAGGGACGCGACGGCGGCGCCCGAGTCTGGGGGTTGCTCGCGGTGCTGCTGGCCACGGTCGCCTGGGGCTTGGACAACACCCTGTCGCGTCCCCTCGCCGAGCGCGATCCGGGCCAGGTCGTCCTTGCTAAGGCCGGACTGGGCGCCATTGCCACCTCACTGTTGGCGGTAAGTTTCGGTGAGCACCTTCCGCCGCCGCGCGCGGCGCTCGGTCTTTTCGCAGTGGGCGCCACGGGCTACGGTCTGAGCCTGCGTTTCTACCTGCTGGCACAGCGGGCTTTCGGAGCCGCGCGCACAGGTTCTGTCTTCGCGTTTGCCCCGTTCATCGGAGCGGCGCTTGCGGTGTCTATAGGCGATCATTCGACCAGCCGGCTTATGGCGACGGGCAGCGTGCTGATGCTTGCAGGCGTGGTACTGCACCTATCAGAGTCACACGGACACGAGCATGAACACGAAGCGATCGAGCACGAACACGCGCATCGTCATGACGATGGACACCATCAACATGAACATGACCCAATGCCTACCGGCGCGCACAGCCACCGACATCGTCACGAGTTGGTGTTGCACGCGCATCCGCATGTGCCGGATGCGCACCATGCGCATCGCCACTGAAGCCTGAAGGATGTCAATTTGTGGCGGTCACCCTTGTGGCGATTCGTACGATTCGAGCGTACGAATGAGATTTCGGCGCGTCGATATCGCGCTGATAGGGGCTTTTTCTGCTATTACTCTCATCGCCTGCAGCCCCGACGAGAATTCGCGCGCCAACCCGCGAAACGCCACTCAGGTCGCGTCTGGAAAACTCGTCTACGATCAGAACTGCGCGTCGTGTCACGGTGCCCATCTCGAAGGGCAACCGAACTGGAGATTACGTAATTCAAGCGGGCGCATGCCTGCGCCACCGCATGACGACACGGGGCATACGTGGCATCACGCTGACGACATCCTGTTCGGGATCACTAAGGACGGTATCGCCCCACCTTACGGGCCGCCAGGGTATCAGAGCGATATGCCGGCGTTCGCCAAGACGCTGACGGATCAGCAAATCTGGGACGTGCTGGCGTACATCAAGAGCCGCTGGTCGTCACGGGCGCTCGAAGCCCAGACGCTGATTTCGAAACAGCGCGACAGATAAACCCGTGACAACAGCTCTCCCGTTGGTTCTGCCCGTGCCACCATTGCCGATCTCCCCTCGGACACAGGTTCGAGGTACATACGTCCTGGGTACGAGGTACGAATTCGAAGGTACCTTGCTAAATTCTTAGCACCAGGAACGAAGTGCCTCGTGCTGAGAACGAGGCCGGCGTGGTCCATGCTCGGTACGAAGCGTTACCTTGACGAACTTCCCATATCGACCCTGAGCAGTCGTGGCGGCCTTCAGAAAGCTGACGCCCAAACGAGCGAAGGTAGGCAGCCCAGCCGCCTTTCCGCGCGCCAATATCGGCCACGATTGGTAAATCATTGCAGAGCTCTTGGCGCGGTGGCGTCGTCGCGCTTGTCTAATACGCTTCTGCTCAAATAACGATCCATAAACTGCACCACGTCACGTTCCCACACACTCGAGCCCTGCGCCGAGAACACGGCATGACCGGGCGCTCCGCCACCATATCCTTGCGCGGGTGTAAACGATTCGTAGATTTTTATGCGATGCGGGACGGCACGTTTCTCGAATATTTCCGCAAGTGTTGTCACGGACGAAGTAGTGCGATCGTTATTCGCGACCATGAAAAAGGTCGGTGTGTCCGCTTTCTCGGCGGCCGCAATGAGGGCATTGCGCACATGTGCATTCGTGTCCCAGGTGAGTGCGCCGCCGGCCTGATCAATGGCCACAAGAAACGCGGAGGTGCGGCTCAATGCCAGCATGGTGATGATCCCGCCGAAGGACCAGCCCATAATCCCCATTCGTGTGGTGTCTATGAACCGTATATTGCGTAGGTAGTCGATACTGGCGAGCACGTCATCAGTTTCCGCTTGTAATCTGGGTATTAAGCCATAATCGTTGCGCACCTCCGCGGACCATACTGAGCCTTGCGATTTTCCGTAACCACGGCGCTCAGGCACAAATACCGCGTATCCCGCTTTGGTCAGAATCCTTCCTACATATTGGAACGACACCGATTCTCGCTCCCTTCCACCACGGGACCCGTGGTTGTAGATCACCACGGGAAAAGGACCGTCCCCGTCCGGTTTGTAGAGGTATGCCTGTATCAGCAGATTTCCGCTGGTGTAATAAACCTCGGAGTATGTGGGCTCCGTCTCCGACTGGCCATGCGCGATAGTCGCAAAGCAGAAAATCGCCAACAGAACAATTGCCTGTTCTCGCATCATGCCGTTTCCACTACGTGCGGTTGCGGATCGGACTGCCAAATCGCATCTGCTCGGCCGCTTCCGCGACACAATTCGGGTCAAGCAACAAACCATCCACCGAGCAAGCGCACCTCGATGGGATTGAACGCTTCATCCATTGCCATGACAAGCGTGACCATGCAAGGTCGAGGCCACGATTGACATCTAAACCCTATTTTCATGGGTCGCTCGTAGCCGACGAGCGTGGACCAACGGCCGGAACGTAGGGTAAGGCGCTACGCCGAAATTGGCCGTTTAGCGACTCGCGACTTTTTGCTCGGCTGCGCGGGCGCTGAAGCGCCCTCTCGCTTACTCGAGCTTGAACGCGCGCCGCGGGTAGCCCGCCAGAAATGCGTTCAGGCCGTCTTCTCCCAGGACCAGGGACGGCCGAATCATAGTTCGGAATCGATCCCGCGAGGAACAAGTTACTCACCGCGTGGGAACGACTTCGAACAGCGCCCCCAAGCTCAAATGCAGACGTTACCAGCTCAAGGTTTTGGCCACTGAGGTGAGAACCGGGGTGGTTGGCTGGGCAATGCGCGATCATGCAGTCGAATGGAGTAAACCGCGCGCGGCAGCGTCGTCTGATGAAACGGTCAACCCGGCCGCGATGACGAGTGTTTGCTGCCTAAGCAACGCGCGAATTAAGGCGAAGTTTGTTGAACACCTCTTCAGGAAGGTGCAGCGAGCGTCCCACCGTGCTCGGCTTCGTTAGCGCGAGGAGCGTGCGGGATTGGAATTCACGCTGATGCAGGATATAGACGACAAGCGCGGAACTAGTTACGGATAACCAAGGGTGAAAGAACCAAGCAATGGCCGCAAACGCAAAATAGAACGCGCGCAGGCCCTGATTGAAGTCCTCGGCGGCGTGACTGGCCACTTGGGTCAACGTCTCTATGTAATCGTCGTGTTCCTGCGGATCCGTCGCGAGTGGAGCAGCCCCGATCAAGATCGTGCAGAAGTGATACTGGCGAATTGACCAGGTGAACTTGAAAAATGTATACACGAAAACGCCGATCAGCAGGATGATGTTGATACGCGAAAGAAGCACCGACTCCGGTCGCGCAAAAGGCAGCTCGGAAACCACGCCCACAATGCGATCCGTGGTGCCTAACATTGCAACGAGGCCTCCAAGGATCAGCATGGCGGTTGAGGCAAAGAAGGTCGCGCTGCTCAGGAGGTTATTGAACGCCGCGACGTCGGCAATGCGATTCTCGTGTTGGAGTACGCGATTGAACCACTCGCGCCGATAGACGCGCATCGCCGCGACGAGGCTCGCTGTTGTCGAAGACTTGCGCACCGCGAAATACGTGTACCCCACCCAGCAGGTTATGAACCAGGCGAGTACGAAGAGATCAATGGATTCAATCTTAGCCATAGCAGGCGTCCTCGGATTCACGTCGGCGCACAGCGGCATCTCCGCGGCGCTGCAGGACCACAAGATAGGGCCTTACACCGGCAAGCGCCAATCGGAAGTTCTGATGTTGCCCATCCGCGCCTCCTATCGAAAGTTGAAGTCACATGGAAGGGGGCCAACCCAGGTGGCAACCGCGATGCGAGGCGTGGGCCCATCGAACGACCGCTCTCAGCACGCCGCCACTGCTGCCGGCCGTAATGTGACAACCGCGAACGCATACATTCTTGAATGGCTCGTCCTGGGTACTCAGTCCTCAGCACTCATGCGAGGCAATAGTCGTCGTACCTTGTCCTGAGCACTCCGGTACCAAATTCTGAGAACTCGGTACTCAGGACTTAGTAGGCGGTCGCCACGAGACCGGTCATCCAGCCGATGCGCCGTAGACTGGCGCTTTCGGCTAGTACCGTCATTCGACTAGTAAGCCGGAACCGGACCTTGGTGCGCGGCCTACGGTGGCCCGAGCCCCTCTTCGGTCGCCGCAAGAAAAGCTTCGAGAAAGTGGATCACCTTCATCAGATCTCTACACCTGATGCCAAGCGGCTTTGATACCGGTCGCCCCGTGGACGCTTCTATTCACGCTCATCGAGAGCAAACGCCGGGCCGTGGCTGGCGACGAATGAACGTATTGGGTGAAGCGATGCAGGACACTGCTATTAAATTCGATCGGGGTTCGATCGCGCGCTGGTACCGCTGCGCGAAGGCAACTCGCGGCCAGCATCGGACGGTTGCGGTTCCGCTCCAAAGCCAGCGATGGATCGGGACGCGTTACGAAATTACTTGATCCGCACGACCCAGCAGTGTCGCTGGCACAGTGAGGCCGAACAACTTGGCGGTCTTGAGGTTGATTATCAGGTCGAAGTGCGTCGGCCGCTCCATCGGCAGGTCGGACGGGCGGGCGCCTTTGAGAATCTTCGCCACGTAGATGGCAACCCGCTGCATTGTCTCGGTGGTGTTCGGCCCGTACGTCAACAAGGCTCCATCCTTCGTCCACTCTCCCCAGCCGCCGGCAACGATGAGCCGGTTCGTTGCGGCAAATTCGGCGATTTGCTGACGCTGCCGTGACATGAGCCGCGACGAAACGATGACGAGGCCCTCCGCGCGCTCGCTCAATGCTGCCTTGAACACTCTGTCGAAATCGTCGGGGCGACGTACCTCGAGGGATTGTAGCTGCACGCCTAGAGTCCCGGCTGCGCGCTTCATCTCTCGAAATTCCGGATCGGCATGATCCGGGTTCCACAAAACTGCTACGCGCGAAACCGCGGGAGCGGCTTCTTTTAGAAATCCTAGCGTCTTGCCGGCCAATTCGTCGTAGACCAAGGTGACGCCGGTAACGTTCCCTCCCGGTCGGCCGAGGCTTGCCACCATCCCGCTTTCCACTGGATCGTTGCTCATCCAGGCAACGATCGGAATCGATGGGGTTGCCTTGCTCGCAAACGGCACGACATCGCCGCCGAACGCAAATATCACATCGGGCTTCAGCTGTACCAGCTGTGCAGCCAGATCGGGAAGCCGTTCGGGATTGCCCTCCGCAAAGCGGTACTCGATGGCAATTGTCTTTCCATCCACATAGCCCATAGCGTCCAGGCGTTGAAGCAATGGGCCGATTGGCTCCGAGCGTGGCGAGTTGAACAGGAGGAAACCGACGCGGGGTACGTTTCCGCCTTGCGCGGTCGCGGCGGCAAGCCGCACGGACAGTAAGGCGCCGGCCATTGCACCAATGCATCTGCGCCGATCCATTATCGCGTCAAAGCTGGGCGTTTCGCCGGCGCAGGCGATCTCGTCGGACGAACATTGCGCAATACGGCGTCGATGAGGGCCGCCACCCCCTGAATGAGCATCCTTCGATCCATCACTTAATCACCTCGTCGCCTAATGGGAGTCCAACCATGGTACTCGCACGGACCGATCACGGCTTCCAGGATTATTCCCAGCGTCGCCCAACTCCGTTGGCTGCTAAGCGACCACTAACGTCCGCTACCCTAGCGCGCGACAGGCAGCAAAGGGTCCGGAAGCGCCAGCTCGCTTCGCGGTCAGCAACGGCGGAAATCGGACTGAAGCGGTCGGCCATCGGCGTCGAATAACAACGGCGGCTGGACGAAGTCGGCGTGATAGTCCGGGCCGCAGCCCATTCCCGAACTGATCGGGACGTGAAGTACGACCTGCTCGTACTGAGTTCCTCGGACAAGTTCATGGCACTTGGCCTAAGCTCCTCGAGCGCTATTTTCGTGGTCGCACGAACGCCGCATCGATGCGAAGTACCAAGAACTGAGCACGAGCCAGGCGTTAGTCCGTGCTCGGTACGAAGTACTTCGTACGAAGTGCTAGCTTGACAACTTCTACTACCGACCCCAAGTCGTCGCCAACCGTCCATCAAACCAGCCGTGCAGATCGGACAACTCGGCCATTTAGTTGCGGCGACGAGTCGAAGAGGAGCGCTGCATTTCGCAGCGTTAACAACCAAAAACCAACTTCTCTAGTCCTTGTTTACGGCCGCTCGGGCCGCTTCTGTTCTTGCGGCGACAGCTTGAGAGGTGGACGGAGCTTCACGTCAGCTTGTCGATCTTGCCGTTGAAGGGAACGACACTTGGCAGTCCTGATCCTTTACCCCCGTACCGGGGTCGAGTCCCAATCGGGCGATTGGGGCCGTGCTGATACCCAGCGACGCCTCGCTTGCTGTTGCCCAACGACACCACGGTGTCGTACTCGTTGACGGTAATCTGCACCACGCCTGCGTGGAATCCGGTGGCGTTCGCCTGGACATATGGGTTGGACCCATTCGGATCAATCCGCTGCATAGCGACGTCCAACGGCACGCCGGTCGGCCAATTCTCGACATCGCCAAGCAACACCCCGCTCACCGCTGGACCGGAGGCGGCAGGATCCGAGGGCATGGGGTCGAGGAACGTGGTCGTGAGCATAGCGCGACCGACGAACTCGCTTGTCAGCGCGACGAAGACCAGCGCGAGATCGCCGGGAGCGAGGGCATCGCGATGGCGCTCGTCGCCGCTGACCGCCCACCTCTTAGCGTGCAAAAAGCACGTTGCCCGCTCCCGGTCGCCGTCAGTCAAATTGAATATGAAGTGCTGCATCTACACCAAGGGCACGCGCTGACAATCGCTCTAACGATGGTCCACGATGCGCCCTACAGGGTCAAGATTGGAAGCACACAAAAGATTGGACGGCGTTACCGCATCTCCGACATCGTATCGTAGAAGCATCGATGCCAACAACGCTACCTTGTATGCGACGCCTCATGGACACG
>Ga0068864_100001205_pt1 | contig 21463 bp, 18 predicted proteins | sample KBSSwiS72_FD_66586 | JGI IMG/M metagenome (GOLD analysis project Ga0068864, IMG submission 66586) | Switchgrass rhizosphere microbial communities from Kellogg Biological Station, Michigan, USA - KBS Switchgrass S7-2 | ecosystem: Host-associated > Plants > Roots > Rhizosphere > Soil ... | reverse complement strand
CTCGCCGTCGCGGATGCCGCGGTCGTTCGCCGCGACGGGATTGATCTCGATGAACATCTCCTGCTGCAGCTCGGCGAGCCAGGGGTTCGAGCGGGTCTCCTCGCCGCCGCCTTCGTATTCGACCAGGCGCCCGGAACTCATGATCAGCGGGAAATCCTTGACGATGTCCTTGTTCTTCTCCTGCACGCTCTTGTAGAGCGTCGGCAGACGCCAGAACGCCTTCTTGTCGTCGTGGGTCGGGTACTTGGCGACGAGTTCGGGGCGCGTCGAATAGAGCGGCTCGCGGTGCTGCGGCACCGGGTCGGGGAAGTTCCAGACCACCGCCCGTGCCTTGGCATTGCCGAACGGGTGGCAGCCGTGGTTCTTCATCGTCACCCGGATGATCCCGCCGGAGAGGTCGGTCTTCCAGTTCTTGCCTTCGGCGGCCGCCTTCTCCGCGTCGGTGAGCTCGTTCCACCAGCCGAGCTTCTTCATCAGCAGGTGATCGAACTCGGGATAGCCGGTGGTGATGTCGGCGCCCTTCGAAAACGAGCCATCGGCGGCGAGCAGGTCGACGCCGTCCTTTTCCACGCCGAAGTTGGCGCGGAAGTTGCCGCCGCCATCCATCACGTGCTTGCTGGTGTCGTACAGGTTGGGCGAGCCCGGATGCTTCAGCTCCGGCGTGCCGAAGCATGGCCACGGCAGGCCGAAGTAGTCGCCGTCGAGCTTGTAGCCGGTTTCCTTGTCGACGCCGCCCTTGGCGCGCAGCGTCTTCACGTCGAAGACGTTCATGTTGCGCATGTGCGCCTTCAGCCGCTCGGGCGACTGCCCGGTGTAGCCGATGGACCAGCAGCTCTGGTTGATCTCGCGCAGGATCGACTCGACCTCGGGCTCCATCATCCCGCCCTTGCCCGCGACCATCTTGGTCTTGGCCACCAGCTCCTTGTCGAAGCCGAGCTTCTGCGCCAGCTGGTACATGATCATGTGGTCGGTGCGCGACTCGAACAGCGGCTCGATCACCTTCTCGCGCCACTGCACCGAACGGTTCGACGCAGTCACCGAGCCGGAGGTCTCGAACTGCGTCGCCGCCGGCAGCAGGTAGACGGCGCGGTTCGGGTTGAGCTCGCCGGCCTTGCCCGGCATCGCCGCCATCGCCGCCGAGGCGGACGGATACGGATCGATCACGACCATCAGGTCGAGCTTGTCCATCGCCGTCTTCATCTCGAGGCCACGGGTCTGCGAGTTGGGCGCGTGGCCCCAGAAGATCAGGCCGCGCAGGTTCGAGTCCTGGTCGATCAGCTCGTTCTTCTCGAGAACGCCGTCGATCCAGCGCGACACCGTCATGCCCGGCTTGCCCATCATGCCGGGCGCGTACTGCTTCTTGATCCACTCGAAGTCGACGCCCCAGACCTTCGCGAAGTGCTTCCAGGAGCCCTCGGCCAGGCCGTAGTAGCCGGGCAGCGAGTCGGGATTCGGGCCGACGTCGGTTGCGCCCTGGACGTTGTCGTGGCCGCGGAAGATGTTGGCGCCGCCGCCGCTCACGCCGATGTTGCCGAGCGCGAGCTGCAGCAGGCAGGAGGCGCGGACGATGGCGTTGCCGGTGGTGTGCTGGGTCTGGCCCATGCACCAGACGATGGTGCTCGGCCGGTTGTCGGCCATCAGCTTGGCGATCTTGTAGACCGTGGCCTCGTCGACTCCGGTCACTTCCTGGACCTTGTCGGGCGTCCACTTGCTGAGCGCCTCGTCGCGGACCTTGTCCATGCCGTAGACGCGATCGGCGATGTACTTCTTGTCTTCCCAGCCGTTCTTGAAGATGTGATGCATCATCCCGAACAGGAGGGCGATGTCGCTACCCGAGCGCAGGCGCACGTACTCGTCGGCCTTGGCCGCGGTGCGGGTGAAGCGCGGATCGACGACGATCATCTTCGTGCCGGTCTCCTTCGCGTGCAGCATGTGCAGCATCGAGACCGGGTGCGCCTCGGCGGCGTTCGAGCCGATGTACATCGCGCACTTCGAGTTGCGCATGTCGTTGTAGGAGTTCGTCATCGCCCCGTAGCCCCACGTGTTCGCGACGCCCGCGACCGTGGTGGAGTGGCAGATGCGCGCCTGGTGGTCGCAGTTGTTGCTGCCCCACAGGCTCACCCACTTGCGCATCAGGTAGGCTTGCTCGTTGTTGTGCTTCGACGAGCCGACGACGAAGACCGAGTCGGGACCGCTCGCCTTCTTCAGCTCGAGCATCTTGGCGCTGATCTCGTTCAGCGCCTGGTCCCAGCTGATCTTCTGGTACTTGCCCTCGACCAGCTTCATCGGCGCCTTGAGGCGATAGTCGCCGTGGCCGTGCTCGCGCAGGGCGGCGCCCTTGGCGCAGTGGGCGCCGAGGTTGAGCGGCGAGTCGAACACCGGCTCCTGGCGTGTCCAGACGCCGTTCTCGACCACCGCGTCGACGGCGCAGCCGACCGAGCAGTGGCTGCAGACGGTGCGGCGGACGACCGGCTTGGCGTCGCCGCCCGCCGGCGCGTCGGCGGCCTTCGCCTTCTTCACCAGGCTGAGCTGCGAGGTCGCCAGGCCGACACCGACACCGAGTCCGGAGCGGCGCAGGAAGGAGCGCCGGTCCATGGTCGGGATGGCGCGGCCGACGCCGCGCTCCAGGCTGGCGACCAGCGACGAGACCGGGGCGCTGGCGCGTCCGGCGGATTTCCGCGTGAGCAGCATCGTTATCTCCCGTCGACGGCCGGTCAGGCCTTCGTGGTTTCGTAGTAGCGCAGGACGTGCGGCGTCAGGCGGTAGCCCTGACCCTCGGCGGCCGCAGGAGCGACGGCGGTGGCCTCGGCAACGACAGCCCGGTGCAGGCCGCCGGCCGCGACGGCAGCCGCGCCGGCCACGCCGGCGCCGAGCAAGAGGCCGCGACGGCCGAGCCGGGGCGTCGAGATGTCGCCCCCCGGCAGGTTCTGCGGGGTGGTAGAGGTCTTCATCGCGCGGTCTCCTTCGGATCCGGGGCCCGGTACGGGCTCTTTCAAGGGCAATTTATTCAGTCGCCCGAGGGGCGTCAATCAGGTTATGTACTCGATTTCATAGAAGAAAAAAGGCTTACCCGTCGAGCAGGTCGAGCCCCTGCGCTTCCACCGCGAAGAAATCCCGACTGAACCCGGCCAGGGCGCGGTAGAAGTCTGCGCGGGGATGCGCCTCCAGGGTGTCGCAGAACGACTCGACCCAGGGGCGGAGATGGGCATTGAAGAAGCGCTGCTGCGCGCCCAGGTTGCTGACGCCGACGTCATCGCCGGCGATCAGGTAGCGCATCACTTCGCACAGGCTGGCCAGGTGGTCCTCGGTCTCGGTGACTTCCTCCGGCCGTTCCAGCCCGAGCACCTTCAGGTCGCTGCGCAGCGTCACCAGCGGCTTGGCGTTGAGGCTCCCGGCGATGTAGAACGAGCTGCAGAGAAACACCTCCGGCTTGCCGACGCCGAGGAAGAGGTCGGCGTACTCGGCGGCGACGGCGGCGGCATCGAGCCGGCGCGAGGCGGCGACGACCCCGCTCCAGGCGCGCTCCAGGAACGCACCCCGGACCGGCGCCTCGGTCACGGCGACGCGCAGTTGCGCATGGAGCTCTTCGCCGGGCGGCGCGTAGTAGAGGTGGGCGAGCAGGCCGTACACCTCGGCGCGGGCCAGCTCCTCGTGCTCGTCGGCGTCGCGGAAACGAACCGCGGAAAGGACGTCGCGTCTCACAGCTGGTCGATCCGCACTTCGCCAGGATCGCTGTGGATGTCGACGATCCGGCAGTCGCCGCACATCTTCAGGCGCGCCGCCGCGGCGCCCTGGAACATCGCATGGCTGCCAAGCTTGGCGACCATCAGCTCGATCGCGCGCAGCGTGCCGAACGGCTTGCCGCAGCGCACGCAGCAGAACGGCTCGGCCTCGTTGAGCACCCGCGGCCGCGCCCGGGCCTTGCCGCCGTCGGCGAGCAGGAGCCGCGGCTCGAGCCGGATCGCGTCTTCCGGGCAGGTGCTGGCACAAAGGCCGCACTGGACGCAGTTCTTCTCGAAGAAGCGCAGCTGCGGCCGGTCGGCGTTGTCGGCCAGTGCCGCTTCCGGACAGGCGCCGACGCAGGCCAGGCAGAGCGTGCAGGCGGCGGTGTCGACGATCAGGCTGCCGAACGGGCTGGCCGGTGCCGGCAGGGCGATCACCTCGGGAACGCTCGCCGCCGACTGCATCAGGTGATCGAGCGCGAGGTCGAGCGTGGTCCGCTTGTCGGCCTGGACGCCGAAGGTCGCCGGCCGGCCGACGCCCGTGGCCGGCAGTGCCGCCAGGGCCCGATCGACGGCCGCGATCGCCGGGTCGGTGGCACGGCCGGTTCTCGCCGCGACGGCGGGCGCCGGCCCGCGCGCCGCCAAGGCCGGAGCGTCGAGGGCGACGCCGGCGGCATCGACGATCGCGAAATGGCCGCTGCCGAAGCCCAGCCCGGTGAGGATCGCCTGAGCCACCTCCATCTGCGCGGCGACGGCGCGCCGGTAGTCGGGCGCTTCCTCGTCGGTCATCAGCACCCAGACCTGGACCGCGCCGAGGGCGATCGCCGCCAGCCAGAGGTCGATGCCGACGGAGGCGGTGTGCCAGACCTCGAGCGGCAGGACGCGCGCCGGCAGGCCGCGCACCGCGGCGTCGGTGCGCGCCGCCCGGCCGAGCGCGCCGATCACGGCCGCGCCGGCCCCCTGGCTGTGGATCAGCAGCGCCGCGTCCTTCCCGCCCGCCCGCGCATGGGTGGCGAGGAGCGTGCGAATGCGCAGTCCCAGCTCCTCCGGCCGCGGCGTCGCATAGCTCAGCGCGCCGCTCGGGCAGACCGTGGTGCAGGCGCCGCAGCCGACGCACAGGTGCGGCTCGACGACGATGCCGCCGCCGCCGGTGCGCCCCTTGAGCGAGGCGTCGCTGCGGATCGCCTGGGCCGAGCAGACCTCGATGCAGGCAGTGCAGCCGACCTGCTCGTTGCGGCTGTGGGCGCAGATCTTCTGCCGGTAGTTGAAGAACTTCGGCTTCTCGAACTCGCCGACGCTCTCGCGCAGCTCGAGCACGGCATCGATCAAGGCGGCATCGTCGGCGGCATGGAAGTAGCCCTGCGGCGGCTGGTGCAGGGCGATCTGCGGCACGGCGCCGAGATCGAGCACGAGATCGAAGGACTCGGTCACGGCCTGGGCTTCGCGCTGGAAGTCGATCGCGCCCGCGGCCTCGCAGACGCGCACGCATTCGCGATGCGCCTTGCATTTCGCGAGATCGATCTGGTAGCTGAAGTCGATCGCCTGCTCCGGGCAGACGTCGATGCAGGCGTTGCAGCGGGTGCACAGGTCGAGGTCGATCGGATTGGCGCTGGTCCAGCTCGCTTCGAACGCGCCCAGCCAGCCGCCGAGGCGCGTCAGGCTGCCGGCATGGACCGCCATCGTCCGCTCCTGCGGCACGATGCCGCCCGCACGGTCCAGCAGGACCGTGACGTCGAGCTTGTCGGCAAGCATGCGCGCCCCGCGCAGGGCGACATCGGCCGCGCCGATCACCAGCACCCGGCCCGCGGACCGGTAGCTGACCAGCGGCACCGGCTCGGCCGGCGGCAGCTGCGCCGCGGCGATCAGCGCCGCCATCTTCGGCAGCGCCGCGGCCGCGTCCTTCGACCAGCCGCCCGATTCGCGGATGTTGACGAAGCGGATCGGCCGCTCGGCAATGCTCGGTGCCCCTTCGGTCTCCTCGTTCAGCTCGAGGAAGAGCCTGCTTTCCTGGGTGCAGGCGACGAGCACCTGCCCGCCGCTCTTGGCGGCGCGCTGGAATGCGCCGGCTTCACGCCGGCACAGGGTCGAATGGACCGTCTCGAGCCCGGCGCCCGCTTCAGGCCCGAGGACCCGGCGCAGGGCCGGGCCGTCCAGGGGCATCGTCTTGTTGCAGTCGCAGATCAGGGTTGTCATCGGCAGGAGGCGGGGGAGGCGGCGCGCTCACCGACTGTGCCACCGTCGGAGAGGCCTCACCATCGGTAGATGCCGCGACGGCGGCGGGCGCTTTCGCGGGATCTTCGTCGATCTCGAACAGGCGCAGCAGCTTCGACTGGTTCAGCTGCCGCAGCATCGACTCGGGGATCGGGTCGGGCTTGCCGTAATCGTCGATGTAGGTGTCGAGCCCGTCCATGACGTTGAACGCCGGGTCGCTGAACAGCTTCCTCATGGCCGCGTTGCTGACGCCCCGATCGACCCCGGCGCCGACGAAGCGCGAGTAGTCGGAGGTTCGCGTCAGCTGCGCCACCTCTTCCATCGTCGGCGGCGGCGGCGCGGCGATCGCTTCCTTTCCCGCCGGCGGAGCCGCCGCCGGTTCGACCGCCGCCGGCACCGCGCCGGACAGCGGCTCGGCAGCCGGCGGCGACACGACGGGCTGCGACACGGCCGGCTGCGGCGCCGTCCGCGGCGCCGCCGCTCCCGGCTCGGCCAGGCCGCGCCGGACCCGGTCCTTGCGCCGTGCCCAGCGCTGCAGGAAGCCGTCTTCCTCGCCGCTGCTCATCGCCGTTCGCCCGGCGTGACGAAGGATTGCGGCCGGCGCCGCTTCTTCGGCTCGGGCCGGTAGTGCTCGTCGGTGTAGGCCTGCAGCCACTGCGCCAGTTCCGGCGCCAGCGGCACGTTGTCGACCCGCTCCTGCGCGTCGAGCCAGCGACCGGCCTCGGTGTACGACAGGCTCACCGTTTCCGGCCAGGCACGCGACGGGTCGGCATCGTCGATCCGCCAGACGACGAACCAGACCGGGGAGCCGGAGCTGAGGTTCAGCCAGTAGCCCTCGGCCTCGTCGCGGAACAGCTCGAGGGTGAAGCCGGGATGGAGGGTGCGCTGCAGCTTGCCGTCGTCGCGCAGGACGCGCGCCTCGGAGCCGAACGCGTCCTCGTGCGGCACCACCTCGGCGATGCGAAAGCGCCAGTCCTCCCAGCGGTTGGGCGCGGTCTCGCGCTCCATGACCACGGCCACGCGCAGCGAAGGGCGCGGCAGGACGGGGGGCGGATCGGCGACCACCATGGCGCAGTCTAGGCGCGTCCCTCGCCGCTCGTCCTCAGGTGTCCTTGGAGATGGTGATGCCCGGAAACTTCGAGGAGAAGTCCTTGGCACGCTGCGCGATCTTCACCGCCACCTGGCGGGCGACGCCCTTGTAGAGGCCGGCGATCTCGCCTTCGGGATCGCTGACGACGCTCGGCCGGCCACTGTCGGCCTGGACCCGGATCGAGAGATTGAGCGGCAGGGCGCCGAGGTAGTCCATCTTGTACTCCGCGGCCAGGCGCTTGCCGCCCTCCTCGCCGAAGATGTGCTCGACGTGGCCGCACTTCTCGCAGACGTGCACCGCCATGTTCTCGACGATGCCCAGGATCGGCACGCCGACCTTCTCGAACATCTTGATGCCTTTCCTGGCATCGAGCAGGGCGATGTCCTGCGGCGTGGTCACGATCACGGCGCCGGTCAGCGGCACGCGCTGCGACAGGGTCAGCTGGATGTCGCCGGTGCCGGGCGGCATGTCGACGATCAGGTAGTCGAGGTCGCCCCAGTGCGTCTGCCTGAGCAGCTGCTCGAGTGCCTGGGTCGCCATCGGCCCGCGCCAGATCATCGGGTTGTCGGCCTCGATCAGGAAACCGATCGACATCACCTGGACGCCGTAGTTCTCCATCGGCTCCATGGTCTTGCCGTCGGCCGATTCCGGCCGGCCGACGATGCCCATCATCATCGGCTGGCTCGGGCCGTAGATGTCGGCGTCGAGGATGCCGACGCGGGCGCCCTCGGCGGCGAGCGCGAGGGCCAGGTTGACCGCGGTGGTGCTCTTGCCGACGCCGCCCTTGCCGGAGGCGACGGCGACGATGTTCTTCACGCTCGGCAGGAGCTGCACGCCGCGCTGCACCGCATGGGCGACGACCTTCGAGCTCACGCTCGCGCTAACGTTGGCAACGCCGGCGACGCTGCGCGCGGCTTCGATCAGCCGGCGGCGCAGGGGCTCGTGCAGCGACTTGGCCGGGTAGCCGAGCTCGACGTCGAAGGCGACATCGGCACCGCTGACGCGGAGGTTGCGCAATTGCTTGGACGCGACCAGATCGCGTCCGGTTTCGGGATCGACGACGCCTTGCAGCGCCTTGAGCAGTTCGGATTCGATGATGGGCATTGGCGTAGTGTGGCGGAAGTGGAGGACACCCCCGCTGGAAGGGTCAGCGGTCGCCCAGCAGCCGAAGCAGCGCCTCGACGTCGACCGGCTTGACCAGATGGGCGTCGAAGCCCGCTTCGGCCGAGCGGCGCCGGTCGTCCTCCTGGCCCCAGCCGGTGAGGGCGACAACGAGCGGGTCGTACTCGGGCCTGAGCTCCCGGATCCGCCGGCAGGCCTCGTAGCCGTTGATGCCGGGCAGGCCGATGTCGAGGACGATGGCATCCGGGCGGTGCCGCTCCGCCACGGCGATCGCCTCGGCGCCGTCGTAGGCCTCGTGGACCTCGTGGCCCTCGAGCTGGAGCAGCAGGGCGAGGCTTTCGGCGCTGTCGCGGTTGTCGTCGACCACGAGCACCCGGTGCCGCCGCGGCGGCGACGGCGCCACTGCCGGCACGGCTGACAGCACGTCGGCCGAGTGGGCCGGTGGCGCGATTCGCGGCAGGTGGACCACGAACCGGCTGCCCTGACCGAGGCCGGCGCTTTCGGCGACGACGCTGCCGCCGTGCAGCTCCAGCAGGCGACGGACCAGCGTCAGGCCGATGCCGAGCCCGGCCTGGTTGCGCTCGAGCGAGCGATCGAGCTGGACGAAGAGCTCGAAGATGCTGCCGAGCTGCTCGGGGGCGATGCCCATGCCGTCGTCGCTGACCGTGGCCACCAGCATCTCGCCTTCGACCCGGGCGGAGAGCCGGATCGCCCCGCCCGGGGGCGTGAACTTGACGGCGTTGACGAGCAGGTTGCCGAACACCTGCGCCAGGCGGAGCGGATCGCCGTCCAGCCAGACCGTCTCGGCCGGGAGGTCGAGGCTCAGGACCTGTCCCATGCGCTCGGCCAGGGGCCACGCCGCCTCGGCCGCTTCGCGCAGGATCGTCGTTGCATCGACCCGCTCGCGCTGCAAGGTCAGCTTGCCGAGGGTGATGCGGCTGGCGTCGAGCAGGTCGTCGATCAGGTGCACCAGGTGGGCGAGCTGGCGCTCGACCATGGCGCGGGCGTCGCGGAAGGCGTCGCTGCCGGTCGGCGCGACCTTCATGATCGCGATCGCATTGCTGATCGGCGCCAGCGGATTGCGCAGCTCGTGCGCCAGCATCGCCACGAACTCGTCCTTGCGCCGCGCCGCCAGACGGAGCGAATCGGCGTCGCGCTTGCGCTCGGTGACGTCGACCGCGGTCGTGATCAGGAGGCGCCGGCCGTCGGCGTCGCGGCCCGCCGGCCCGGTGAAGAAATGCCAGGTCCGGGTCTCGCCGCTCGCCACCCGCAGCTCGCGCTCGCCGCTGTCGACCCGGGTCTCGATGCCGAACAGCGAGCGGATCGTCGCCATGACGATCGGCTGCCGCTCGCCGTAGGCGCGGCGCGTCCACTCGTCGACCGTCTTCACCTGGGCCGGGGTGTAGCCGGTGTGCTCGAGGAAGGCCTGGTTGACGAGCAGCATCTCGCCGTCCTCGGCGTAGAGCAGCGCCGGCGTCCCCATCTGCATCAGCGCGTCGCGCACCCGCGCCTCGGCACCGCGCAGCGCCGACTCGACGCGCTTTCTTTCCGTGATGTCGCGGAACACCAGGACGCAGCCGTCGACGCGGCCGCCGCGGCCGCGGATCGGCGCGGCGCTGTCGTCGATCGGATGGTCGGCGCCGTGGCGGTCGATCAGCAGCGTGTGGTTGGCGAGGCCGACGACCGCGCCTTCGGCCAATGCCCGCTCGACCGGGCTGGCGACCGGCTTGCGCGTCTCCTCGTTGACGATCCGGAACACGGCCCCGAGCGGCTGCCCTGTCGCGTCGCCGAGCGGCCAGCCGGTGAGGGCCTCCGCGACCGCATTCATGTTCGTCACCCGGCCGCCGGTATCGGTGGTGATGACGGCGTCGCCGATGCTGGCGAAGGTCATCTTCAGCAGCTCGGCGCGCTCGGCGAGCTCGGCCGCCGCCGCCGCCCGCTCGCGCAGGTGGCGGCGCAGCAGCAGCAGCAGCGCCGCGACCGCGCACAGCGCCGCCAGCGCCGACACGAAGCCGGTGCCGACGGCGATCCGGTAGCTGCGCTCGGCCAGGCGCTCGCGCTCGGCAAGCAGCACCTCCTCCTCGAGCGTCGTCCGGACCACCGCGTCGCGCAGCGCATCCATCTCCTGCTTGCCGAGGCCGGAGGCGATCGTGTCCCGGGCGGCGTCGAACCCCTGCTCCTGGCGCACCCGGATGCCATGGTCCAGGCGGTCCATACGCGCCCAGACGAGCTGGCCGATCTCGCGCACCCGGGCGTTCTGCGCCCGGTTGTCCACGGTCTGCTGCCCCAGCCGGTCGAGCCCGGCGGAGAGCGTCCGGCGCGCCGCGATGTAGGGATCGAGATACCCGAAGTTGCCGGTGATGAGATAGCCGCGCTGCCCGGTCTCGGCGTCGGCCACCGCGGAGAGCGTGTCCGAGAGGCCGAGCAGCACCGCCCGGCTGTGCCCGACCCAGTCGAGCGCGTCGCGCAGGCCGCGCATGTTGGTCCAGGTCAGGGCGGCATTGATCGCCAGCAGGATGAGCGCGACGGCCGCGGCCGCGGCCAGCTTGCGATCGAGTCTTCCGGTCACCGTTGCCCTTCGTCGAGAAGCCGCCCGACGGCGGCGCCGGGCGGTCCGGCCCGGGCCGGATCGCGGGGCATTCTGGCAGAGCCTGCCTAGAATCCCGGCTCCCCCTCGAGTCCGACCCATGCCCCGCAAGATCTTCGTCACGACCGCGCTGCCGTACGCGAACGCCCCGTTCCACGTCGGCCACATGATGGAGTACATCCAGGCCGACATCTGGGTCCGCTTTCAGCGCATGCAGGGGCACGAGCTGCACTTCGTCTGCGCCGACGACGCCCACGGCGCGCCGATCATGATCGCCGCCGAAAAGGCCGGGAAGACGCCGCAGCAGTTCGTCGCCGAGGTCGCCGCCGGGCGCCGGCTCCACCTCGACGGCTTCGGCATCTCGTTCGACAACTGGAGCTCGACCGACGCGCCGGAGAACCACGCCCTCGCCCAGGACATCTACCGCCAGCTGCGCAAGGAAGGCCTGATCGCGGTCAAGAGCATCGAGCAGTTCTTCGACCCGGTGAAGGCGATGTTCCTGCCCGACCGCTACATCAAGGGCGAATGCCCGGTGTGCGGCGCCAAGGACCAGAACGGCGACAGCTGCGAGGTCTGCGCCTCGGTCTACGCGCCCACCGACCTGAAGAACCCGTACTCGGCGCTGAGCGGCGCCCATCCGGTGCTCAAGTCGAGCGAGCACTACTTCTTCCAGCTCTCGTCGCAGCGCTGCCTCGATTTCCTGAAGGGCTGGACGCACGAGCCCGGGCGGCTGCAGCCCGAGGTGCTTAACAAGATCAGCGAGTGGTTCAAGGTCGACGAGCAGGGCCACGGCGGCCTCGCCGACTGGGACATCAGCCGCGACGCGCCCTACTTCGGCATCGAGATCCCGGACGCACCGGGCAAGTACTTCTACGTCTGGCTCGACGCGCCGATCGGCTACCTCGCCTCGCTGAAGGGCTACTTCGACAGCGGCAAGGCGAAGGCGCGCGGCGAGACGCGCACGTTCGACGCCTTCATGGCCGACCCCGCGGTCGAGCAGGTGCACTTCATCGGCAAGGACATCATCTACTTCCACACCCTGTTCTGGCCGGCGATGCTGCACTTCAGCGGCCGCAAGGTGCCCGACAAGGTGTTCGTGCACGGCTTCATCACCGTCGGCGGCGGCGAGAAGATGAGCAAGAGCCGCGGCACCGGCATCTCGCCGCTGCGCTACCTCGAGCTCGGCCTGAACGCCGAGTGGCTGCGCTATTACATCGCCGCCAAGCTCAACTCGCACGTCGAGGACATCGAGTTCAATCCCGAGGACTTCATCGCCCGGATCAACAGCGACCTGGTCGGCAAGTACGTGAACATCGCCAGCCGGGCGGCGAACTTCATCAACAAGCGCTTCGCCGGCGAGCTGCGCTTCCAGGGCGACACCGAGGCGCTGCTCGCTGCCGCCCGCGCCACCGCCGATGCGGTCCGGGAAAGCTACGACGGGCGCGAGTTCGGCAAGGCCCTGCGCGACATCATGGCCGCGGCCGACCGCATCAATGCCGCCTTCGATGCCGGCCAGCCCTGGGTGCTCGCGAAGGACGAGTCGCGGCTGGCCGAGCTGCAGGACGTCTGCTCGCGGGCGCTGCACGGCTTCCACCTTCTTTCGGTGCTGCTCGCGCCGGTGCTGCCGGCGCTGACGCGGCGGGTCGCACGCGAGCTGTTCCAGCTCGACCGCGACTTCACCTGGAGCGATGCCCTCACCGTGCCGACCCGGATCACCGCCTACCAGCACCTGATGCAGCGGGTCGACCCGAAGCAGCTCGACGCCCTGTTCGAACCGGCAGCACCGGCTGCGGACGCCAAGCCGCCGGTCGGTGCCGGCATCGTCCTGCCGCTTCCCGGCGGCGAGGCGATCGCACCGACGATCACGATCGACGACTTCGCCAAGCTCGACCTGCGCATCGCCCGGATCGTCTCCTGCGAGAAGGTCGAGGGCTCGACCAAGCTGCTCAAGCTCACCCTCGACGTCGGCGAGGCGGCGACGCGCACCGTCTTCAGCGGCATCCAGTCGGCCTATTCGCCCGAGCAGTTGGTCGGCAAGCTCACCGTCGTCGTCGCCAACCTGGCGCCGCGCAAGATGAAGTTCGGCGTCAGCGAGGGCATGGTCCTGGCCGCCTCGCACAGCGACGAGAAGGCCAACCCGGGCCTGTTCGTGCTCGAGCCGCATGCCGGCGCCGTGCCGGGCCTGCGCGTCCGCTAGCCGGTATTCCGCCATGGCCGAAGACAGCGTCGTCCGCGAGTATCCCGACGACCGCTGGGACGAGGCCGGCCCGACCCGCGGCGTCGAGGAAGTGGTCGAGAGCGGCCATGTGCTCACCTTCCCGCACCTGCCGTTCGTGCTCGAGGAAGCCGAGCAGCGCTTTCTCGATCCGCGCTGGGCCGACCCGAAGGCGAAGAACGTCTCGGTGCGCTGGCCCTCGGGCGAGCTGCGCGGCGCCAGCGGCGCGGCCGACGACCTGGCGGCGCTGCGCCGCATGGTCGTGCGCTACGCCGAGCAGAGCGAGGCGTTGGCGCTGCGCCTCTTTCCGCACTACCGAGGCCGGCTGCGCCGCGGCAACACCTCGTTCCGGCCGACCGACGTCACCGGGCCGCCGCGCAGCTGGCGCCAGGACGACACCCGGCTGCACGTCGACGCCTTCCCGTCGAATCCGATGCAAGGGACGCGCCTGCTGCGCGTGTTCTGCAACGTCAATCCCGCCGGCCGGCCGCGTCGATGGCGCGTGGGCGAGCCGTTCGAGGCCCATGCCAGTCGCTATCTCGGCACGATCGGCAAGCCGCTGCCCGGCTCGGCCTGGCTGCTCGCGACGCTGGGCATCACGAAGCGACGCCGCACCGAATACGACCACGTGATGCTTCGGCTGCACGACCGCGCCAAGGCCGACCTCGACTTCCAGCGCAACGGTCCGCAGGTCCGGGTCGACTTCGCCCCGGGCACGACCTGGGTCGTCTACAGCGACCAGGTCCTGCACGCCGCGATGGGCGGGCAGCACATGATGGAGCAGACCTTCCTGCTCGACGCCGAGAGCCTGCGCCATCCCGAGAGCTCGCCGCTGCGCACGCTCGAGCGGCTGCTCGACCGGCCCCTGCGCTAAGCAGTCCCAGGCCTACAGAACGGGTTGTCACTGGGCCGCAGCCTGCTCCCGCCACAGTTGCGCGAAACGCTCCATCTCGGTGCGCTCGAGGTCGGACACGGCCCAATACTGCATCGACCCGTCGGCCCAGTGCAGCACGTTGAAGCCCTTGTGCTGGCTGCGCAGCGGCACCGACATCGCGGCGCTTGGCCACACGAAGACCTCGACCACATGGCGGTTGCGCGCATAGGCGAGCGCAGCGATGGCGTTGCCGCGCAGATGCTCGATCCGGCCGCCCATCAGCGGGAATCCTTGGGCGGCGAGATCGAACACCGGCGGCGCATAGTCGAGTCGGCCCTGGAACCAGGGCTTCACGGTGTGCCGATCCGTCGACACCACCTCGATCAACGGTCCCAGCTGCAACGCGCGCACATGGTCGGCCACCAGTTCGGCGTCGAGCGGGCCGTTCAGGTCCAGGCGCTGCACCAGCGGGAGCACGAACAGCGCGCAGGCCAGGCCCAGCGCGAAGCTGACCGAGGCGGTGGGCCAGGGCAGCGTGAACCAGGCGCGGCGCGGCGCCTTCGGCGGTGTCGTCGGCTCGGTGCGGCCGGCATCGGCCAGCGCGATCTGCGTGCGGATGGCGGCGCGCAGCGTATCGGGCGCCGCGTGCCGCGTGGCATTCCGGCGGATCAGCGAGGACAGGTCTTGGTCATCGAGGCTCATGTCATTCGCCCAGGCTGATGGATGAGAGCATCGCACGGAGCTTGCCGCGTGCCCGCGCCAGACGCGACATCACGGTGCCTATCGGCACGGCGACGACCTTCGCGATCTGCGCATAGTCGAGGTCTTCGAACTCGCGCAGCACGATGACCTCGCGCAGCGGTGGCGAGAGCGCACGGATCGCGGCATCGATCTGCAACCGGGTGCGCCGCTTCTGCAGCTGCATCTCCGGATCGGTGTCGCGAGGCTGCGCTTCGCCGAGCGCGGCCTCGAACTCGGCCTCGTCGAAGTCGACCGATTGCGGCTGGCTGCGCGTGCGCTCGAGCATCGTGAAGCAGGTGTTGCGCACGATGCCCAGCAGCCACGGGCGCGCGTCGTCGCCGCGCAGGGTTTCGATGTAGCGAAAGGCACGCATCGAAGCCTCCTGCACCGCGTCTTCGGCGGCCTGCTCGCTACGCAACAGCCAGCGCGCGAGGTTGTAGGCCGCACCCAGATGCGGCAGAACCAGCGCTTCGAAGACCTGGCGGTTGCTCACACGGCGATCCTAGGCGCTGCTGCTATGCACTGACGACGAAGCGGCCATGCATTTCTTCGTGACCGTCGCCGCAGAAGTTGTCGCAGACGAAGTCGATCGTGCCCGGCGCCTTGGGCTGCAGCTCGAGGCGCGTCACGCGCCCGGGCACCAGGTCCAGCCGCATGCCCAGGTCGGGGATGTTCATGCCGTGCACGAAGTCCAGCGAGCGGATCGCGACGACCACGCGCTCGCCGGCCCTCAGACTGATCTCGTTCGGCTCGTAGCTGAAGCGGTGCGCCGTCATCTCGATGACCCTCGGTTCGGCCGCCGGCTGAGCGGTGCCGGCGCGCACCAGCGCCGCACCGGCAACGGCGAAGGCCCCTTTGAGCACGCGCCGGCGGCTGGCCTGCCTCGCCATCATGCGCGCACCACCGGAAGCTCGACGACCTTGAGCGCGCTGCCGGCCGCCTCGGCCTCGATCTCACGAAAGCCCAGGCCCTTGTACGGCGCGCTCGCGTCCCAGGGCAACGGCGTGCGGTTGGGCTGCGAGCCGGGCGCCGGCAGCGGGAAGATCAGCGACTTCGCCGAGTGGTGCGCGATGTGCCCCGTCATCTGGTGGTGCTCCTGGTGGATGTGGCCGTAGAAGACGGTGACATTGGCAAACGGCATCAGCAGCTCGACGGCCTGTGCACCGTCGCGCGTTGCCCAGTCCCACTTGGGCGCCAGGTCGAACAGCGGGCGGTGCGTGAGCACGACGATGGGGGCTTGTTTGTCGAGCTTGGCGAGGTCGGCGCGCAGCCAGGCGAGTTGTTCGTCGCCGATCTTCGCGCCCGGGTCGGAGACGTTGTCGATCGCGATGAAGTGCACGCCCTTGTGATCGAAGGTGTAGGAGGTCTCGCCGAAGAACTCCTTGTAGGCTGCACCGCGGTCCAGCGAGGCGTCGTGTTCGCCGGGCATGAAGCGCACGGTCTTGACCTTGAGGTCGGCGACGATGGACTTGAACTCGGCGAGACGCCGCCGGCGTTCGGCAGGATCGTCGGTGGTGTGCGTCAGGTCGCCGGTGAAGACGATGAACTCGGGCGGTGTCTCCAGTGCGTTCACGGTCGCGACGGCTTTGCGCAGGGTGATCGCGGCGTCCGGGTTGGCGGGGCCCTGATAGCCCCAGTGGGTGTCGGACAGCTGCACGAAGTAGAAGTCGGTCTGGTTGATGCCGTCGGCACGGCTGGCGCACCCGGCGAGGCCGGAGGCGAAGACGGCACCACCGCCGAGGGCGGTGAGGGCGAGGAAATCACGACGTTGCATGGTGGATTCCGGTGGAGGTTGCGGGGCGGGGCGAGAGCGGCGCCGACATGCTGGTGACACACGCTCGACGCGCTCCTGTGATGCCATACCGGAGGCCGCCGCGGTTTATTCCATGCCACTTCTACTTGCCGGCCGCACTCATCTTCTTCAGGTAGGCGATCAGGTCGGCGCGGTCCTTCGCATCGGGCACGTCGACGCCCATGCGCTGGCCCGGCGCGAGCTTCTCGGGGTCGGCGAGCCAGCGCTCGAGCGAGGCTTCGTCCCAGACAAGGTGCGAGGACTTCAGCGCGTCGGAATAGGCGAAGCCCGGGGCGAGCGCTGCCCCGCGCCCGAAGACGCCGCGGTGCGCCGGACCCACGCCGTTGTAGTCCAGCGAATGGCAGGCCGCGCAGCGCGCCTGGTACAGCGCGAGGCCGGCGTCGGCGTTGCCCGCGGCACGAACGGGTGCGGTGAGCGCCAGCAGCACGACGCTGACGATGGACGCGGAAGAAAGCGAGGAGGGGACGGCAGGAAGAAGGGTCATGGCGGTTCCGATGAGGTGGGCGGACGAGAAAGACGGGAAAGACTGAAAAGGAAGGTGGGCCGCATCGGCCGCACCTTTCACGCACTACCGCCGTGACGGCCGGGTTATTCCCGCTCGCCCAGGCCCAGGACCCGGGCGACACCGTTCAGTCCGTGCGCGGAGCCTGGTGCTGGACGAATGTCATGCGCGTGAGATATGCTTCGAGCACACATTGCATTAACATGTCGTACGCATGGAACTGAAGACGGCGCGACTCACGTTGTTGATCGACCCGGCCAAGAAGGCGGCCTTCGAGCTCCTGTGCGCGCGCCAGGACAAGACGCCTTCACAGGTCGTGCGCCAGCTCATCCGCGACTACCTGACGCAGCACGGCGTCGCCTACGTCCCGAGCGGGGCGGCCGCGCCGCCCGCCGAACCGGAGCGGGCAGCGCCGCGATCGCCGGCCGGCCGCGCCCGTCCGGCGGCGGCGGCGAAGTCAGGCAAGCGCGGCTGATCAGCGTCGCATGGGCGGATTGGCCGAGCCGGCGCGCTGGCTGCATCTGGACTGGGTGCTGGTCGTCGTCGCGTCGTGGCTGCTGGTCGGCGCGGTCGGCATCCTCGCCTTGCGCCGCCTGGCATGGGTGGCCAAGGTGCTGTTTCCCGCCGGCGGCGCGATCGCGCTGGTCCTGTTCGGCGTCGCGCTCGACGCGCTGTTCTCGACGCCCGAGGTCGTCGTGCTGCCGCTGGGGCTGCCGGGACTGCCCTTCCACCTTCGCCTCGACAGCCTCTCCGCCTTCTTCCTGATGGTGATCGGCGCCGCCGCGGCGGGTGTCTCGGCGTTCGCCGCGGGCTACTTCCGCAAGGGCGAAGGCACGCCGCCGGGACTGCTCTGCCTCGAGTACCACGTCTTCCTCGCCAGCATGGCGATGGTCGTGCTCGCCGACGACGCCTACGCCTTCATGGTGATGTGGGAGACGATGGCGCTGTCGTCGTTCTTCCTCGTCATCGCCAATCACCGCCTCGCCGAGATCCGCCGCGCCGGCTACCTCTACCTGCTGGTCGCGCACATCGGCGCGATCGGCATCCTGCTGTGCTTCGGCGTGCTCCAGGCGAACACCGGCGACTACACCTTCGCCAACATGCGCGCCCAGCACCTGACCCCGCTCTGGGCCTCGGTGGCGTTCCTGCTCGCCTTGTTCGGCTTCGGCGCGAAGGCGGGGATCGTGCCACTGCACGTCTGGCTGCCCGAGGCGCATCCGGCGGCGCCGTCGCCGGTCTCGGCGCTGATGAGCGGCGTGATGCTGAAGACCTCGGCCTACGGCCTCCTGCGCGTCACCTTCGACCTGCTGCCGACGCAGTTCTGGTGGTGGGGCGTGATCCTGCTCGCGCTCGGCCTGGCAAGCGCCCTGTTCGGCGTCGTCTTCGCCGCGGTCCAGGTCGACATGAAGCGGCTGCTCGCCTACTCGTCGATCGAGAACATGGGCCTCGTCTTCGCCGGGCTCGGCCTGGCGGTCCTGTTCTCGGCCTACGGCATGAGGCCGATGGCGGCCCTGGCGTTGACGGCGGCGCTCTATCACGTCGCCAGCCACGCCTTCTTCAAGAGCCTGCTCTTCGTCGGCACCGGGGCGGTGCTGCACGCGACCGGGCAGCGCAGCCTCGGCAAGCTCGGCGGCCTGATCCGCTACATGCCCTGGGTCGCCTGGCTCACGCTGGTGGGCGCGCTGGCCAGCGCCGGCCTGCCGCCGCTGAGCGGCTTCGTCTCCGAATGGCTGCTGCTGCAGAGCTTCCTGTTCACGCCGGGACTGCCGAGCTCCTTCCTCAACATGCTGATCCCGGTCGTCGCCGCGCTGATCGCCCTGGTCTCGGCCCTTTCCGGCTACACCATGGTCAAGTTCTTCGGCGTCATCTTCCTCGGCCAGCCGCGCGAGGAGAACCTGCTGCACGCGCACCCGGCCGGGCCCTGGGAGCGGGCGGGCCTGGTCTGGCTGGCGCTGGGCTGCGTCGCGCTCGGGCTGCTACCGGTCCAGTTCATCCAGCTGATCGATCCGGTCACCCGCCAGCTCGTCTCGGTCGGCCTGGGCCAGACCGTGGCCGCCGACGGCTGGCTGCTCGTCCCGGTGGACATCGATCGCGCGAGCTACGGGCCGGTGATCTTCCTGCTCGGCCTGGCGGCGAGCTTCGCCCTGATCTTCATGCTGGTGCGCCGGCTCTACCACGGGCGCCTCCGGCGCGCGGCGCCCTGGGATTGCGGTTTCCCGTGGCAGACCGCGCGCATGCAGGACACCGCCGAGGGCTTCGGCCAGCCGATCCGGCAGATCTTCGAGCCGTTCTTTCGCATGCAGCGCGAGCTGCCGTCGCCGTTCGACCTGATGCCGCGCTATCGCGTCGTCGTCGGCGATCACTTCTGGCACTGGCTCTACCTGCCCGTCGCCGACTTCGTGGAGCGGCTGTCGCGGCTGATCGGCAAGCTGCAGCAGGGCCGGATCGCGGTCTACCTGCTGTACAGCTTCCTGACGCTGATCGGCGTGCTGCTGCTGGTGCGGCGATGAGCGTGCTCGGCGTCATTTCCCAGCTGCTGGAGATCGCGCTCGCGCTCCTCCTCGCGCCGCTCCTGGTCGGCTGGATCAACCAGTGGCGAGCCTGGCTGCAGAACCGATCCGGGCCAGGGCTGCTGCAGCCCTATCGGCTGCTGCACAAGCTGTTCAACAAGGAGTCGGTGCTCGCGCACCATGCCTCGCCGCTGTTCCGCGCCGCCCCCTACATCGTCTTCAGCTGCATGCTGCTCGCCAGCGCGATCATTCCGACGCTGTCGACCGACCTGCCGCTCTCGCCCGCCGCCGACGCGATCGCCCTGGTCGGGCTGTTCGCGCTGGCCCGGGTGTTCGTCTCGCTGGCGGCGATGGATGTCGGCACGGCCTTCGGCTCGCTCGGCGCGCGGCGCGAGATGCTGATCGGCTTTCTCGCCGAGCCGGCCCTGCTGATGGTGCTGTTCTCGGCCTCGCTGATCCCGAAGTCGACCTCGCTCACCACCATCGTCGAGACGCTGGCGCACCGCGACCTGGCGATCTATCCGAGCCTGGCCTTCGCCGGCGTCGCCTTCGCCATGATCTCGCTCGCCGAAAACGCCCGGGTGCCGGTCGACAACCCGACGACCCATCTCGAGCTGACGATGATCCACGAGGCGCTGATCCTCGAATACTCGGGTCGTCACCTGGCCCTGCTCGAGTGGGCCGCCAGCCTGAAGCTGTTCGCCTACTCGTGCCTCGGGCTGGCCCTGTTCTTTCCCTGGGGCGTGGCCGAGGCGCATGCGCCGCTCGAGCTGGTGCTGGCCCTGCCGGCGCTGGTGCTCAAGCTGGCCGTCGGCGGCGCGCTGCTCGCAGTGCTGGAGACCGTGAGCGCCAAGATGCGCATCTTTCGCGTGCCGGAGTTCCTCGGCACCGCCTTCATGCTCGCCGTGATCGGCGTGCTGGTTCACATCCTGGGCGTCTAGGGCATGAGCCTGCTCGCCACCCAGCTGATCAACCTGTTCGCGGCGGCGATCCTGCTGCTGGCGTTCGCCATGATCTCGCAACGACGGATCCTCTCGCTGATCCACCTGTTCACGCTGCAGGGCATCGCCCTGGTCGCCGCGACCGCGGTGGTCGGCTACGTGACCCGCCAGCCGCACCTCTACCTGTCGGCCGGCCTGACCTTCCTGCTCAAGGTGATCCTGATCCCGCTGCTGCTGCACCGGGTGATCAAGCGCCTCGACGTGCGCTGGGACGTCGAGGCGCTGATCAACGTGCCGACGACGATGCTGATCGGCATCGTCCTGGTGATCTTCGCCTTCAATCTCGCCCAGCCGATCGCCCGGCTTTCGCTCTCGATCGCCGGCGGCACGCTCGGCATCGCCCTCGCCTGCGTGCTGCTCTCCTTCATGATGATGATCATCCGCTCGAAGGCCGTGCCGCAGGTGATCGGCTTCCTGTCGATGGAGAACGGCCTGTTCTTCGCCGCCACGTCGGCGACCTACGGCATGCCGATGGTGGTCGAGCTCGGCATCGCCCTCGACGTGCTGGTCGGCATCCTGATCCTCGGCGTCTTCATGTTCCAGATCCGCGAGCAGTTCGACAGCCTCGACATCCGCCACCTCGAAAAGCTCAAGGACAGCTGACGATGGAAGCGCTGCTGCTGGTGCTCGCCATCCCGCTCGTCGGCAGCGCCGTGCTCGCGTTCACCGGCCACCGCGATTTCGCGCGCGACGTCAACGTGGCCTTCAGCCTCGGCACCTTCCTCGCTGCCTGCGCGCTCACCGCAAGGATCGTCTCCGGCGGGCCGCTGCTCGCCCTGGACGACGCGTTCTTCATCGACCCGCTGAACGTCTTTCTCGTCACCCTGACCGCCTTCGTCGGCCTGACCACCTCGATCTTTTCCCGGCCCTACATGCGCGTCGAGCAGGACCACGGCAAGATGACGCCGGCACGGCTGCGCCTCTATCACAGCATGTACCAGCTGTTCAGCTTCACCATGCTGATGGCGCTGACGACCAACAACATGGGCCTGCTGTGGGTCGCGATGGAAGCGGCGACCCTGGCGACGGTGCTGCTGGTCAGCGTCTACCGCACCGCCGCCAGCCTCGAGGCGGC
>Ga0068864_100001203_pt1 | contig 21489 bp, 17 predicted proteins | sample KBSSwiS72_FD_66586 | JGI IMG/M metagenome (GOLD analysis project Ga0068864, IMG submission 66586) | Switchgrass rhizosphere microbial communities from Kellogg Biological Station, Michigan, USA - KBS Switchgrass S7-2 | ecosystem: Host-associated > Plants > Roots > Rhizosphere > Soil ... | reverse complement strand
ACGTGCGGCTTCGATCTGTCAAATTTCTCTTTTGCCATGGATCCTCTTCTCCGGAGTTAAGCCGATTTCTCGCCGTCTCGGCCTTGAGCTTTTGCAATCAGTTCTTCGGCAATATTCCTTGGTACTTCTTCGTAGTGATCAAAATGCATCGTGTAGGTGGCACGCCCCTGGGTCCGTGAACGAAGATCGGTGGAATAACCAAACATGGAAGATAAGGGAACAAGGGCCGTCACGATCTGCGTCCCCGGGCGTTCTTCCATACCTTCGATACGGCCTCGACGCGAGTTCAAATCGCCGTTGACGGTTCCGGCATATTCCTTCGGAAGCACTACTTCGACCTTCATCATCGGCTCGAGAAGCGAGGGGCTGGCCTTCCTGCAAGCCGCCTTGAACCCCATGGACCCGGCGATTTTGAAAGCCATTTCCGAAGAGTCCACTTCGTGATACGAGCCGTCGATCAGAGTGACCTTGACGTCCTTCACTTCGTATCCGGCGAGAACACCGGTACCGGCCGCTTCCTTAATACCCTGCTCGAGCGGCTTGATGAATTCACGGGGAACCGAACCGCCCTTGATGGCATTGACGACCACAATTCCCGCTCCAACCTCGCTGGGTTCGACCGTCAAGACGACATGACCGTATTGACCGTGCCCACCCGTCTGCTTGATGTACTTGCCTTCGGCTTCAGCCTTCTTGCGGATTGTTTCCTTATAGGCCACCTGAGGCTTGCCGACATTTGCCCCGACGCTGAATTCGCGCATCATCCGGTCGACAATAATCTCCAGATGAAGCTCGCCCATTCCGGAAATGATGGTCTGGTTCGTGTCGGGATCCGTATGGATGTGGAACGTCGGATCTTCCTGTCCCAGTTTCTGAAGGGCGACGCCCATCTTTTCCTGGTCTGCCTTCGTCTTGGGTTCAATCGCGACGGAGATCACAGGCTCCGGAAAGTCCATGGCTTCCAGCAGAATCTGCTTGTTCTCATCACAGATCGTATCGCCGGTGGTGACATCTTTCAGCCCGACGACGGCGGCGATATCCCCGGCAAATACTTCCTTAATTTCTTCGCGCTTGTTGGCGTGCATCTTCAGCAGACGGCCGACGCGTTCGCGCCGCTGCTTGGTCGAATTGAAGACGTAGGCGCCGGCGTTCATGCTTCCGGAATAGACACGAAAAAACGCCAGCTGTCCGACAAACGGATCGGTCATGATTTTGAAGATCAGTCCGGAAAAAGGCTCTTTGTCTTCCGCCTTGCGAATTTCTGCAGCCGAGCGGTCCGTGGTCAAGCCTTCAATTGGAGGAATATCCACCGGAGACGGCAGGTAATCGACAACGACATCCAGAAGCTGCTGCACACCTTTGTTCTTGAATGCGGATCCACACAGCACTGGAATCATCTTCATGGCGATGGTTCCCTTACGAACGGCTACCTTGAGATCTTCGTTCGAAACAGGCTCGCCTCCGACAAACTTCTCCATCACTTTTTCGTCGGATTCTGCCGCAGCCTCAATGATCTTCTCGCGATATTGACGCGCAGTCTCCTTCAGATCCTCCGGAATTTCCGCAACAGTAAATTCCGAACCCAGCGTGCCCTCGGTGAAGGTAATCGCCTTCTGCTCGATCAAGTCGATGACGCCTCGGAACGTGTCCTCTTTACCGATGGGATACTCAATGGCAACGGGGTTCGCCTGAAGCCGGGCGCGCATCATTCCAATACATCGATCAAAGTCCGCACCGGGCCGGTCCATCTTATTGACGAAGGCGACTCGCGGCACCTTGTATTTGTCCGCCTGGCGCCAAACCGTTTCCGACTGAGGCTCGACTCCGCCGACCGCACAGAAAACCGCAACTGCCCCATCGAGCACGCGCAATGAACGCTCCACTTCGGCGGTGAAATCGACGTGGCCGGGAGTATCAATGATATTGATGCGGTAATTCTTCCAAAAACAGGTCGTCGCAGCGGAAGTGATCGTAATTCCGCGCTCCTGCTCCTGTTCCATCCAGTCCATTGTCGCGGTGCCTTCGTGAACCTCGCCGATCTTGTAGTTGATGCCCGTGTAGTACAGGATTCGCTCGGTCGTCGTGGTCTTACCGGCATCAATGTGCGCCATGATGCCAATATTCCGCGTTTTATCGAGTGCTACTGTACGTGGCATAAATACCTTAAAAACTACCTGCCCAATCCTTACCAGCGATAGTGGGCGAAAGCCTTGTTGGCTTCGGCCATTCGATGAGTGTCGTCCTTCTTTTTGATGGCATTGCCGCGATTGTTTGCAGCGTCCATCAGTTCCCCTGCGAGTTTCTCCTGCATGGATTTCTCACCACGCGCGCGTGAATACAGAAGCAGCCATCGGATGCTGAGCGAAGTGCGGCGGGCCGGACTCACTTCAACGGGCACCTGATATGTGGAACCGCCGACGCGGCGCGACTTGACTTCCAGAACAGGCTTGACGTTCTCGACCGCTTTCTTAAAGAGTTTGATTGGATCGTCTGCCGTTTTCTTCTGAATGATCTCCATCGACCCGTAGAGAATCTGCTGGGCCGTGCTCTTCTTGCCTCCCCACATCATGCAATTCACGAATTTCGAGATGAGCGAACTGGCATAGATGGGATCCGCCACGATTTCGCGCTTAACGATATGCGCTTTTCTGGGCATACAAAACCTCACAGGCCGATTCATAAAAAATACGAACCGATCCGCACGAAAAATTTAAAACCGGAACAAGAATCAGATCGCCCACAGTTCAGGTTGGCCCCGAACTCTCGGGCATTGCGCTTACTTAACTATCCCTTTGGCCGTTTTGCACCGTACTTGGAGCGGCTCTGCTTTCTATTGGCCACCCCGGCGGCATCCAGCGTTCCACGAATGACGTGATACCGAACACCAGGCAAATCCTTTACACGGCCGCCACGGATCAAGACGATGGAGTGTTCCTGCAAATTGTGGCCGATACCCGGGATATACGTTGTTACCTCAATCCCATTGGTCAGACGCACACGTGCAACTTTGCGAAGGGCCGAATTCGGCTTCTTAGGTGTAGACGTATATACTCTGGTGCATACGCCTCGTTTTTGCGGACACTCCTGCAGCGCAGGACTACTCGTCTTGTAATTGGTCTTCTTCCGACCTTGTCGAACTAACTGATTAAACGTAGGCACGAACTGGAACTCCTAATACTTCAACCGCATCTCAGCAGAGAACATTCTCTGAAGGAAAACCCTACGATCTTACTTAAACTTATCGCAATGGTTCAATCAAAAACTTTGGGAAGGACAGAATTTCGGGTAGAAAAATGTCAATCGGGGTGAATTCGTCCCGTTGGGCAGCTCATTAGCGGGCGCGTTGGCAGTTTGCGAGAGAGTTCCCCGCTTATCAATGGATGTTGGGGATGTTGGGGATGTTGGGGAAGTTGTGGAGGTTGCGGAGCGCCCGGAGAATTGGGAGGTTGTTCGGACTTATACTCCACGTTCACGGACAATGTTGTGCCATCTTCGCTATCGTGCTTGAACTCGAGCGTTCGGCGCCCATCGGGGCCCATGACGGTCCTTTGAAGATCTTCCACCTTGAACGTGACGGGATTCTGCTGTTGCTTGACGAATGAGGTCGCCTGTTCGGCTGCGGAGGCCACTGAATCCTTGCCTCCTGCCTTCACTTCTTCCATGAAGCGGTTCAGTTTCTTTTCGATGGCCCAAAGCTCGTGCAGCGGTTTTACTCCTGGATAAGTTTCGGCAAAGACACCAAGTGAGTTGAATCTGCCTTCATGATCCGCGTCGGCGGTCCGGATATGAATTACTGTGGTTGCCCCTTCCTCAACTCTCATGAATCGACCGCATAACGCATTCTGAGCGGCAATGGCTTGCAGAGTGTCTCCACTATTGAAGTCCAGAAAGCTTTGCTCCCTGAGAGAAAACCGCAGCAACTCCTGTAACTCTTCGCCGGAAATACTCGTCTCGATATCCTTCGTTCGGCCTAATGCGTCTACGATCGTGACGCTGCCATCCGCACGTATTGTCAGCACCGGATTAATGTTCTGCCTTGGCAATTCGGTGAGGCCCCCAACGTAATTCAACGTGATAATCGGAATGGAAGGATCCACAGGAAGATCGTACGTCGGCACCTGACTGGCAAAGGCCGTCGAGACAATCACCAGAGTCAAGACGGCAGAAATACGAAGATGAAGCATGATTGCCTCCCGATGTGGATATCGTGTCAGGATCTTTTCCCATAGTGCGCGAACATTCGCGTCTCGTCAATGTGATCGCAATGCGGCGAATCCAAATAAAAGGGCGAAACTCCCGAATAGAATTGTCAGCGCATGATAGCCGAGCCGCAGCCACCACGTGGAGAGTTGCCCTTTGACGTCAAGAACCCACTGAAGGGCCAGTCGCACTCCCCAGAAAATGGCGATGTATCCACAGACTCCGCGTGCCAGGCCGCTTCCATTCGCCAGTTCGTTCGCGTTGAAGAGGCAGATCAGGCCAAAGGAAGCGATCGCCAGCACCACATAGCCGCCATAGATCCAATACATCTGCCGATGCAGGCGAGAGAGGACGGTCAGTTCCGTCTTCCATTTCAATTGGAACGGAACTAGTCCCGAAGCGATCAATATTCCCAACTGTCCAGCACCCGACAGAAAAATCAGTGTTGGAAGCCCTTCCCTCAACGTGTTCTGCATAGATGATCCTTCAGTGCACCGCTTGGAGCGCGCGCATAAACGGCAGGATGATAGTCCGGACAAAGGGCGGATGAAACAATCCATATGCCGGAAGGACCAGCGTGAACATCGCAAACAGCCAACCGCGCCATCCGTTCGAAAGACCAGCAGCCCTTCCGATGCGCGATCGCTCGACAAACATACCGGCGGCTTGAATACCGAAAAAGAGCGTGGGCCCGCCATATCCGCCTCCCGCCGGAACGGAAATCACGATGTCATGAACAATGCCGCTGAAGATAAATCCCAAAATGATCGCCCAGCGCGGACCACACCATTTATTTAGCGGCCGGAAGAGAAAGCGGTAGGTGAAGTCGCGAAACGCGGTGTTCCATTTCCGACTCCAGAAATCACTGAGGCTGGTGGCGGTCAGTGGACGCTTCATGATGGGCTGCGCGTCGACGCCGATGGACATCCACGCGCAGCTGAGCACATGGAACAAACCGAAGTGAAGCATCAGGATCAGACCGGTCATTCCTATCCATCCGATGAGTATTTCGTCTCCGCCGGGGATTCGGCCTGCCACAAACCAGAAAAGGACGACGCCAGCAAGAAGTCGGCTGAAGGCGATACACCATTCCCACAATGTCGGTCGGTATTTATTCTGTGGCAGAGCGAAACTCAGGAAGGCTTCCGCGTTCAACCCCGGCCATGCAAATAAATACCCGGCGTGCTGCCACCAATGCGCACCATAGGAAGGAGTCCGGCGCCAGGTCAGCCATTTGCAACCTGCGTAGATGCTGCCGGCAAGCGACCACATGAAGATCCATCCTGGCCACGCAGCCGGTGTGAAAATCAGAATCGCGATGGGTAACAGAAGTATCGGCCCCCAGCCGCGCCAGGGCGATATCCGTTGGCCGAGGTCCTTTGGATCCACAATCTCCGTTTCTGGAGGTCGTTATTCCTGGGCGTTACTTAGCCACACGCCACGGAGAGAACTCCGGCCACTTCTTCAGTTCGCCGATTGCCCATTCTGTGGATTTGTCTGCGTGGCAGGTATTGCACGAGTTTGGAATTTTCAGGGAATCGGTCAGCACGGGCGAGATGAATCTGAATGTATGACTTCGAATATTGATGTCCGCAATTTCCTGCTCGATCTTCGGCATGTGACAGCCGACGCACTGGCTACCCTCGCTGTTCGCGTCGTGATGGGTGTGCTGCTGCAGGGTCGCCGTATGTGGCCCGTTGTCGGAACCTGCATTGTGACAGGTCAGACATAGCTGGTTCAGAGCAACTGGCTTCCGCAGATCCGCATTGTTGCCGGTGCCGTGAACATCGTGGCAGTTGTAGCAGGTGACTCCCCGCGAATACATCAGGCTCTGTACGAAATCATTTCCCTGCATCCGGTTCTTGTGAGCCGTCCCGTCCCCGTAATGCGTAAACGTGGTCGTTCCCAGCGTGTGCTCTTCAAGTTCCCAGTAATCGCTTAAGTTGAGTCCCATGCGAAATCCGACGGGCCAGTCATAATATTTTCCATCGATTGGGTTCGACTTCGGCTGACCCTGCGAATGGCATTGGATGCAGGCATCGTTCGCCCGGATACTATCGAGCTTCGCGGGATTCACAATGTTTGCCGCGCCAGGCCGCAGGACATGTGCGCTGCCCGGTCCGTGACACCTTTCGCATCCGACGTTCCATTCGGTAATCGTCTTCGTCTGGATGTTGTAATTCACGGAGTGGCAGCCATCACAAAGAGGCCCGGTCGGCCGGGTAGCATTTCCGCCAGGGTAATATTTGACCCACCAGTCGGTGCCGTTCGCAACCTGATACGCTCGCCAGATTTTGTGCTGAACGTCCCATTGAGCGCCGAGCGGAAAATAATCATCTCCGACTTTTGTGAAGTAGCGCTGTTTCCATTTGCTGCCGTAGACAAGAGCGATATCTTCCTTCTTGAAGGTCAACAGAGGATCCGCCTTGGACATGTCGGGAATGATGGCGTCGGGATGCGTCTTCGGATCCAGTACCACATTCGCCATGCGCGTTTTCGACCATCGTTGATATTGATCCGAATGGCACGACGCACAAGCCGCAGATCCGACATATTGAGCAGCCGGAGCTGGGGCTGTCGGCGCCGCCACGGAGCGAGGAGGATTCTGAGCGGCAATGAATATTGCCCCCGATACCAGACCGGGCACTGCAAGCACCGCCAGTGCGGTCCAAAAATTTGAACTCCTCTTCATGGAATCTCTCCCCAGTCCTCGATATTTCCAACTACCGTCAAGTTTCGACGCTTGATCGTAACGCCGATTGCCGCTTCGAAAAAGAAATGAATCAAGGAATCAGAACCGGGTCGCCAGGCGGAGTCGCATCGTTCGAGAAGCAGAGGGGAAATATTGCTATTGGCGCGTCGGGAATCTCAGGAACCACGTGCGCCATATTAAATAAGATGGACCTCGGTTTAATCGTGTTAGATAAGGAATATGAGAATGAAGTTGCTCCTCACCGTGATCCTCGTCGTGACCTTGCTTTCCTGCTCCCGCGGCAGCACCGAACTCAAGCTCGTTCAACAGCAGCGGACGGGGGACTACAAGATCGCAATCCTGAGCGAGACCGGCACGATTCAGCAGGGAAAGAAGCCGTTCATCCTGGAATTTCGCAGGGCGACAGATGATCAGCTGGTCGACGTTGGGACTGTGAATGTGGCACCCGTTATGGTAATGGCCGGCATGGGTCCAATGATGGCGACGACCGAGGTTACTCCTTCAGACACTCCTGGTCGATATACGGCAATCGGCAATCTTACGATGTCCGGTCATTGGAAGGTCAATGTCACTTTCGGCAACGGACAAAATGTCCAATTTAATTTGAGCGCCGAATAAGACCAGGCTCATCGGCGGTGCCTCGTTCAGCGATCCTGCAGAACCAAAGAGGCCATGTCCCCAGAAGTCGGGTTCCTGCCCGAGGTTAGTCAACGTACTTATGCTGGCAGATTTCATCCCCACTGGCCGAGATTCGAGCAGACATACACGCCACCTATGTCTATCGACGCCGGAATGCGTCGGCAATCCGATGAGCGAACTTCGAATTCCGAAAGTCTTCGACGATAACAAAAAGACATGGAGTCATGAAGAGCACGTGAATGGTCGACGTCACCATTCCGCCAATGCTCGGCGCTGCGATTGGCTTCAGGATGTCCATACCCGGCCGGGTGGAAAACGCAATCGGCAGTAGGGAGAGTATCACTGCCGCGACCGTCATCAGTTTGGGCCTGAGCCGCGAGGTTGAACCGCGCATGACGGCGTCCATATAGGACTCAGACTCGCTCCGATTCGCGAGCGATTCCCGTATGAAGATGACCATGATGATACCTGTCTGAACGGCGATGGCAAACAACGAGATGTATCCCACAATGACTGCGGTCGTCATGGCGTATCCGAGCATCCACTGAAAAAACACGCCGCCAACCATCGCGAAAGGTACGGAAAGCATGATCAGAAAAGTCTCTCCCACCGAACGGAACGCCAGAAGGAGCAGGCCAAAGATGATCACCAGCGTCAACGGAACAATAAATTTCAGGCGGCCACGTGCGGCTTCGGTGTACTGATAGAGGCCTGTCCACTCCAGGGAATATCCCGGAGGCAGAGTGAGGTTTTGCGCGAGAAATGTTTTCGCTTTCTCAACGTAATCGGAAGCTGTCGTGTTCTGCAGATCCACGTAGATGTAGCCGGCGAGTTGGCCATTATCGTTTCGAATCATCTCCGGTAGTTTGCGAACGGAAACATTTGCGATTTCGCCGATCGGAACTGAACGGCCGTCCGCGGTAATGACAGGGGAGTTCTTGACCTTTTCAACCGTATCGATGTACTCGGGTGAATACTGCAATCCCAGGGGAATAGTCGTATTGTCAGGCTGCTTGACTCCTACGATGTTGTCGCCACCGATGGCATAGCGTACGGTGTCCATGGCCTCGCTTACGGTAACGCCGTGTTCAGACATGCGCTCCAGATCGTTCTGGACATCGATGTAGTAGCCTTCCGAAATTCTCTCTGCAATGACGGACTTGGTACCGGGAAGGGATCGCAGCAATGTTTCGATTTGCTGCGATGTGCTTTCAATGACTGCGATATCGTCGCCCTTCACCTTGATGCCGACGGGTGTCTGGATGCCGGTGCTTTGCATCATCACGCGTGCCCGTATCGGCTGCACCCAGGTATTCACGTAACCGATAATGTTCATCGTCTGATCCATCTCGGCGATGAGTTTGGATTTCGTCATCCCCTTACGCCACTGCGCCCTTGGCTTGAGAAGGATTGTCGTTTCAACCATGCTGACCGGCGCCGGGTCCGTGGATGTATCTGCTCTCCCCAGTTTTCCAAAAACTCTCTCCACTTCTGGAAAGCTCTTGAGCTTTTTGTCCATTTGCTGGAGGACCCAACCGGCTTCCCTCGTCGGCAAACCCGGCAACGTGGACGGCATGTAGAGGATGGAACCTTCGTCCGTTTCCGGCAGGAAGTCTCGCTGGAAGCTATTCAGCAGAATTGCGCCCGGAATTAATGTGAGAAGGCCTGCCGCAGTAAAAACATAGCGATGGCGGATCGCGTAGGTCAGGGCTGAACGATACGCGTGAACCAATCGGCTGTCCTGATAGTTGTGATTCGTACCTGCGCGTTTTCGAACAATCCAAAGCAGGACAACGGGAATCAGAAAGATTCCCAATTCGATGATCTCGGGCAGAAATTCCCGGACCGTGTCGCGAAATCGCCAGGCGCCAGCCAGCAGCAGCACGATTCCCGCGATAGTGATGGCCCGCCCATGGCGAAGCGGTTTAGGCGCCTCCTGACGTTCGAAGATCCAGACCGTTACGATCGGCAGCAGAAACAAAGTGAATACGGTCGAAAACGCCATCGCGAAGGTTTTACTGTAGGCCAGAGGATCGAACAGCCGCGCTTCGCGGTCCTCAAGAAAGAACACCGGCAGGAATGACGCCAGAATGATCAGAAGTGAAAATGTCAGCGGCTTCGCCAGATGTGTAATGGAGTGAATGACAATTTCCCGCCGCTGTTCGACCGTCAGATTCTTTCGAACGGAAAGTTCTGCCGCACAATTCTCGACGTGGACAATCGTAGCGTCGGCAATTTCTCCGATCGCAATGCAGAGGCCGGCCAGGGAAAACAGATTGATGGTCTGCCCGGAAATTGCCAGCGGCAAGGCGGTAAACAGAGTGCTCAAAATCAGAATCGCAATGGGACCCAGTGCAATACGCGGATTGCCGAGGAACAATGCCGTCACCAGAATCAGTACGATCAACTCCGTCAGCAGCGTCGCGAAAAATTCCTTCAACGTGGTCCAGATCCATGAAGACCGGTTGTACGTTGTAACGATTTCGATTCCCTTCGGAAGGGATGATCGAATCGTCGCGAGCCTTTGGTCGAGCGCACGAGTGATCGCCAGGACATTCTGGTTCTGCTCCATGATCACAACGCCGCCCACGACCTCTCCCGCACCGTCCAGGTCAACGGTGCTGCGCCGGAGGTCATATCCAGTCTGCATGTAGCCGACGTCCTTCAGAAAGATCGGCTTGTCGTCCTTTCTTCCGAGAACCAGATGATCGAGCTTCGCCACATCCTCGTTGTTGAGCACTCCCCGCAATTGATACTCACGGTTGGTGACTTCAATGGTGCGGCCGCCGACTTCCTGAAAGGCGCCACGTACTGTCGCTATCACGCGATCGAGAGAGATCCCTTCTTTTGCGAGTAAAGGTGGGAACAACTTGATCTGATACTGCTTCTCAAGCCCGCCGACGGAAGCCAGTTCGGCCACGCCGGGCACAGTCTGGAAAGCGGGCTTGATCTGACTCTCGTTCAGGATTCGCAACTCGCGCAGATCGCGTGTTCCTTCCTTGTCGACAAGCGCGTACTGATAGATCCAGCCCATGCTGCTGGCGTTCGGCCCCAGTGTCACGCTGGCATCCGCGGGAAGCTGAGGTCGAATGGTGTTGATTCGATCGAGCACCAGCTGTTGTGCCCGCTCGCGGCTCGCCGTATTGGTAAGAATGACGTAAATGAAGGAGTACCCCATGTGCGTGGTCCCGCGTATCGACTGGATGTCCGAGGAACCAACCAGCGCGCGGATAAGCGGAGCGGTCACGTCCGATTCGATCAACTGCGGACTGCGCGGCCATTTCACATAGACCACAATCTGAGGATCAGAAATGTCCGGTATGGCGTCGAGAGGGGATTTCAGGATGGAATACAAACTCAGGAAAACACCGGCGAGAACAAATAGCAGGACGACGGATCTGTATCGAACGATGTTCCTAATGATGACGCTGAGCATGATTGGATTCCGAATCTAGTACTCGGCGTCACCGGCCCCAAAGAATGACGTTCATCGACTATCCAGAAGCGTTTGAATTATGTCCTCCAAGTCGTCGTACCGGCCAACTCCTCCATGACTGTACCGAATCGCACCATTGCGGTCGATCACAAAGACGGTTGGCCAGAGATCACAGCGGTAATCGCTCCAGATTTTCTGTGGATTATCGGCGACTACGGGAAAATTGATATCCATGCGCTTCACAGCTTCGCGCAGTTTCGTAACGTTGTGCTCGTCTTCCGTTCGCGGCGCGTGGACACCGATGATGACGAGCCCCTTCTTTTCGTATTTAGTGTAGAGCTCCCGGACATGGGGCATCGCTTCAAGACAGGGAGCGCAGTCGAAAGCCCAGAAATCCACGAGAACCACTTTCCCCTTCAAGGATTTCAATGTGAGCGGAGTCGAGTTGATCCAGACTCCGGATTTACGAAACTCCGGAGCTTTTTCCGGCGCGCCCGATGCAAGGCCTGCAATCAGAAGAAGCATCGAAGCAAGGGCCCATCTGCGCCTCATTTTGCTGCCTCCGGAGCCGCGATCTTTAGTTTGTATTCCGAATCGATAAAGAAACTGCCGAAAGTGACCACGCGGTCGCCTTCATTGAGACCTTTTAGCACCTCGGTCAACAACTCCCCCTGAAGTCCCGTCTGGACTTCAAAGGGCAGGTACTGCCCCTGCTGCTTCTCAACGTAAACAATGCGACGATCGCCTTCTTCGATAATCGCCTCGTTGGGGATCGACAGGAATTCACCCCGATCCACGTTAATCTCCATCACGTAGTTGGAAGTATTCTCAAGCCCAATGCTGGAAAGCGTCGCCTCCACAATGGCGCTATTCTTCGCGGCAGTCACGCGCGTGATTTTAGCCTGAAACATGGAAGACTTGGCTTGCAGTGAAAATGCACGAACACGTTGACCGACCATAACAAGTTCCGCTTCCGGAGAACTCAGGATCGCCGTCAAAGTCTTGCGGGACTTATCCAGTTCACCGGAGGTGCGAATAACCTGCTGAATGGATTGGCGCGACGCCGCAGATAAGGTGAGTGTCAGCTCCAGGGCCTGGGCTGCCGAAACTTCTGTAGCACCGGAACTGCTGAGCCGGATCCGATCACGTTGCGCGTGAGCGGACCCGGCCAGGAGAAACGAAAGGAGAAGAAGACCAAATCTATATTTGAAAGTCACATCTCCTCAATGTCCGATCATCAATGACAATAATTGTCCTTGCTGTCCATGATGTGCGTGCCCCACGGATACAGTCCCACATTGGTGACCCTTTCAATGGCTTCGGTTCTGGCGTCGATGATCACGACGGAGTTTGTCGTCGACTCTGCCAGATATAGCTTCTGATCCGCTGTATCCGTAGTCGCCGTTTCCAGCTGGACGTTTGTCCCAATCTTGAGACGACCGGCCGGACGCAGCGACGACATATTGTAAACGTAAACGTAGCCGCTCGTAGAACTGATCACGAACGCTTTTCCGGCAGCAAAGTTGACGCCCGTCATGTCCGGACCTGCCTCCAGCGTTGCCGCCACCTTATTCTCCTTGAGGTCGATGATCGAAATGGTCTGATCGCCATTGTTTGGCGTGATGGCGTACTTTCCGTCGTGCCCCATGTAAATCCGCCACGGCTCTTTACCCACACGAATGGTCTTAATGACCTTGTCTTCGCGAGGATCGATCACCGCGACAATTCCAAGGTCGCCGTCTGCCGCGTACAGATATTTACCGTCAGGCGAGAACATGCCGATATTGATCCCCTTGGTCTCACCGAGATATTTGGAGGGATCCAACTTGGCAACACCGGGAAAGTCCGAAAGATAGATCTTCTTCATCAATTCATGGCGCCGCACATCGACCACGCCAACCCAATGGGCTCCATAATTCCCGACGTAGGCCTTCGATCCATCCGGCGTAAATGTAATGTTAAGCGGTTCGACCAGGCCATTGATGGTTTTGACCATCGTCATCGACTGCATGTCGATGACGGAAATGGAATCCCCTTCCGGGTTTCCCTGGTAATACCATCGACTGTCCGGAGAAAACGACAGATGCTCGGGAGCAATGCCGACGGGGATCACCTTCACGAGCTCCAGCGTGTGCGAGTCAACGATATAGGCTTTGTTTGCACGGGTCCCGCCTGTGACAACGTAACGGCCATCGGGAGACATCATCACCATGTGGGGATTCACGTTGTTGCCAAGAAAAGTCTTGCCGACAATCTTGTGAGTCTTGATATCCATGAACGCAAGGTCATTCGAATCCCGATTCACGATCATGACAACGGAAGTGGGGTCGGCGACTTTGACGTCCGCCGCCTGAACATGCGAACTGGGCATCACGTTATAGAAGGCCGCACTCAGTGCGCCGACAACAACCAAAAACCCGGAAATAGTCAGGACGCGTTTGGTACTAAACATAGATTTCCTCCTATAAGACCTTAGAAGTTCGCCTGTAAGCGAACGCCTGGGAAAAGATATCCCAGCTTGGTTCCGCCCTGTTGCATTTCCAGGAAGTGAGAAAGATGGAATGAAAGCTTCAGCTTCTCTGTGAGGCTCAGATTATAAAATCCTTCGATGACTCGCTCTTTCTCACTGGTCTGAAGGTGAGTCTGTGCATAGCCCAGTCCCCAGACATCGCCAGGGAAGAACCCAAAGCCATTATCAAATTTCAATCCACCGCTGTAAAAACTATTCCAATTTACAGTGGCTTCGGCCTCTCCATAACGGCCGAACAGCGTGAGGCGGGGCGACAGTCTTTGATCGATGCTTGTTCCGAATCCAGACCGATATCCCGTGCCGCTGGCGTTATCGGTTCGGTACCAGAAACGATAATTCCCTTCGCCTGTTTTAGGCAGTCTGGCGACATAGCCAACTTCCCCCATCGTGAATAGCGATTCATTCAGGCTGGCCGCATTGCTGTTGCTCTGTTGAAACCCAAACTTGCCGTTAAATCCGTGCTTGGGATCGTACACGGAAACGAATCCAATTCCGTTCTCGGTAAGTCCGAGCATCGGGTTGTTGACCAGAGCATCGCTGAGAAACTGGCTGGTTTCGTCGTTCGCGGCCGCATTGTGATCGATGTAATTGGTGAGGTCCATGCGGCCTGCGACCATCGCCAATTTTCCACTCATGACTTCGGTACGAAGCCAGGCTTCACGAACGCTGATCTGATTCTGGTTCTGCAGACGTGCGGAATATCCATTGATCAGAGTCAGTGTGGGAATCTCATTTTCCGGATGGGTCCCACCCAGTCCAACCAGGTCTGCAAAGAACACCGTATTCTGCGCGATGCCTGCCGTAAAGAACAAATCGGCGGATGCCAGCTCGTACGCGCGATTGGTGGGCGCTGCCGTATCTCCCTGAGTGCGGAAGCCGAACTGCGCCACGATTCCGGCATTCACTCCCACTTCCACTTTGTGTTGTTCCGCATCGGCAATGGCAGCTTCGATTTGTTCACTCATTGTCTGGCGACGATAGACACGCTCTCGTTGATACGTAACTGTCTTTCTCGCACCGGGTACAGGCTCGTCATGTACTCCGCCCTGCGGATCCACATACACCTCGACTCGTTTGGTGCGGGTTTGGGGTTCCGACAATACAGCAGTGGTTTCGAGGTCCTTGAGCCGCTGTTCGAGGACCTTGATCCGATCGAGCAGGTCCTGAGGGTTCGTGCTATCCGTAGGATTGCCTTCCGGATTGGCTGGATTGGCACCCGGTGAGGGACCCGTTTGCGGCATCACCATTCCTGGCGGCATCGCCGGCGCCTGCTGCGGGGCTGCCGCCTGCGGTGCGGCCATTGCGATTTGAGATGTGGGAACCGATTGTGGACTGATTGCAGTCAATTCGACGATTCGCTTCTCCAGTGCCGCCAGTTGATCGAGCAATGCCTGACGTTCCTGATCCTCTTTTGCAACTGTTGCATCGCTGTTTACGGCGTTCACCTGTTGCGCACGTGCAATTGACGGGACGGTCACTGCCAGCATCAGCGCAATCGCCGATCCGTGCAAAACAGACTTCCACCCCCGATGACGAACACTCACCATAGCCATGGCCCCCTCTTTGTGATCCAGATGTTGCTTACAACCTACGGACCATAACAAAACATCAGTGTTTTCAATCTGAAGAGATTCTGAAGTTTTCGTCAGAGGGCTCCCAGGGATATCCGATGCATACTAGACCGTTTTTCAGTAGGTTCGCTTCGCGGTAATGTAAAACCTCCGAACTCTCACTGCGTCAAATCTACTGCTATACTGCACACGATTGTATGACATGCCCTTACGATCGCGGCATTGCGCATCCTGTCATCACGACGATTAATTTCGAAAGAAGGGAAAAAGAAGATGAGCAAGAAACAATACTTCCGGATAATTGCGCTGTCTCTGGCAATGACCGTTCTATTCGTATCTGCACTCCTGGCTCAGACCTCAAACGCAGGCAAAAAGTCGTTCACATTCAAGGGAAAGGTTGAGAAAGTGGATGTCGCCGCGAAGAAGATTACTGTGAATGGCGAGAAGGTCGAGGGATGGATGGATTCGATGACAATGCTCTATACGGTAGATAAAGAAGACATCCTCAAGAATCTGAAGGTCGGGGATCAAATTACGGCGAAAGTTTATGAAGGCGACTTCATGGTTTTACATGATGTGCAGGTCGTACCCCCGGCAAAGGCACCGGCTTCCCCGGCCAAGGACTGATTCCCGGCAATTCCGAGTTGGTTTCAGGCTAATACGTCAGTCGAATACCGAGTTGGAGGGTTCTCGGGTCGGAGACTGCTGTCATCTGCTTGAAGGTTATGCGAGACACGTCCCACTCCGAACACTCCATCCAAGGCAGCTCCATTCACCTGATTGAAAAGGTTGGGGGTTTCAGGGGGTCGCTTTCATCTGAGTATGTTCCGATACCTGAAACCTTCGGCTCTCGCGTACATTGAAGTAGTCGAATCCCCCTCCCGCATTCCGACAGATGAATTCCCCTGAATCGTGTTCACACCCGCGGTGAATTTGAAGGGCAGTGCCCAAACTCATGGCCCGATGTCTGGGGCTGATCGATCGTGTGGAACAGACACAGAAGCCGCTGATCGTGACAAAGCGCGGCCGTCCGATGGTGGAGGTCATTCCGTGCGTGATATGGAACCGCTTCCACTTCGTCGCAGCGCAGTTGCCGTCAAGGCACCCGAGTTGCCCGCAGTGTTTCCTGCAGATCCTGCCGACCGGCTGAACGCCGCCACTGCCATCCTGGAATCCGCCCACCTGATGACGAAGGACACGCAGATTCAGGAATCCGATGTCGTTCGTACTGTTTCGTAAAGAGAGACCGCAACGTCCATCAGGTACCGTATCCGCTGGATTCGTACCCAGAACGTCAACTCTTACCGTTCCAAAACGCAAGCTGTTGAGCGACCATGTAACGAAATGGCGCCAACAGTTGGTTCTCCACTTCTGTAGATTCCAGCAATCCGATTACCCGGCCAATTGCCTCAACAGTCGAGAGGCAGTCTTCGCGCGGCTGCTTCCTTAATCCGGCATAACCGGAAGCTCCAGAATGCGAAAAGGAAACTCGTGGCAACGCGGCCAGGTTTTTTGAGCGCCGCAGCATGGGCCGAGCGCCAGCCCAGGTTCCATCGATCACAAGCAGGACGAAGCGGCGTTCGCGCGGCATCAATTCCGCGCGGTCCTTTTCCGTAAGTTGATTGAGAGAGCGAGATTGAGATCCAGGATAGAGGATCGCACAGGCCGATCCGGGATCGTCCAGCAGGGCATTCAACCGCGCATCCGATGTGAAGTCGATTCCCTGCAAGAGCAACGAATTGGGCAGCGCCAAATGAGCAAGTCGTCCCGTACCGATGGCATTTCGAACTTCCTTAGGATGCTGCAGAATCACAAAACGCGTACTGAGTTCCAAAGATGGGAGGAGCCCGCAGTAGCAGGTACGGCGCGCCTTTCGACAGCGCCAACAGGTCGGACGGGGATTCAGAGGAAACATTGTCATCCTGAGTATGGGAAGGATAAGAAAACCTGGAATGAAATTTCCATCTCTATTTCGTCTGGACTGTGAGATGGCGCGGACTCATCAAAAAAGAAAAGGACAGTGAGCGAAAAAGCCCTCTTCAGAAGAGGGCTTTTTCGCTCACTGTCCCGTTGTATGGATTCCTGTGGACTTACGTCGTCATCCGCTCTTCGCGAATATCCTCGCCGGACAAATCATCATCGGAATCCCGTTCGACGGCAGCCTCTTCGGCAGCGGCCGCCAGTTCACGCTCATCCGGCATCAAGGCAACGTTTCGGTAATACTCCAAACCGGTACCGGCCGGAATGAGACGTCCCATGATGACGTTCTCTTTCAATCCACGCAGGTAGTCGATCTTTCCACTGATGGACGCTTCCGTAAGCACGCGAGTAGTTTCCTGGAACGATGCCGCTGAAATGAACGACTCCGTCGACAGGGAAGCCTTCGTGATTCCCAGAAGCAGTGGGCGACCAGAGGCCGGCTTGCCGTTTTTCTTGACTCGTTCGTTTTCTTCCTGGAACCGGAACTTGTCGACCTGCTCATCGATCAGGAATTCGGTATCACCGACATCTTCGATTTTGATCCAGCGCATCATCTGACGAACGATCACTTCAATGTGCTTGTCGTTGATGTTCACGCCCTGCAGGCGGTAAACCTCCTGGATTTCATTCACCAGATACGCCTGCAGTTCCTTCTCGCCGAGAACCGCAAGAATATCGTGCGGATTTCGAGGACCGTCCATCAAGGGTTCGCCGGCCTTCACATGTTCGCCTTCCTGCACGTTCACGTGAACGCCGCGAGGCAGGGAGTATTCGCGCTCGACGCCGTTCTCGTTGACGACCATGATTTTCCGCTGACCTTTTGCGATGTCGCCGTACTTAACGATACCGTCGATTTCCGTAATCACGGCCGTTTCACGCGGCTTGCGCGCTTCGAACAATTCCACCACTCGCGGCAGACCGCCTGTGATGTCTTTGGTCTTCGTTGTTTCGCGAGGAATCTTGGCCAGAACGTCGCCCTGATGCACCGGATCCCCATCGGCCACCATCAAGTGGGCACGTGAAGGAATCAGGTACTTCTTCAGAACCTTGTGCTTTTCATCGCGAATCTGGATCGACGGTTGACGCTTCTCATCCGGTGAGTCGGCAACAACCCAACGGGAAAGTCCCGTCACTTCGTCGAGTTCCTCGTGCATGGTCACGCCTTCGAGGAGGTCCTTGAACTGGATCGTTCCCGTATTTTCTGTCAGAATCGCAAACGTGTACGGATCCCACTCCACAAGAGTGGCGCCCTGCTTCACGTGCGCGCCTTCCTCAATGCGCAGCTTGGCGCCGTATACCACCGTGTAGCGTTCCTTCTCGCGGCCCTTGTCATCCAGAATTGCGATCACGCCATTGCGATTCATCGCAACGAGAGATCCTTCCTGGTTTCGAACCGTCTGGAGATTGATGAACTTGATGGTACCGCCATTCTTCGCTTCGAGACTGGTCTGCTCGGTGACCCGGCTCGCCGTTCCTCCGATGTGGAACGTGCGCATTGTCAGCTGCGTTCCGGGTTCACCGATGGACTGCGCCGCAATGACGCCAACGGCTTCGCCAATTTCCACCAGCTTGCCAGTCGCCAGGTTGCGTCCGTAGCATCGAACGCAGGTACCGCGGCGGGACTCGCAGGTCAGCACCGAACGGATCTTCACGCGCTCGATACCGGCGGACTGGATGGATCCAGCCAGGTCTTCGGTAATCTCACCGTTGATGTCGACGATCACGTGACCTTCATAGTCCTTGATCTTTTCAAGAGACACGCGGCCGATGATCCGATCGCGCAACGGTTCGATGATCTCACCCGATTCCACGATGGAACCGACGAAAATTCCGTCGACCGTACCGCAGTCGTTCTCGCTGATGATCACGTCCTGAGCCACGTCGACAAGGCGGCGGGTCAGATAGCCCGAGTCGGCAGTTTTCAATGCCGTATCCGCAAGACCCTTGCGTGCGCCGTGCGTCGAGATGAAGTACTGCAGCACGTTGAGACCTTCACGGAAGTTCGCCGTGATCGGGGTTTCAATGATTTCGCCGGATGGTTTTGCCATCAATCCGCGCATACCGGCCAGCTGACGAATCTGCTGTTTGGACCCGCGAGCTCCGGAGTCTGCCATTAGAAGGATGGGATTGAATCCACGGCTGGCCTTTTCAGCGCGTTCCATTTCCGTGAACATCATGTCCGAAATCTTTTCGGTGACGTCCGACCAGATCGCGATGACCTTGTTGTAACGTTCGCCGTTCGTGATTGCACCGTCGCGATACTGCTGGTCGACCTTGACGACTTCGTTCTGTGCGTTGTCCACGAAATCGCGCTTGCCGGGAGGCACGATCAAATCGTCGATGCTGATCGTGATCCCTGCGCGCATGGCGAAGAGGAATCCGAGAGCCTTGATGTGATCGAGCATCGTCACTGTCATTTCCGCGCCGTAGCGGAGATAGGTGAAGCTCACAAGCTGGCCCAGGCCTTTTTTCTTCAGCAAGCCATTGATGAACGGCATGCCTTTTGGCAGGTGGTCGTAAAGAATCGTACGGCCCACCGTGGTGCTGAGCATGTAATTTTTCGCATCGATGACTTCGGCATGAACAATCGCCTGTTCATCATAAGCGGTCGTCATGTCGATCAGCGGACCGGTGTACCGGAGTCGGATCGGAGTCTGCGTTTCCACTTCGCCGTGCTCGAGCGCCATCAGTATGTCTTCAATGGATCCGAACGTTCGGCCTTCGCCGCGTGTTCCGGGTTTGGCTCGCGTCATGTAGTAAATACCGAGCACCATGTCCTGCGTCGGAACGGCAACCGGCTGACCGCTGGCAGGAGACAGAAGGTTCTGCGTGGACAGCATCAGCACTGATGCTTCGATCTGCGCTTCCGGAGACAGCGGAATGTGAACCGCCATCTGGTCGCCGTCGAAGTCGGCGTTGAATGCAGTGCAGACAAGAGGATGAATCTTGATGGCCTTGCCTTCCACAAGGACAGGCTCGAACGCCTGAATACCAAGGCGATGCAGTGTTGGAGCGCGATTCAAGAGAACCGGATGATCCTTGATGACTTCTTCCAGGATGTCCCAGACAACGGGATCCTGCCGTTCCACCATTTCTTTTGCAGCCTTGACCGTGGTGCAGTGTCCGCCCTGTTCCAGCCGGTTATAGATGAACGGCTTGAACAATTCGAGCGCCATCTTCTTGGGAAGTCCGCACTGATGCAACTTGAGCTCGGGGCCAACGACGATGACCGAACGGCCGGAATAGTCAACGCGCTTTCCGAGCAGATTCTGTCGAAAGCGGCCCTGCTTTCCTTTCAAGGTATCCGAGAGCGATTTCAGCGGCCGATTGTTCGCGCCGCGCAGGATACGGCCACGTCGTCCGTTATCGAACAGGGCGTCGACGGCTTCCTGCAGCATGCGTTTTTCGTTCCGGACGATAACGTCGGGAGCGTGCAGCTCCATCAATTTCTTCAAGCGGTTGTTCCGATTGATTACGCGACGATAGAGATCGTTCAGGTCTGACGTCGCGAAGCGGCCGCCGTCCAATGGCACCAGGGGGCGCAGCTCGGGTGGAATAACGGGGATGACATCGAGAATCATCCACTCCGGCTTGTTTCCGGATTTCACGAAGGCTTCGACAACTTTCAGACGCTTTGCGAATTTCACTTTCTTCTGTTGTGAAGTCTCGCTTTTCATCTTGATTCGGAGTTCAACCGAAAGTGTGTCAATCTCGACGCGCTTCAGCAGCTCCTTGATGGCTTCGGCGCCCATCATCGCAACGAACCGGCCGGGGTACTCCTGTTGCAGCTGGCGGAATTTTTCTTCCGTCAGGAGTTCGCGATCCTTCAATGGAGCCTCACCCGGATCGATGGTGACGTAGGCTTCGAAGTAGAGAACACGTTCCAGTTCCCTCAGCGACATGTCGAGGAGATGACCGATGCGGCTGGGCAATCCCTTGAAGAACCACACGTGAGAGCACGGACTGGCCAGCTCAATGTGACCGAGACGTTCGCGACGCACTTTCGACAGGGTGACTTCGACTCCGCATTTGTCGCAGATCACTCCGCGGTGCTTCATGCGTTTGTACTTTCCACAGAGGCACTCCCAGTCGGTTACAGGTCCGAAAATCCGGGCACAGAACAAGCCGTCTTTTTCCGGCTTGAACGTTCGGTAATTGATGGTTTCCGGCTTGGTGACTTCGCCGTGAGACCATGAACGGATCTTTTCCGGCGATGCCAGACTGATTCGGATGCTGTCAAAATCGGCGATGGACGCCGCACGATCGTAAGGATTTGTTCTAATCAAAGTAAACCTCCTCAGCGGGAGAAGAAAACATTTATGCCGGTTTCCGTTTCATCAATTCGACGTCGAGGCAGAGGCTCTGCAACTCGCGTATCAACACATTGAAGGATTCGGGCACACCAGGCTCCATGGCTGCT
>Ga0068864_100001196_pt1 | contig 21538 bp, 17 predicted proteins | sample KBSSwiS72_FD_66586 | JGI IMG/M metagenome (GOLD analysis project Ga0068864, IMG submission 66586) | Switchgrass rhizosphere microbial communities from Kellogg Biological Station, Michigan, USA - KBS Switchgrass S7-2 | ecosystem: Host-associated > Plants > Roots > Rhizosphere > Soil ... | reverse complement strand
GCACTGGCACCCCCAGCTCCTCTGCCCAGGGCACAAGCGCGGGCATGATCGTCGGATAGAGCGCGACCCCGTTCGCGCGCTGCTCCGCAAGGCGCGCCATTCCCGCTTCGCCGGGCAGCCGCACGCCCGCAGTTCCGGGGCGAGCCGTCGACGCATGGGCTGCGTCGACGACGAAATCCATCTGCCTCTTGAACGCAGCGAGCCCGCCGAACGCCGCCGGGTCGAGCACCTGCACGAAGATGGTGCCGCCCCACCCCTCGGGTGGATCTGCGCGCCCGAAACCGGCGAGGCCGCCCGTCAGCGCTTCGATCAGCAATCCAAGGCCAAACCCCTTGTATCCGGCGTCGAGACCGCCGAGCGGCAGCAGAGCGCCGGGAGGCTCGCCCGACAGTACGCTCGGATCGTCCGTTGCATTCCCCTCGTGATCGACGAGCCATGGGCCGGGCAGCTTCTTGCCGGCCTTCGCCTGCTGCGTGGCGAAGCCCATGCTCGTGATCGAGCTCGAGATGTCGATCAGGATCGGGTCGCCCGACGTCGGCAATCCGGCCGCAATCGGGTTCGGCGTCATGATCGGCGTGAGGCCGCCGTGCGGCACGACCGCCTTCACGATCGGATCGGAGCTCTGCACGATCGCCACCAGGCCGCGCTCGGTCGCGCGCAGCAGATACACGGCAAGGCACGCGATGTGATGCGAACGCCGTATCACCACCGTGCCCGTTCCATGCGTGGCCGCCATCATCGCCGCCGCATCGAGCGCACGCAGTGTGAGCCAGGGCCCGGGGAGGCGCTTGCCGTCCCACATCTGGGCGGCCGGGCGCGAATTGACGATGGATGGCTCGCCCGATTTCGTCATCGACCCCTTCTCGATCTCGGCCAGGTACGGACCGAGCAGCGCGAGCCCGTGGGTCGTATGACCGAGGAGATCGCCGGTCACGAGCACGTCGGCGAGATCACGCGCAATGTCGGCGCGCACACCGGCGCGCTCGGCGAGCGCCGACGCGAAACTTACAAGGTCGTCTGCAGAAAAGCGCGGATCGGACATGGAAGGCTTCCCGTTAGAATGGATCTCTCGTCGAGCGCGTATCTTCAGTCGCCCATTCTACGTGTGCTTCCCTCTTCCCTGACCGTCAGCATCGTGACCTATCGGTCCGACGCCGTGCTGCTCGAGCGCTGCCTCGTGCGTCTGGCGGACGCGATCCGGGCCGCGCGCGAGCAGCGCGTTGTTACACAGGTTGCGGTCGCGCTGATCGACAACAGCGAAGATGCGGCATTGGCGGCAGAAGGCGTCCGCCTTGCGAATCGCGCTTTCGTGGGCTCCGGCGTGCAGCTGCATTTCCTGAACGGCCACGCGAACGTCGGGTACGGCGTCGCGCACAACCTCATGCTGAACGGCACAGGCGGCGACTACCAGCTCGTGCTCAATCCCGACGTCGAGCTCGCACCGGATGCGCTTGCGAACGCCATTCGATGGCTGGATGCGAATGCCAGCGTGGTCGCGGCCGCACCCGCCGTCTCGCGTCCGGACGGCACGCCGGATTTTCTGTGCAAGCGTTATCCCGCCGTGCTCGATCTGCTGCTCCGCGGGTTTGCGCCGGCGTTCGTCCGCCGATTGTTCGCCGAGCGACTCGCGCGCTACGACTTGCGCGACGTCATCGATCCGACCAGTCCGGATCCGGTCCGAACGATCACCGTGATGTCGGGCTGCTGCATGCTGGTGCGCCGCAAGGCGATCGACGCGACCGGCGGCTTCGATCCGAATTTCTTTCTGTATTTCGAGGATTACGACTGGAGCGTGCGCTTGCGCAAGATCGGCGAGACGGCCTACGTGCCATCGTTTCGCGTCGTCCACCACGGTGGCGGCGCCGCGCACAAGGGATGGAAGCACATCGGCTGGTTCGTGCAGAGCGGCATGCGGTTCTATCGCAAGCACGGCTGGCGATTCGTCTGAAAGAGGCGGCTTGTCGCACGATAGCTCCGGCATGATCGTGATTACGGGCGCCGATGGCTTCATCGGCACGGCGCTCGTCGGGCATTGCATCGCGACCGGTCGCTCGCATGTGGCGGTCGTGCGGCGGCCGACAGATCGCCCCGGGGCCATCCATCCCTATCGCGCGCAGATCGACGATCTCGCGACGGCGCCGGATGCCGTTCTCGACGCGATCGTGGGCGGTTCGGCGGCCGTCGTGCATCTCGCGGGCCGCGCGCATGTGCTCGCCGAGACGGCTGCCGACCCTGCCGCTGCGTACCGCGCCGCGAACGTGGTTGCGCTCGAGCGGATCGCGGCTGCGGCGGTACGCGGAGGCGTGCGTCGATTCGTGCTGGCGAGCACTATCAAGGTTCACGGCGAGTCTACGGTCGCCGGCCGGCCGATTCGCGCCGGCGACGCGCTCGATCCGCGCGATGCGTACGCGAGGAGCAAGGTCGAAGCCGAGGACGCGCTCAATGCGGTTGCGTCGGGGACCTCGCTCGAGCCCGTCGCGCTGCGGCTTCCGCTCGTGTACGGGCCGCGAGTGAAAGGCAACTTCCTGACGCTGCTGGACGCGGTCGCGCGTGGCGCGCCGATGCCGTTCGGGCGCATCGACAACCGGCGCGACCTGCTCTACGTCGGCAATCTGGTGCAGGCGATCGTCGCGCTGATCGACGCGCCCGGGATGGTGGCCGGCGCCTGGCTTGCGGCAGATGGGGAAGCGGTGTCGACGGCGGAGCTCGTACGGCGAATCGCCGCGGCGCTGGACGTGCCCGCGCGGGTGCTCGACGTGCCGCGGCCGCTCGTCGTGCTCGCGGCGAAGGCGATGGGCCGCGGCGCGCTCGTCGCGCGCACCGTGGAATCGCTGGAAGTCGACGCATCCCCGCTCGCGAAACGCATCGGACCGCCGTTCTTCACGCTCGATCGGGGCCTCGCCGCGACCGCGGCGTGGTGGCGACTGCGCCACGCGATCTGACGCGCGGACCGTGCTACGCTGGTCGCGTGCCCCGGTGCGTATGCCGCCATGCACGGTCGGGTCCGACACGGGCACGGGCTGATTCTGGCGTTGTAACAACAAGGGAGAACAATCATGCTTGCTCGCTCGTTAGCCGTCGCGATCGCCGCTGCCGCAACGCTCTTTGCCGGTTGTCAGACGTTCACCACCCAGGGATTCGTGCCGCCGGACAAGCGCGACCAGACTCCCTACCAGTGTGCCAACGTCGACGAGTGCTACGTGCGGATCGATCCGTCCAGGCAGGAATGGGTGCCCGAGAACATCAAGGTGTACAAGGGCAAAAAGCTGGTTCTCTGGCTCAACAACGATGCGGAGCTCGCGGATCCTCCGATTACCTTCAAATCGATCGACGTTCCGATCGATTGCCGTGAAAAGAACAAGCTCATCGTCAAGTGCAAGGTCGGGGAAGGGGCAAATGCGGAAAAGTACGGTTACACGATCCACTTGATCGGCCGGCCCGAGTATGACCCGTTCATCTGGCCAAACTGAGCGCATCCCGAAACCTGGGCTGCTAACACGAAGCTAACGGAGAACGACATGCTTGCTCGCTCACTCACTGTCGCTATCGTCGCCGCCTTGCTTGGCGGCTGCCAGACGCTCACGCAGGAAGGATTCGTGACGCCGGACAAGCGCGACCAAACTCCGCGCGTCTGCCCCAATGATCCCGAGTGCTACGTGCAGGTCGAGCCAGGCAAGTCCCAGTGGGTGCCCGAGTACGTCAGGGTCTTCAGGGGCAAGAAGCTCGTGCTTTGGCTCGACAGCAGCTGGGAATTCGAAGACCCGCCCGTCACGCTCAAGCCGGGAGAGCCCGCCATTCTGGATTGCCGCGAGAAAAACGGCGGCATCGTAAAATGCAAGGTCGGCGACGAGGCCAATCCGGAAAGGAAATACGGCTACACGATCCATGTGAAGGGACGGCCTCCATACGACCCCTTCGTCTGGCCGAGATGAAACGGCTCATTCGCGAGCGACGCCCCCGGCTGAAATTCGGCCGGGCCGTCCGCTCAGGAATTCTGGTTGAGCCAGCGTTCGACTTCGTCCAACACGACGTCGTAGCCTGCTTCGCGGCCGTCGCCTTCCGCACGCGCCGCGGCGTCAAAGCCCAGGGAAGAACGGGCCGATTGGATAAGCGGCTGCAGGAACGCATCGTCCGCCGGATCCCGAACGATGCCCGTATTGCGCGTATTCGCTTCCGCGGCCCCGAACAAGCGAAGGGCGAGTGCTGGCTGGTCCATGCCGGCGGCAAGGCCTGACGCGACTTCCAGCGCACTCTGGCCGACGGGCATCGAGCGCGTCTGTCGTGCGAGGGCGATGATCTCGGGGAGCGCTTTCCTGGCTTCCCTGTAGGCGGCGCGCCCGACATAGGTCATCGCCAAATTCAGCAAACCGATGGCCACGAGCTCCATGTCGTCGAGTTTTCGTCCGAGCGCGACGACCTCGTCGTAAAGTGGCTCGGCGGCGGCGGCGTTGCCGTCCGCACGGTGCACCTGGGCAACGGCATTCAGCGCCGAAGCGAGCTTGCGAGGGTTTCCCGACTTTCGCGCGAACCCAAGCGCCTCCTCGGCGTACCCGTGCGCCGCATCGAAGCGCCTGCGCCCGAGCTCGGCAAACCCAAGGGATTCGAGCGTTGCGATCATCTGCTCGGGATCGCCGAGCTCGCGCGCGATCGCAAGGCTTTCCTCCAGGAAGCGCGTCGCTTCGTCATACTCGCCGGCGAACGAGCAGAACAATCCTGCCGCAGAAAGCGCCTCGGATCGCTGCTTGTCGCGCGTTTGCGCACCCGGGTGGAGCAGCGCCTCCGTCATGAATCGCTTGCCGGTCGGGAGCATGCCGCTCCTGAACCAGTACATCTGCATTGCATTGGCGAGCCGCAGCCCCTTCGCCCCCGCCTCATTCGAGCGTCGGCAGAATGAGTGCGCAGCCAACAGATTCTCCTGCTCGAGGTCGAGCCGGGCCCGCCATACGGGCTGGTTCGGACCGTTCTGTTGCGATTTGGCGGTCACCGCGAGCGCGAGATAGAAGTCCAGGTGCCGGGCGCCCACGAGAGCTTCTTCTCCGGAGGCCTCGAGCTTGTCCTTCGCATAGCTCCTGATCGTCTCCAGAAGCCGATAGCGCCCACCGTCGAGCTCGACCGCCACGAGCGACTTGTCGACGAGGCTCGTGAGCAGCTCGAGCACCTCGCGTGGCGAGACGTCATCGCCGGTGCAGACGGCCTCCGTCGCGTCCAGCGTCCACCCGCCCGCGAACACCGAAAGCCGGCGCAGTACTGCTCGCTCGCCCGAAGAAAGGAGATCGTGGCTCCAGTCGATCAGGGCGCGCAGCGTTTGCTGGCGAGGCAGCGCGGTGCGACTGCCCGTCGACAGCAGACGGAAGCGATCGTCGAGGCGCGCGGCGATCGTCTCGACCGGCATGGCGCGCACCCGCGCCGCGGCAAGCTCGATCGCGAGCGGAATGCCGTCGAGGTGGCGGCAGATGTCCGCTATCGTCTTTCCGTTTCGGGGCTGGAGTGTGAACGACGGCAGCACCGCGCTCGCGCGCTCGGCAAAGAGACGCACGGCCGGATACCGAGAGTAAGTGGGATCGGATTCGGGCTTGTCCGAGGCGGGAATGCCGAGCGTCGGCACCGGGTAGATGACCTCGGCGGCGATTCGCAACGGCTCGCGGCTCGACGCGAGCAGCTTGATGCCGGGGGCTTCTCGCAGCAAACGCTCCGCCAACGCGGCGCAGGCGCCGACCAGGTGCTCGCAGTTGTCGAGGACAAGCAGCAATTGCTTGTCGGCGGACCATCGTGCAACCGCGTCCATCAGCGAGTGTCCGGGTTCCTCGGCGAGCCCTAACGCCTTGGCGACGGCGTGAGTGACGGCGGACTGGTCGGCGATCGCCGCGAGCTCGACGAACCAGACGCCGTCGGCGTAGTCGTCGACGATGTCGGCCGCAACTTGCATTGCGAGGCGAGTCTTGCCGATGCCGCCGACACCCACGAGCGTCAGGAGGCGCGCTCGTTTGAGCGCCTTCGTCACTTCCTCGAGCTCCCGCTCCCGGCCGATGAACGACGTCGGGTGCTGCGGCAGGTTGTTCGGGGTCCGCTCGAGGGAGCGCAGCGCAGGAAAGTCGTGGCGCAGCGAGGGATGCTCCAACTGGTACAGCCGTTCGGGGGCGGCGAGGTCGCGCAGCCGAACGGCGCCAAGGTCGCGGAGATTGATCGTCCGCGGCAACCGCCCCGCAAGAAGGTCGCAGGCCGCCTGGGACAGCAGCACCTGGCCGCCGTGTGCGACATTCATGATTCGCGCGGCGCGATTGAGCGTGCTGCCGAAGTAGTCCTGGTCGCGGTGCTGCGCGACTCCGACGTGAACCCCGCAACGGGCCCGCATCTCCAGACCGGCGGTCCGCGCGGGGTCGGCGATCGCTTGCTGAAAACCGAGCGTTGCTTCGACCGCCCGCAGCGGGTCGTCGAAGACGGCACACATGCCGTCACCCGTCGTCTTGACGACCCGCCCGCCATGCTGTTCCACGACGGCGCGCGCGAGCTGGTCGTGCATGGCGAGCGCCTGCTGCATGCGCGCCGGCTCGCGCTCCCACAGCCGCGTACTGCCCTCGATGTCGGTGAACAGAAAAGTGGAGATGAAACGCGCTTCTTCCATCGGGGGGCGTGAGAGCTTGCCGTTCCGGACGCGCGACTTGGGGCGAAAGCGGGGACTCGACTGTCGTGCGCTCGTGCGTTGTGTGGAGTGATCTTACATCTGCCGGCCGCGCCCGCTCGAACGTTCGTCAACCACCCGGGCTGCGGCCGCGGCCGCCGCTCTATAATCTGCGCTTTGCCTCGAGCGAAAGCACGCGATGACCTCTCGCGCATCGGGAAGGCGCGCCGACGAGCTGCGCCCCCTTCACATCACCCGGCACTACACGAAGCACGCGGAAGGCTCGGTGCTGATCGAGGCGGGGGACACGAGGGTGCTGTGCACCGCGAGCGTCGAGGAAGGCGTGCCGCCGTTCCTGAAGGGCAAGGGCCGCGGATGGCTCACCGCCGAGTACGGCATGCTGCCGCGCGCGACGAACACGCGGGGGCGACGCGAGGCTTCCGACGGCAGGCAGTCGGGACGCACGCAGGAAATCCAGCGGCTGATCGGGCGCAGCCTGCGGTCGGTCACCGATTTGTCGGTGCTCGGCGAGCGCACGATCAAGATCGACTGCGACGTGCTGCAGGCCGACGGCGGAACGCGCTGCGCGTCGATCACCGGCGCGTGCGTGGCGTTGGCAGACGCGATCTCGTGGTGCCGCATCCACGGGCTGGTCGAAGGCACGCCGCTGCGCGAGTTCGTCGCGGCGGTCTCGGTGGGCATGGTGAACGGCGCCCCGCTGCTCGACCTCGACTATGCGGAGGATTCGGGCTGCGACACGGACATGAACGTCGTCATGACCGCGGGCGGCGCCTTTGTCGAAGTGCAGGGAACGGCGGAAGGCGCTCCGTTCACGCGAGCCGAGATGGAGACCCTGGTCGAGCTCGCGGAGCGCGGCATCCAGGCGCTCGTCCGGGCGCAGAAGGCGGCGGTCAGTGCGTGAGGCGGACCGCAGCGGGCTCGCGCTTGCGATCCCACGGCTCGTGCTTGCATCCGGCAACGCGGGCAAGCTGCGCGAATTCAAACGCCTGCTGGCGCCGCTCGGCATCGAGGTCATTGCGCAATCCGAGCTCGGCATTCCGGAAGCGGCCGAGCCCTATTCGACGTTCGTCGAGAACGCACTCGCCAAGGCGCGAAACGCGTGCGCACGGGCGAAGCTCCCTGCCCTCGCCGACGATTCGGGAGTCTGCGTGCGTGCGCTCGGCGGCGCGCCCGGGGTGCACAGCGCCTACTACGCCGGCGCCGCCAAGGATGATGCGCGGAACAACGCGAAGCTGATTGCGGCGCTGTCCGACATCGCCGACCGGCGCGCCCACTATGCGTGCGTGCTGACGCTCTTGCGGCACGAGCACGATCCCGAGCCGATCGTGGCGGAGGGCACGTGGCACGGAACGATCATCGACGAGCCGCGCGGCACCGGCGGCTTCGGCTACGATCCGCATTTTCTCGATGCCGAGACCGGCTTGACGGGCGCGGAGCTTTCCCTCGAGCGCAAGAACGAGCTCTCGCATCGCGGCAAGGCGATCCGCGCGCTGATCGCGCGCCTTGCGAGCGAGGCGGACCCATTTTCACCGCCCGGCGGCGATGGCGGCCGCTGATATCCCGCGAGTCAGGACACAAATGCCGCTCACGACCGCCGACGTTGCACCAACGCCGGTGCGCATCGACGCTGCCGCGCTGTCGAAGCCGCGTTTCGCCGCCTTGCCGCCGCTCGGGCTCTACGTGCATATCCCGTGGTGCCTGCGCAAGTGCCCGTACTGCGATTTCAATTCGCACGAGGCTCGCGAAGAAGTCCCCGAAAGCGCTTACGTCGATGCGCTCATCGCGGACCTCGAGCTCGCGTTGCCGTCGATTTGGGGCCGGCGCGTCGTTTCGGTGTTCATCGGCGGCGGCACGCCGAGCCTGTTCTCGCCGGCGGCGATCGACCGTCTGCTGGCGGCGGTGCGCGCACGCGTGCCGCTGGCGCCGGGCGCGGAAGTGACGCTCGAAGCGAATCCCGGAACGTTCGAGCAGGAAAAGTTCGCGGGCTTTCGCGCTGCGGGCGTCAATCGTCTTTCGCTCGGCATCCAGAGCTTCGCGCCCCAACATCTGGCTGCCCTCGGTCGCGTGCACGATGCGGACGAGGCGCGCCGCGCGGCCGAAGCGTCTCTCGCGATCTTCGGCAATGTGAACTTCGACCTGATGTACGCGCTTCCACGCCAGACCGTCGCGCAGGCGTTGGCGGACGTCGACGCGGCGCTCGCGTTCGCGCCGCCGCACCTCTCGTTCTACCACCTGACGCTCGAGCCCAATACGTTGTTCCATCGCTACCCGCCGGAACTTCCCGACGACGAGACGTCGGCGGACATCGAAGAGGCCGTCCAGGCGAGGCTCGAGGCTGCCGGCTACCATCATTACGAAACGTCGGCGTTCGCGCGTCCCGGCCGCGAGTGCATCCACAACCTCAACTACTGGCAGTTCGGCGACTACCTCGGCATCGGCGCCGGCGCGCACTCCAAGCTGTCGTTCGCCGATCGAATCGTCCGCCAGGTGCGCTACAAGCAGCCCAGGCAATACCTGGAGAAGACGGCAGCGGGCGCGCCGTTGCTGGAGGATCACGAGGTCGGCCGCGACGACGTCGGCTTCGAATTCATGCTGAATGCGCTGCGCCTTGCCGACGGCGTGCCGGCCGCGCTCTTCGCCGAGCGGACCGGCTATCCGCTTGCGCTCGTCCGGCACGGTCTCGAAGCTGCGGAAGCGCGCGGCCTCCTGGAGCGCGATCCGGCGCTGCTGCGGCCCACGCCGCTCGGCCGACGCTTTCTCAACGACCTGCAGCAACTGTTTCTCGCGGGTTGAGTCGCAACTGAGCGGAGAAGAGCATGAACCTTGACCGCCCGAGTCTCGATGCCGCCGTGGCCCGTTCGATCCTCACGGGCGACCAGGCCGACGCGCTCTGGAAGTTCCTGAAGGACTCGGGCAAGGACACGCCGGGCTTTCGTTTTGCGCATGTCCTCTACTATCTCGGCGGCGTCGTCGCGATCGCCGCGATGACGCTTTTCATGACCAAGGGCTGGGAGCGCTTCGGCGGCACGGGCATCTTCGCGATCGCCGCCGTGTACCTCGTCATCGCGCTCGTGCTCACGACGTACCTGCAACGCCGCGCGCATCCGGTTCCGGCCGGGCTCACCGGAGCCCTTGCGGTGGCGCTGGTTCCGCTCGCCGTCTACGGCGCACAGGTGATGCTCGGTTACTGGCCCGAGACCACGATGGGCTACCGCGACTACCACTACCGGATCGACTGGCGCTGGCTGATGATGGAATTCGCGACCTTGTTCGCGGCCGCCGCGATGCTTCAACGTTTGCGGCTGCCGTTCATGACGATGCCGCTTGCGGTGACGCTCTGGTACATGAGCATGGATATCGTCCCGTTCCTCTATGGCGACGAGCGGTGGGACTGGGAGCTCCGCAAATACGTCTCCGTCTGGTTCGGCCTCGCCATGACGCTCGTTGCTTTCTGGATCGACGTCCGGTCGCGCAAGGAGAACAAGGATTACGCGTTCTGGCTCTACCTCTTCGGCGTGTTGACGTTCTGGGGCGGCCTTTCGCTACTCGATTCCGGCTCGGCGCTCGGCAAGTTCCTCTATCTTTGCATCAACGTTGCAATGATCTTCATCGGCGCTGTGCTGGGTCGGCGGGTGTTCGCCGTCTTCGGCGGGATCGGCGTCGCGATCTATCTGGGGGACCTCGCGGGCAAGGTGTTCAGGGACAGCATGCTGTTTCCACTTGCGCTGTCGCTCATCGGACTTGGCGTCGTCGGGATTGGAATCCTGTGGCAGAAGCGCGAGGACACGATCTCGCGGCGCCTCCGTGCGTTTCTGCCCGATGACCTGCGCGAACTGATCGAACGGAGGGCGGCGTGAGCAACTGCGCAATCGGGCCACTGACGGCGGGCGAAGAGGCGCATGCGTCCCGGCTTCCTTCCATGTCTCTCACGGCGGCGGCGGAGGCGATCGCACGAGGCGAGCTCGAGGCGCGGGCGCTCGCCGAAGCACAGCTTGCGCGTGTGGAAGCAACCGACGCCACGATCGAAGCGTGGGCTTACCTCGAACCCGGGCGCGTGCGGGCCGAGGCCGATCGGTGCGATGGCACGGCGGGCGTTCGCGGCCCGCTGCACGGCATCGGCGTCGGCATCAAGGACATCATTGCGACCGCCGACCAGCCGACCGAGATGGGCTCGCCGATATACGCGGGTCATCGTCCGGACAAGGACGCCGAGTGCGTGCGGAAACTGAAGCAGGCGGGTGGCTACGTATTCGGAAAGTCGGTGACGACGGCCTTCGCATTCCTCGACCCGGCAAAGACGAAAAACCCATGGAACCCGCGCCACACGCCAGGCGGCTCGTCGTCGGGACCTGCAGCGGCGGTCGCGGCCGGGCACGTCAGCGGCGCCGTCGGAACGCAGACGAATGGCTCGGTGATACGGCCGGCGGCCTATTGCGGCGTCGTCGGTTTCAAGCCGACGAAGGACGCGCTCTCGCTCGACGGCGTCCATCTCTTCAGCGACACGCTCGACCAGCTCGGCACGTTCACCCGAACCGTCGCCGATGCAGCGCGGCTCGCGGGCGCGCTCGCGGACTCGGCGATTACCCGCTGGCCGCCATCCTTGACCAAGCCGCCGCGACTCGCGCATTTGTCCGGCTATCCCTGGACAAAGGAGATCGATCGCGATGCCAACGCGCAGCTCGATGCGGCCGCTCGACTGCTGCAAAACCGCGGCGGGGACGTGACAAGCGTCGCGTTTCCACTCGACTGGCGCGATATGAACGTGGTGCATAAAACGATCATGCTCTATGAGGGTGCGAAATATCTCGGCGCGACGCAGGACCGCGACCGTGTCCGGATGTCGCCCAAGCTCAACGCGGCGCTCGACGACGGCCGCCGCATCCCGCGCGTGGACTACGAATCGGCGCTCGCAAAGCGTGAAGCCGCGATCGCGTTCTTCACGGCCTGGCTCGCGGATTTCGACGCTATCCTGACGCCCTCCGCGCCGGGTCCGGCGCCGGTGGGTCTCGAATCGACCGGCGACCCGTCGTGCTGCACCCTGTGGTCGCTCACCGGGTTCCCGGCGCTGACGCTCCCCATCGGGCTCGCCCCGAACGGCCTGCCGCTCGGCCTGCAACTCGCCGCTCCGGCGGGCGAGGACGACCGCCTGCTCGGCGTGGCCGCTTGGTGCGAATCGTGCTTTGCATTTCAGCCCCCATCTGACGCACGACCGATGGCTTGACCTCGAATGAAGCGCGCAAAGAAGCACCGTCCTCTTGCCCCGCCCAGGACCCGCAATCCGGTTGCGCGGTCGCCACTCCTCGGCAAGGGCGGCGCGCATGGCAAGACCACGGCGGCAAAACGGCGCGCGGCGAACGTTGCGCTTGCGAAAGAGGCGCGCGACCCTGACGCACTCGAATGAAGCGCGGCCGGCGCCGACGGCAATCCGCCCCATGAAGCATTGGCCGCACCCGCCAGACAAGCTGTCGCGCGGCGATCTCGAGAATGACCGGATGCGGCAGCTTTACCGCACCACCGTCGATGCGTCCCTCACGTTCTCGGACCGGCAGCTCTCCGAATCGCTCACCACGACGCTTGCGGCGAAGCCCAAGGGCGCCGGCTGGTGGGTGTTCGCATACGGTTCGCTGCTGTGGAATCCGCTCTTTCCGGTCGCCGAGATGCGGCCGGCGATGGTCGGCGGCCTTCATCGCCGTTTCTGCCTGTGGTCGCTCGCCTCGCGCGGGACCCGCGAGTGCCCTGGGCTCGTGCTGGGCCTCGACCGTGGCGGCGCCTGCCGCGGCGTCGCGATGCGGCTTCCGGCATCCCTCGCCATCGACGAGCTGCATCTCCTTTGGCGGCGCGAAATGGCGGTCGGCTCGTATCACCCGCGCTGGGTGAACGTCGACGCGGGAGGCCGCGAGATCGTGGCGCTGGCGTTCGTCGTGAGGCGGAACCATCCCCAGTACGCAGGACGTCTCACGCTCGACGTCGAGGCCGACGTGCTGCGCAATGCGTGCGGCGCCTTCGGCACTTCTCTCGACTATCTCGAGCGGACGCGCGTGGCGCTGGTCGCGCATGGGATCGTCGATCCGTACCTCGAAAGGCTGGCCACGAGAGTGACGACGTCGCTTTCGACGACTTCGGCACCCGACGGTTAGTTCTCCTTGATGCCCGCCTTGCGGAGGCCAGCAAGGAAATGAGTTTCCGTCTGTTGCAAATAGGCCGGAACGTCCGAAACCCTCAAGGCCTTGTAGGCGGCAATCGAGAAGCCCGGCCGCTGGCTCAACAGCTTCGCCTTTTCCGCTGCGACTTTCGCGTCGTTGCCGAGGTGCGCGTACGCCGCGACGAGGTACGCGTGAGCGGGCCAGTAATCGGCGAGCGTCGATGCCTTCTCGCAGGCGGCGATCGCGTCCTCGTAGCGACCGAGCGCCATGGAAGCATGGCAGCGGGCGGCCATGAGGTACGCGATCCCCGATGCGTCGGGTGTCTGCAGCGCGAGTCCGCGTTCGACCGTCGCCAGTGCTTCCGCCGGTTTCCCGATGGCAATCATGATTTCCGCCTGCTGCCCGATCGAGCCGGGCCTGGTTTGATCGATTCGCTGAGCATTCGCATTGGCTTCGAGCGCCGCCTCCCAGCGCCATGCCCGTTGCAGCGCGTTGGCCCGGATGTTCCAGGCGCGGGCTTCATTTCCCGCGACGGCGACAAGGCGCACCGTCATGTCCTCGTATTCGCGGACCAGACGGTCGTGATCCGCGTTCGGATCGATGTCGAGCTGGCTTCCTATCGTCAATGCCTGCCCCATCAACGCCTGCGCCGAGTTGGGGTCGAGCCGCAGCGCCCGTGCGTAGAGCTTCCTCGATTCATCCAGGGCACCGAGCGAATCCCCGCTGTTCTCCTGCACGGCATCCGCACGCAAGACCAGATCCGATGCGCTCGCGCGATCGAGCGGCTCCGCAAGAACGCGTCGATGCTCGGCACCGATCAGCGCGGACTTGACCTGGACGGCCAGCCGCGCGACGAGGTCCGCCCGGTCCTTCGGCAGTCGTGCCTGCTCGATACCGACGTCGCCGTTCCAAACCTCGGTAGCCTTGTTCGTGTCCGTGAGGCGGGCCCTGACGATGGTCGCATCGCCGGAAGTGCGGACTTCGCCTTGCACGAGGTAGCGGATGTTGAGCTCCCGTCCGATCGCGCGGGCATCGATCGGCTTGCCCTTGTAGGCGAGCATAAGGCTGGGGGAGACGAGCGGTGCCCATTGCATGCCTCGTTGCAGCGCGCTCGCGAGATCGGACGTGAGGACGTCCGCCAACTGATCCTCGGCGCTGCCGGCCATCGATGCAGAGAACGGCAACACCCCGAACGACGCTGTGGGTGGCGCAGGCGCGGGCGATGGCGTGAAAACTGACCGCGTCAGGCCGACGCCCAAGCCCGCCAAAATCAGCGCCAGCACTCCGGCGGCCAACCATTGAACGCGCCGGCCCGGCGCACGAATCGCCCAGCGCTTGCGGCCGGCGCTCTCTGTCGGTCGCATCGAGCTTGCGAGCTCCACGCGATAGACGTCGACGGGGCGGGCGATGTTCTTGACCTGCTGCGCGCCCAAGGCCTCGAAGGTGAAGCTGAGCTTGTCGAGCACCTGGTCCCGCACCACCCGGCTGACGCATATCCCTCCCGGTTCGGCCAGCGCCTCGAGGCGCGCCGCGACGTTGACACCGTCGCCGAAGATATCGTCACCGTCGATGATGATGTCGCCGACGTTGATACCAGCCCGAAAGTCGAGCCGCCGGTCCGTGCCGATGCCGCGATTGCGGTCGGCCATGCCTCGCTGGATGTCGACGGCGCAGCGCACGGCGTCCACGACGCTGGGAAATTCCAGCAACAGACCGTCGCCGGTCGTCTTGACGACGCGCCCGCCGTACTCGGCGATCTTGGGTTCGATGAGCTCACGGCGGTGCGCTTTGAGCGCTGCCAAGGTGCCGCTCTCGTCCACGCCCATGAGCCGCGAATAGCCGGCGACATCGAAGGAGACGATTGCCGCCAGGCGTCGATGGTCTCGGGTCACCCGGTTCTCCCGAATCTTGGGTTTGATCAACCCATCGTGGAGCTCGCGTCTACAGCGCGACGTGCCGCCCGCCGTCCACGTTGATCGTTTCGCCGGTGACGTACGTCGCGTCGGCCAACAGGAAGTGCACCGCTTTCGCGATGTCGTTCGGCTCGCCTTCGCGTTTGAGCGGCGTATGCGAAATGATGCGCTGCCGCGACAGCTCGTCGAACGACGCATCGTCCGGCCAGAGGATAGGGCCCGGCGCCACCGCGTTCACGCGCACCTCGGGCGCCAACTCCCGGGCGAGCGAGCGCGTCATGCCGATGACGCCGGCCTTCGCGATCGAATACGCGACGAAGTTCTTGAGCGGCCGCTCGGCATGGATGTCGGCGATGTTGACGATCGCGCCCTGTGCTTTCCTGAGCGCCGTAGCGGCGGCCTGCGCCAGAAACAGCGGCGCGCGCAAATTCGTTCCGATGAGGTCGTCCCACGCTTCGGGCGTGATTGCGCCTATCGGCGTCGGAAAAAACGACGAGGCGTTGTTCACGAGGGCGTCGAGGCGGCCGAACTTGCTCAGCGTCTGCTCGACCATCGCCGGCAGCTTGTTGAGATCGAGGAGGTCCGCCTGGATCAGCGCGACGGAATCGTCGCGCGCGCCGTTCAATTCCGCCTGCAACAGACGCGCTTCGCCCGCCGAGGTGCGGTAGTGGAGCATGAGATTCGCTCCCGCGGCGTGGAGGCGCCGGCAGATTGCCGCGCCGACGCGCTTGCCGCCTCCGGTGATCAGCACGATCCTGCCCTGCACGCCGCGCTCCGGAATCCTGGTTTAGACTTGGGACCAATCTAGCATATCGATCCTGCCGCCGCACGCGCCGGCGGTGCGCATTTTTCCGTGGCGACCGACCTTCCCGAACCCGAGCCCGCCGCGCGCGCACACAGCGAGCGGTTGACCGCGCACATCCGCGCCGCGATTGAATCGTCGGGCGGCCGCATCGCATTTTCCCGATACATGGATCTGGCTCTGTATGCGCCAGGCCTCGGCTATTACTCCGGCGGCGCAACCAAGCTCGGCAGCGCAGGCGATTTCATCACGGCGCCCGAGATGACGCCGTTGTTCGCGCAAGCGCTCGCGACGCAGGTGGCGGCGATACTCGACTCGACGCGGGACCGCGAGGTCGTCGAGCTGGGCGCGGGCAGCGGAAAGCTCGCCGCGGACCTGCTCCGTGCGCTCGCGACGCACAGCGCATTGCCGTCGCGCTACACGATTCTCGAGGTCAGCCCCGATCTCCTCGCCCGCCAGCGCGAGACTCTGGAACGGCGTGCGCCCGAGCACGCTGCGCGGGTGCGCTGGATCGATGCTCTTCCGGAGAAAATCGACGGGGCGGTGATTGCGAACGAGGTGCTCGATGCGATCCCATGCACGCTGCTTGTTCGGCAAGCCGGCCAATGGCGGGAGCGCGGGGTCGGTTGGAATGGAGAAACTGCGCCGGAAACTGAGCGGGACGTGGAGATCAAGCGGTTCGCGTGGTCGGACACGCCAGCCGACTCGAGGGATGCAACGCTCGCGGCGTTGCGCTTTCCACCGGACGGCGACTACATGAGCGAGATCAATCCCGCTGCTGAAGCGCTCGTGGAGGATGTCGGACGGCGAATGACGGGCGGCGCAGCGCTTTTAATCGACTATGGCTTCCCGCGGGCCGAGTACTACCATCCGCAGCGAACGCGCGGGACGCTGATGTGCCACTACCGGCATCGCGCGCACGGCGATCCCTTCGCCTGGCCCGGCTTGACGGACATCACGGCGCACGTCGACTTCACGGCAATGGCGGAAGCGGGCGAGCGGGCCGGGCTCGAGGTCGCGGGTTTCACGGCGCTCGCGCCGTTCCTGATCGGCTGCGGCGTGCTCGACAGGCTGGCCGCCACCGGCACCCCCGAGTCGGTTCCGTACATTCGCGCCGCCGCGGACGTGCAGAAATTGCTGGCTCCGTCCGAAATGGGAGAATTGTTCAAGGTGCTCGCACTTGCGAGGTCGGAGGGAATCGCCTGGCCCGGCTTCGATCTGGTCGATCGCCGTCATCGGTTGTGAAGGCCATCGCGAGGAGCGCGAGCAGCATCATGGAGGCACCGATCGCGGCCGGAAGCCTCGTCATGGGCGCGTTGCCCGTGCGACATGCGCGCTACAGGCCGCGTCACACCGCAGTCGTTCTCCCGGCGGGCGGGGGCGAGCACGAGGTGCGCCTCGACTGGGGCGAATTCGACGCCCACGTCAACCGTTGTGCGAACGCGCTCGGCGCCCTCGGCGTTGCCAGGGGCGAGCGCGTCGCGACCGTGCTGCCCAATTCGCTGCTGCTGCTTGCGACGTATTGGGCGTGCGCGAAGCTGGGCGCGGTCGTCGTGCCGCTGTCGCCGCTCCTCAACGCTACGGGCCTCGCCGCGCTCGTCGCCGACGCGTCGCCCCGCGTCGTCATCGGACCCGGCGGTCGCCGCGACATGCTCGACCAGGTTCGCGCGGAACGCTCCGCGAAACGCGAAACGATCTGGGCGCTCGCCGATGCAACGCGATCGGACGAAACCGCGGGCTATCGCGCGATCGAGCCGTTGATCGCGGAATCGACGGCCGACGACCCGAACATTCCGGTGGCGCCGGAAGACTTGTGGACGCTCATGTACACATCGGGCACCACCGGCGCCCCGAAGGGAATCCAGCACACGCACTTCATCCGCGCGATGTACGCGATGCGCGCTTCGTCGTGGCGAATGACGCCGGAGTCGATCGTGCTGCACTCGGGTTCGATCGTCTTCAACGGCGCAATGACGACGATGCTACCGGCGTTCATGCTGGGCGCCACGTTCGTCGTGGAGCGCGCCTTCGACGCGGACGCCGTCATCGCGACGATCGAGCGGGAGCGCGTTACGCACATGATGCTCGTGCCGTCGCAGATCATCGCGGTCCTCAATGCGAGAACCTTCGCATCGTCGCGGCTCGCTTCGCTCGAGATGCTGCTGTCGCTGGGCGCGCCGCTCCTGCAGGAGCACAAGGACCGCTTGAGCTCGCTGCTGCCGCGCCGTTTGTACGAGCTGTACGGACTGACCGAGGGTTTCCTGACGGTGCTCGACCGCGACGACGTGCCGACGAAGCGAGGGAGCGTCGGCGTGCCGCCGCCCTTCTACGTGATGCGCATCGTCGGCGACGATGGCAAGGATCTCCCGCCCGGCGAGATCGGCGAGATCGTGGGGCGTGGACCGAATACGATGCCGGGCTATTACAACCGGCCCGACGAGACCGCGCGCGCGCTGCGCAACGGCTGGCTGCACACGGGCGACTTGGGGTACGTGGACCAGGACGGCTATCTCTACCTCGTCGATCGCAAGAAGGACATGATCGACAGCGGGGGCGTGAAGGTCTACCCGAAGGACATCGAGGAGGTCGCGGCCCGCCATCCCGCGATCCGCGAAGTCGCGGTGTTCGGGATCCCGCACGACAAATGGGGCGAGACGCCGGTAGCGGCTGTCGTGCTGAGGGAGCAGGGCGCGGCAAGCGACAGCGAGCTCCGCGACTGGATCAATGCCCGCGTCGCGGCAAAGTATCAGCGCGTGGATCGCGTGATCGTCCTCGATGAATTCCCGCGCAACACCGCCGGCAAGACGCTGAAGCGCGAGTTGCGGGCACCGTTCTGGGAAGGATGCGACCGCGCGATCTAGCCGTGCCGCGCGGGAATGGTCTGGCGTATATTGATGTTTCCTTCGGCGTAAGATGACCGCCGGCGCCGCCGGGACCGCGCGCCGCACCAAATCCGGGAGAATTTCATGAAGTCGCTCGTCGCGCTGTCGATGTTGTTCGTCATGGGGCCAGCCGCCGCTGCTGGGGACGTCGAGGCGGGCAAGGCCAAGGTGGCGGCCGTCTGCGCCGCGTGCCATGGCGCGAATGGCGTGAGTGTCGCGGACGCCATCCCCAACCTCGCGGGTCAAAAACCCGCGTACCTGGAAGCGCAGCTCCGCGCGCTCAAGGACGGGTCGCGCAAGAATCCCGTGATGAACGCGATCGCGACCCAGCTCTCCGCCGAGGAGATTGCCAACGTTGCGGCGTACTTCGCCACGCAATCGGGCGCGACGTCGACGGCGAAGTCGGACTTCCTGCCCAATCTCGCGAAGACGAGCGTCAAGTTTCCCGAGGGATACCAGACGACGTTCAAGAAATACCACACGATCAACTTCCCGGCGACGAAGCAGGTGCGCTACTACTTCGCCAACGACGCCGCGCTCGCCGCCGCGAAGAACGGCAAGCCGCTGCCGGATGGCTCCGTGCTGTTCGCGGAGGTGTACTCGATCAAGAGCGGCGCCGACGGCCAGCCGCTGACCGGCGCCGATGGCTTCTTCGTCCCCGACCAGCTTCTGTTCTACACGGCGATGGCACGCGAAGCGGGGTGGGGCAAGGACATCCCCGACATGCTGCGAAACGAGGACTGGAATTACGCGGCGTTCACGACGGGCAAAGAGCTGCGCCCCGTCAACCAGGCCGAGTGCCTCGCGTGCCACAAGCCGCTCGACAAGGTGAGCTTCACGTTCACGCTGGATCAGCTGACGGCGGCGGCGAAGCGCTAACGGCGGCGGCGGGTCTGGCAGGCTGTGTGCGCCAGCGCGCCTGAGGCGCCCGCCTCGCGCGCGTCGAACCGGCGAATCATCCTGCTGCTTTCACCTGGATCACGTTCCACGAGGCGGGACGGAGCGTGGCGCGAACGCCACCGCTGCGGATCCTGGTTTCGGACAGCGGCATGGGCTTGATGCGGTTCGGCTGCTTCGCGGTGTTGAGCGCTCTCAAATCGTCGTCGTGCAATTGATGCGCCTTGGCGACGACGAGCTTGCCGAACCCCCTGATCGTGAAATCCACCTCCATCTCGTCCGTCAGATGCCGGTTGAGCGCGAACAAGTTCAACGTCTCCGCCTTGTCGTCATGGACGGCGGCGAGCTTGAGGTAGGGCACCGACGGTAACGGGTAGTAGTTTTCCGCGGTACCACGCGGGTCGAGATAGTTCGCCGAATACGCTCCCGAATTCACGGTGGCGCGCAAGACGGTGCCGCGTCCCAGATGGCTGAAGTCGGCGAACGGATGGAAGATGGTCTGCCGCCACGCCGTGCCACCCGTCTCCGTCATGATCGGTGCGATCACGTTGACGAGCTGCGCGAGACACGCGACCTTCACGCGATCGGCGTGATTGAGGAGCGAGATGCAGGCTCCGCCGAAGGCGAGCGCGTCCTGCATGTTGTAAGCCTCTTCCAGAATCGAGGGGGCGACCGGCCAGCCCGCCTTCACCCGCTTCTTGCGGTCGCGTCGCGTGCGGTACCAGACGTTCCATTCGTCGAACGACAGCATGATGCGCTTGGATGAATGCCGCCGCGCGGCGATCGCATCGGCGATGGCGACGACCTCCTCGATGAAATGGTCCATGAGGTCGGGGCTCGCCAGGAACGCCGGCGTGTCGTCGGCATAGTTGTTGAGATACGTATGGAGCGAGATGTAGTCGACGTGCTCGAACGTGTGCTCGAGAACGGTGTCCTCCCATGCGCCGAAGGTCGGCATCGTGCGTCCCGAAGACCCGCACGCCGCCAGCTCGATCGAGGGATCGATCCACTTCATCAGCTTCGCCGCTTCGGCGGCGACCCGGCCATACTCGCTTGCGGTCTTCGTCTCCATCTGCCACCAGCCGTCCATCTCGTTGCCGAGGCACCAGAACTTGACGCCGTGCGGCTTCGGGTAGCCGTGCTTGCGGCGCAGATCGGAGAGCGCCGTACCTCCCGGGTGGTTGCAGTACTCGAGCAGGTTGCGCGCCGCGTCGCCGTCGCGCGTGCCGAGATTCACGGCCAGCATGGGCTCGACATCGGCGGCGCGGCACCAATCGACGAACTCGTTGGTGCCGAAGGTGTTGGGTTCCGTCGACATCCACGCGAGGTCGAGCCGGGCCGGACGGTCCTTGGCCGGACCGACACCGTCCTCCCAGTTGTAGCCCGAGACGAAGTTGCCGCCCGGATACCGAATGATCGTCGGGCCGAGCTCGCGCACGAGCTGAAGCACGTCCTTGCGGAATCCCTTCCTGTCCGCCTTCGAATGGCCGGGCTCCCAGATGCCGCCATAGACACCGCGCCCGAGATGCTCGACGAAAGCCCCGAAAAGACGCGGGTCGGTCGGCCCGATGATCAACTCGCGATCCAGCGTGACCTCGACCTTGTTCATTGTGCTCACTCCCTGTTCGAAGGTGCGATCGCCGGGGACGAATCCGCGGAATCCCGCGACGTCCCGGGCCGTGCGATCGGTTTGTCCACGTCGTCCGGCGACAGTACCGCATTCTTCAGCAGAACCGAATAAGGGTGCTGCGGGTGGTCGAGAACGGCTCGCGCGTTGCCGCTTTCCACCGCCTTGCCGCGTTGCATGATCAGGACGCGATCGCTGATGTAGTAAGCGGTCGCGAGATCGTGCGTGATGTAAACGATCGAAACCCCGAGCTCGTCGCGCAACGTCTTGAAGAGATTCACGATCGACATCCGCAGCGACGCGTCCACCATCGAAACCGGCTCGTCCGCGATGATGAGCGAGGGCGCGGAGATCAGGGCGCGAGCGATCGCGATTCGCTGCAGTTGGCCGCCCGACAGCTCGTGCGGGAAGCGACCCTTGACCTCCGCCAGCGACAATCCCACCTGCTGCAGCGCCTTGTCCGTCCTGGTCTCGATGTCGGCGCGCCCGCGCGCCGCTGCGAACCGACGGGCACTGAAGTAGAGATAGTGGTCGACCCGCTTCAGCGGATTGAAGGCCTCGAACGGATTCTGGAAAATCGGCTGAACCTGTCGCATGAACGCCGTGCGCTCACGATTCGAACGGACCCCCGTCA
>Ga0068864_100001194_pt1 | contig 21556 bp, 7 predicted proteins | sample KBSSwiS72_FD_66586 | JGI IMG/M metagenome (GOLD analysis project Ga0068864, IMG submission 66586) | Switchgrass rhizosphere microbial communities from Kellogg Biological Station, Michigan, USA - KBS Switchgrass S7-2 | ecosystem: Host-associated > Plants > Roots > Rhizosphere > Soil ... | reverse complement strand
CCTTGAGAATCGGGACTCGGAGGGTGCTGAAATAATCGGACCCCACAAGGCGCATCGCGATCGGGAGAATCGGATCGGGATCGTCAGGGCGGATCCGCTGGGGATTGATGGCGAGCATCATCATCGATCCGGTGAGCGGCATGGTGCGAGAGATGGTGACGCCGTCCACCCCGGGGCGAGCGGCAAGATCTTCGCTCAGAGTGCGAAAGAAAGTCTCCCGCGACGCGCGATCGGGATAACGGGACGGGGTCAGCCGTACCCGGGCCGCGAGCACATCGTGCGTGTCGTATCCCGGATCCACTTCCATCAGCCGAGTGAAGCTGCGCACGAGGAGACCCGCCGACACCAGCAGAACCAGAGCCACGGCCAGCTCGGCGGCGACCATGACCCGCTGGGTGCGCTGCCGGCTGCGCCCACCGCTCAAGCCGCCAGAGTCCTCCCGCAGAGCTTCCTCAATGGCCGGATGGAAGGCGCGAAGCGCCGGCACCAGTCCGAATCCGACGCCCGTCGCCAGCGATACCAGGAAGGTGAACGCCAGCACGGAGCGATCTATCGTCACGTCCTGCACCCGAGGGAGGGAATCGGGCCAGGTCGCGAGGAGCAGGTCCAGGCCCCAGTAACTGAGCAGCACTCCGACGACGCCCGCGGCGACAGCGAGCAGCACGCTCTCCGTCAGGATCTGCCGGACGATGCGACCACGATTGGCACCCAGCGCCTGCCGGATCACGATCTCGCGGCGCCGGGAGTTGGCGCGCGCCACGAGCAGGTTGGCCGCGTTGGCGCAGGCGATCAGCAGGACCATCGCCACGGTCCCGAACAGAACATAGAGTGTCGGCCGGATATCACCTACGACTTCATCGGTCAGCGGTACCGCATCGAAGGCGATTTCGAGACCCGCACCGTCCCTGGCTCGCGCCACGGTGGGACCGGGTCGTGGCCCGGCACCACCTGCCGGCGCTGCGCCCCTTGCCGTGATCCGCATCTCCCGTCGTTGCGGCTGATTGGGATTGGCTTCCTCGTGCGCCTGGAGCCGCTGGGCCAGCGTTGCGAGGTCGGCCCCAACCCGCTCCTTGGTGACTCCCGGCTGCAGCCGAGCGATTGTGTTGAAGAGGTGGAGGTTCCGGTCGGTCCGCGCCTCGGGACTGGCGGCGAACGCACCGCCCAACGGAGCCCAAAGATCAATGTTTTCCCTCGGGAAACGGAAACTCGGCGGCATCACGCCGATCACGGTGAAGGGAGTCCCATCGAGTTGTATGCTCCGCCCGAGCACCGTCGGATCGCTGCCATACACCGACGCCCAGAGGCGATGGCTGATCACCACGTATGGAGCCTGCTCGTCTGCCGGACCAAAGGTGCGGCCCAGCTCCGGTGTTATGCCCAGGACGGGGAATAGCTCGGACGACGCGTAGGCGCCTTCGATTTCCCGAGGATCTCCGGAGCCGGTGAAATTGAATTCGTGGGTGTCGTAGCCCGCGACGCCGCCGAAGACCTGCGGCATGGCGCGCAGTTGCTCGATGTCGGGATACGACATCGAAAACCGCCCTTCTTGAAATCCCGCCGAGTAGACCTGCACCAGCCTCTCAGGCTCGGCATACGGCAGTGGGCGCAGCAGCACCGCATTGACGACGCTGAAGATCGCGGTGTTGGCCCCAATCCCCAGCGCCAGCGTCAGGATGGCCACGGCCGCGAAGCCCGGATTGTTGCGGAGTCCGCGGAAGGCGTACTTGATGTCGGACACCAATGTCATCGGGTCGGTTTCCTGGTTTGGAGAAAGGAGAAGGAAGAAGGAAGAAGGAAGTTCCACCCAGCGGTAGGATTCCCAAGACCTTCGTTTCGTCTCGCTCCCGTCAGTTCAAAGCCGTCAGCCGTCGGCTATCAGCTGTTAGCTGTTAGCCGTTCGCAATCGTCCTCGCGGTACTCGGTACTCGGTACTAGATACTAGGTACTCATCTACTCCGCCCTGAGCGCCACCATCGGATCCACCCTCGCCGCGCGGCGGGCGGGCCAGGCAGCGGCGACGTATGTGATACCGAGCAACACCAGCGCGACCGCGCCAAGGGTCCACGGGTCGCGCGGACTGGTTTGATAGAGCAGGCCCGACAACGCTTGCCCGAGACTCAGTCCGGCGAGCCCCCCTCCCACAGCTCCAATCACGGCCGGTTTCATTGCTCCAACCGTCACCAGCCGAGTCACATCGGCAGGACGGGCACCCAGCGCCATCCGCAGCCCGATCTCCCGCTCGCGTCGGGCCACGCCGTAGGACACGACACCGAACACCCCCAATGCCGCGAGCAACAATGCCACGCCCGCGAAAGTGGTGAGAAGCATCGTGGCGAAGCGCCAGGGAGCCACCGACTCCTGGAGCAGCTGATCCAGCGTCCGGGTCTGCTGAATCGGCTGTTGCGGATCGAGGGAGAGCACCGCGCGGCGGATGGATTCGATCATCACGCCGGGCTCGGTCCGGGTGCGCACCGCCAGGACCATGGAGCGAAACGGCATCTGGGCGTAAGGGACATACATCGTAGGGGCGGGCGATTCATTCACCACGGCCCGCACATCGCTCACGACTCCGACAACCTCTCGCGGGACTCGAGATCCCATCGTGATCGTCAATCGCTTACCGATTGGGTCTTCACCGGGCCAGAACCGTCGCGCCATCGCCTGGTTCACAATGGCAACGGGAGCGCCGTCCACCCGATCACGTTGATCGAATCCGCGCCCTCGAATCATGCCGATCCCCAGCACCGGGAAGAAGCCTGGATCGATCCACCGCATCAGGGCGTACTGGAACTTGCCGGGCGGCAGCGGCGCCCTGCCCTCGATGGTGAACGAATTGTCGAAGTCGTTCCCGGTCGCCGGGAGATGACTCGTAAGGCCCACCGCCTCGGCCCCTGGCAGCAGCTTCGCCTCCAGCAGCAGCCGGTCGAAGAACCGCGCGGTTTCCGTATCGCCCGGGTATTTCCCCTCCGGCAGACCAATTCGCGCGGTGACCAAGTGCGCCGGATGAAAGCCCAAGTCGGCGCTGCGCAGCTGGATGAAGCTTCGGATGAGAAGCCCGGCCCCGAACAGCAGCACCAGCGCCAGGGCGATCTCCACCCCGACTAAGGAGCCGCGGAGCCGGCGCCCTTCAGCCCCGGTCGTGGTGCCGGCGTTTCGCCGCAACGCGGTCTGCAGATCCAGCCGGGATGCTCTCCAGGCTGGGGCCAGCCCGAACAGCACCGCGGTGGCGATTGCGACAAGCAGGGTGAACCCCAGCACCCAGCGGTCCAGCCGAACGGCGGCGAGGCGGGGCAGTTCCGGTGGGCTCAACGCCAGCAGGCCAGCGACGAACCATTGCTGCAGTAGCAAACCCAGCGCGCCACCCGTCAGGCTCAGAAGCAGACTCTCGGTGAGCAGCTGGCGGGCGATTCGGCCACCTCCAGCCCCGATCGCAGCGCGGATCGAGAACTCGCGTTGCCGGGCGCTGGTGCGGACCAGCATGAGATTGGCCACATTGGCGCAGGCGATGACGAGTAGCAGCCCGACTGCGGCGAGCAGCACCAGCAGCGCCGGGCGCACCGGACGCACCAGGTTGGCCTGAAGCGACTCGAGCACGATCCCGGTCCCCATGCTCACTTCCGGGTGATCGGTTTTGAGCGATCCCTGCAATTGATTCATCTCCCGCCTGGCCTGTTCCAGATCGACGCCGGGCTTGAGTCGGGCGATCACCTCGAGGAAGTGGGATCCTCTCCAGTGCATATCGGTCGGCGACTGGTACCGCTCCAGCGGCACCCACAGCTCGGCCTCACTCGTGGGAAACCTGATCGGCGGAGCGATCCCGATGACCGAATACAGCTCTCCGTTGAGCGTAACACTCCGGCTCAGGATGCTGGGGTCGCCACCGAATCGGCGCTCCCACAGTCCGTGGCTCAGCACAGCAACTCGTGGAGCGCCTGCACGATCGTCCTCGGAGGTAAAGCCGCGCCCCAGGGCCGGCGTCACCCCGAGCATGGGGAACACGCTGGCCGAGATGGCGGCGCCGGACACCCGCTCGGGGGAGCCTTCGCCGGCCAGGTTGAATCCTCCGGTCTGGATCGCGCCGATCTCCGAAAACACCCTATTGCGGTCCCGCCAATCGAGAAAGTCGCCCGGCGACACGGGGAACGCTTGATCCACCGCGTTGGCATGGTCGGCTTCCCGCAGGAAGACCAGGCGCGCCGCATCCGCAAAGGGGAGGGGGCGCAGCAAGACCGAGTTCACCACGTTGAAAATCGCGGTGGTGGCCCCGATCGAGAGCGCCAGCGTCAGCACGGCTGCGAGAGTGAATCCTGGTGCCCGGCGCAGCGAACGGGCGGCGTACCTGATGTCATTCAGAGTCGTCATCACCTTGGGCTCCTCTCACATCTACTCCGCTCGCAACGCCACCATGGGATCCACGCGGGACGCGCGCCGAGCCGGGAGATAGCAGGCCAGCGCCGCCACCGCTGCCAGCACGAGGGTCACGGCTGCGTATGTCCCCGGATCGGTCTCGGCAACATTGTACAAGAACCCCTGCAGCAGCCGTCCCAGCGCCAGCGCCGCGAGCAGTCCGGCGGTAAGCCCGATCAAGACCGGACGCATCCCTTGTCCTACCACTAGGCGCAAGACATCGGCCGCGCTGGCGCCGAGTGCGACTCGGATTCCAAGCTCGGCGGTCCGCTGGGCAACCACGAAAGAGACCACGCCATAGATGCCAACAGCGGCCAGAGCGAGCGCGAGCGCAGCGAACACGCCAAGCAGGGCCGCGGTGAACCGGGGCGCCGCAATCGAGCGGGAGACCACGTCCGCCAGGCTTCGGACCTCGGATACGGCCAGGCCGGCATCGGTCTCCGCGAGAACTCGCCGTACCGGTCCGGCATAGATGTCGGGATTGCCCCGAACCCGGAGCGTGATCGTCATGGCTCGAGCCCCGACGACACTGTCGGGTGCGGTGTAGAACAACTGCATGTCGGGCAGGTACATCTCGGGACGCGGAGCCTGGGTCAGCCCTCGATGGTGGACATCCCCGACCACCCCGACCACCGTGCGCCAGGCCGAGTCTCCCTCCGCCCGCAGGATCATTCGCTTGCCAACGGGATCTCGGCCCGCCCAGTACCTGCGTGCCATCGCTTCATTGATAATGATGACCGGTGGGGTGCCTTCCCGGTCGGAGCTGGTGAGAAACCGCCCGCCCTTGAGAGGAATCCCCATGGCGCGGAAGTAATCGGCGCTGGCGACCTGCATGTCCGCCGGGTTTCCCCTGTCGCCAATGGGTGGGACGTAGCCTTCCACCGTCACACCCCAATCGCCACGGGTACTGGCGAGCGGGAGGCCGGCGACCGCGCCGACCACCTCGACTCCTGGCAGGGTTTTCAAGCGATCGAACAGCCGGTCATAGAAGCTGTGGACCGAAGTGCGGGTGGGGTACGTCACCGCAGGCAGCGACAGCCGCATGGTGAGAACCCCGCGAGCGTCGAACCCCGGTTCCACGCTCGAAAGCCGGGCAAAGCTGCGGAGCAGAAGTCCCGCACCGGTCACCAGCACAACGGCGAGTGCCACCTCCACACCAATCAGAATCCGGCGGAATCGGCGACCCCTGTTTCCGGCGGTCACGTTGCGGGTATTGTCGCGCAGGGTGGGCTGTACTTCACGTACCATCTGCCACGCCGGGGCCAGGCCGAAGAGGATGCCGGTCGCAATCGACAGAAGAAGGGTGAAGCCGAGAACCGCGAAATCAATGTGAATCGATTCGGCCCTGGGGAGGCTGGACGGATTGATGGCGGGAAGCGCCTCGACACCCCACCAGGCGAATACCATCCCGAACAGACCGCCGGCCAGTGACAGGAGCACGCTCTCGGTCAGCAGCTGACGAATCATGCGGCTCCGCCTGGCACCCATCGCCGCACGGATCGCGATCTCGCGCTGTCGCGCTTCGCCGCGGGCCAGCAGCAGGTTGGCCACGTTACCGCAGGCAATCAGCAGAACCAGGGCAACCGCACCGAGCAGCACCAGTAATGCGGGACGGATGCGGCCCAGGATCTGATCTTCGACCGTGACGAGGGAGACTCCGAACTCCGGGTCGTAGTTGTCGGGATGGTCCTGTTTCATTCGCGCCACGGCCTGGTCCAGCAGCGCCTGTGCGCCGGCGAGGTCGAGCCCGGGGCGTAACCGCGCTACTGCCAGCAGGCCATGGCTGCCGCGAATGTTTTCGTCGGGCACCCCGAGCTGGAGCGGGGTATAGATCTGGGTCGGTTCTTCGACCGAAAAGTCCACCGGCAGCCGGAAGGCGGCGGGCATGACGCCGATGACAGTGAACGGCGAGGCGTTGAGCTGAATGGTCTGGCCGATGATTCCCGGATCTGCACCGAAACTGCGGCGCCACACCGCTTCGCCGAGCAGCACCAACTGCGGACCGTTCGGGACGTCCTCTTCGGGCAGAAAGGTGCGACCCAGAAGGGGCTTCGCCCCTATGACATCAAAGAAATTTGCCGCGACCAGCCCGGACTGGACTCGCTCGGGCTCGCTCCTTCCCGTGAGCGTGACCGGCGAATTGTCGAATGCGGCCACCCCGGTGAAGATCTGAGTCTGGCGGGCGTAGTCGGCGACCTCTGGACCCGAGACCCAGGTCTGGTCCCACCCTTTCCAGTGACTCCAGAGCATGACCGCACGATCCGGCGCCTGGTACGGCAGCGGCTTGAGCAGAATGCCACGCAGTACGCTGAAGATTGCCGTATTGGCGCCGATCCCAAGCGCCAACGTGAGCACCGCAATCAGGGTGAAGCCCCGGTTGCGAAGCAACGTGCGAGTGGCAAACCGTAGGTCCTGGAGTAAGGTGTCCATGCTCCACCCGAAGTTCAGAGTTCAGCACTAGGTACTAGGTACTAGGTACTCGGTACTACTCCGCCCGCAGCGCAACCATCGGATCCACCCTGGCCGCTCGGCGCGCGGGGAGATAGCCGGCGAGTCCCACGGCGGAGATTATCAGCAGGGCGACGGCCGAGTAGGTCAACAGATCACTGCCTCCCACTCCAAACAGGATTCCCTGAAGGACCCGACCCAGCGCGAGCGCGACCGCGAATCCCAGCAGGATCCCGATGATTGCGGCACGCATGCTCCGACTCATCATCGAGCGAACCACGACCGAGGCCCGGGCCCCGAGCGCCAGACGAATCCCGATTTCCCGAGTGCGCTGCGAGACGGCGTAGGCAACGACGCCGTAGATCCCCACCAGGGCCAGGACGAGCGCCAACAGGCCAAAGGCGGCGGCAAAATCCGCAGTCGAGGAGGCGAGGTTCAGGGCGTTGTCGAGGTGTTCGCGCATCGTCATCACCCCAAAGAGCGCGAGCTGGGGGTCGAGACCCTCGACCGTCGAGCGGACCTGGGGCATGAGGGAGGCTGGATCGCTCTTGCTCCGAACTACCACCGTGAGCCAGGAGGAGGCCCGCTGGCTCAGCGGCTGGAAGACGTAGGGCTGTGGCGTCTCCCCGATCTGCCCGTACTTGCCGTCGGCGGCGATGCCGATGATCGTGAGCGGCGGTCCATCGCGATCGCCCCGGCGGACAACTCGCCCAATGGGATCCTGCCCGGGCCAGAAGCGCCGAGCCATCGTCTCGTTGATGATGATGACGCCGGGCGTGTCGCTCCGGTCATCGGGGCCGAAGTCCCGCCCGTGGAGCAGCGGCGTGCCTACCGTCGTGAAGTAGTCCCGCCCCACGACACTCATGGCGAAACCCTTTGGCTCGTCGGGATCTCCCGCCGTCTCCGGGCCCAGCGCGAGCCGAATGCCCCGCCCGTTGGTGTCCAGCGGCAGAGGGAAGGCGTACGTAGTCGAGACGACGCCCGGCAGCGCATCAACCGAGAGTCGCAGCCGCTCGAACAGTTGCTGGGCCTGGTCGCCTTCGTAGCCCTGTAGCCCCGCGTTGATGCTGAAGACCAGCCGCCCTTCCGGCGTCAGACCGGTTTCCGTCTGGCGGGCGTTGCCGAAACTCCGAAGGAACAAGCCGCCGCAGACCAACAACACGACGGTGAGCGCGACCTGAGAGGCGAGTAAGACGCTTCTCAGCTCGAACCGGCGGCGGCCGATTACTACCGCTTCCTGCTCCCGCTTGAGCCCGCCGACCAGCCCTACCCGTCCGGCCTGCAATGCCGGCAGGAGACCGAACAGCAAGCCGGTTACCACCGTGACCAGCGCAACGAAGCCGAGTACCCGGTGATCGACTGAGACGTCGAAGCCGACCCGGAACGGAAGCCTCGGCACCATCGCGTCCTGCAAAGGCTGAGTCCAAGCCATGACTGCGAAGCTCGCAAGACCACCAAGCGCTGCGATCACGAGGCTTTCCGTCAGGAACTGGCGCACCAGTCTCCCGGGTGCTGCGCCGAGCGACAATCGAATGGCGATTTCCTGGCGGCGACCCGCTGCTCGAGCGAGGAGGAGGTTGGCGAGGTTGGCGCAGGCGATGAGCAGGACCAGTCCGACACCGGCCAGGGAAAGAATCGCGGAGAGTCGAAGAATTTCTGGCGGCACCGCTGAGGGATCGTCAAACGGCGTCCTGGCGGACACGAGTCGAATGCCGACATCGCGATTGGTTCCCGGATTGTCCTTCTCGACTCGAGCAGCAAGCGCGCTCATCGACTCCTGCGCGCCGGCCAGATTGATCCCGGGCTTGAGTCGCCCGAACACGATCATCCACCGGGAGTTCCTCACCTCGAGCAGGGCCTCGCTGCCGGGCCACGCCACGGTGTGCATGCCCATCGGCACCCAGACCTCCGGCCAGTACCCGAAGAGCCTCGTTCCTTTGAAGCCTCGCGGGGCGACGCCGATGATCTGGAAGCTGTGCCCGTTCAAGAGGACCGTGCGGCCCACGGCCGTCGGATCGGCGTGGAATCGGTGCTGCCAGGAGTCGTAGCTCAGGACCGCGACGGCACGGCCTCCCCCCGACCGGTCATCGTCCGCGCCGATCAGATTTCCGGCGACGGGACGCAGTCCCAGGACCGAGAAATAGTTGCCCGTCACCATCTCGCCCCAGACCATCTCGGGGCGATCTCCCGCGCCCAGACTCAGCGGGGTTCCCGACTGGGCCGCCAATCCCGAGAAGATCTGGGCCTGGTCCCGAAAGTCCACGTAGTCGGGATAGGAAACCGCGTCGGTTGACCCTTCTTTCTTGTCCTGACTCCAGAGTGCCACCAGCTGGCTGGGATCAGCCGCGGGGAGAGCACGCAGCAGAAAACCGTTCACGAGGCTGAAGACGATCGTATTGATGCCGATGCCCAATGCCAGAGTCAGGACCGCGACGGCGGTGAACCCCGGGTTCCGCCGCAATTGCCGGAAGGTGTAACGCAGATCCTGGATCAGAGTGGACATGAGTCAGCCGTCTCCGGGTGTCATTCCGCTCGCATTGCCTCGGAAGGTTCGATGCTCAGCACTCGTCGAGCGGGGAGATAGCAGGCGACCAACGCCACCAGCATGAGGATCAGCGGGACCACGCCGAAGCTGATCGGATCAGCCGGTGAGACACCATAGAGCATCCCTGTGAGAAGCCGGGTGCCGGCCAGCGCCAGCGGAATCCCCACCGCGACTCCGGCCAATACCGGGCGAAGGCCCTTCAAGAGCGCGAGTCGCATCACATGCCCCGGCGATGCCCCTAGCGCCATGCGGACTCCCATCTCCCGTCGCCGCTGACTCACCGTGTAAGCGACGAGACCGGCGAGCCCGACGCCCGCGAGCAGCAGCGCGATCGTGGCGAAGGCGGTGAGGAGGTAGGTGCGGAACCGGGGCTCACCCAAAGACTCGGCCACCATACCATTGAGCGTCCGCACCGCAGCGATCGGCTGATCGGGATCGACCTCGAGCACCGTCTGGCGCATCGGGGCGGCCAGAAGGAGCGGGTCCGATTCCGTCGCGATCACGATCGTCATGTCGCGCGCCGGACGTTGGGCGAATGGGAGATAGACCTGAGGCGCTGCCTCGGCGGCGAGGCCCGCGCTCTTCACATCGGTCACCACACCGACGATCTCCCGCATGGCGGAGGGGAAATCGAGGTGAGGCGGCCCGGTGGCGCTGAAGACGAGTGCTTCGGTGCTGAGCGCCAGGCGCTTCCCCACCGCGCTTTCAGTTGGCCAGTAACGGCGCGCGGTCGCTTCGCTGACGATGGCGACCGGGGTTCCCCGACGATCGTCCACAGGACTGAAGCCCCGGCCTGCCACCAATCGGATCCCCAAGGCCCGGAAGTAGTCGGGTGAGACGCCACCGTATTGAGCCTGGGGTTCCTGGTTGGGTGCCGGCTCGGTTCTGCCTTCAATGCGGAAGTCCGTGCTGCCAAGCTCACCTGAGAGCGGCATCTGTTCCACTGCGGCCGCAGTGCGCACCCCCGGCAACCCGCGCGCCCGGTCGAGCACGGCGTCAAAGAAGGCCGCAGTCCGCTCGCCGTCCTGGTAACGCTCCTGCGGGAGGTTTACGTCCACGGCCAAGACATTGTCGGGGCGGAATCCGGGGTCCTCGTGCTCGAGTCGCAGCAGACTCCGGACGAGAAGCGCGGTTCCGATGAGCAGGATCAGTGAGAGTGCAACCTGGGATAGAACCAGGGCGCTGCGGCTCCGTTGCCCTCCCCGGCCGCACTCTCCCTTGAGCGTCGCCTGGAGGTCCACTCGCGATGCGCGCAGGCCCGGAATCAGACCAACCAACGCGCCGGTGAGAAGGGAAATCACCAAGGCGAAGCCCAGGATTGGAGCGTCGACTCTGAGTGGCTCGCCCCCGAGGCTGTAAGGCAGGAAGAGGCCACCTCGCTGGAAGTGGCTGAACACCGGCAGAGCCAGCAACCATACCGCGAGCATCACCCCGAGCAGACCCCCGGCAGTTCCAAGGATCAGACTTTCGGCGAGCTGGCCGGAGAGAAGCCGGTTGCGGGTCGCGCCAAGAGCCGCTCGCACCGCCAGCTCGCGCCGCCTGGCCAGTCCTCGCGCGAGCACCAGTCCCGCGACATTGGCGCAGGCGACCAGCAGCATGAGGCTCACTGCCGAGGTCAGGAGCAGTACGACCGGGCGAAGCGGCGCAATCACGCTGTCGCGGAAGCCGAGCAGCTTGATCGCCCACCCGGTATTGAAGTCGGGATACTGACTCGCCAAGGCCCTCGCGAGAGCGCCGACTTCGGCGCGGGCCTGATCGAGGGTGACGCCGTTCTTGAGCAGGCCGACGGTTCCCAGATAGGCCGCGCCGCGCGCATAACGCGCGGAACGGTTGCCGCTGCCGGTCGCGGGGTCCTGTTGTAGCGGGACCCAGAGGTCCGGGGTGCGGGGATAGGTGACAAACCGGAAATCGGCCGGCAGGACGCCGACCACGCGGTACGGTTCTCCGTTGAGCGTGAGGTTGCCGCCCACCAGGCTGAGGTCGCTGCCGAATCGAGTCTGCCATAATCCGTTGCTGATGAGCACGACCCGTCCCGCATCGGCGCGATCCTCATCCTCGGAGAACACCCGGCCTGCGGCCGGGTTCACTCCGAGGGCGCGGAACAGGCTCGCGGAGCCGGCTGCGTACTGCAATTGCTCAGGACCGCTGGTGCCGTTTAGCACCAGACGACGGTCGCGCGATGCGCTCCAGGCGCCCAGCTCGTCGAACGAGCCGGATTGCTCGCGCAGATCGCTGTAGTTAGGGAAGGAGAGCGGCAGGCGATCCCAGCCGGATTCGGGGTTGTCGCCCCAGAGCAGGACAAGCCGGTCGGAATGCGCGAAGGGGAGCGGCTGAAGGAACACCCTGCTGACCAGGGTGAAGATTGCCGCATTGGCCCCGATTCCGACCGCCAGAGTAAGAACCGCGGCAATGGTGAACCCTGGCGAGCGACGCAAGGTTCGCAACGCGTACCGGAGGTCGGTCAGGAGTGTCACCTTGAGCTCCATGTCACTCCGCCCTCAACGCCACCATCGGGTCGACCCGGGTGGCTCGGCGGGCGGGTAGATAGCACGCGATCGTCGCGATAACGGTGAGCAGCAGGGCGACGGCCCCGAAGGTCACCGGATCGGTTGGCGTGATTCCGTAGAGCAAGCGCCCCAAGGCACGCCCGGCGACGGCTGCACCCACCGCCCCCACCACCACGCCGAGCAGGGTGAGCCTGAGGCCGCTCCCCAGGACCATGCGAAGCACGTCGCCTCGTCGCGCGCCCAACGCCATCCGTACCCCGATCTCCCTGGTGCGCTGCCCGACCGTATATGAGAGCACGCCGTAGATCCCCACCGCGGCGAGAATCACCGCCAGCGCGGCGAATCCTGCGAGCAGCAACATCGGGTAGCGACGGTCCGCCATGGATTGATTCAGGCGTTCGTTCATCGTCGCCACATCGGTGAGCGGTACCCCTCGATCGATCTCCCGCACCGCGGCGCGAATCTGCCCCGCGAGCCCGGTTGGCCCGTTTGCATGCCGAATGACCATCGTGAGAGAACGAGACGGCTCTTGCGAGAGCGGGTAGTAGATCATGGGCCGGATGTTGTCGTCGAGTGTGTTGGGGTGCAGGTCCCCAACCACGCCGATGATTTCGACCACATCGTCCGGCTTCCACATGTCGATCTTGAGGCGCTGGCCGATGGGATCTTCATTGGGCCAGAACTGGCGCGCCATCGTCTCGTTGATCAGCACCACCGGAGGCGCCTTCGGCCCGTCCGCGGCGTTGGGACTGCGTCCGCGTCGGAGCGGAATCCGCATGGTCGTGAAATAGCCCGCGTCGGCATAGCGAATGTCGGCGATGGGTTCCTGGCCCGGCGCAGGCTCGGGCCGCCCTATGAGATGGATCGACGTCGCCGAACCGGGTGCGGTGAGCGGCAGGAAATTCACCGCTCCGACGCCGGTTACTCCGTGGAGCTGGCTCACCCGATCGCGCAGCTGGTCGAAGAAAGCGCCCTGCCTGGTGGCATCGCCGTAGGTGGCCTCGGGCAGGTCTACGGAGACGGTGAGAACGCTCTCTGGATCGAAACCGGGGTCCACCGAGGAGAGTCGTTGCAGCGAGCGGATCAGCAGGCCAGCGCCGGCCAGGAGAACCAGGGCCAGAGACATCTGCGCGACGACCAGGGCGCCCCTGAACCGGGTGGTGGAGGCGGTGGCAGTGGCGCGCGGGCTCTCGCCTTTGAGGGAGGCAGTCAGATCCGCATGCGCTTCGCCGAGCGCCGCCGGGAGACCGAACAGAATGCCGACCAACAGGGAAATGCCGGCGGTGACGGCGAAGACTCGGGGGTCGACGCCAATCTCGCTCAAGCGCGGAATGCTTCGCGGTCCGGCGCTGACCAGGAGGTCTATCGCCCAGACGGCAAGCAGCAATCCGACGGCACCGCCTATCGCCGAAAGCAACACACTTTCGAGCAGGGCCTGCCGCACCAGCCGCGCGCGTGAAGCGCCGAGTGCGGTACGGATCGCCACTTCGCGTTGCCTTCCCGTGGCTCGGCTCAGCATCAGGTTGCCGACATTGGCACACGCGATCAACAGAACCATCGACACCGCGCCGAGCAGCAGAAGCAGCGCCCGACGGGAGGAACCCACAACCTGATCCTTGAGCTGGACCACGTTGGCGCTCCAGCCGGTATTGAAGGCGGGATATTCCTGCTCCAGCGAGGCGGCGATTGAGCTCATTTCCGCCTGGGCGCGTTCCCGACTCACGCCGGGCAACAGGCGTCCCACCACGAGCGCGTAGCGGCCGCCGCGAGTCCGATCATTGGGATCGATCCTGAAGGGTTCCCAATACTGCTCCTGACCCCACGGCATCGGCCCCAAGGCCGGGGGAGCGACACCCAGCACCAGCGCAGTCCCGCCGGCAATCGGAACCGAACGCCCCACGACGCCTCGATCCGCACCGAACCGGCGGCGCCACAGACCATCACTCAGGACAATCACCGACGGACCACCGGGCAATGCCTCGGCCTGGGTGAACCCGCGACCCATCGCCAGGGGCACGCCCATCACATCGAAGAAGTTCGCGGTGACTGCCCTGCCCTGAATGATCTCGGGAGAGTCGCCGGTGAAGGTGAGCTGGGACCAGACCAGCAGGGCGAGTCCCGAGAAACTCTTCGATCGATCGTTCCAATCGAGGTAATTCTGCGGATTGACGACGTTGGTTTCCTGGTGGCGCGGGACATTGCGTTCCCACACCAGGACCAGACGATCGGGATCGGGATAGGGGAGCGGCCGCAGCAGCACGGCGTTGACTACGCTGAAGATCGCGCTGTTGGCGCCGATGCCGAGTGCCAGCGTCGCCACCGCCGCGATCACGAATCCGGGGGAGCGCCGCAGCGACCGGGCAGCGTACTTGAGGTCGGTCAGGAACATCGCGGTCCTCATCAGGTGAAGAGCCATCAGCCCTCAGCCGCCAGCCGTCAGCAGTTACTCGGTACTAGGTACTAGGTACTCGGTACTACTCAGCCCGAAGCGCCACGATCGGGTCCACCCGGGTCGCCCGAAGGGCAGGCAGGTAACTCGCCAGCAGCGCTACCGCAGTGAGTAGGATCGCGACCTCGAGAAAGGTCTCTGGGTCGGTCGGCGTGATGCCAAACAGCAGACTCTGCAGAACGGGGGTCAGTCCCAAAGCCGCCACTAGGCCAATGGCGGTCCCCGCCAGCGAAAGGCGAATGCCACTTCCCACCACCAGTCTCAGCACATCCGCGGACTGGGCGCCGAGGGCGACCCGAATCCCCACTTCCCGGGTTCGCTGCGCGACGGTATAGGAGATCACGCCATAGATTCCCAGCGCCGCAAGCAGTAGTGCCGAGCCGGCGAACAATCCGATGAGAATCAGGTTGAACCGTCTCGGTGTCAGGGACTGGGCCACGACTTCATCCATGGTCCGGACATCCGAGACGGCGAGATCGCGATCAATCGACTGGATTTCGTGGGTCACCGCGGCCGCAGAGGCCGATGGATCGGTCCGGGTCCGCACCACCACCGTGAGAATCGACCAGGGGTCCTGAGTGTACGGCAGGTAAAGCGTCGGGCGCGGAGCGATATCGAGCGAGCGCTGCCGGACGTCGCCGGCTATTCCGACGATTTCCCGCCAGGCGGTGTCGGTGCCGACCAGGATGCGTTTGCCGATGGCGTCCCCGCCAGGCCAGAAAGCTCGGGCCATGGCCTCACTTACCACCGCCACGGGCGGAGCGTCGGAGTCATCGCGATCGGTGAACTCGCGCCCGCCGCGAAGTGGAATGCCCATGCTCTTCAGGTAGTCGGATCCGCTAACCAGGTAGTCCGGCGTGACGTCCTCCGCCTTTTGCTCCCGGCCCTCGATCTGGAGACTCCGACCACTACCTCCCGGCCGCAGCGGCAGCCGGCTGACGAGGCTTGCAGAAGTGACCCCCGGGAGTCCCCTGACAGTCTCGAGAACGTGCCGCACAAACTCGACCTTCTGTGCCGGAGCAACGTACTGGCCCGGGGGAAGCACCAATCCCACCGCAAGGACCCCGCGGGCATCGAGACCAACCGGGACCTGTTGCACCCGAATGAATGCCTTCACCAGCAGACCGGCACCGATCGCGAGCACGAATGCCAGCGCAACCTCGGATACCACGAGCAGGTTACGCACTCGGCGCCGCCCGACCGAGTCGGCCGCGTTGCGGCCACCCTCGCGGAGACCGCCCGCCAGATCATTACTGGCGGAGCGGAAGGCGGGACCGACTCCGAAGCCGATGCCGGTCAGGAGCGAAACAGCGGCGGTGAACGCGAGAATCCGCACATCAGGCGAGGGATCGATCATTCCCCTGATCTCCTGCGGCGCCAGCAACTGCAGAAGGGTCACGCCCCAGGTAGCGACCATCAGGCCGACCAGTCCGCCCATGACGGAGAGCAGGAGACTTTCGGTCAGGCGTTCCCTCACCAGTTGCCACCGCCCGGCGCCCAGCGCGGCGCGTACCGTCCATTCCCGCTGGCGGGCAGTCGCGTCCGCGAGAAACAGATTGGCCAGATTCCCACAGGCGATCAGCAGCAAGACGGCCGCGGCACCCAGCAGGATGAGAAGGGCCGGCCCGGACTCTCCCGTGAGGTCCGCCCGCATCGGGACGAGAGACGCCCCCACAGACTCTCCATCCGGAGACTTCTCTGACACTTCCTTGAGGATCCGTCCGACTTCTGCCTCGGCCTGACCGGTGGTGCTGCTGGCGGCGACCCGAGCCACGACCTCGAAGTAATGGGTGTTGCGCAGCAGCGAGGGGTCCGTCTCGGGTCGGAGCGGGTGGGTGGGCACCTTGTAAGGAGAGGGAAGCCACAGATCGCCCGCCGTGGGAAGCGCGAAACTCGGCGGCATCACCCCAACCACGGTTACCGGCTGGCCGTCCACGCTCAGTACCTGCCCGAGGACCGCGGCCGTGTGGCCGAGGCGGGTCCGCCAGAGCCGGTCGCTGATGACCACCTCGTCAACCGGCAGTCTTCCGCTTGAATCCGGCAACGGCGCCCGGCCGAGCTCGGGACTCACGCCGAGAAGTTTGAAGAAATCCGCCGTCACGACCGCGCCGTCGATCTGTTCCGTGCGATCGCCTGCGCGCACGTTGAAATCCCAGCGGCGAAAGGCAGCGATGCCTTCCAGGCTCCTGGCCTGGGACTGGATGTCCAGAAACTCCGCCGGAGCGGGCACAACATCCTCGCCGCTCTGGATCCGCCCGTACACCATCACGAGGCGATCGGCGTCGCGATAGGCGAGGGGACGCAACAGGACCGCATCGACCACGGTGAATATTGCGGTGTTCGCGCCGATGCCCAGGGCGAGCGTCAGGATAACGACGATCGCGAAGCGGGGCCGTTTGAAAATACCCCGCAGGGCGAGACGAATATCGTGGATTAGTGTCACATCAACCTCCCGGTCACAGTGTCGAGGAGTGAGCTACCTCAGTCCTCAGTCCTCATCACTCAATCCTCTCTCAGTCTTCTCGGCGCCCTACTCTGCTCTGAGCGCCACCATGGGATCAACCTTCGTCGCCCGGCGCGCGGGGAGATAGCTGGCCAGCACGGCGATCACGATCAAGATCAATGGCACGGAAACCAGCAGTCTGGTATCGCCCGGATTCATCCCGAAGAAAAGACTCCGGAGCGTGCGAGTGAGCGCGGCCGACACGACCGTTCCCAGCACCACCCCGATAACGGCCACCCGGAATCCGTCACCCACAACCATCCCGCGAACCGCTCGAAGCGGCGCTCCCAGGGCAATACGAATCCCCATCTCCCGAGTCCGTCGGGACACCGAGTAGGAGATAAGTCCGTACAACCCGATCATCGCGAGGCCCAGAGCGAGAAGACCGAACACCCCGGCGAGCCCGGCAGCGAAGCGGGGACCCAGCAGTGCCCTGCCCTCGATCAGTTGCTGCATCGTCTTGGTATCGAAGGCTGGGATGTCCGGATCGGCACGATGAATGGCCTCCCGTACCGCGGACAGCAGCGCCAGGGGATCATTGGAGCTCCGAACCACGAGAGTCACGTTCCCGGTGTAGTTCTGGCTCAGAGGCAGGTAGAGATAAGGAAGCTGGCGCTCCTCGAGGCCTCGGTACTTGCCGTCGGCCGCCACGCCGATGATCTCGATCGCCGGGCCACTCAAAGCATTCAGCCGGATCGTCTTTCCGATCGCCGAGGCGCCGGGCCAGTAGCGCTGGGCCAGCGTCTGATTGACGATCGCGACGCGTGGTGCGGTGGAATCGTCCTGCAGGCTGAAGTCGCGTCCGTCGAGAAGCCGGGTCCCCATCAAGGCGAGATAGCCTGGCTCCACGACGCTCCAATAGGTCGGATCGCCGCCCTGACTCTTCTGGTCGCGCTCTCGTCCCGCGACGAAGAGTCCGCCTCCGCTGGCGCTGAATTCGAGCGGGACGTACTGAGCCAGCGTCGCGCCCTGTACTCCGGGTGTCTGGCGGACCTCTTCTAGCATCCGGCGATAGAAGCTCTCGCCCTGTCGCTGGTCGTATCCGAGGAGCGCGGGCGAGACCGACACCAGGAGGCCGTTCCTGGTATCGAATCCTGGATCGAGCCGCTTCATCTGCCCCAGGGTCTCGAGCATGAGTCCGGTTCCGATCAGCAGGACGCACGAAAGTGCGACCTGGGTGATCACCAACCCGCCGCGCAGGAGAGATCGGTTCGACCCGTGACGCCGTGCCGGTTCATTCTTGAGCGCGCCGACGACCTCGGGGCGAGCGGCTTGCAATGCCGGCACCAATCCAAATACCAGGCTGGTCAACAGCGAGATGGCCAGAGTGAAAGCGAGGACCCGACGATCGGGACTGAAGTCAACTTGGAAGGGGATGTCGCTCGGAGCGTGCCATCCGTTGCCGAGCGCCGCCGTCACCCAGATGGCGAGACCCATGCCCAGTGCGCCGCCCAGGAGGCCGAGGAGGGTGCTCTCGATCAGTAACTGTCGGAGCAACTGGAGACGTCCCGCGCCTAATGCGAGGCGGAGGGCGATTTCCTTCCGGCGCGATGCGGCACGAGCAAGAAGCAGATTGGCTACGTTGGCGCAGGCAATCAAAAGGACCAGCCCCACCACGACGAGGAAGGCGCGCGCGGCCAGGGCAGAGCCTGCAGCGGCACCTGGCTCAGGTCGGGCCTCGAGCTCCGGCATGGCGACCGCATCGAACCCGGCATTGGTAACCGGGTAATCGCGCTCGAGCCGGCGACCGATCGCGGCGACGGCTGAGGCGCCTTGGTCGTAGGTGACACCAGGACGCAGGCGCCCCATAAGGCGGAAAGAGTTGGTCCCGCGAGATAGCAATGAGCCCGGCACCCCGCGTGAAACCCCGTCGAAGGTCGATACGGGCAGCCAGACATCCGGGCCGAACAGAGCGTGGTACACTCCGCGGAACCCTCGGGGTGCCACGCCGACGATCGTGAAGGTCTGCCCGTTCAGCCGGACTATCTGCCCGAGTACGGAGGCTCCATTTGGCGCGAGGCGGCGCTTGAACCGGTCGCTCACCACGGCGACAGGTGCAGCACCCGAATTCGGCCCGTCCTCGGAGAGAAAACCTCGCCCCTCGACCGGAACCACTCCCAGCACCCCGAAGTAGTTCGGGCTCACCAGTTCCGCCCAGATCCGATCGTTACGGTCCTGGCTGTTGAGGCTGACCGGCGCCGGGTAGTACGCCGCGACATCCTCGAACGCGGAGGCGTCGCGCCGAAAGTCCTCGTAGTCGGCGTAGGAGTAGTCGAAGAAGTCGCCTTGAGCCCGGTTCTTGGCGACGATCACCATCAGCCGGTCAGGGTCCTTGCCCGGAACAGGACGCCACAGGATGCCGTTGGCGATACTGAAGACGGCCGTGTTGGCGCCGATTCCCAGTGCGAGGGTAATTACGACCGCCGCGGTGAAACCGGGCGTCCGGCGCAGGGAACGGAACGCGTATTTGATGTCGTTGGCGAGCGTCATCCGACAATTCGGCTGTTAGCGGTCAACACCTCAGGGCACCCATTACTCGGTACTCGGTACCAGGTACTCGGTTCTGTTTTCACTCACTCCGCAGCGACACCGCCGGATCGACCCGCGCCGCACGAGCCGCCGGCAGATAGCTCGCGATCAGAGCAACCACCGCCAGGAGCACCGCTACACCCAGGAACGTGCCCGGATCGGTCGGACTCACTCCGTAAAGCAGGGCTCTGAGTAGTCGAGTGATGGCGAATGCGCCGATCAGCCCCAGGACCAGCCCTCCCGCCACCAGCGCGCCTCCCTGAGTGAGGATGAGGCTCCTCACCCGCGATCGATCGGCGCCCAGAGCCATCCGAATTCCGATCTCCCGGGTTCGTTGCGTCACCGTGTAGGTGAGCACACCGTGCACACCGATTACTGCCAGCAACAGTGCGACGGCGGCGAATGCGCCAAGGACGATCATGGTAAAGCGGCGCTGCCCAATCGAGTTGGAGAGCGTACGACTGAGCGGCTCAACCCCGAAGAGGGGCAGCGAAGGATCGAGCTCGGCCACAACCCGGCGAATTGCAGGGGCGAGTGCCGCAGGATCGCCCGCCGTTGTCCGAACGAGCAGACTCCCTCCACTCGTCGGCGCTTGCGCTCGCGGGAGATAGACGCTGGGCGGTGAGTCTTCGGCCAGTCCGTGGAAGCGTTCGTTCCCCACGACACCGATGACCGTTCGCTTCGCTCCCCAGAGAGAGATCTGCTGGCCCAGAGGCGGCAGCGCTCCAAAGAAGCGACGCCGGGCCGATTCGTTGATCACCGCGACCGGTGCGCCTTCGGCATCGTCCGTCTGGGCAATTCCTCGTCCAGCCAGCAATGAAACCCGCAAGGTCTCGAAGTATCCGGCATCGACCTGGCGGATGGTCGGCTCGGGCCACCCGTGGGCTTCGGCCTCTCGTCCTACCACGCTGATCGAACTGGTGAACCCCGCATCGAGCGGATGATTGCCGGCTATCGTCACGGCTTCCACGCCCGGCAATGCCGCGACTCGAAGCTGGAGTTCGTTGTTGAACCCGTGCGTTGCGGGCCATCGGGGCCACTTGGAGTAATCCGTGGGATACCGACTGGGCGGCAGCTGGAACTCCGCCTTGAGGATTCCCGCAGCGCTGAATCCCGGGTCGACCTGGCGCAGGCGCCAAAGACTGCGAATCAGCACGCCAGCTCCTGCCATCAGCATGACGGCGAGTGCCAGCTCGGCGATTACCAGACCGCCCCGGAACTGGCGATGTCCACGTCCGGAGGAAGCACTCCGGCTTGCTTCGCCCTGGAGCGCGGACTGCAGGTTGACCCGGGTGGCTTGAACAGTGGGGAACAGACTGAAGCACACTGCAATGATGATCGTTACCCCCAGGGTGACTGCGAGAACCCTCCCGTCGATGCCGACTGTGCCGACTCGCGGGATATCTCCCGGTGCGAGCGCGAGCAGAAGATCGAGTCCTTCTTGCGCCAGGAGCAGACCCAGCAGTGCTCCACACCCGGTGAGGAGGAGGCTTTCAACCAGGAACTGCCGAACGAGGTGACGGGTCGTGGCGCCCAGCGCGGTCCGTACCGTGACCTCACGGAGTCGTTCCGCCCCTCGGGCCAACAGCAGGCTGGCTACGTTGGCGCAGGCGATGAGAAGCACGAGCGCGACGGCGCCCATGAGCACGAACAGGGCCGGCCGAACCGGGCCAAATACCACCTGGGCTAGCGGTTCGATGAAGACTCCGCGAGCGTCGTTCTCCGGATATTTCTTCTCGAGGTCGGCCGCGATTTCTCCTACCTCTTGTTGCGCGGTTCCGATGCCCTCCATTCCCGCAAGGCGGCCCACGACAAAAATCGGATGAGTTTGGCGCGGGTAACTCTGGGGATCAGGGCGCAGCGGCACCCAGAGGTCAACCCGCACCTGTCCCCCGCGGGCCGCGAATCCCTTTCCGTAGTCAGCCGCGCTCAGAACCTGGAGTGTGCCGAAGTCAGCGGTGGAAGGAACTACACCAATGATGGTCTGCTGGACGTCGTCGATCCGGATCGTCCGGCCCACAACCTGGGGGTCCCCGGAATACAGCTGCTGCCACAGTGCCTCGCCAATCAACACCACCTGAGGTCCGCCGGGGCGATCATCCTCGGCGCTGAACCCCCGGCCGACGATCGGAGCGATGTCGGTGAGGGCGAGGTACTCATGGCTCACC
>Ga0068864_100001184_pt1 | contig 21704 bp, 19 predicted proteins | sample KBSSwiS72_FD_66586 | JGI IMG/M metagenome (GOLD analysis project Ga0068864, IMG submission 66586) | Switchgrass rhizosphere microbial communities from Kellogg Biological Station, Michigan, USA - KBS Switchgrass S7-2 | ecosystem: Host-associated > Plants > Roots > Rhizosphere > Soil ... | reverse complement strand
GATCTCGTTGTGATCGCCCTGTTGACGCTCGCTCGGCATCCGGCATTCGGTTCGCCGGGATTCTGGCTCCTCGTCGCGCCGGGGGCGCTGGTCCTCGCTTCGGGCATGGTCATCATTATGCTTGCCCACCGCACCAATGGTTCGCTCCAGGTACCGGCCGAACAGCTTCACGGCCTGGTCGCGCTGTTCGGGCTGCTTGAGGGGGGGGCGACGATCGCATGGACGATGGCGGCGTCCGTCGATCCAGTAAGGGCGTTCGATCCGGTCGCCACTATGGCGATCGGAGCCTTGCTCATGATTGGGACGCTTATCCTGGCGCCGGTGCCGATGGCGCTGGTGGCTTTTTGGGTGACACTTTCTGCCGGCGCCGCGACCGCGATCGGCCACTGGTCGGCGGCTGCAATCCCACCCCTGCTCGCCATCGGAATATTTACGCTCGGCGAGATGTCCGATCGCGGCCTTCTCGCGATGCGGCGGTGGCACTCGCACCGCGGCGCCTCTCTCAAGGCGGCGCTATTGCTGCGCGAATTCGAGGAGAACCGGCGCGGTTGGTTCTGGGAAACAGACGCAAAGGGCTTGCTCACTTACATTACGCCGGAATTGGCCGCGGGCCTCGGTCTTTCGGCGGAGCGATTGCTCGGCACAGCTATGACGAGCCTCGTGCTCCATGACGTCGGGGGCGCGAACGCGGCTGGCGAGCGCACGCTCGGTTTCCATCTTTCCGCCCGCCTCGCCTTTTCCGAGATCGCGCTGCGCGCGGCGACCGGCGAAGACGTGCGCTGGTGGTCGCTGTCCGGGCGGCCTGCGTTCGACGAGACAGGCCAGTTCATCGGCTTCCGGGGCAGCGGCACCGACCTGACGGAGATGCGCCGCTCGGAGGCCGAAGTGAAGCGCCTTGCGAGCTATGATCCGCTGACGGGCTTGCCTAACCGCATCCTCATGCGCCGAACGCTCGATGAGGCTTTACACGACGGCGCCGGCCATTCGAAGCAGGCGGCGCTATTCATGCTCGACCTCGACCGCTTCAAAATGGTCAACGATACCCTCGGCCATCCCGTAGGCGACGGGCTTCTTCGACAAGTCGCGGAGCGGCTTCAAAATGTCATCGCCACACATGGCCAGGTTGGTCGCCTCGGCGGGGATGAATTCAACGTCGTGCTGCCGGGAGCGAGTGATCGCGGGCGGCTCGCAACGCTCGCGCAGAGGATAATCGAGGAAGTTTCGCGCCCCTATATTGTGGAGGGTTCGCATGTCTCGATCGGCGCCTCGATCGGCATCGCCATCGCGCCTGACGACGGTGCCACGCCCGACGCCCTGGCTCGAAATGCCGATCTGGCGCTCTACGCGGCCAAGGCCGACGGAAAGGGCGTTCATCGCTTCTACGAGGCGGAGATGCACGCGAGTGCAAAGGACCGCCGCCTGCTCGAAATGGACCTGCGCAAGGTGATGAACGAAGGCGGGCTTCACTTGGTCTATCAGCCGGTGGTAAATGCCGAGAGCGAAAAGATCGTTTGCTTTGAGGCGCTCGCCCGCTGGAATCACCCGACCCGGGGCCCCGTGTCGCCGGCTGCGTTCATTCCCATCGCAGAGGAGATCGGCCTCATCCCGCAGATCGGTGAATGGGTTTTGCGTACGGCCTGTCTGGAGGCGGCGCACTGGCCTGAGAATGTACGGATAGCGGTCAACATCTCGCCGATACAGTTCGCGAACCCCGCGCTGCCGGGCATCGTTATGAGTGCCTTGGCGGCGGCACAATTGCCCGCCCATCGGCTTGAGCTCGAAATTACCGAAGGGGTATTTTTGAACGATGACGCGGTGACGGACGCGATGTTTGCCCGGTTGAAGGCGATTGGGGTCCGTTTTGCGCTCGACGACTTTGGCACCGGCTATTCGTCGCTAGGCTATTTGAGGAAGGCGCCGTTCAACAAGATCAAGATCGACCAAAGCTTCGTGCGGGGCGCGGCCTTCCCGGGCAATCGCAATGCCGCGATCATCCGCGCGATCGTCGCGCTCGCCGATAGTCTGGACATGGAAACGACCGCCGAGGGGGCCGAGACCGCCGACGAAATCGCTCTGATCCGGTCGCTAGGCTGTAGCCATATCCAGGGTTTCATCTTCGGGAAGCCGATGGTGCCCGATGAGGCTCGGGCACGCGTCGCCGGCTCCGGTAAACTTGCCATGTCGCCGATCATGGTCAGCCGCGATCCGCGGGTCGCGGTGCTCCGCAAGGCGACGGTGCGGAGCCGCTACGGCACTGACGCTGCTCGTGTGCGCAACCTGTCGGCAAGCGGGGCGATGGTCGAATCGACGCGATCGTTTCGGCCCGGCGAGGCGATCATGATCGATCTGGGCGACGGCTTGCCGATCAGGGGCACGGTCCGCTGGGCGGATGAAGATCGCTTCGGCATGACCTTCGACGAATCGATCGATATCGAGCAGGTTACTCAGCCCCGGCCACTTAAGGCGGCAAGCTAAGCGCCCCGGACTTTCCGGCGCACGCCAACCGGAAAGAGACTCGGCCGGCCGCGGCGGAGCTCCCGTTGCTCGTCGTCGGCGACGATCCTGGTCAGACTTCGGCGTCCATCAGCTGCGGGAAGAAGTTCTCATGTGCCGCGCGCAACTTGGCGAGGGGAATGCCCGCGAGCTGATCTCCGCCGGTGACGCCGAGGCGGCAGGCGGAGACGCCCATGGACAGCGCGGCCGCTAATATGGCGTCCGCATTTGCGGTGGTAACGATATAGCGCGCCTGGTCCTCGCCAAATGCCCTGGCGTGGCTCATTTCGTCGATCCGCGCGCCGATATTTCCGGCGAGCGCCATTTCGGCCAGAGCGACCAGCAGGCCGCCGTCGGAGATGTCATGCACTGCGCTGACGTCGGCGTCGCGAATAAGGCCGCGGACGAAATCGCCGTTCCGCTTCTCGAGTTCCAGGTCAACCGCCGGGGGTGGTCCCTCTTCACGGCCAGCGACATAGCGCAGCCACAAGGACTGGCCGAGATGACCCTCGGTATCGCCGATGATGACGATCTGTTCTTCCTGGCGCTTGAATGCGATCGTCGCCGACCGCTCGACATCCGGTAGGAGGCCGATGCCGCCGATGGCTGGCGTCGGCAGGATTGCGCTGCCGCTGCCGTCGTCATTCTTCGTCTCGTTGTAGAGGCTGACATTGCCCGAGACGATCGGGAAGTCGAGCGCGGCGCAGGCCTTAGCCATGCCTTCGATCGCGCCAACGAACTGGCCCATGATCTCGGGCCGCTGCGGATTGCCGAAGTTCATACAGTCGGTGGTCGCGAGCGGGGTGGCGCCGACCGCGGTGATGTTCCGCCAGCATTCCGCGATTGCCTGCGCACCGCCCTGGATCGGGTCGGCGAACACATAGCGCGGCGTGCAGTCGGTGCTGATCGCCAAGCCCTTTTTCGTACCGTGGACGCGGATCACGGCGGCGTCGCCGCCCGGGCGCTGGACGGTGTCCGCGCCGACCATGTGGTCATATTGCTCCCAGATCCAGCGGCGGCTGGCGAGATCGGGCGATGCCATCAGCAGCAGCAGATTTTCACCGATCGACCCGTGGGGAGGCACCTCGCCGAGGGGGCGGGGCGGAGGCGTCGCCACCCAGGGTCGATCATAGACGGGCGCCTCGTCAGCGAGCGGGCCGAGCGGGATGTCGCACACCGTCTCGCCGTCGAACTTCAGGATCATCCGCCCGGTGTCCGTGACATGACCGATCACCGCGAAATCGAGCTCCCATTTGCGGAAGATCGCCTCGGCCTCGTCCTCGCGGCCGGGCTTCAGCACCATCAGCATCCGTTCCTGGGATTCGGACAACATCATCTCATAGGGGGTCATGCCCTCTTCGCGGCAGGGCACAGCGTTCATATTGAGCTCGATCCCGACCCCCCCCTTCGACGCCATCTCAACGGAGGAGGAGGTGAGGCCGGCGGCACCCATGTCCTGGATCGCGACGATTGCGTCCGACGACATCAGCTCCAGACACGCCTCGATCAGCAGCTTCTCGGTGAAGGGATCGCCAACCTGGACGGTTGGACGCTTCTCCTCCGAATCCTCGGAAAAGTCCGCCGAGGCCATCGTCGCGCCGTGGATGCCGTCACGCCCGGTCTTCGAGCCGACATATACGATCGGATTGCCGACGCCCGACGCCGCCGAATAGAAGATCTTGTTGGTTTCGGCGATGCCCACCGTCATCGCGTTGACGAGGATGTTGCCGTCATAGGCGCGGTGAAAATTGACCTCGCCGCCGACGGTCGGCACGCCGACACAATTGCCATAGCCGCCGATGCCGTGGACGACCCCCGCTATCAGGTGGCGCATCTTCGGATGATCGGGCCGGCCGAAGCGCAGCGCGTTCATATTGGCGACCGGCCGCGCGCCCATGGTGAACACGTCGCGCAGGATGCCGCCGACCCCGGTCGCAGCGCCCTGATAAGGCTCGATGTAGGACGGATGGTTGTGACTCTCCATCTTGAAGATGGCGGCCTGGCCGTCGCCGATGTCGACAACGCCGGCATTTTCGCCAGGACCGCAGATCACCTGCGGGCCAGTCGTCGGCAGTTTTCGCAGATGGATGCGGCTCGACTTATAGCTGCAATGCTCGGACCACATCACCGAGAAGATGCCGAGCTCGGTCAGGTTCGGTTCGCGGCCCAGCGCATGAAGAAGGCGCTCATATTCGTCAGGGGAAAGGCCGTGCTCGGCGACGATTTCGGGGGTGATTCCGGTCATCCGCGAGCCGATAGCGATTCCATCCGCGCGCGCCTAGCCCTCGATCCCCTCACGCAGCAGTTCGAGCGCGATCCGCATACAGGCTATGCGGACGGTCCCGCGGCCGAGCGGACCGAGATGGGTTTCACGGTGGCGCGTTGCACCGTCGCGGCGCGCGCAGGCGAAATGGACCAACCCCGGCTCGCCATCGGCGCCCGCCGCGCCCGCAAAACCTGTAATAGCGAGTGCCAGATCCGCATGGGAATTGGCCAGCGCGCCGTCCGCCATCGCGCGCGCCACTTCCTCGCTGACTGCGCCGCAATCATCGATCATCGCCTGCGACAGGCCGAGCAACTCGCACTTGGCTTCCTCGCTATAGGTCACGAAGCCACGCTCGAAGATGTGGCCAGCGCCTTCCACGTCTGTCAGCAGCGAGGCGAGCAGGCCGCCGGTGCAACTTTCGGCCGTGACGATCCTGACCTCGCGGTCGCATGCCAGTTTCAACAACTGATGGGCAAGGCTCTCGACGTCGTCGGGCAGGGCGGGGGAAAGCGTTTCCGTCATGTTCGACGGCCGGTCCCATGCGCATGGGGCTGGGCATTGCTACCAAGGCAGCGTTCATAGAGATAAGCGATGGTGTTCTGATCCCCCGGGCCGGTGTTCCGCACGGTCAGCCATCCATAGGCATAGCGTTTCATGGCGCACTCTGGATAGTCGACCGCCGTCGCGCCGGCGACGGCGGCCCATGAGAATCAGGCGGTGACGAGGTTGACGGCGCTTGGTTTCGCGACGGGGAGGCCCACGCCCTGGGCCGTGGCCATCAATTCTTCCTTCCGCGTCATCATCTGGTCACGCAAGGCGACGAGATCGACGTCGGTCTCGCGAGCTTGGGCGAACATGCCCTCCTTGGCCATTTCCTCTTCCTTGACATGATGCTTGATTTCCTCCGACAGCACCGTGACCTTGGCATCGTAGAAATCATCTTCCGGGTTCGCCGCATCGAGATCGTTGATGAGCACCTTCGCGCCGTCATGCTCGACATAAGCCTCGTCCAGCGTGTCGTCTTCGATCTTCCCGCGCAACGCCGGATAGAAAATCTCCTCCTCGATCATCGTATGAATCTTCAGTTCGGTGCAAATCTCGCGGCAGAGTTGGCGCTTGCGATCGGAGCTCTTCGCCTTTTCGAACTGCTCGAACAAATCCTCTACCTTGCGGTGGTCGGCCTTCAGCAGCGCGATCGCGTCGGTGAATTCCTGCTTTGCCATATGGGCTCTCCGGTATGTGGGTTGACCTCGCTCGAACGCACGGCGGGGCGCTCCGCTGCTTCTGCGACCGATTCTCAATCGATGTGCGTGACCCCTCACTGGGAGCCTTTCCCCGGAGCCGACGTTACCGCCCCACAGGAGAAGAGCATGAATGGGCAATTAGTTGGTCGAGCGGTGGGCGCCGCAAGCCTGGCGCTTGGGATTACCGACATCCTTTCCGGCCGCCGGCTCGGACGGAATGTCGGCGCCGGTGCAGCGATGGGCGGTCGGCTGTTCCAGATCGCTGGAGCGCGTGAGGTGGCAACCGGAATAGCGGGTTTGATGGCGCCCGGCAGCGTAGGGCCGCTACAATGGCGGCTTGCAGGTGACCTGTTCGACCTTGCCGCCCTCGGCTATATCGCGGCGCCCGGCAATCCCAGGCGAAAGACGGCGCTTCTGGCACTGGGCATCGTCGCCGGAGTGACGCTGATCGACCTTCTCGCGGCTCGGAAATTGGCCAAGGTCTCAAATTCGCGTGCCGAGGAAAGCGAAGCACCCAAGCAAGGCGGCGGGCTCACCGAGAGGGGCCGGAAAGCGGTAGCGGCCTATGGGGACAAGCTCGATCGGATCGAGATGGGGCTCGAGGAAGACGATCGGACGCCGTTGGATCGCCCGGGCGTTCAGGCTGGGACAGCGGGGACGGGTGGCGAGAACAAGGTCCAGGACTTGCTCAGCTGAGCAGTGGTGCATTCGTGGCGGTGACATCCGCCTGGAATAATGATGATCGTCATGCGTATCAGGGCTTGAGCGAATGGGAGTCGACCCAGCACTGCCGCTTCGCTCGCACGATAACCTCGGTAATAGGAACATCGGGTGAGGATCTGGCGAGCTATCGGGCTTGAGGAACCTCGCCGTTGCGGTAGCGTCTAACGTCGATGGCGCATTGGATCGAAGCTTCCCCGCGGGGCATTTACGTTCGCCCGGCGGATGCCTGGATCGACCCGACGACGCCGGTCGATCGTGCGCTGATAACCCATGGCCATAGCGATCACGCCCGAGGTGGCCATGGCATGTGCTGGGCGACCGTTGAAACGCTCGCGATCATGGCCTTGCGCTATGGCGCCTCTCCCGGTGTCGCCGTCGGCTATGGCGAGACGGTACGGCTCGGCGAAGTCGATATCAGCTATGTTCCGGCCGGCCATGTGCTGGGATCGTCGCAGATACTCCTCGAACATGGCGGGGAGCGCGTCGTCGTAACCGGGGACTATAAGCGGCGTGCCGACCCCAGCTGCGCTCCCTTCGAGCCGGTTCCCTGCGATATCTTCATCACCGAGGCCACGTTCGGGCTCCCGGTTTTCCGCCACCCCCCGATCGGCCAGGAAATCGACCGGCTGCTCGCCGCGCTTCACGCCGCGCCCGAACGCTGCGTCGTGGTCGGCGCCTATGCGTTGGGGAAAGCGCAGCGGCTGATCGCGGAGTTGCGCGCGCATGGCCATGCCGATCCGATCTACATCCATGGCGCGCTCGAACGGATGTGCGATCTCTATCGGGATTTCGGGGTCGATCTCGGCGAACTTTACCAGGCGACCGGCGCGTCTTCGGACCAGATGCGCGGCAAGGTGGTCATCTGCCCGCCATCGGCTCTCAATGATCGCTGGTCCCGGCGATTGCCCGATCCGATCACCGCCATGGCTTCGGGCTGGATGCGCGTCCGCCAGCGCGCGCGGCAGAAGAATGTCGAGCTGCCCCTGGTGATATCCGATCATGCCGACTGGGACGAACTGACCGGAACGATCCGAGAGGTGGCCCCCTCGGAAATCTGGGTGACCCATGGCCGCGAGGAGGCGCTGGTCCATTGGTGCGAACTCAACCAGATGCGTGCGCGTGCGCTGGCGCTGCCGGGCTATGAGGACGAGGACGAGGGGTGAGGGCGTTCTCCCGGCTTCTGGACGGCCTCGTTTACACCCGCTCGCGCAACGCCAAGCTGGCGCTGATCGCCGAATATATGCGTCGGACACCGGATCCGGATCGCGGCTGGGCGCTCGCCGCGCTAACCGGCGGGCTCAGCCTGCCGGCCGTCAAGAGCGCCGCGATTCACGCGATCGTCGACGAGCGGGTCGATCCGCTGCTGTTCCGGATGAGCCGCGATTATGTCGGCGATCTCGCCGAAACGGTGGCGCTGATCTGGCCAAAGCGGCTGGACCAGCCGCCGGAGATCGACGATGGCTCGCTCAGCCTTGGTGCCGTGGTCGACCGGCTTGCCGGCCTCGGCCGCGCCGAGGCGCCCGCCGCGCTCGGCGAGATGCTCGACCATCTCGATGCGAGCGGCCGCTTCGCGCTGCTCAAGCTGGCTACCGGCGGCTTGCGGGTCGGCGTCTCGGCCCGGCTGGCCAAGACCGGCTTCGCCCAGGGCTTTGGCCTCGATGTCGATGCGGTCGAGGAGGTGTGGCACGCGCTGGCGCCGCCCTATATCGAACTTTTCCGCTGGGCCGAGGGCGGCGAGCGCCCGGACCCGCGGGGCAAACCCTTCTTCCGGCCCTTCATGCTCGCACATCCGCTGGAGGATGGGACGGTCGATCTCGCCGACTATGCCGCCGAGTGGAAATGGGACGGGATTCGCGTCCAGATCGTCGGCACCGGTCGCGACGTCCGGCTCTATAGCCGCGCCGGCGACGACATTACGGCGACCTTTCCCGACGTTGCGGAGTCCGCCCGGGGCATCGACGCCGTTCTCGACGGGGAAATGCTCGTCGAGGGGGAGGCCCAGGGTGCCGCACAGCATGGCGGTTCGGCGGCCTCGTTCAATGCGCTTCAGCAACGGCTCGGGCGGAAGAATGTCTCGGCGCGGATGCTGTCCGACTATCCGGCCTTCGTGCGGCTCTACGACATTCTGATCGAGCGCGATGAGGATTTGCGGGAGCTGCCGTGGGCCGAGCGGCGTGCGCGCCTGGAGACGTTCGCGGCGCGGCTCGATCCCGCCCGTTTCGACATATCGGCGGTGATTCCCGCCCGGGACTTCGAGGAGTTGGCCGAAATCCGCTCCGGCGCGCGCGACGCGGCGATCGAAGGGGTGATGCTCAAGCGCCGCGACAGTCGCTATGTGGCCGGCCGTCGCACCGGGCTCTGGTACAAATGGAAGCGCGATCCGCTGACGATCGATTGTGTGATGATGTATGCGCAGCGAGGACATGGGAAGCGATCGAGCTTCTATTCGGATTACACCTTCGGCTGCTGGTCGGACGATGGCGAGCTGCTACCGGTGGCGAAAGCCTATTCCGGCTTCACCGACGAGGAGCTGAAATGGCTCGACAGCTTCGTCCGCAACAACACGCTCAACCGTTTCGGCCCGGTCCGTGAGGTCGAGAAGACGCTGGTCGTCGAATTGGCCTTCGACAGCATCCACGAGAGCAGGCGCCACAAATCGGGCGTTGCGATGCGTTTCCCACGGATCGCCCGGATCAGGAAGGACAAGCCGCCGGAGGAGGCGGATACCATCGCGGGGTTGAGGAAGATGATCGTTTAGACCACGCTATTCCTCGCCGACGACATAGGCCTGTTTATCGGCAGGTTTCTGCGTTCAGCGTAATGCTCCTACCGGATCAGTACGACGTCCACGCCAACGGAGTCAGCGATCTTCTCCCATTGACGGTCTGCGGTCCACGCCGGCAGTCCTTCGCGAGATGCGAGAGCCAGGCAGAAGCGGTCGCCCAACGACAGGCCGGCATGGCGGGTATCGGCTTGCAGGTGACCGGCTCGATAAGCCAGTTCTTCGTCCGCATCGGCGATAGTCAAAGATAACGGGCGCAGCATCTCATCGACCGCTTGAGCGCCAAAGCCCTTGCCTATGAAGTAGCTGACCACCTCGGTAAGATTGACCGCACAGATCAGTGATCGGGAAGCGATCTCATCGACGGCCGATCCACCCGGCTCTCCGCGGATCAAAGCCAGAACCGCGGACGCATCAAGAACCGCGCCGCTCATTCTCCGCTATCAGCACGACGGTTTGCGAGGAAATCATCGACGGAAATATCGGCTCGGTCGCCGGCATAATGACGATAGACTGCCCGGGCTTCCGCTACCGCCTGGGCAGGGGTGCGAAGGATCACGCCGTGGGGAGTTTCTTCTACAAGAAGAGTGCCACCATCGATGAGCCCTAGTCGCCTACGGATATCGGCAGGAAGGCTCATTCGCCCACTGGCCGTGATCATCACTTGAACAGTCATGGCATCAAGTCACATCTGTGGCGCACCGGCGTATTTATGGCATAGCGCGGTGATCATGACAACATGTCTTCACGGGCGAAGCATTGTGGAACCCTAGCCTCCGTCGCGGTTTGAATCCGCCTGTCATTCCGCAGGAGGAATCATCATGGCCGCGCGCGCCTATTGGCAGGGGCAGATCCGCCTCGCGCTCGTCTCGATCCCGGTCGAGATCTACAATGCGACGAGCAGCAGCGCGCAGGTCGCCTTCCACCAGATCCACGAGCCCTCGGGAAAGCGGATCAAATATGAGAAGGTCGTGCCCGGCGTCGGGCCGGTCGACCCCGACGATATCGTCAAGGGATATGAAGTCTCGAAGGGCAATTATGTCCTGCTCGACCAGGACGAGATCGATGCGGTCAAGCTGGAAAGCAAGCGAACGCTTGAGTTGATCCAGTTCGTGGATGCCGACGAGATCGACGTACTCTATTTCGAAAAGCCCTATTATGTGGTTCCAGCCGACGAGCTGGCTGAGGAGGCGTTCATCGTCCTGCGCGAGGCGCTGCGGCGGACGCGCAAGGTCGGCCTCGGTCAGCTGGCCATGCGCGGGCGCGAATATGTGGTGAGCCTGAAGCCGTGCGGGCGGGGGCTGGTGATGGAAACGCTGCGCTATGCTGACGAGGTCAGGAAGGCGCAGAGCTATTTCCGCGAGATTTCGGATGCCAAGCCCGACGAGGAGCTGCTCGACCTTGCCGAGACGCTGATCGAGAAAAAGACCGCCAAATTCGACGCGAGCGAGTTTCACGACCGCTATGTTGACGCGCTCAAGGCGCTGATCGAGAAGAAGAAGAAAGCCAAAGGGAATAAGAAAATCCTTGAGGACGTCGATGACGAGCCGTCTGCCCGCAAAGGCAATGTCATCGACCTGATGGCGGCGCTGAAGAAGTCGGTCGGCAGTGGCGGCGGCGCGGCCAGGCCCACGGCGGCGAAGGCGACGGCCGGAAAGAAGCCGGCTCCCCCGAAGGGTTCTGGCGAAAAGGCCCCCGCCCGCAGGAGAGCATGAGCGATGGCGGACCTCGGCGAATATAACCGCAAGCGCGACTTCAAGAAGACCGCGGAGCCAGCCGGCAAGATCGACAGCGCAAATCGCCACCGTTTCATCGTCCAGAAGCATGATGCGACACGGCTCCACTACGACTTTCGACTGGAGATGGACGGGGTTCTGAAGAGTTGGGCGGTGACCCGGGGGCCGAGCCTCGACCCAGAGGATAAGCGGCTGGCTGTCCGCACCGAGGATCACCCGATCTCTTATGCCGACTTCGAAGGAATGATTCCCGAGGGCGAATATGGCGGCGGGACGGTCATGCTTTGGGACAGGGGCACCTGGGCACCGATCGAGGGCAAGAGCGAGAAGGATTTGGAGAAAGGCCATCTTCACTTCACCCTCGCGGGAGAGCGGATGAAGGGCGAATGGCTGCTGGTCCGGATGAAGGGCAAGCCCGGCGAGCGGCACGAGAACTGGCTGCTGCGCAAGATCGACGACGCGGCGGCTGGTGGCAGCGACGATCTCGTCGCGCGTGAGTTGACGAGCGTAAAGACCGGTCGGACGATGGCGGAGATAGCCGCCGACAGGCAGGGCGTCCAAAGCCTGAAGGGCAAGCGCGGCAAGGCGTTCGACAAGGTGATGGCCGACGCGGACGCGCATATAGAGGCTATTCGTCGTTCAGGCAGAGCGGGTAGCCGCAAAAAATTGTCCCGCGCCAAGGCTCCACGCGGCCCGGGTCTCGATCGGGGCGAGCTTCCCGAGTTTCGAGCGCCCCAGCTCGCCACGCTGGTCGACAATGTTCCGGCCGGCAATGCGTGGATCCACGAGATTAAGTTCGACGGCTATCGCGCGCTGGTCGCCGTCTCGGGCGATAGCGTGAAGATCTACACGCGATCTGGCCTCGACTGGACCGACAAATTCGCCCCCTTGGCCGAGGCAGTCGCCGCGCTCGATCTGCCGCCCGCGCTGATCGATGGTGAGATCGTCAGTCCGGATGAGCAAGGGAATCCGAGCTTTTCGGCGCTGCAAAAGGCGATCAAGGGCGAAGGCGGCAGCTTTGAATATTTTGCCTTTGATCTGCTTTCGCTTGACGATGAGGATCTGACCGGGCTTCCCAACATGGACCGGAAGGCCCGCCTCGCCGAGCTGTTGCCGGCGAAACATGCGACGATCCACTATGCCGACCACGTTATCGGTGCGGGCGAGAAGCTGTTCGACGCGATGTGCAAGGCCGGACAGGAAGGCATCATCTCGAAGCGTGCCGATGCCCCCTATCGTGGAAAGCGGAGCACGCACTGGCTCAAGGTCAAATGCACACAACGGCAGGAATTCGTGATCGTTGGCTGGAGCGAGAGCAGCGCCACGAGCCGCTTTTTCCGCGCATTGCTGCTCGCACAGCACAAAGGGGGGGAGCTCGTCTATGCCGGGAAGGTCGGCACCGGCTTCGACCAGGACACTATGGAGATGCTGGCCGGCTTGTTTGCCGTGCGTAAGGCGGACAAACCCGCAGTCAAGGTGCCTCGCGCGGAGGCGCGGGGCGCGCACTGGGTAACGCCCGACTTGGTGGCGGAAGTCGCCTTCGCCGAGTTCACCCATGATAATGTGCTGCGCCATGCCAGCTTCCTTGGATTGCGCGCCGACAAGAAGGCGGAAGAGGTCGCGCGCGAGGAGCCGACGCCGGTCGAACAGGCGATCGAGTCGGAGGGGGATGATGAGCTCCCGGTCACGATCAGCAATCCCGACCGTGTGATCTTTCCCGAATCACGCGTCACGAAGGGCGACCTCGCCAGCTATTACCACGCGGTGCGTTCATTGCTGTTGCCATGGCTCGGCGGTCGTCCGGTCAGCCTTGTTCGCTGTCCCCAAGGGCGCGCCAAGCACTGTTTCTTTCAGAAGCACGATTCGGGCAGCTTCGGCGATCACGTCCGCCATATCCCGGTTCGCGAGAAGGACGGCGGCACCGAGGACTATCTCTATGTCGACGATAGCGAGGGCGTGCTCGCCTGCGTCCAGATGGGGACGATCGAGTTCCACATCTGGGGCTCCCGCGTCGAGGACATCGAAAAGCCCGACCGGATGATCTTCGATCTCGATCCGGACGTCGGTCTCGCCTTCTCCGATGTCAGGAAGGCGGCGAAGGATATACGGACGATGTTGTCGGACATCGGGCTGGTCAGCTTCCCGATGCTGTCGGGCGGCAAGGGCATCCACGTCGTCGTGCCGCTTACGCCCGAGGCGGAATGGCCCGCCGTCAAGGACTTCGCGCATCGTTTCGCCGAGGCGATGGCCCAGTCCGAACCCGATCGGTTCGTCGCCAATATGGCCAAGTCGAAGCGCGTCGGCCGGATTTTCGTCGATTATCTGCGCAACCAGCGCGGAGCGACGGCGGTGACCCCATATAGCGCGCGATCACGGGAGAATGCGCCGGTCGCCGCGCCTGTTTCCTGGGGCGAACTGGACGGCTTCGACAAGGCCAGCGTCTTCACGATCAAGGATGCCGGCTTGTTGCTTGAGCGGGCATCGTCGAAGGCCATGCTCGGCTGGGGCGTCGCCGATCAGCGGCTACCGGATCTGTGACTGTCGAGAATGATCCCAGCACCGTAGGCCGGGAAGGGGAGGGTTCAATGTTCGTCGCGGTCTATTGGTGGCGGGTGCATCCCGGCAAGGAGGAGCAGTTTATCCGCGCCTGGACGCGCGGGACCGAGCTGATCCGCGAAATCTATGGAAGCTACGGGTCGCGGCTTCATCGCGATGCGGACGGCCGCTTTGTCGGCTATGCCGAATGGCCGGACCGCGCCACGTGGCAAGCGGCCTTTGATCGGAAGATGGTCTATGACGACCCGGCCACGCGCGATTCCTTTGTCGACGCGATCTGCGAAGTGCCGCCCGATGCGGATCCGATCTTTACCATGGACGTCGTCAGCGACCGGCTGGCGTTGCGCCGCACCGTCGCCGCAACGGACTGAACCGTCCGGAACCCGCTTCGTTGGTCGGCGGAGAGGAGAGCATCATGGTCGATCAGCACCAACCGATGATTCACGAAGATGACCTGCCGGGACATGAAAGCCGGCTGGAACCCAAGCCCGACTGGGAGCCGCGATATCAAGGCTCCGAAAGGCTGGCGGGCAAGGTCGCCGTGATTAGCGGCGCCGATAGCGGCATCGGGCGAGCGGTCGCCGCGCTCTATGCGCGTGAGGGCGCCGACATCGCGGTTCTCTATCTTTGCGAGCATGACGACGCGAGGAAAACGGTGGAGATCGTCGAGCGCGAGGGTCGCCGCGCGCTGGCGATCGCCGGCGATGTCGGCGACAAGAGCTGGTGTGATGCGGCGATCGCGGAAGTGATGGCGAATTTCGGGCACATCGATATTCTGGTCAACAATGCGGGAGAGCAGCATCCCGACGAGGACATTACCGACATCAGCGAGGAGCAGCTGCGTCGGACCTTCCAGACAAATATTTTCGGGATGTTCTTCCTCACTCAGGCCGTGCGGCCGCATCTGAAACCGGGCGCAGCGATCGTGAACTGCACATCGGTGACGATGTACCAGGGAAGCAAGGAGCTTCTCGATTATTCGAGCACCAAGGGCGCAATCACCGCCTTTACCCGATCCCTGTCGGAGAATCTGGTAGGCGAGGGAATTCGGGTCAACGCCGTAGCGCCGGGTCCGATCTGGACCCCGCTCAATCCCTGCGGCGGCGCCAGCGAAGAAAAATTGAAGACTTTTGGCGAAAGCACCCCGATGGGCCGCCCGGGACAGCCCAATGAAGTTGCTCCGGCCTTCCTGTTCCTTGCCTGCGAAGACAGCAGCTACATGTCGGGGCAGGTGCTTCATCCCAATGGCGGGACGGTGATAAACGGCTGACGCCGTCAGGTTCCAACAAGCCGGCCATGAAAAATGGGCGCCTCCGCGAGGAGACGCCCATTTTCTCAGCAATCAAAGCCCAATCGGGCCCGGATCACTTCTTGTCTTCGACGGCGTCCGCAGCGTTCTCGGCGGCATCCGAGGCATTCTCGAGCGCGCTCTCGGTCGCTTCGTTCGACGCATGATCCGCGGCGTTATCGAGCGCGTCGGCCTGATTTTCGAGCGCAGCGGCCTGATTATCGATCGCATTCTCGGCCGGGGTTTGCTTGTTGCACGCGGCGAGAGCCATCAGGCCGGCGGCAACAAAAACGAGGCTCAGCTTCTTCATTCGAGCAGCTCCCATAGCATTTTTTCGGCCCGGCTCGAACGCCGTTCCTGCTGCTGACATAGCGTCGCCGATTAGGTCGTCAACGGAAAATCAACATGAAATGAACGGGTAAGACCTGCCGGCTCAGCCGTCGATGGCGTCTGCCGGGGACATGGGATCATCCCGAAAGTCGCGAATTTCCGGGGCTTGTTCCGCCGTCGGCGTGTGCTCCAGCGGCGGCAAGAACAGTGGCTCGGCCAGCGACAACCGGTCCAGAATTCTGGCGGTCTCGTCGCGAACTGAGAGCATGACATGACGCATTCGGCATTGCGTTTCTTCGATGCAATGATCGCAAGGGGCATAGGCGAGGCGAGCCGCGCAAGGCACCAGCGCGAGCGAACCGCGCGTGGCGCGGACGATGTCGCCATATGTGATCTCGCTGGGCGGGCGGGCCAACCAGTATCCCCCCTCCTTGCCGCGCATCGTCTCGACGAAACCGGCCCGCTTCATCTCCGAGAGGATGACCGTCAGAAACTTCGCTGGAATATTCTGGCGCTCGGCTATTTCGGCGAGTTGAACGGGCCCCTGGCCATGCCGGTCACCAAGGTGGAGAAGCGCACGTATCGCGTAGCGGGTTCGTTGGGAGAGCACGGCATCGCCTTGTGCGACCTGATGCCGCGCGAGGCAAGACATCTATTGCGAAATGGTAGAGTAACCGGAATGATGCGCGCTTGCTTCGGGAGACCCCATTCCTTATGGAGCGCCATCGCGGCGCCTGTGGTGCCTGTGGCGGTCGTAGCTCAATTGGTTAGAGCGCCGGTTTGTGGTACCGGAGGTTGCGGGTTCAATCCCCGTCGATCGCCCCATCGCCTTATTAGCCGCAATCCGCCCTGGGCGGCGTGAAGGAAAAATCCGGCTCGTCAGGCCTGACCCACGTTGCTGACGGCGGTGCTGCGGCACGTATTGTCACTCGTTGCCCGATTCGGCATCGGCGCAATCGCTGCCGCCGATATCCTGCTTCCAACACGATGATCGTGAACAAGGGTCAGCAGTGCTGCGCGCGACGGGCGCTCGGCGGCGCTGCACGGCCCGGCGCATTCCGGCGCGAGCGGATTGGCCAACGATAAGCGATCGCCGCGGCCTCATTCTGCCGTGCAGTTTCATCTCATCGCGCGTATCGCCCGATCGAGCGTTGATGCAGCGCGGAATTTTTATAAAGAGATGCAATAAAATTACGTAGGAATTTCATGAGCCCCTGGGAATATGCCGACTTTGACAACCACGAAGCTGTCCACTTTTTCCGTGACGCGCAGGCCGGCCTGACCGCGATCATCGCGATTCATTCGACCCATCTTGGCCCGGCCGCCGGCGGCGCACGGTTCTGGCACTATGCGCAACCCGATGCGGCGGTGATGGATGCGCTGCGCCTGTCCCGGGGCATGAGCTTCAAAAATGCGATGGCGGGCCTGCCGATGGGCGGCGGCAAGGGCGTGATCCTAGCCGACCCGGCCGGTACCAAGACGCCCGAACTTTTGGCGGCGTTCGGCCGCGCGATCGACTCGCTGGCCGGCCGATATGTCACCGCGGAAGATGTCGGCATGAGCGACTCCGACATGGTGGCGATCGCCACCGCCACGCGGCATGTCTCGGGTCTCCCCGTCGTTGCTGGCCATGCCGGCGGCAATCCGGGGCCGAGCACTGCCAAAGGCGTCTATCTCGGGGTCCTCGCGGCCATCCGCCGCACGCTCGGCAAGGAGAACGCAGCCGGCGTCCATATCGCGATCCAAGGTGTGGGTAGCGTTGGCGGCGGACTGGCCCGGTTGCTATCGGCCGATGGCGCGCGTCTGACGCTGGCCGACCTTGACGTCGGGCGCGCGCGCGCATTGGCGGCGGAACTCGGCGCTGACGTTGTGGCTGCGGACGACATCATGACGATGGAAGCCGACATATTTAGCCCATGTGCGCTTGGCGCGATCCTGAACGAGCGGTCGATCGCGGGGCTGCGGGTCGGCGCGGTGGCGGGAGGGGCGAATAATCAGCTGGCTACTCCCGCCGACGCCGATCGCATCCACGCACGCGGAATTCTCTATGCACCCGATTATGTAATCAACGCCGGCGGCATCATTAATGTCGTGCTGGAGTATCTCGGGCAGGGCGATCGCGCCGAGGTCGAGGCTCGCGTGGCGCGCATCCCGGAGCGGCTGGAAGAGATATGGGCGAAGAGCGCAGAGTCAGGCCTGCCCGCGGCGACGGTCGCCGACCGGATGGCCGCGCTCCTGATAGGCCGCGCCTGAGCCTGCCCGGATCGGCGCCGGGGTTTGCTTCCGCGCTTCGCATCTCGCGGCATCGAAGCCGCAAAGCGCTTCCACCGGCAGCGATCTGGCTTTATGGCCTCCGCCCGTGCACATCTTCGCCAACCCCGCGCGTTTCCTCTCGATCGCCCGTCCCTTGACGCCTTGGTTGGGCTGGAGCGGTGGGGCGATGATCGCGATCGCCCTTGCGGGCGGGCTCTTCGTCACCCCGCCCGACTATCTGCAGGGCGAAAGTGTGCGGATCATGTACGTCCATGTCCCCGCCGCATGGCTCGCTATGGCGGGTTGGAGCGGAATTGCGATGGCCAGCCTGATGCAGCTGATCTGGCGGCATCCGCTCGCCGCGGTCGCGGCGCGCGCCATTGCGGTGCCGGGGGCTCTGTTCGCCGCGATCTGCCTGATCACCGGCTCGCTCTGGGGCCGGCCGACTTGGGGCACCTATTGGGAATGGGACGGGCGGCTCACCTCGATGCTTGTCCTGTTTTTCCTCTATCTCGCCTTCATCGCGCTCGCTTCGGCGGGCGCCGAGCGCGGCGGCAATGACCGTGTCTCCGCCATCTTCGGCGTCGTCGGCGCGGCCAATCTGCCGGTCATCCATTATTCGGTGGAATGGTGGCGCACGCTTCATCAGGGTCAGAGCCTTTCGCTGGGCGGCGGATCGACGATCGACAGCTCGATGCTCTGGCCGTTGCTCGTGTCGGCGCTGGGGTTCACCCTGTTGTTCGGCGCGATCGTCCTGATGCGGATGCGCGCATCACTGGCCGCCGCCAAGGTCGAGGCCAGACTCAAACGGATGGCCGACGAGTGAATCACTGGCCATTCATCATCATTGCCTACGCGTTGTCGATCGGCGGGACCGCCGTGATCACCGCGGTCAGCTACGGCGCGATGCGTCGTGCCGAGAAGCGCGCCGATTCCCTGTCGCGGCGGGCTGAACGATGAGGGCGAAGAACCAGCGTCTCGTACTCGCCCTTCTCGCGCTCGTCGCGCTTGGCGGCTCCGCCCTTCTTGCTATGTCGGCGCTCAAGGACGAGGCGGCCTATTTCTACACGCCGAGCGACGCGCAGCGCGACCATGTTGAGCCCGGCCGCGCGGTGCGGCTCGGCGGCATGGTCCAAAGCGGGTCGATCAGGCGGCTGGGCGATGGCGTCACCATCGACTTCATCGTCACCGACAATGCAGCGACGGTGCCGGTACGCTTCACCGGGATCGTGCCCGACCTGTTCAAGGAGAATTCGGGCGTCGTTGCCGAGGGCAGCTTCCAGCCGGACGGAAGCTTCGTCGCGACCAACATCCTGGCCAAGCATGACGAGCGCTATATGCCGCCGCAGGTGGCGATGAAAAATCCCGAAATGCACGAAAGCAAAAGTCTCCAGAAATGATAGCCGAGGCCGGACTTGCAGCCCTGTGGCTTGCCGCGGCGCTCGCCGCGCTTCAGCTCGTGCTGGGGGCGATGGGGGTATCGAGCCGGCGGACCGATCTGCTCGCGTCCGTGCGGCCCGTCGCCGTCATTCAGGGCGGGTTGACCGCGCTGGCCTTCCTCGCGCTGATCTGGCTGTTCGTAACGGTCGACCTGTCGGTCGCGCTGGTCGCCGCCAACAATGCCTCGACCAAGCCTTGGCTCTACAAGTTGGCAGGGACCTGGGGAAACCACGAAGGCTCGATGCTGATGTGGGTGACGATCCTGGCGGTGGCGGGGGCGGCGGTCGCGCTGTTCGAACGGCGGCTGAACGAACGGACACTGATCGCGACCCTGTCGGCGCAGGCGGCGATCGGCCTCGGTTTCTATGCTTTCCTGCTGTTCGCGTCGAACCCGTTCGCGCGGCTGAACCCGGCGCCGGCCGAAGGGCAGGGGCTCAATCCGCTGTTGCAGGATCCCGGCCTCGCCTTCCATCCACCGACGCTCTATCTCGGTTATGTCGGCCTGTCGGTTGCTTTTTCCTTCGCGGTAGGGGCGCTAGTCACCCGGGATGTCGGCGCCGCCTTCGCCCGGGCGATGCGCCCTTGGGTGCTGGCTGCCTGGATATTGCTGACGATCGGCATCACCGCCGGCAGCTACTGGGCCTATTATGAGCTGGGCTGGGGCGGCTGGTGGTTTTGGGATCCGGTCGAGAACGCCTCGTTGATGCCCTGGCTCGCCGCGACCGCGCTGCTCCATTCGGTGACGGTGCTGGCGACCCGCGAAGGGCTGCGCGCCTGGACGGTGATGCTGGCGGTCGTGGCCTTCTCGATGTCGATGGTTGGGACCTTCCTCGTCCGCTCGGGCATCCTCACCTCTGTCCACGCCTTCGCAGTCGATCCCAAGCGCGGCACCTTCATCCTCGCTTTGCTCGTCGTCTACATCGGCGGCGCACTTGCCCTTTTCGGGCTGCGGGTCGGCACGGTGCGTGAGGGGTCGCGGTTCGACGCCGTCAGCCGTGAAGGTTCGCTGGTCATCAACAATCTGTTGCTGTCGGCGATCCTCGGGATCGTGCTGGTCGGTACGCTCTATCCGCTCGCCGCCGAAGCGGTGACCGGCGAGAAACTTTCGGTGGGCCCTCCTTATTTCAACAGCGCGGCGGGGCCGCTCGCGCTGATCCTCGTTCTCGTCATGGCGGCCGGCCCGGTCATGCGCTGGCGTCGCGACGATTTGCGCCAGGTTGCGACGAGAATGGCGCTGCCCGTGCTTCTCGCCGCGCTCGCGTTGCTGGCGGTGGTCGCGTTGGCGCCGGGGATCCGCATTCTTCCGCTGCTCGGCCTCGTCGCCGCAGCCGGCGTAGGGCTTGCAAGCGTTGCGCCGCTCTGGGGACGTAACCTTCGGCGTACCCCGCTTTATATCTGGGGCATGGTGATCGCTCATCTCGGCATCGCCGTGAGCCTTGCCGGCATGGCGAGCGAAAGCGCGTTCACCAAGGAGACGCTGGTCGCCAGCCGGCTGGGCGAAGTCCACCGCGTCGGTCCTTATCTGGTCGAGCTCGACGACGTTCAGCCGGTAGCCGGGCCGAACTACACCGCGATCGAGGGAACCGTCGTCGCCCGCCGCGGCGAAGGGGGCGCGCCGTTCACGCTGCATCCGCAGACCCGCAACTTTCCCTCACCGCAGACAGAGACCAACGAGGCGGCGATCACCACCGTCCTCGATGGTCAGCTCTATATCGTCGTCGGGCGCTCCGATGACGAAGGGCGCTGGCAACTCCGCCTCTGGTGGAAGCCGTTCGTGACGCTGATCTGGCTCGGGGGCGGGCTCGTCGCTCTGGGCGGCGCGCTTGCGCTGATCGGCCGGGTGCGGCGCGAGATGAGGCATGGGCCGCCGCGGGAGACGATCTGATGCGCAAGCTCCTGATCTGGCTGCCGCTGGCGATCTTCATCCTGTTCCTCGGTGTCTTCGCCGGCGGACTGATAAAGCCCGAGGGCAAGGTGATTCCATCGAAGCTGGTCGGCAAGCCGATGCCCAGCTTCTCCCTGCCGCCAGGCCTGCCGGGCAAGGCGGGGCTTTCGAGCGAAGCGCTCACCAACGGTCAGCCGCATCTCGTCAACGTCTTCGCGAGCTGGTGCCTGCCGTGCATTGCCGAGGCGCCGCAACTCGATCAACTCGCGAAGGCCGGTGCGCCGATCTACGGCATCGCGATCCGCGACCGGCCCGAGGATCTGGCGCGCTTCATCCAGCGCCACGGCGACCCCTATCGCGCGATCGGAGCTGATGCGAACAGCAGCGTCCAGATCGCGCTCGGCTCGTCGGGCGTGCCCGAAACCTTCATCGTCGATGGCCGCGGCATCATCCGGCGCCAGATCATCGGCGACATCAAGCCGGAGGACGTGCCGGGTATCATGACCGACCTGGCGGCCGCCCAATGACGCGCGGCCTGATCGTCCTCGCCGCGCTCGCCCTGGCGGTTCCCGCGCTCGCGGATTCGCTGATGCCCGCCGCGCGCTATGCCAATGAGCAGCTTCCCGATCCGCAGCAGGAGGCCAGGGCCAAGGCGTTGATGGAGACGCTGCGCTGCCTCGTCTGCCAGGGCCAGTCGATCGCCGATTC
>Ga0068864_100001176_pt1 | contig 21797 bp, 18 predicted proteins | sample KBSSwiS72_FD_66586 | JGI IMG/M metagenome (GOLD analysis project Ga0068864, IMG submission 66586) | Switchgrass rhizosphere microbial communities from Kellogg Biological Station, Michigan, USA - KBS Switchgrass S7-2 | ecosystem: Host-associated > Plants > Roots > Rhizosphere > Soil ... | reverse complement strand
CTGTGCCTCCGAAGTATGGCGGATATCGAGGCGCGGCAGGAGGCCGAGTTGAACTGGGCCGAGATCGGCATAGAGCGCCTCGACGCCAGTGACCACGAGGAACACGGCGCCAAGAGTGAGCAGCCCGATATAGCCGTGGCTAAAGAGGAAGCTCACACCGTGAAGCGGATTGAAGGCTGCGAGCACGGTCAAATTTTGCGCGATATGCCATGTCCCGCCGATGGCGAGCACGACGAACCAGACAAGCGTGATAGGGCCGAAAAAAGCGGCGATCCTTGCCGTGCCCCGCGATTGTATCGCGAACAGGGCGAACAGGATGAGGACGGACAGCGGAACGACAAAACGCTCGAAAGCCGGCGCTATCACCTCAAGCCCTTCTACAGCCGACAGCACCGATAGCGCGGGCGTGATCATCGCATCGCCATAGAACAGCGCGGCGCTGATCATACCGAGCAGTATGATCGTGAAGCTTTTTCCTCCGAGCGCACGACTGGCGAGAGCCATCAAAGCCAGGGTGCCGCCCTCGCCGTTATTGTCGGCGCGGAGCAGGATGACCACGTATTTAACTGTGACGATGAGGAGTAGCGCCCAGATGATGAGCGAGAGGATGCCGAGAATCGCCTCTTCTCTGGCCGCTGCATTGTGGCCAGTCGCCGCCAGTGCCGACTCGCGAAAGGCATAAAGCGGGCTCGTGCCGATGTCGCCATAGACGACACCGATCGAGCCGAGCATGAGCGCCAAGAAGTTGCGAGTCGGCGCCGCCTCTGACTCAGAGCCTGCTGGCTTTGGCATCCTGTGCCATGGGAGTGGTGAGAAACTAGCCGCGGGTGGACAGGGACATACAACGTAACCGGCCGCGCAAAATCCTGCTCTCGACCGCGAATTAGACCGAAACAATCCTGGAATATCCATATCGCGTGCCGGTCATTCAACGTGCGACTTACTTAACGCGCGTGCGGCTAAACAGTGACCTGGGTGCCGATTTCGACCACGCGATCAGTCGGGAGCTGGAAATAACTCGATGCATCATCGGCATTCTGCGCGAGGAAAATGAAGAGCCGGTCCTGCCATGCCGGCATGCCCGAGCGCGCGTCGGGGCGGAGTGCGCGTCGCGACAAGAAAAACGAGGTCGACATGATGTCGAAGCTCCATCCGGCCTTGCGGGCGATGGCGAGCGCCTTGGGGATATTCGGCGTCTCCATGAAGCCGAAACGCAGGATAACGCGCATGAAATGATCGCCGATGCTCTCCATGACCACGCGGTCCTGCGGCGGGACGCGTGGAAAATTCTCGATGTTGATGGTCAGGATCACATTGTTCTCATGCAGCACCTTGTAATGCTTGAGGCTGTGCAGCAGCGCGGTCGGGGTGCTCTCGGGAGCGGCAGTTAGGAATACGGCTGTGCCGGGCACGCGGGGCGGGGGGTTCTTCTCCAATATGCGGATCAGCTCTTCCACCGGCATTTCCAAACGCCTCGTCTTCTGGGCAAGGATGTGCGCGCCCTTTCGCCAAGTGAGCATGACCACGACAAGGCAGCCGCCGATCAGGAGCGGCACCCAGCCGCCCTGCGGTACCTTGAGCAGGTTGGCGCTGAAAAAGATGAGATCGATGACCATGAAGGGCAGCATCAGGGTGAGCGCCGCCCCAAGCGACCAGTTCCACACCCTCCAGATCACGATGAAGCCCATCAGCCCATCGACCAGCATGGTGCCGCTCACGGCGACCCCATAGGCCGAGGCGAGCCCGGTCGAGGAGCGAAACATCAAGACCAGCATGATGACGCCGACCAGCAAAAGGGCCCTGATGCGGGGAATGTAGATCTGGCCAGCCTGGGTCGGCGAGGTGCGCTTGACTTGAAGCCGCGGCAGTAGCCCGAGTTGCACAGCCTGGTTGGTGAGGGAGAAAGCGCCGGTGATAACTGCCTGGCTTGCGATGATCGTGGCCGCGGTGGCGAGAGCGATCATGGGATAGAGCGCCCATTCGGGCACCATGCGGTAGAATGGATTGGCGATGGCGCTATTGTCCGCGAGCACGAGCGCACCCTGGCCGAAATAGTTAATGACGAGGGCGGGCAGTACTAGGAACAGCCACGCCGTCTGAATCGGTTTGCGTCCAAAATGCCCGAGATCGGCGTACAGCGCCTCTGCGCCGGTGACGGCGAGAAACACGGCGCCAAGCGTAACTAGGCCGATATATCCGTGGCTCGACAAAAAGCGGGCGGCATGCAGCGGATTGAGCGCTGCCAAGACGCCAGGGTCGTCGGCGACATGGGCAAGCCCCGCTGCTGCGATCGTCACGAACCAGAGTATCATCACTGGTCCGAAAAACGACGCAACGCGCGCCGTGCCGTGCGACTGCAAAGCAAACAACGCGACGAGGATGATCACGGTTAGCGGCACCACATATTGTTGGAGCTGGGGCGCCGCGACCTCCAAGCCTTCGACCGCCGACAGCACCGAGATGGCAGGGGTGATCAGCGCATCGCCGTAGAACAGCGACGCCGCGATCATGCCGAGAAGGAACATGCCGAACCGGATGCGGCCCAGGCCTAGCGCATGCTGAGCGAGAGCCATGAGCGACAGTGTGCCGCCTTCGCCTTTATTGTCGGCGCGCAGCAGAATGAGCACGTATTTGCAGGTGACGACGAGAATCAGCGCCCAAAGGATGAGCGACAGCACGCCGAGCACGATCTCGCGCGTGACAATACCATTTGGCTCTGCAGCGGCATCCAAGGCGACCCGAAAGGCATAGAGGGGGCTCGTCCCGATGTCCCCGAACACGACGCCCATGCTTCCGAGGGTCAGCGCCCAGAAAGTATGGGGCGAGCGCGCCCCGATCTCAGTACCATTGGCGGCAGCAAGCTCTGTTTGGAACTGCGGCATGAAGTGAAGGGTGGAAGAGGACTATAGGTATCGCCGAACGCCAAAACCTGCCGCGCGATCCGTGAAGCGGTAGCCACATAGGCGTAAGCGCCGTCATTGTCCACCCGTGTTCTATCAGCCCGCGTATCGACGAAGGGGCTATGCGCAAGAAAAGCACAGCTAGACCGCTGAAAACGATATTTATGGAAAGCAAATGACGGCTAACCTTGCCATTCATTCGCATTCTTCATTGACCCTTTCTGGGCCAAGCCTTAGGGTGCGCCGCTTGTTAAGGCTTTTCCGCCACTCCTTAGATTTTAACCGGCCGCAAGCCGCGAGGCGCTGGGCCGGTTTTTGTCAGTGGGACTAGAGATGTCGCGCGCAATGACGGGCGCCCAGATGGTGCTTCAGGCTCTCGCCGATCAGGGCGTCGAGCACATTTTCGGCTATCCGGGTGGCGCGGTCCTGCCGATCTATGACGAGCTGTTCCAGCAAGACAGGATCAAGCACATCCTCGTCCGCCACGAGCAGGGCGCGGCCCATGCTGCCGAGGGCTATGCGCGCTCGACCGGGAAGGTCGGCGTCCTGCTCGTGACCTCGGGCCCTGGCGCGACTAACGCCGTGACCGGCCTGACGGACGCGCTGATGGACTCGATTCCCGTGGTCTGCATCACCGGACAGGTGCCGACGCATCTCATCGGCAATGACGCCTTCCAGGAATGCGATACCGTGGGTATCACTCGCCCCTGCACCAAGCACAATTATCTCGTCAAGGACGTCAATTCTCTTTCGAGCGTCCTGCACGAGGCGTTCTACGTCGCGCGCACCGGCCGCCCAGGTCCCGTCGTGGTCGATATCCCGAAGGACATCCAGTTTCAGCGCGGCGACTATACCGGGCTCACCAACTCGCAGCACAAAAGCTACAACCCGAGGACCGTTGGCGACGAGCGCGCGGTCGAAGCCGCCATCGACTTGATGGCGCACGCCAAGCGGCCGCTGTTCTATACCGGCGGCGGCATCATCAATTCTGGCCCGCTGGCGAGCCAGCGCCTGCGCGAGCTTGTGCGCATGACGGGCTTCCCCATCACCTCGACGTTGATGGGCCTCGGCGCCTACCCCGCTTCCGACAAGCAGTGGCTCGGCATGCTCGGCATGCATGGCACCTACGAAGCCAACAACGCCATGCACGATTGTGACGTGATGATTTGCATCGGCGCGCGCTTCGATGACCGCATCACGGGGCGCGTCGATGCTTTCTCGCCGGGCTCGAAGAAGATCCATGTCGATATAGACCGCTCGTCGATCAACAAGAACGTCAAGGTCGACGTGCCTATCGTCGGCGACTGCGCGCATGTCCTGCAGCAGATGATCGATGCATGGCAGACCAAGAAGCCAAAGGTGGACAAGGCCGCGCTAAAGGCGTGGTGGACCGAGATCGACCGCTGGCGCGCACGGAAATGCCTGCACTATCGCAAGCGCGACGACGTGATCATGCCGCAATACGCGATCGAGCGCCTCTACGCGCTGACCCGCGATTACGACACCTACATCACCACCGAAGTCGGCCAGCATCAGATGTGGGCCGCCCAGTTCTTCAAATTCGAGGAGCCGAACCGCTGGATGACCTCTGGCGGGCTCGGCACCATGGGCTACGGCCTGCCGTCAGCCGTCGGTGTGCAGGTTGCGCATCCGAACTCGCTGGTCATTGACATTGCCGGCGAGGCCTCGGTGCTGATGACGATGCAGGAGATGTCAACGGCGGCCCAATACGACCTGCCGATCAAGATCTTCATTTTGAACAACGAGTACATGGGCATGGTGCGCCAGTGGCAAGAGCTGTTGCATGGCGGCCGCTATTCGCATTCCTACACTGCCGCTCTGCCGGATTTCGTGAAGCTCGCCGAGGCTTATCAAGCGGTCGGCATCAGGGCGGAGAAGCCTTCCGAGCTTGATGACGCCATCCGCGAGATGATCGCCGTGCCCAAGCCCGTGATCTTCGATTGCCGGGTGGACAAGCACGCCAATTGCTTCCCCATGATTCCGAGCGGGGAGGCGCACAATCACATGCTGATGGGCGACGACCTCACCGAGGAGGACATCGAGAACGCGATCACCGAAGAAGGCAAGGTGATGGTATAGCGATGCACGGCGTGCTCGGTTTTCTGCTTGGGCTTCGCGCCATCATGCTGATCGGCTCGGCTGGCGCCATGGTTGGAGCGCTGCTCATGTTCCTTCAGGGCAGCTCGTTCCTCTATCACGCCTGGCACGATTTCTTCGCAGGCCAGCAGGTCGTCGTGCCCGTGCTCGAGGCCGTCGACGCGTTCCTGTTCGGCATTGTCCTCGTGATCTTCGCCTATGGCATCGCCATCGGCCTCGTGTTCAGTTTGCCCGAAGGCTATGGGCGCAGACTACCGAACTGGATGAAGGTGGAGGGCGTCGGCCAGCTCAAGGCGACTTTTGACGAGGTGGTGATCGTGGTCCTCATCGTCATCTTTGCCCGTGTGTTGGTCGGTACCGCCGAGCTCGACAAGCCATTCGATTGGCCGATGCTGGTGCTGCCCGCCTCGATCTTCCTCATCGCCACTGCGCTGCGGATGATCGAGCTCGGCGGCGCGAAGGGATTTCATAACTCCAGCGAGGCTGACGCAACGGGAGGGCACTAATGGCACAGCCCGGATCGGCCTACCCGCTCGAGCACCGCAACGAACAGCTCGAGACGCACACCATGACCGTGCTCGTCGACAACGAGCCAGGCGTGCTCGCGCGCGTTATCGGGCTATTTTCCGGCCGCGGCTACAACATCGAGTCGCTCACGGTGTCGGAGACCGAGCACGAGGCGCATCTTTCGCGCATCACCATCGTCACCACCGGCACGCCCATGGTGATCGAACAGATCCAGCATCAGCTCGAGCGGCTGGTGCCGGTGCACTCGGTGACCGACCTCACCGTCAAGGGCAACCCCATCGAGCGCGAGCTCGCGATGGTCAAGGTCGCAGGCAAAGGCGAGAAGCGGGTCGAGGCCTTGCGCCTCGCCGAGGCCTTCCGCGCGCAGGTCATCGATGCCTCCACCGAGCATTTCGTGTTCGAGATTACCGGCAAGCAATCGAAGATCGATCAGTTCATCGTGCTGATGCAGCCCCTCGGCCTGGTCGAAGTCTCGCGCACGGGGCTCGCCGCCATCTCGCGCGGCCCCGAGCGCATGTAGCTCACCACTTGCTATTTGGCTGGTCGGACGGCACAAACGCCGCGGAGCCGTAACCGGGAGACATTAGGGCAGGGGAATTCGTATGCGTGTCTATTACGATCGGGATGCCGATCTCAATTTGATCAAGGGTAAGAAGGTCGCCATCATCGGCTATGGCAGCCAGGGACACGCCCACGCTCTGAACCTGCGCGATTCAGGCGTCAAGGACGTTGCCGTTGGTCTTAGGCCAGGCTCAAAGTCCGCGGCCAAGGCCGAAAAGGCCGGCATCAAAGTCATAGACGTGCCTGCCGCCGCCAAATGGGCTGACGTCGTAATGATGCTCACCCCCGACGAGCTCCAGGCCGGGATCTGGGAGCGCGATCTTAAACCCAATATGAAGCAGGGCTCGGCGCTGTTCTTTGCCCACGGCCTCAACATCCACTTCAATCTGATCGAGCCGAGTCCAGACATGGATGTGTGCATGGTTGCGCCCAAGGGTCCAGGTCACACCGTGCGTGCGGAATATTCGCGCGGCGCCGGCGTCCCGTGTCTCATGGCCATTGCGCAGGACTCGACGGGCAATGCCCACGACTTGACGCTCTCTTATGCCGCGGCGATTGGGGGCGGCCGGGCTGGCATCATCGAGACGACGTTCCGCGAGGAATGCGAGACCGACCTGTTCGGCGAGCAGTCGGTGCTGTGCGGCGGGCTGGTCGAGCTGATGCGGAATGGCTACGAGACACTGGTCGCTGCTGGATACGCGCCGGAGATGGCCTATTTCGAATGCGTGCACGAGGTGAAGCTTATCGTCGACCTCATTTATGAGGGCGGCATCGCCAACATGAACTACTCGGTATCAAACACGGCGGAGTATGGCGAGTATGTCTCGGGACCGCGGGTGGTGGGCCAAGCGAGCCGTGAGGCGATGAAGCAGGTCCTGGACGACATCCAGTCCGGCAAGTTCGTCAAGGACTGGATGCTCGAGAACCGCGTCAACCAGACCTCGTTCAAGGCGATGCGCGCCAAATGCGACAACCACGATATGGAAGCCGTGGGCAAGCGCCTGCGCGCCATGATGCCGTGGATTGCCGAGCGGGCGCTGGTCGATAAAAGCAAAAACTGAAACTCTGATATTGGGGAGGATTTTGATGAGGGTCTTTGCGTCTGCAGAGACGACTTCGATTTGCATCCTCGTATTGGCGGCGGCTCTGTGTGGTGCCGGTCAGGCGGCAGCGCAACAGCCAAGCGAGGACCAGATCGCTGCCGTCAAATCCAACTGGCGGTCCGATTTCATGGCGAAATGCTGGGGGCGTACCGCGCGGTGGGACTGAGGCCTTTCAATGCCTCAAGAAGAATCTCGCTGCCTATTGCGCTGGCGTGGAATACGGTGACGGCCGTCAGCTCCGCTGCCTCGAGAGCAACAAGGCATCGCTGTCGCCCGATTGCCAGGGAGCTTTGGCGAAGCTCGCCCAATGAAATGATCTGTACAGGTGAACCGGGCTTATCATGCTGATCACGCGCTATGCCAAGATCATCATGAGCCTGGTGCTTGCCGCTTTTTGCCTGCTCGTCACCTTCGACAACATAACCGATTACGGCACGAACTACCTGTTCGTGCAGCACGTGATGAGCATGGACACGACTTATCCCGGCAACGCGCTGATGTACCGGTCGATCACCAATCCGGTGCTCTGGCGCGCAGCTTACGCAGCCATCATTGTCGCCGAAGGCATCACCGGCATTCTCTATCTCGCCGGCGCTATCCGCCTCTTCAAGGCCCGTAACGCACCAGCCGCGCGTTTCAACCGGGCAAAAACCTACGTCATCGCCGCGTCGGCGCTTGCCTTCCTCGTCTGGTTCTTCGGCTTCATGGTGGTTGCCGGTGAATGGTTCGCCATGTGGCAGTCGGCGACGTGGAATGGACAGGAAGCCGCATTCCGCTTCTATGTCGCCGTGCTCGCCGTGCTGATCTTCATCAACCAGCTCGACGTCGATCTTCCTGGAACTGAACCTCTGGCCTCTGCACCCAAGGCCAGCCGCAGCAGAAGGAAGCAAGAGGTTTGAAAGTTGTCAATCGCGGCGCCGGTCGCCGTTCCTCGCATGAACTCCGCCCTTAACACCTTCCTTCTCGTGCTTGCCGCGATCTTTCCGGTGGTTAACCCGCCAGGATCGGCGCTGGTCTTCTTGGGCTTGACACGCGGAGCCTCGCCCGAAACCCGGCGCCTTCTCGCCAAGCGCGTTGCCAGGAACTCGTTTTTCGTTCTCTTGTGCTCTCTGCTGCTCGGCGCACTGATCCTCGAATTCTATGGCATTTCGATACCGGTGCTCCGGGTCGCAGGGGGCCTCATCGTTGCCGTCTCGGGATGGAAGCTCCTGAACGAAGGCAGCCAGAAGGAGAGCCAAGCCTCTAGCGATAGCCCCCGCAAACCAATCTACTGGACCAGGCCTTCTATCCGCTGACACTGCCCTTGACCACGGGCCCGGGAACGATCGCGGTTGTTATCAGCCTCGGTCTGGGTCGCGCCTCCTACGCGAGTTCTACCGATGAGGTCCTTTCGCTTCTGGCCAGTCTTGCGGCTGTCGTCGTGATCTCCGTAACCATATTCGTGTGCTTTGCCTATGCGGATCGAGTCCAGCGGCTGCTCGGACCGGGAGGCACTGACATCGCGGTCAGGCTTTCGGCCTTCATTCTATTTTGCCTAGGCGTTCAGATTCTGTGGTCCGGCGGCAGCGAGCTTCTGCGCTCGGTCATTCATGCCGCCCCACCGAGCGCGCCAATCTGACTGCAGACCGAAATGCTTGCTCCCGCTCGCTCAGCCAATTATCTTCCCGGCCGAAACGACAGGTGATTTGATGCTGGCCGCTTGCAGGCATATTGGGGCAAAGAATGGCGCTTTGGCGCGCCCCTCCGCTCGCGCGCTCATTCTGAAACTCGTCCTTAGACGCCCCTGAGCTCCAGCGGAACCTGCTCAAGCGGGTCGGGCGTTCAGGGGATGGCAAGATAAATCCAAGAAAATCCAACTCGCTGGCCGGTCATGCTAGATTGGCCGCAAAGCCCTAAGGACAAGACTTATGAAGTCCAATCACCACAAGACCGCGGCACCGCGCAACGAACGCGACCGCGTCGTCATCTTCGACACTACCTTGCGCGACGGCGAGCAATGCCCCGGCGCCACCATGACCTTCGAGGAGAAGCTCGAGGTCGCCGAGGTGCTGGACGAGATGGGCGTCGACATTATCGAGGCAGGCTTCCCCATCGCGAGCCAAGGCGATTTCGACAGCGTGCAGGAGATTTCACGCCGCGCCAAGAATTCGGTGATTTGCGGTCTTGCGCGCGCGCAAATGAAGGATATCGACATCTGCGCCGACGCGATCAAGCCGGCGAAGCGCGGCCGCATCCACACCTTCATCGGCACCTCTCCGCTTCATCGCAAATATCAGATGGGCATCGACGAGGCCGAGGTGCTGGAGCGGATCACCCAATCGGTCACGCGCGCGCGGGGCTATACCGACAATGTCGAGTGGTCGGCAATGGACGCAACCCGCACCGAGCACGATTTCCTCTGCCGCTGCGTCGAGGCTGCGATCAAGGCTGGCGCCACCACGGTCAACATTCCCGACACGGTGGGCTACGCCACGCCAGACGAGTTCGCCGAGTTGATCCGCATGATCATCGGGCGGGTGCCAGGCGCAGACAGCATCGTGTTCTCCACCCACTGCCATGACGATCTCGGGCTTGCCGTCGCCAACTCTCTAGCCGGCGTTGGAGGAGGGGCCCGTCAAGTCGAATGCGCCATCAACGGGCTGGGCGAACGCGCGGGCAATGCCGCTCTGGAAGAGATCGTAATGGCGATCAAGACGCGGTCGGACGTGATGCCGTACTGGACCGGCATCGACACCACCATGCTGACGCGTGCCTCTAAGCTCGTGTCGCGCGTGACGGCATTCCCGGTTCAGTACAACAAGGCCATCGTCGGACGGAACGCGTTCGCGCATGAGAGCGGCATTCACCAGGACGGCGTCCTCAAGCATGCTCAGACCTTCGAGATCATGACGCCAGAGAGCGTCGGGCTGAAGGAATCCTCTCTCGTCATGGGCAAGCACTCTGGGCGTCATGCTTTCCGCGAGAAATTGAACGAGCTCGGCTACGAGCTCGGCGACAACGCTTTCGAGGACGCCTTCGTGCGCTTCAAGGCGCTCGCCGATCGCAAGAAGCACGTCTATGACGAGGATCTCGAGGCTCTGGTCGATCAAGAGATCGCAAGTGCGCACGACCGCATTAAGGTTGTTGCCTTGACGGTGATCGCCGGCACTGGCGGCCCGCAGCGGGCGACGCTGACGCTCGACGTCGACGGCAAGCAGCAGACCCATGAGTCGACTGGAGATGGCCCGGTTGATGCCACCTTCCGGGCCATCAAAGCCATTGTGCCGCACGAGGCGCGCATGCCGCTCTACCAGGTGAGCGCAGTGACAGAAGGAACCGACGCGCAAGCCGAAGTGGCAGTGCGGCTCGAGGCCGACGGCAAGACAGTCACCGGCCGGGGCTCCGACACCGATACCCTAGTCGCGTCGGCCAGGGCCTATGTCAGTGCGCTCAACAAGCTCCTTGCCCGCGAGGCACGGAGGAAGCCCGAGACGATGCTCGCGTCCTGAGGCTTGTCGCTGAAAAACGGCAGCCCAAATGCCGGTATCTCCGACGCTCCGGGCCGAGAATCGGGCTTTCGGGCAAGTACGACTCAAGGTTAAAACGGCCGGCGGTCTGGCGGCCGCCTTAGCCACCTCCTCGGAATCTGATGGCGGAGCGGCCTATTCCCCTGAAAGCTTAAGGGACCCCGTCAACCGGACTGCCTCTTGGCCCCTTGGACTTTGGTTCCCGCGGGCCCGGCCAGCCGGTCAGCCCAAGCCAATTGTTTTTGTAAAACAGGCCTCAGACGCATTGCTTGCAATCGCAATTTGCAGCAAAGTACGCCGCAGCGGCGCGCTCGACAGACAGCCAAAAACCGATGGATCGGCAGTGCCATCTGTCGCTCGCAAGTGACGTGGCGTTGATGGCTGCCCGCGCGGGTAAGCCGATTTTTGGGGCGAGAGAATGTTCTCAGCCTTGGGCCTTGTCTCAAGCGACATGGCCATCGATCTAGGTACAGCGAACACGCTGGTTTACGTGCCGGGACGTGGCATCGTTCTCGACGAACCCTCCGTCGTCGCCGTGACTGAGCGAGGTGGCGAGCGCAGGGTCATCGCCGTCGGCCACGAAGCCAAGGGCATGCTCGGACGCACGCCGAGCAAGATCGAGACCATTCAGCCGCTGCGCGATGGTGTGATCGCGGACTTCGCCGCGGCCGAAGAGATGATCAAGCTCTTCATCCGCCGGGTGAGCCGGCGGAGAGGCTTCACGGGCCCCCGCATCATGATCTGCGTGCCGGCGAGTGCCACGCCGGTCGAGCGGAGAGCCGTGCATGAAGCGGGGCTGTCGGCCGGTGCGCGCAAAGTCTTTCTCATCGAGGAGCCGGTTGCGGCCGCGATCGGCGCAGGCCTCCCGATCGCGGAGCCGCGTGGCTCGATGATTGTCGACATTGGCGGCGGCACCACCGATATCGCCGTTCTCTCCATGGGCAGCGTACTCTATTCGCGCTCGGTCAGGGCCGCCGGCAACGCCTTCGACGAGGCGATCGTCAACTATGTGCGGTTCAAATACAACGTGCTGATCGGCGCGACCATTGCCGAGACCATCAAGAAAGAGTCGGGCTGCGCCATCGCCAAGGCCAACGGTGAGCGCGTGTCGATCCATATCAAGGGTCGGGACTTGCAGCGCGGTTTCCCCACCGAGATTATGCTCGAGCCGCACGACATCGCCGAGGCCTTGACGCTGCCTATTCAGCAGATCGTGGGCGGCATCAGGGCCGCGCTCGCCGATGTGCCGCCAGAACTCACCGCGGATGTTTGCGACTCTGGCATTTGGCTGACCGGCGGCGGCGCGCTGCTGGAAAGACTCGATGCGAGACTAACCTATGAGACGGGGGTGAAATACCGGATCGCCGAGGATCCTCTGCGCTGTGTCGTGCGAGGAACCGGGAAGGCGCTCGAAGAAATTAACGACATGGCTGATCTTCTGATCAAGCCCTGAGGCCGAGGCAACGACCAAGGGATTGCGCAGGAGCCGCAAGCCCCAATTAGACTGAAGGAAACGCGAGGTCGCGACGTTTCCTTGACGTGAGACGCGAAGATGCGCGGGGCTAGATCACCGTTCAGGCCGAGGCCGAGCCGATGGCGCGGGCCGGTCGAGCTGCTTTCCTTCACGCTCTATTTCCTGTGTGCTGTTCTGTTGGTCCTGAGCCGAATCGGCCACGGACTCCTGGTTAATGTCCGTGACGACTTTGTCGACCTATCGGCGCCTCTGCTCGAAGCTGCGTCCATGCCTGCCATTCTTGGCCGCCACGCTCTGGAGCATGCGCGCTCCTACGCCGGCGCTTTTGCCGAGATCGACCGCCTGAAGGCCGAGAACGAGGAACTCAAGCAGTGGGAGTGGCGCGCCAAGTCGCTCGAAAACAAGGTCGAACATCTTCGGCTGCTGCTGAATGCGGTCGACGAGCCTGCGCTCCATTACGTGACGGGCAGCGTAATTGCCGATGCGCGGGGTCCCTTCCTCAGGAGCGCGCTCATTAATCTCGGAAGGGACAATGGCGTGCGCATTGGCTACGCCGTCATCAATGGCGACGGTCTGATCGGCCGCACGGTCGACGCCGGCGCGTCGGTCGCCCGTGTGCTGTTGCTGAACGACTTGAATAGCCGGATCCCGGTATTGGTTGGACCGGCCGGCGTGCGCGCGCTCGCCTCGGGCGACAACAGCGCCGAGCTCAGGCTCGATTTCCTGCCCGACGGGGCCAAGCTTTATCCCGGGGACGAGGTCTACACTTCCGGGAGCGATGGCGTGCTGCCACGCGGTCTCCACGTCGGCGTGGTCAGCGGTTCGCCCGGCGCTTACAGGGTAAGGCCCCATGCCGAGCTTAGCTCGCTCGATGCGGTGAGCGTGCTCTTCTTCGATACTCCCACTTTGACCACCACCGATCCGCCGGTCCTCCCCGATCCGCGCGCTTTGTCGGCGGCGCCTGAAGCAACTCCCGCCGTGGCAGCGGCACCGTCGCCTACGGCCGCGCAAACACCGGCCGTCGCATCGCCGCCGTCTGCGACAGATCAAACACCCGCCGTGGCAGCGGCACCGCCGCCTGCGCCTGAACAAACACTCACCATCGCATCACCACCGCCGCCGATCGTGCCAAGCGAAGTGGCCCCGGTCGAAACCGTCAAACAAACCGTCGGCGGGTCGGAAGGCACAGCGTCAGTCGAGGCGCAGACGCAGCAATGAGCACGATGCAGCCCATTCTCTCGGTGCTCTTTGCAGTGGTAGCAACCGCGGTCCCCTGGGGCCTTCCGGCGGATGCGACGTTCATCTTGCCCCTGGTCGTGGTGATGATGGTGTTTTGCTGGCGCGCGCTTCCCGGCGCCACGGTGTCGGCACTCGCGGCGATGCTGCTCGGCCTCCTCACCGACATCGTGAGCGGAGGACCGCTTGGCTTCTGGGCCCTTCTCACCCTCATCGGCGCAAGCGCCGGCGGCTACGCCAAGGACTTCGGCGCAGGCCCCGAAGTGGTCACTTTGTGGCTTTTCTGGGCTTGCCTTGCTCCCGGGCTTGCGCTCCTCGGCTGGTTATTGGCTTCCGCCTACTTTCTGCGCTGGGTCGATTGGTGGCCGATTGCCGTGGGCGCTGCAGCCTCTGTCGTCCTCTTCCCAGTAGTGGTGAAGGGCCTTCGCTGGATCGAGCGCGGGAGCTTCGCGCTCGGCGCGCGTGCCAACTATCGGGGACGACCATGAAATCGCGCGGCTTCGGGCCCTCGCTGCGCCGCCGTGTTTCGTGGCGCACCCTCCTGATTGGACCAAAGCTCGCAAACATGATGCCGCGCGACCAGGATAAGAAGCTGCGCAACCGCTTCTCGCGGCGCGCGCTTTTGATCGGCGCGGGACAAGCGGGGCTGTTCGGCCTGCTCACCTGGCGGCTGCGCCAGCTTCAAATCAAAGAATCTTCGGAGTATCGGCTGCTCTCCGATGAGAACCGGCTGAACTTTCAGCTCGTGGCGCCGATGCGCGGCACGATTTACGACCGTTCTGGCGCGCCGATTGCAAGAGATCAGGAGAATCTTCGCGTCATCGTGGTGCCGGCGTTCTGCATGAGCCTCGCGGCGACACTCGATGCCATCTCCACCGTTGCGCCGGTATCGCCGGCGGACAGGGACCGCGTACTCAGGGCGGCCCGGCGGCAAAACCACTATTTCCCCATTTTGGTCAGCGAAGGCCTCTCTTGGCGCGAATTCGCCTTGCTCAACCTGCTCGCCCCGCAGCTGCCCGGCGTGCAGACCGACAGGGCCTCGTCCCGCCGTTACACGGAAGCCCGCGCCGTGGCCCATGTGGTCGGCTATGTGGGCATGGCCGGAAAGGGCGAGATCGACGAGGACAAGATCATGCGAATCCCGGGATTCCGCATCGGCAAAACCGGGATCGAGAAAGGCCTCGACCGCGAGCTCAGGGGTCAGCCCGGCACGATCCAATACGAGGTCGATGCGCATGGACGCATCGTCCGCAAGCTCGGCTCGACGCCGAGCGAACCGGGGAACGACGTGGTTCTTACCCTCGACCGCGACCTGCAAGCCTTCACCCTCGACCGGCTCTCCGGCTATCGGCGCGCCTCTTTGGTGGCGATCGATGTCACGACTGGCGGCGTGCTAATCATGGTTTCGAATCCGAGCTTCGACTCCAACGACCTCTCCTTCAAAGCCAATCCCAAGAGCTGGGTAACTCTGGTCAGAGGTGTCGACCATCCGCTCAACAACCGCGCCGCTGCAGGTCTTTATCCGCCTGGCTCAACCTTCAAGGTCGTGACTGCGCTTGCGGGGCTTACCGCAGGCGTCATCACGCCTGAGGAGCGGATCACTTGTAAAGGAGCCTTTCCGTTCGGCGGTCATATCTTCCACTGCTGGAAGCCGAAAGGCCACGGGCCGATCGCGCTGCACGACGCCATCAAAAAATCCTGCGACTGCTATTTCTACGAGGCGGTGCACCGGCTGGGCATCGACAAATTAGCCGTGACCGGGCGCGCTCTCGGTCTCGGTCAGATCTTTGACTGCGGCTTGGCTGGTCTAAAGCAGGGCATCATGCCCGACACCGCCTGGAAGCGCGCGACACTCGATCAGCCCTGGTATCCTGGCGAGACCATCAGCTGCGGTATCGGCCAGGGCTATGTCTCGGCGACGCCGCTCCAGCTCGCCGTCGTGGTGGCGCGGATTGCCTCTGGCAAGTCGATCGTGCCGAGTTTCATCTGCTCACATGCCAACGAGACGCAAGTGCCTGCCGCGCCGCTCCCCATAAACCCGACATATCTGCAACTGGTCAGGGGCGGGATGAGCGGGGTGGTGAACGAGCAGGAAGGCACGGCGACGCGCTCTGCTCTCAACCTTCCCGGAGTGCTGATGGCGGGCAAGACCGGAACCGCGCAGTCCTTCAGCAAGGGGGCAAAGCGCCCACCCACGGGTTGGGAAGCCGAGCCCCATTCCTTGTTCATCGCTTTCGCGCCGGTCGACGCGCCACGCTACGCCGTTGCCTGCGTGGTCGAGCATGGCGGCTACGGGGCACAAGCGGCAGCCCCCGTCGTCCATGATGTGATGACCGAACTCTTGCTACGCGATCCCGCGGGCAAGCCTGTGTTCGTCGTCGATCGGCAGGCCGGCGAGCCGGCCATGGCCGATGCGGGGAGCGCCCGATGAGCATGCTCTTCGCCGAAGCCTCCGAGGGGCCGCAGCTCAAGCTCAGCAAGAGGCTACTGCTGCTCAACTGGCCGTTCGTCGTGCTGATCGTCGCCATCGCGGTGGTGGGCGTGGCGGCCCTCTACTCGGTGGCAGGGGGGTCGCTCGAGCCATGGGCCACGCGGCATATTCTGCGGCTGTGGTTTGGTTTGGCGCTCATCTTCGCCATCGTGCTGGTCGACCTGCGCACCTGGATGCGTGTGGCATATCCCTTTTATTTCATTGTCCTTTTGCTGCTCGCCCTTGTGCCGCTGATCGGCGTGGAAAGCGGCGGTGCACAGCGCTGGCTCGGCTTCGGAGAGTACAGCTTTCAGCCGTCCGAGATCATGAAGATCGCGCTCGTGCTGGCGATCGCCCGCTACTATCAGTGGCTTCCGCCGGAGAAGATCTGGCGTCCCGACGCCGTGCTGGCCCCGGTGCTGATGATCGGCGTGCCAACGATTCTCGCTCTCGGCCAGCCGGACCTTGGCACCGCCGCGCTGTTTGCCATCGTCGGCTGCGGCCTCCTGTTTCTCGCTGGCGTGAGCTGGCTCTATTTCATCGGCGGCCTTGTCGGCATCATTGCGGTCCTGCCGCATGTCTGGGAGAAACTGCACGATTATCAGAAGGAACGCGTCCTGACGCTGATCGAGCCCGACCGCGATCCGCTTGGCTCGGGTTACCACATCCTCCAGTCCAAGATCGCCATCGGCTCGGGCGGGCTCACCGGCAAAGGCTTCATGCATAGCACGCAAGCCCAGCTCAATTTTCTTCCCGAGAAGCACACCGATTTCATCTTCACCATGTTCGCCGAAGAGATGGGATTCATCGGCGCGCTCTCGCTGCTTGCGCTCTACCTTCTCGTGCTCCTGTTCATTACCTATATGGCGTTGAGATGCCGGAGCACCTTCCCGAGGCTGGTCGCCGCCGGCATGGGTCTCTGCCTGTTCACCTATGTGTTTATCAACATCGCGATGGTGACCGGATTGGTTCCGGTAGTCGGCGTGCCTCTGCCGCTCGTCTCCTATGGCGGCACCTCGATGCTGACCATGATGGCGGGGCTGGGTTTTGTGCTGAACGCGCACGTCAACCGGGCGACCCGCATCAGGCGCGAGGAATACGGCCCGCTGTGGTGAGCGAGTCCCGCTGGACAGGCAAAGCGGCGCAATGCTAAGGGGTGCCCCCTTAAGTGCGCCCTGCCAAGGCAGAGGCGGTAATCTTAGGGCGCATAGCTCAGGTGGTAGAGCAGCTGACTCTTAATCAGCGGGTCCAAGGTTCGAGTCCTTGTGCGCCCACCAGCGATTTCAATGATTTGCGATCCAAGTTGCGAACATGAAATGTTCGACGGGCATACGTTCGGGCATCAAATGTGCGGTGCACGGGCCTGAGAGCAAACGGCGGGTGGTTGATGTGTAAAGCGGTGCCAAAACGCTCCAACGACTCGCTGTGAGCGCCTAGCGGCATTTTCAAAGCAGCGCCGAAATGAGGTTTCGCGTCAGGTGACGAAAGGCTAAGTATCAGAACTCGCTGGGACGGAGCTCGAAGTTCAGAGACGCTAAACCTGAATGAGCTTCAGTAGGGCTCGATACCCTGCTCTTTAAGAAAGCTTACAAGCTCCTGGCAACTGCAAGTAGTGCCAATTACAAGCTGCAGGTTCTCACGGAATTCGTTCAAGACCTCGCGGATGATTTCGCCCTCGGTGAATCTAACATCTCTGCCATTGATGGTTTCCGTGAAAATGACCTCGCTTCTCTTTTCCTTACTTCAAGGGGGCGACCTTACGGGAAATTACTCCAATTGCTGCTTCTCGTAACATCAGTGCCCCACCGGAATTGCCGAGGTTAAAGGCTGCGTTTACGTACCATCGCTCTACGACTGTGCCGTTGGTACCAATATGCTCGTGCACGCCTGCTAGATAACCAACGCTCAACAACGGCTGCACGTGAAAGACGCCTCCAGGAAAGCCCCAAGTGTAGACGAGGTGACCAGCAAGTGGGCTTGCGCTGGAAAGGGGAATGGAGGGTATTCGCTGTGAAAGGGGCTCGTTTGGTTTGAGCAGCGCTATATCTCGGTTTTGGTCAGCCGCGATTACCTTGCTTTGGTGAGATTCCCTTTCAAAGTGTACATTTGCGAAATTTCGACCTTCCACGATGTGTGCGGCCGTAATGATGTGGCCACTGTGATGCAGGAACCCAGTGCCGTGGTCGCCTTCTGCTACTACACGCGCCACACCCCGGGCCAATTCTGGGAAGAAGTCCTCTGGTGTCATGTTTAGGGCTTATAGCCGTTCGAGCCCTCCCGGGCCCACCAATAAAATCAATGATTTAGAGTGAAATTCGCTCGCACATGTTATGATTTGACCTCGGCTTCCGCGGGTGGGTTGATATGCAAAACAGTGCCAAAACGCCCCAACGACTCGCTGTGAGCGCCTAGCAGGAGTTCCGAAGCGGCCTGGATAAGTATTGATACGGGTCTGAAAATCCGCGTGTCGGTGGTTCGATTCCGCCCCTGGGCACCATCCTTTTCAATTTCAAATCAATGTGTTGAAGAGGGATAGGTCTTCACGACAAAGTCGTGCATTCATGCCCTGGGTAACATTTTGGGTAACAGAAGACCCGCGTTAGGCAAAAGCGGGAGCTCATTGATCTCACGGCTGCGTGGCAGCAGCTTATAGAAATGAATCCATCAGAAGTCGATCACATCAACCATCTTAGCGCTGTCAGTTCAGCCTGAGCTCGCCGCTAACAAACCTAAATTCTTGTGGCGCGATGAGCCGCCGGTGGGCGACACGCACTCGGTAGAGCGGTCCATCGAGATTGGCCGCCCAATAATCAAGGAAATCGACGAGCTTCGGAAATTCCGGCGCCACGTCGTAGTCTTGCCAGATGTAGCTCTGTAGCAATCGCGGGTAGTCCGGCAGGCGATAGAGGATTTCTGCCGTGGTGAGGGAGAATCCTTCGAGCTCGCGCAATAAGGTTGTATGAGGCATAGCGACCCTGCTTTGGTCATGATTGTTCAGACGCCTAAGTCTGGTGCCAGCTATGGGTTTCGTCCAAATAATTTCCTTCAGCAATCAAGTGCTTACCCACAAGGCAGTTGGCCAAGCACTCCTGTCTTGAAAGTGCTAACAAGCTGATTTAGATAAGGGCCGGAAAGCTCCGGCGGGGCTTCCGTTCAACTGGAATCCATGTTTTCGAAGGAGGTTCAGAATGCAATTTCGTCCATTGCACGACCGGGTGGTGGTGCGTCGTATCGAGGAGGACAAGCGGACTCCCGGCGGCATCATCATTCCCGATACCGCGAAGGAAAAGCCCCAGCAGGGCGAGGTGATCGCTGCCGGACCAGGAGCGAGAGACGAAAAAGGAGTGGTTCAGCCGCTCGACGTTAAGGCTGGTGATCGCATCCTCTTCGGCAAATGGTCGGGCACCGAAGTCAAGATCGACGGCGAAGAGCTCTTGATCATGAAGGAAAGCGACATCCTCGGCGTCCTTGAAGGCGCTGCTGCAAGCAAGAAGAAAGCCGCCTAGGCGGCATGCAAGTGGAGTAGCAACAATGGCTGCAAAAGAAGTGAGATTTGCCCAAGACGCCCGTGACCGCATGTTGCGGGGCGTGGACATTTTGGCGAACGCGGTCAAGGTGACCCTCGGCCCTAAGGGCCGCAATGTCGTGCTCGACAAATCATTCGGTGCCCCACGTATCACCAAGGATGGTGTGACGGTGGCGAAGGAGATCGAACTTGAGGACAAGTTCGAGAACATGGGCGCACAGATGGTGCGCGAAGTTGCCTCAAAGACCTCAGATACTGCCGGTGACGGCACCACGACGGCTACTCTTCTCGCCCACGCCATCGTACGAGAGGGTGCAAAATCCGTCGCAGCTGGCGGCAATCCCATGGACCTTAAGCGTGGCGTCGATAGCGCGGTCATCGCCGTCGTCAATGAGCTAAAGGCGAAGGCTAAGAAGGTCACCTCCAGCGAAGAGATTGCTCAAGTCGGCACCATCTCTGCTAACGGAGACCCAGAGATTGGGCGGATGATCGCGGAAGCCATGCAGAAGGTCGGCAATGAAGGCGTGATCACCGTCGAGGAAGCTAAAAGCCAGGAAAGCGAGCTGGAAGTAGTTGAGGGCATGCAGTTCGACCGCGGCTACATCTCTCCTTACTTCATCACCAACGCTGAGAAGATGGTCGCAGAGCTCGAGGATCCGTACATCCTCATTTATGAGAAAAAGCTTTCAGGACTGCAGGCGCTGCTGCCGTTGCTTGAGAAGGCAGTGCAGTCGGGTCGTCCATTGCTTCTCATCGCCGAAGATGTCGAGGGCGAGGCTCTTGCCACACTCGTGGTGAACAAGCTCCGCGGCGGATTAAAGGTTGCTGCGGTGAAGGCGCCAGGCTTTGGTGATCGGCGCAAAGCCATGCTGCAGGACATCGCCGTGCTCACCGGCGGCGAAATGATCTCCGAGGATCTCGGCATTAAGCTTGAGAACGTCACCATCGACATGCTCGGCCATGCCAAGCGCGTTTCGATCACTAAGGACGACACCACCATTGTCGATGGAGCCGGTAAGAAGAAAGACATTCAGGCCCGCATCGCTCAGATCAAGCAACAGATCGAGGACACGACCTCCGATTACGATAAGGAGAAGCTCCAAGAGCGGCTCGCAAAGCTCGCAGGGGGCGTTGCCGTGATCAAGGTCGGCGGCTCGACTGAGGTGGAAGTAAAGGAGAAAAAGGATCGCGTGGATGATGCGCTAAATGCCACGCGTGCAGCGGTCGAGGAGGGTATCGTTCCTGGTGGCGGTGTGGCACTGCTGCGCGCGTTAAAGGTGCTGGACGGCCTCAAGCCTGCAAATGATGACCAGCGTATTGGCATTAACATCGTGCGCCGCGCGTTGCAGGCACCTGCGCGACAGATCGCCGAGAATTCAGGAGAGGATGGAGCGGTCGTGTCGGGCAAGATCCTCGACAGCAAGGACTACGCATTTGGCTACAACGCCCAGACCGGCGAATATGGAGACCTCGTTAAGCAGGGCGTCATAGACCCGGCCAAAGTAGTGCGCACGGCGCTGCAGGATGCGAGCTCCGTCGCAGGGCTTCTCATTACTACCGAGGCCATGGTGGCGGAAAAGCCAAAGCCTAAGGCGCCCGCCATGCCTCCGGGAGGGGGTATGGGGGGCATGGGCGACATGGATTATTAGCCCGTCCTCGTCTACAAGTTCTTTTTTGAGCCGCCCCGCTAAAGGGCGGCTCCTTCTTTAACACTCGGAATCATAATCCGCGTGTCGGGGGTTCGAGTCCCTCCTCCGCTACCAATCCGATCAACATGTTAGCTCTGGCTCGCGCGCTATCCGGCAGCGCTTGGGTGTCAATTTGGGTGACAACGAGCAAAACGTGCTTCTGAACGGAGCTCATCGCCAGAGCGCATAATGGCGACAGCTAAGGGCCGCTCATCCGCAATTCACGAACGGTTGGGCAGAGAGGCATTGCAACAGCTGTTCAGTTGCATTTAAGCCTCGGCTCCACCCAGGATCGTAATAATGGGGCCGATAAGGGTAGGGCCAACCATCGTCGACGTAATAGGGGCGGTGATACGGTCGATAGTAGGGCCGGTAATAGCGACGGTGTGCGTAACGATAGCGGTGATGTCCGACTTCCTCGACTGCAGCAGCACCAAATTGGCCTAAGCCCAAAGTCAGGCCGCTTGGCTGTGAAGTGGCTGTAGTGGGCGTGGCGAGCATCAGACCCACCGCGCACGTTCCAGCAAGGAGACACAAACTCAGGGGAGGCATGTAAGCCACCTTCATTTTGACGGGCAATCTGCCCGGCCCCCCGAAAGCCGTGCTTGTACACCCCCAGTATATCAAGTTATCGAAGCCCGCGAGCAGCACTTAGTTCACTCGCTCGCGGATTTAGGATGAGCCACT
>Ga0068864_100001173_pt1 | contig 21814 bp, 21 predicted proteins | sample KBSSwiS72_FD_66586 | JGI IMG/M metagenome (GOLD analysis project Ga0068864, IMG submission 66586) | Switchgrass rhizosphere microbial communities from Kellogg Biological Station, Michigan, USA - KBS Switchgrass S7-2 | ecosystem: Host-associated > Plants > Roots > Rhizosphere > Soil ... | reverse complement strand
CGAGCGCGAGTTCGAACAGACCGAGAGCAGCGAGATGGGGGTGCTGCGTTTCGCGCTCACGGCTCGGATGATGGTCACCGCGCGGCTCCATCCGATCCGTTCGCCCGACATCATCCGGCAAAAAATCGCCAGCGGCCGAGCGATCATCGAGGAACCCGGCGAGGCGCTCGATCTGCTGATCACGACGATCGCCGAAGGTCTAGCGGCCCAGCTTCGTCAGATCAGCCTGGACGTGCAGCGTTCCGAGGATCGCTTTCTCGATGGCAGGGCCCCGCCGACGACGCGCGACCTCATTCATATCCGTCGTTCCCTGTCGCGGGCGCATCGGATGGTCGACGGGCTCGGTTCGGTTCTGCGCCGGCTGGAGGGGGACGAGGAAATTCCGGATGATGTGCTTGCGGTGGCCGAGAAGCTATCGCAGCGCTTCCAGTCGCTGGATGCCGATGCCCTCGGCGTGCTTCGCCAGCTTCGCCAGCTTAGGGCCGAGATCGACCTGTCGGTCGATCAGCGGACCAACCAGAATCTCTACGTCCTGTCGATCATGACCGCGCTCATGCTGCCGGCAACCTTTGTCACGGGCCTGTTCGGCATGAACACCGGTGGTCTTCCATGGATGCGGGCTCCGTATGGTACGTTGCTGGCGACCATGCTGGCATTCGGAGCGGCGGGCGCGACTTATCTGTTTCTGCGCTGGCTGGGATTCATGCGGCGCTGATCGGCTCGCTCAATGATCGCAGGCGCTATGCTCCCCCGCCAGGCATGCCTGCACCCGTGCCTGCCACTCGGCTCGCCTGCGCTCATAATCGTCCTGCGCCTTGCGGCCGGCGCGGCGGACCGCCGCATTGTCGCCGTCGCGACGATCGATCACGGCCCGCGCGCGCCTGTTGAGCTCGATCGTGCGCAGCCGATCGGCGCGATGCGCGGCATCTTCCTCGATGGATGCGGGCGCGGACGCGGCGGCGGCAAGGATCAGCAGCAGCATGGAGCACGGCTAGGATGGCGCGGATTACGCTCCGCTGAACAGGCCTGGCCTTGCGCTCCCGCCGTGCTACCGATATGCGCGCCTCGATGTCGACACCTCGCCGAACCCTTTCACTGAAGCCGGCCGCGCTGCCCGATGGTCCCGCCCTTTCGCCCGAGGCCGAGCTGATCGTCCAGGCGATCCGCCGCAGGCTGTGCATCGCCGCCGTTTACAATCGTACCGCCATGCAGATCGCCCCGCATATTCTCTATACCCGGCATGACGAGTTGTTCGTCGATGGTGTCGTGCTGCTGCGTGAAGGCAAGGCGCCGGCCGAGATCAAGCTGGGTACCTTCAAGCTTGCCGGCCTGAACGGGGTTTCGCTGACGGCCGACAGCTTTACCGTGCAACCGCTCTATGACGCCAACGCCGAGAAATATGCGGGCGTGACCGTCGCGAAGATAGGCTGAATTCGGGAGCCTTTCAGCGGAGCCGACTCGCCAGCCGCCACCAGTTCGGGTGAGCGGCCGCAACGGCGGCATCGGCGGCATCGCGTTGCGCCGTCGAGTCGAACAGGACAAAACAGGTAGCGCCGGAGCCCGACATGCGGACGAGTACCGCTCCCGGTTGACGTTCGAGCAGGTCGAGCATCTCACCCAGCGCCGGGCACAGCGTCCGCGCGGGCGCTTCGAGGTCATTGCGGCCGGCGAGCGCAGCCGAAAGCGGATCGCCGCCTGCCAGCGGTCCCCGGTCGCTACCATCCCATGCCCTGAACACCGGACCGGTCGGCAGCGGCAGGCCCGGGTTGACCAGTAGCAGCGGCATTCCCGAAAGAGACTCCGCCGCCATAGCCGTCAGCCTGTCACCGCGGATGTCGCCCCGCGCCGTTACCGATGCGAGACATGCCGGCACGTCCGCGCCGAGGTCGCGGGCGAGGGCCATGACGGCCGGATCGTCGAGATCGCCGGCAAGATGGCGGCAGAGAAGACGTATCGCCGCCGCCGCGTCGGCCGATCCGCCGCCGATACCAGCGGCGACGGGAAGCCGCTTGTCGAGCCGTAGCGCCGGAAACTCCGCCTTGCCGAGCGTCCGAGCGAGGGCTGTAGCGGCGCGCATCACCAGATTGTCGCCGGGCTTTTCGATCTCGAGGGCCGGAGCGAAAGGCCCACTCAGCTCGAGGCTCGGCGGACCAGCCGCGATCGAAAGGTGATCGCCGTCCTCGGCGAACGCGAAGATGGTCTCGATGTCGTGATAGCCGTCCGTGCGACGGCGACGAACATGCAGCGCAAGATTGATCTTGGCATAGGCGGTTTCGTCGACGGCGGCTGCGGTCGTCTCGGCGACCTGCCTCACCTGGCGGTTGCTGCCCTGGACTCGTCCGGTCCATCCGCGATCTTGCCGCGGATGCGCTCGGCGCTCGGCGGGTCGGCCTGGACGAGTGCCGCCTGCCAGGCATGGCGCGCCTCGATACGACGGCCCACCGCCCAATAGGCGTCGCCAAGATGCTCGTTGATCACCGACTGGCCGGGCTCACCGACCACCGCGCGCTCGAGTGCCGCGATCGCGCCGCTATAGTTGCCCCGTTGATAATATAGCCAGCCGAGCGAGTCTGCGATCGCCGGATCATTGGGGTCGAGCGCGCTTGCACGTTCGATATAGCTTTGCGCCTCTGCCACGTCCTCGCCGCGATCGAGCATGCCATAGCCGATATAGTTGAGGATGATCGCCTGGCCCGGCGCCAGGCGGTTCGCGTCGTGGAGCAGCTTCTTCGCTCCGGGCCAGTCACCGGCCTTGTCGAGTGCCCCGGCCTTCAGGAAGAGATGGACCCAGTTGCGCCGGCCCTTGGCGGCTTCGAGGTCGATCGCGCGCTGATAAGCGGTGGCGGCCTCGGCAGGCTTGTCCATGTCCGACAATATGCCCCCGAGTTCGACAAGGTCGGCGGCATCGGCATCCGGACTCGCTGCCGCCCTGCGCGCATCCTCCAGCGCGACCTTCTGATCCCCGATCGCCAGTAAAATGCTGGCGCGTTCCTGGCGAGCGGCATCGGCGAGGGGCGATTCGGCGGACACGCGGTCGAGCAACTTCAGCGCGGACTGCCGATAGCCGTTGGAAGCCAGAAGATCGGCTGCGGCTATCACTGCGGCCTGGTTTTCGGGTGCCAAGTAGGTGGCGAGTCGGGCAAGCTGGAGCGAAACCGGCGAACGTCCGTCCCCTTTTACGTCGACCGCCAGCTGAGCGAACATCTCGGACAGTCCCAGCGCGGGCGTATCGACTACGCCCGGCAGCGGCTTGTTGGCGTCAATGAGAGCACGCGCGGTCGCCAACTCCGGGGCCATCCCGTCCAGCATCGCGCGGGCCTCGGCGGCCCGGCCGCGCTTGGCGAGCAGCGCTGCGGCTGCGAGTTGCAGGCGGACGGCATGGCTGTCCCGGGTGGTGGCCAGCCGGTTGACTTCGGCGAAGGCCGTACGATCATCGGCCGCCAACCTTATCAACAGGCCATGGTCGCGGGCATAGGCACCGGCCAGTTGCGAATTGACGCTTCCCGCCATCGGTCGGGCGGGATCGTGCGCCTGCTGGCCGAATGCTACCCAGCCGCGCATCACCGGGACCAGAAAGCCGAACACCTGCTCACGCTGAATGCGCTCGATCACCTTGTTCGCCGCCGTCCAGTTCCGGTTCGTCACTGCCTCGGCGAGGAGCATCAGAGTCGCGTCTGCCGGTAGCGCCTTCAACTGATCGAGCCGGTGCGCCGCCACCAACGCCGTATCGAAGCGTCCGGCGATCAGCGCCTGACGGTAGCTGCGCAGCGCGAGCAGCTTGTCTTCCGGATAGGTTTCGAGCAGGCGCGCATATTGGAGAGCGGCGGTTTCCGGCTGGCCTTCCGAGTCTGCCAGGCGGGCGTGCACATATTCGCGCATCCCGGAGATGGACGGGGTCACCATCGCCGGCGTCGCGGCAGGCGTCAGCAGCAGCAGGCCGGTTGCCCATATGCGCCTTAACCTCATCTCGGAACTCCACTGCAGACCCATGCCGCACGCTATCGCAGATCATCGCTGCGAAGCCAGCCCTCGCATCGATCTCGCTGTTTTTGTAAGACGAGCGAAACGCCACCACGGAAAAGCTTTGTATGTTTTCTGGAAACCTGCCGAGGTCCATTTTGCTCCTCTCGGCATTTCTGCATTTGCCTGCGATAGCGGCGGACAGGGTAAAGGTCGCGTTGAAGACCGACCTCGGCACGATCACGATCGCCGTCGATGTGAAACGCGCGCCGATCACCTCGGCCAATTTTCTGGCTTATGTCGACCAGAAGAAGCTCGACGGCACCAGATTCTACCGCGCCGCGCGAGCACAGGGAGATGCCTCGCGCGGGTTCATCCAGGGCGGCGTGCATCGCGACGCGCGCCGATCGCTGCTGCCGATCGCGCATGAGCCCACGACCCGAACGGGCATACGCCACGTCGACGGGACTATTTCGATGGCGCGGCGCGAGCCGGGTACTGCGATGGGCGAGTTCTTCATCACCGTCGGAGCTGCGCCGACCATGGATGCGCGCGGAGATGCCAAGGGCGACAAGGCGGGCTATGCCGCGTTCGGCCGTGTCGTGGCCGGTATGCCGGTCGTCAAACGCATCCTTGCCGTCCGGACCTGGCCCGGCGGTTCGGGCTCGATGAAAGGTCAGCTGATCAGGGAGCCGGTGAGGATCGTCGAGGCGAGGCGGGTCAGCTAGGCCTATCGGGCTGCGCTGGCGAAGCCGCCGTCGACCCACACCAGTGGCGCAATGTCGTCATGGTTTTTGACCTGCTCGACCTCCCCGATGAAGAGACTGTGGGTGCTGACCTCGATCGTCTGGGTCTTGCGGCACACGATGCTGGCAAGCGCATCGGCGAGAACGGGAATGCCCTTGGGTCCGGCCACCCAGTTACCCGTCTCGAATCGATCGAGCCCCTTTTTCTGGCCACTGAAGATACCGACGAGCTCGCGGTGCCGATCGGCAAGCAGGTTGACGCAAAAAAGGGCTTCGCCAGATAGCAGGGGGTGAAGGCCTGCGGCGCGGTTGATTGCCACGAGCAGGGTCGGAGGATCGGCGGACACCGACATCACCGCGGTGGCGGCCAGTCCCCGCCAGCCTTCCCCGTGGCCCGCGGTGATCAGCGTGACGGTCGTTGCCAGGCGGCGCATCGCGTGGCGGAATCCGTCCTTCAGCTCGTGCTCGCTCACCAGAATCTCCTCATTCCTTCTGCGCTAAAGAAATGCCGTTGTTGCTGCAACGGTGGAGCGCCGCTTCCCTTTTCGACATCGAGCGCGTATGGCGGCGCGATTCAACGCATTTTAGGGATTAGCCTGCTTGGCGAAGGAAGAATTGCTGGAGATGCGGGGCCAGGTGGTGGAACTTCTGCCCAACGCCATGTTCCGCGTGAAGCTCGAGAACGACCACGAGATTCTTGGTCACACTGCGGGCAAGATGCGCAAAAATCGCATCCGCGTGTTGGTTGGCGACGAGGTTCTCGTCGAGCTGACGCCCTATGACCTGACCAAGGGCCGTATCACCTATCGCTTCAAATAAGGGCGCGGCTTGATCCCGCTCGTTCTCGCGTCGGCTAGTCCCAGGCGGGCCGAGTTGATCGGCCGGTTGGGGATATCGCTCGCTGCGATCGATCCGCCCGACCTTGATGAAACCGCGTTAGCGGGAGAAATGCCGGCGCGGCATGCTGCGCGGCTTGCTGCCGAGAAGGCCGCTGCCGTTGCGGCGCGCCACGCCGACGCCGCGGTACTTGGGGCAGACACTGTGGTCGCGGTGGGCCGTCGCATCCTGCCAAAGGCCGATGACGAGGCCCTCGCACGCACATGTTTGCAGCTGCTTTCGGGCCGCCGGCATCGCGTCCATTCGGCCATCACCCTGATCGCTCCTGACGGCGTCGCGCGGCATCGGCTGTCGACCAGCATCGTTACCTTCAAGCGGCTGACGGCGGCGGAGGTGGAGGCCTATCTCGCGGGCGGGGATTGGCGCGGCAAGGCGGGCGGCTACGCGATCCAGGGATATGCGGAGAGCTGGGTACGCCATCTCGGGGGCAGCCATTCGAGCGTCATGGGTCTCCCGCTCTACGAGACGCGGACGCTGCTCGAGGCGGCGGGGCTGCTGCCGCCAGTCCCTCGTGGCTGAATGGCTGTACGAGGCTGGAATCGGCGAGGCCCGCGCGGCTCTTGTTCTGAACGCTCAAATCCTCGCTGCCGAGATCGAAACAGAGGATGACGGCGTTCGTGCCGGCGCGATCGTCGAAGCCCGCCTGACCCATATCGTCGTCCCGGGGCGCCGCGCGATCGTGACCTTGGCCGGCGGGGACGAGGCGCTGATCGAGCCGGTACCGCCGCGCGTCGCGATAGGCGCGACCTTGCTGGTCGAGGTTCACCGCGCCGCGCTGCCCGAGCGTGATCGGACTAAGCGGGCGATCGTGCGGGCGGCGCCAGACGGCGTTGCGCCGTGTGGCGGTCCGGATCTGCTGACGAGGATAAGGAGCAGCGGAGACACGGTGCGGATCCTGTCGCAGCACGGCCCCGATCTGCTGGAACTCGCCGGCTGGTCCGAGCTGATCGAGGAGGCCGCGAGTGGCGAGGCTCTGTTCGATGGCGGTGCGCTCCGGCTCGCGCTGACGCCCGCGATGACGCTGATCGACGTGGACGGCTGGTTGCCGGCCATCGAGCTCGCCGAAGCCGGCGCAGTGGCGGCGGCGCGGATGATCCTGCGTCATGGCATCGGTGGTTCGATCGGCATTGATCTGCCGACCATCGAGGGCAAGACCGCGCGGCAAGGGGCCGCGCGGGCGATCGACACTATCCTGCCGCAGCCCTTCGAGCGAACCGGCGTCAATGGCTTCGGCTTTGTGCAGATCGTGAGACGCCGCGCGCGCGCTTCGCTACCGGAGCGCATGCGGGACGATCCGGTCGGGGTCGCTGCGCGCAGCCTCCTGCGTCGAGCCGAGCGGACGCCCGGCGCCGGCCTCCGCACGCTCAGCGGCGCGCCGGCGGTGATCGGGCTGATCGCCGGCCGGTCGAGCTGGGCGGAGGAGCTGTCGCGCCGGCTCGGCGCCCCAATCGCCTTGCGCGCCGAGCCGCGCCTAGCCATATCGGGTGGACATGTCGAAGCCGAAAATCCATAAATGCCCGCTCTGCGGCAAGGCTGAAACCCAGCTTTTCAGTCCTTTTTGCAGTCAGGGCTGTCGCGACCGTGACCTGTTGAAGTGGCTTGACGAGGGTCACCGCATTCCCGGTCCGCCAGCGGATCCCGATCCCGAATAAAATCGCCGAAAGCGGCTGGACATCGGCCGCGCCCCCCCTTTATAGGCACGCCTCCGACGCTATCGTGCCCAGGTAGCTCAGTTGGTAGAGCATGCGACTGAAAATCGCAGTGTCGGTGGTTCGATCCCGCCCCTGGGCACCACATCCCCGTTCGTCGGCCTTCGTCCCATCCTGCGAAATCCCCTGAAATAGGCGTAATCGTCGGTTTCATTGGCCTTCGATATTCGTCGCTCTTCGCGTGAAGGCGCCCCAATCGAGGCTACAAAGGTCTGGCGACTGATAGTTGCCCGGCTTGGACGGGGCTGACTCATCGTGGTTGTCGCGAAAAGCTGTCTAGTCCCACTCCCCGCACCGTTTGAAGGTGCTGGATAGAAATATCAGACCGACAATGGCGGCTCCGAGCGCAAGCGACGCGAGCGGACGGCTGATCTCCAGGCCGCCCTGGGCATGCGGCTTGTCGAACAAATCGCCGACCGTGGCACCCAGCGGGCGCGTCAGGATGAACGCCGACCAGAACAGCGCTACATGGCTCGCCCGCGTCCCGAAATACAGCATTGCCAACACCGCGAGGCAGGCCTCGAACAGCATCGCGCCACCCGCATAGCCGAGACCGCTGTCGGCCGCCCAGTCGCCCAGCGCGGTGCCCAACGTCTGCGAAAAGGTGATCGTGATCCAGTAAAAGGCTTCCGCCCGGGCGCTGCTCACGCTTTGCGTAGCGACGGTGCCGAGCGTGCGGTACCACGCGAGGAGCGACGCCAGTACGCAAGCGAGCAGCAGCAGCGAACCGCCCGGATAGCCGATGCCGAGCGAGCGATCGGCGAAGTCGGCGAGTGTGGTGCCGCATGTCGTCGAAGCGACGATCGTCGCCCAGTACAGCCAGGGACGGAACCTCCGCGCGCGGATCTGGACGATGACGAGGCCGAACAACAAGGCGCCGAACAACAACGTACCGAGGAGATATCCGCTGATCCAAGCTTGCGACGCTTGGGGCGTGGTCTCGCCCAGCCATGTCATCGTCACAGCGTCGCCACCCGTCTCGCCGAGCGTGGTGGCGAGGATCTTGATGACCCAGAATCCCAGTGTCACCGCTGGGACCTTGGAAAGCGCCGCCTCGCTACGATCGTCCATGGATTTTCTTCCGCATGGGGTGGGTTGCCAGGGCAGGACCCCATCGATCGCCAATGGCGGTCGCGGCCGTGGTCATGCCGCCGCCGGTGGCGACTCGTACAACACGATATAGCCGACATGATCGGAAAGCATCGTTCCGTCGCCTTCGTGGCCGAATGGTGTGCTGATCGCCTTCACCGCCAGCCCGCCCGAAAGGACGTGCGTGAATTGCCAGTCGCGCGCGCGCGCCTTTGAAAAGCGCGCATCGGCCGACATGGTCAGGGCGCACCCATTCCGGTCGTTCGAGCAGCGATCGAAGGCGGCGTTGCCGGCATCGCCGATCCACCGCGCCAGCCGAGATGCCATATAGGTTGCCCGTTCACGATCGCCGCCGATGTTGAAGTCGCCGCCGAGGATGAGCGGACTGTCGGCGGGCATGTTGCGCGCGAGAAAGCTTTCGAGCGCGTCGATCTGGGCGCGATAAGCATAGAGCGACCGTGCGATCGGAACATGCGCGGCGTGGCGCGAATTGAGGTGGGTGTCGACCACCGCCATGGGTGCGGCCATGCCCGGCACCGCGACAAGCGCCATAACTATGCCCTTGTTGGCGAGGCAATCATAGCCGGCGCAGGCGAAGCCGGGGAACGGCTCGCGCCGGATCGACAGGATCGGATAATCGGACAATATTCGCAGCCCGCTGCCAAGCCATTTGCCGCTGCGCTCGCCCTTGATGGCGCGCGCCTGGCTTTCGAAGGCGATGTCATCGGGCCGCCTCGCCCTTTCGGCGCGATCGGCCGCCGCGGGACCGTCGGCGACGTAGCGATAGCCGGCGGTCGCAGCGATCCGCTTCGCATCGTCGGTAAAGGCTTCCTGCAACAGGACGATGTGCGGCTGCAGCGCTGAAGCGCGCAATTGGGCGAGCCGGGCGCCGATCGCCGCCAGCGACTTCGTCCTGCCCAGCCGCACCGGCCAAGGCAGGCCTTCGACATTGTAGGTCATCACCGACAGCGCGCCATTGGGCCCTGATGCGGTGAAAGCGGGCCTGCTGCCATGTGCCGGCTGATGGATGTCGGAAAGTAGCAGCACGGCACACAGCATCACGAATGCCACCGACCCGTAGCCCATCCGTCTGACGTCCATTCCCCGTCTCCCATCGCCGCAGCCATTCCGCCGAACGACGACACCGCGCCGCTGAAACCGCATCGCCCCGGGCCGAACCCATCCACTTTCCCGGATGTGGGTTTCGGCCCGGCGCGACGTCTTCTCGGCAGCACCGGAGAGCTATCATGCGAACAGTCGCTCTATGGACGGGATTGGCGGGGCTCGCCGGTTGCCAGCCGGTGGCCGCCGAGGCGCTCATGCCCTGCGCGCATTGCGACCTGGCGCTGGGCCAGGTGCGGATGGCGCTGTTGGTCCGGCCGTACGGCCATGGCCACGACAGATCGAAATATCGCGACCCGTTTCCTACACGGCCGCCCTTCGTCCTACCCGCCGGTGAGGTGCGCCATACCCGCAGCGCCGATTTTGACCTGGGAAGCGCGCGACTGACCTTGCGCGGTGAACGGACCTATCACCTCCGGCACAGTCCGGCGGAGGCGTCGCTCGGACCACGCGAATCGCTGTCGATGCTGTCCGGCGGCCTGCGCTACGAGGTGCACCCCGGCGGAGGTGATCGACTGGCGCTAACTCTGGCCGGCGGCGTCCAGCGGCAGCGGTCCGCGATCGACAGCGCCGGCCGATGGTCGGTCAGCCGCCACGCCCAACTGGGCGTCGAATGGGCCGATGATGATCATTGGCGTCTCCTCGCTGGCTATACGATCGTACAGGGCGATCACCGATTCACCTCGTCGCATCGAGCGATTGAACTGGCGCTCGGCGCGCCACCCGGTAGCCGCGGCCCGCGCTTCGGCATTGATTTTAGCCCGGCCCGCCTCGGCGCGCGCCGTCCGCTGACGATCGGGTTGCAAGCGAGCGACGATCGCCTTTCCGCGGCCGATGCGCTCGCCTATGATGCCGGCACGAACAGCGACCGTCGTCTGACCGCCTATCTGCGGAAGGCCTTCTGAGGTGGTCGCCTATTCCATGCCACGTTCTTACGCCAATCTTCGAATTGCCCATGGCCGTGGCCAGGTCTATGGAGCCTCGGGCGCCTGCCCGCCGCACAGGGATGTGATGACCGACCAAGGCATCGAAGCGGTTTTCATCGCCAATCGCCCCGCGCTTGCCCGCTTTCTGGCGGCGCGCGGAGGGGGGAGCGATGTGGAAGATCTGATGCAGGAATTGTGGCTGAAGATCTCGCACCAGCCCGTCGGACCCATCGGCAATCCGCTCGCCTATATCTATCGCACGGCCGACAATCTGATGCTCGATCGCCGGCGCGGCGTGATGCGGCGGCTGCGCCGCGATCATGAATGGAGCGAACTCAATGCCGGGGCCATGCCGGGCGTATCCGAGCAGCCCTCACCCGAACGGATGCTGATCGCGCGCGAACGCCTGCGCCAGATCGAGGCGCGGCTCGACGCGCTCGGCGATCGCACCGCGGCCATCTTCCTCCGCCACCGCGTCGAAGGCGAGGCGCAGCGGGATATCGCCGTCGACCTCGGAATAAGCCTGAGCAGCGTCGAAAAGCATCTGCAAAAGGCGTATCGCCTGATCGTCGAGCTGCGCATGGGCAGCGATGCGGATTTGCCGGCGGCGCGTCGTCATGCGATCGAAGGGGTCGACCATGATGGACCGTGAAGCGAGGATCCGCGAGGAAGCGGCGGGGTGGTTCCTCCGTCAGCGCGATCCCGCGCGCGCGGATTGGGATGGCTTTCTGCTTTGGCTGGAGGCCGATACCGCTCACAACGCGGCCTATGAGACGGTGGCGCTCGCTGACGACGATATCGCGCAGCTGATCGACTGTGCCGACCCCGGCCCGCTCGCCAGTAACGATAATCGGAGCGAGGAGCGCCGGCTCGGACGCTGGCGGCTGGCGACATTTGGCGGAGTGGCGGCGGCCGTTGCCGCCGGCTTCCTTGCTTGGCCGTTGATGATGGCGGAGCCCGCAACCTACATGATCCAGACCCGGCCGGGCGAACAGCGCGTCGTCCAACTCGACGGCGGAACACGGATCGAGCTAAATGGCGGCAGCCGCATCACACTGCGCCGGGGGGACGCCCGCTACGCCTCGCTGGATCGCGGCGAGGCGATGTTCAGCGTCGTCCATGATCCACAGCATCCATTTGAGGTCCAGGCCGGAGACACGCTGCTGCGCGATATCGGCACCGAGTTCAACGTCCGCCGCGACGCCGCCGGCACTGGGCTGGAGGCGTCGGTCGCGCGCGGCAGCGTGGTGCTCGATCCCGACGGGCAGGCCATCCGCCTCGACGCCGGCCGGGTCGCACGGCTAGCCGCCGCAGACATCACGCTCGGGCGGGTCGAGCCCTCTGCGGTCGGCACTTGGCGCCGCTCGCGACTCGTCTATCGCGAGGCTTCGCTCGATCGGATCGGCGAGGATCTGGCGCGCGGCCTCGGTGTTCCAGTGACGATCGATCCTGCGCTTCCCGACACACGATTCACCGGTGTAATCAGGCTCGGCAAGGATCGGTCGAAAACCTTCGCCCGTATTGGATCGCTGCTGGATGTCGAAGCCGTTCGGGTCGGTGAAGGCTGGCGTTTGCAACCGCGGCGTGCGGCGCGTTGATTCGGCAATGGTGGCGGCGGCTCTCGCGCTCTCTACGGGCGCGGCTGCATCGCCACGCTTCGACATAGCGGCCGGCCCGCTCGCCGAGGCGCTGGCGAGCTTCGGGACACAATCAGGCGGCACGGTCGGCATCACCGGTTCCCTGAGCGGATTGCGCGGACGCGCGGTGCACGGCCGGCTGCCCCCACGGCGCGCACTGCGTCGCCTGCTCGAAGGCACCGGGCTGGATATCGAGGTCATCGATCCAACGACCTTCAGGATAAACCGGCGCGCGCGGCCTCCATCGATGCGATCCGGCCGCCCCGCCACCTCCAACAGGGCGGACCCCAGCGAAGAGATCGTCGTCATCGCCAGCAAGCGCGGAACCCGTATCGGCGATTACGCCGGCAGCGTCACCATCGTCGATGGCGGGAGCAACGCGTTCGCCCGCACGGCGTTCAGCGGCACCGAAGCACTGGTCGACAGCGTCGCGTCGCTGACCTCGACCAATTTGGGCCCCGGGCGGAACAAGCTGATCATCCGTGGCGTCGCCGACAGCAGCTTCAGCGGGCCGAGCCAGGCGATCGTCGGCGAGTATCTTGGCGATATCCGGCTCAACTATAACGCGCCCGATCCCGATCTGCACCTTTACGACATGGAACGGATCGAAGTGCTCGAAGGACCGCAGGGTACGCTCTACGGCGCCGGCTCCCTGGGCGGGATCGTGCGGTTGCTTCCGGCGCCGCCAGACACCGCAGGCTGGTCCGCCTCGGCGTCGGCCGGTTGGCTGACCACCCGCCACGGCAATGACGGCAGCGATATCTCGGCGATGCTCAACGTGCCGGTCGTCCCGGGGCGGGTCGCGCTGCGTCTGGTCGGTTATCGGCACGTCGCTGGCGGTTTTATCGACGACGTCGGCCGGGGCCTGGCCAATGTGAACCGCTCCATCACCAGCGGCGGCCGCGCCGCCGTGCGCGCGAGTGTGGGTGATGGCTGGGCGATCGACCTTGGGGGGCTCGTCCAGAATATCGACAGTCGCGACGGGCAGTTCGCCGAGCGTGGCCGGCCACCTTATACGCGCGCCAGTGCCATCGCCCAGCCCTTCGACAATGACTACAAGCTCGCCCATGTCACGGTGGCCCGCCACGACGGGAGGACCAGCTTCGTCTCGGCGATGGGGTTCGTCGACCATGACGTCGCCGAGCGGTTCGACGCCACCGGCGCCGCCGGTCCGCTTCGGGCATTTGATCAGCGGAATCATATCCGTCTGCTGACCAATGAGACGCGGATATCGCGCCACGGTGAGGACGGCAGCGGTTGGCTGGCGGGAATCAGCCTGATCCGCAACAGCGAACGACTGACCCGCGCGCTCGGGCCGATCGACCACACACAGCGCATAGCCGGCCTCCGCAACAATCTCACCGGCGCCGCGCTTTACGGCGAGTCGACCATCGGCATCGCGCCCCGGCTCCAGGCAACGATCGGGGGCCGGCTCAGCTATGCCCATCTGACGGGCACGCTGCTCGATCTGCCTCGGCCAGGCAAGGAGGAGGCCAAGCGCGACGAACTGAGCGTGCTGCCGCTGATATCGCTGTCCTTTCGTCCAACCGGCAAGCTGACCATCTACGCACGCTATGAGGAGGGCTATCGCGGCGGGGGCCTTTCCGTGGCCGCAAAGGACATGACGGTCGTGTCGCAGCGCTTCGCCGGCGACAGCATAGCGACCTTCGAAAGCGGTGTGCGACTGGGTGATCCGTCACGAAGCCGGTTCAGCGCCGGCCTGGTGCTGAGCTATGCCCATTGGGAGCATATCCAGGCCGATCTCGTCGATCCCACCGGCCTGCCCTATACCACCAACGTCGGCAACGGCCGGATCGCTGGGCTGGAACTGCAGGGACGCTGGCGCCCATCCGCCGCGTTCGCGATCGATGCCGGCCTGTTCGTCAACGACAGCGACCTTTCCAGCCCGACGACTGCCTTTACCGCTTTCCGCCACGCCGAGCTGCCCGACGTCGCGCGGGTCGGCGTGCGCGGCAGCCTGTCATGGAGCAGACCGATTCATGGCGACACCGCGCTGACCGCCGATCTTGCCATTCGCTATTTCGGCCATTCGCGGCTCGGCATAGGCACTGGATTGGACTTCCTCCAGGGTGACTATACCGACACGTCGCTGGGCATCCGCATCGGGACCGATCGCCTCGGCGCGTCGCTGGATATGACCAACCTTCTCAATTCGGGCTATAATCGCTTCTCGTTCGGCAATCCGTTCGGCGTGATGCTGGGGCGGCAGATCACCCCGCAGCGACCACGATCGATGAGGCTGGGTCTCGATGCCCGTTTCTGATCAGTCACCCTCGCGGATGCTGCTGGCCTCGATCCATGATGTCGGGCCGCGTTTCGTGACCCAGGTCGATCACCTCGCCGACCGTCTGTCCGCCCTGATCGGCGGTCCCCGTTTCGCGCTGCTGGTCGTGCCCGACCACTGGGGCGAGGCACCCATCGCCGGCGACCGGGATTTCGCCTGCCGGCTTCGCGACTGGCACGCCTCTGGGGCCGAGATCTTCGTCCATGGCTGGTATCATCGCGATGCCGCTACCCATCACGGACTGGCGGCGTTGAAGGCGCGGTACATGACCGCGCGCGAAGGCGAATTCCTCGGTCTCGATCGGGCGACCGCCCTCGCGCGGATGGAAGCGGGCAAGGCGTTGATCGAGGATATCATCGGGGCGGCGGTCGCGGGTTTCATAGCACCGGCCTGGCTCTATGGACGAGGGGCGACGGCAGCGCTCAACGATGCCGGCTTCGCCCTGGCGGAAGATCATATGCGGGTGTGGCGGCCGGTCGACGGGCGGCCGCTTGCGCGAGGGCCGGTGATCAGCTGGGCGAGTCGCAGCCCGACCCGCATCGTCAGTTCTCTGCTGTTCGCGGCGATGGCGCCCCGCCTGCTGGCGCCGCTGCCGGTCGTGCGGGTCGCGGTCCATCCCGGCGACACGACGGTGCCGGCGCTGCTCGCAAGCATCGACCGGACGGTGACGGCGTTGTTACGCAGCCGGCGGATCGCGCGCTATCGCGATCTGTGCTGATCCACGAGGCGGGTTGCGGGTTCTGGCACGCCGCGGCGTCTTGGCGACAGTTCGTTCGACAGGGATCAGCGCGTGTCGCCCAGCCTCGAAGCCGCTCCGTCCTCGCTTCTCATAGCGTTACAACCGCCGCCCCGCCGTTGGCAGAAACTGCTTTCGATCGCACTGTCGATGCTGTTGCTGGCCGCTGTCCTCGCCCGGCTCGACAGGATCGGCCTCGAGCGGATCGAAGCCGCTACCCCGCGCTCCTTCGGCTTCTGGACGGCGCTGCTCGGCGCCTATCTGGCGCTGCCGCTGTCCGAATGGGTGATCTATCGCCGGCTCTGGAAGCTTCCCGCCAGCGGCTTCATAGCCTTGCTCAAGAAGTTCGTCAGCAACGAGGTGCTGCTCGGCTATAGCGGCGAGCTCGCCTTCTACGCCTGGGCAAGGACGCGCTCGAACCTCTCGGCGGCGCCGTTCGCCGCGATCAAGGACGTCAGTATCACCTCCGCGCTCGCCGGCAATATTGCAACGCTCGCGATGCTCGTCTTGGTCTGGCCGGACGCCGGCAAGCTCCATCTCGCGATCGGGCGCGCTTCGCTCGACTGGTCGATTGCCGTCATGCTGTGCATCACGCTCGGCATCGTGGTGCTCAATCGGCGAATCTTTTCGATGCCCCGCGCGGAACTCGGGTGGATCTTCGCGATCCATCTGTTGCGGCTGGCCACGATGACCGGGCTTGCGATGCTGACGTGGCATTTCGCACTGCCCCTCATCGGCTGGCCGGTCTGGGCAACCCTGGCCGCGCTACAGCTGGTGGTCATGCGGCTGCCGATCGTACCCAACAAGGAATTGCTGTTCGCCGCGGCAACGATGATGGTAACCCCCGCCGCCAGCAGCGTCGCCAACCTCATCGCGCTGATCGCCACTCTTATCCTCGCCATTCATCTGGTGATCGGCGGCGCGCTGGCGCTGTCCGATCTGCTCGATGACGGCCGCGATGTCGCCGCCACGCCCAGCGCGAACTGGAAAGGGCGCAGGCTGTGAGAATCGTCGACGTCTGCGCCTTCTACACGCCCCAGGGCGGTGGCGTGCGGACATATATCGAGCACAAGCTTCGCCTCGGGGCCGAGATGGGGCACGAGATCGTGATCGTCGCCCCCGGCGCCGAGGACCGCATCGAGACGCGCCCCGGCGGCGGCCGAATCCAGTGGGTCGCTTCCCCGCAGCTTCCGGTCGACCGGCGCTATCGCTATTTCGCCGATGCCGCCGCGGTTCATGCCCTGCTCGACCGCGAAGCGCCCGATCTGATCGAGGCGTCGTCGCCCTGGCGCACTGCGACGATCGTCGCGCAATGGCCCGGCGCCGCGCCACGCTCGCTGATCATGCACGCCGACCCGCTTGCCGCCTATGCCTATCGCTGGCTCGATCCGATCGCCGATCGCTCGTCGATCGACCGGCGCTTCGCGTGGTTCTGGAAGCATCTTCGCCGCGCAGCCGCCAGGTGCGACATTGTCGTCAGCGCCAATGAGGGGCTGTCGCGCCGGCTTCGGACGGGTGGCTTGCCAGGCGTGCAGACGCTGCCGCTCGGCATAGACCCGGGCCTGTTCTCGCCGGCGCACCGCGATACCGAGGTGCGGGCCGAACTGCTTGCCCGTTGCAATCTCGGCCCGGAGGCGATGCTGCTGCTCGCGGTCGGCCGTCACTCGGCCGAGAAGCGCTGGGCGACGGTGATCGACGGCTGCGAGCGCGCGGGCCGGGAAAGAGCGGTCGGGCTGGTGCTGATCGGCGATGGCCGCGATCACGGACGGTTGCGGCGTCGGATCGGCGCCAATCCGCACATCCATTTGCTCGCCCCGATCCGGGATCGCACATTGCTTGCGCGGGTGCTGGCGAGCGGCGATGCGTTGATCCATGGCTGCGAGGCGGAAACCTACGGACTGGTCGCCGCCGAGGCCGCCGGATCAGGGCTGCCGCTGATCGTTCCCGACCAAGGCGGCGCGGCCGACCTTGCCACCCCCGGGACAGCCGAACTCTATCAGGCCGGCAACAGCGGCGAAGCGGCGGACGCGATCCTGCGGCTGGCGGCGCGCGATAGGGAAGCGCTGCGCGCCGCTGCGCGGACGCAGGCTGCCCGCGTCCCGTCGATCGATGTTCATTTCGCGCGTCTGTTCGATGCCTATGCCGCGATTTGCTCTGGGCGCGCCGTGGCGGCATGAGCGGGGGAGCATCGTCATGCCCCGGCTGACCGACCTGTGGCGCACCGGCATCGTTCGCGCACCGATCGGGACGATCATGAGCTCCGGCTTCGAGGGGCAGCGGATCGAATGGCTGGAGCCAGGGCCGCCCTTCACCTTCCTGGCGGACCCGTTCGGATTGTGGCGCGACGACATGCTCTACCTGTTCGTCGAGGCCTTCGACTATCGCGACCGCCATGGCCGGATCGATGTGCTCCGCCTCGACAGCAAGCTCCGCCTGATCGATCGCGTCACATGTCTGGAGGAGGGCTGGCATCTCTCCTATCCGCAGGTGTTCGAGGCCGAGGGCGCGACCTGGATGCTGCCCGAGGCGCATCGATCGGGCGGGCTCCGGCTCTACCATGCGGTCCGTTTTCCCGAATGGTGGCAGGAAGTCGCGCGGATCGAGCTCGACGTCGTGCCCGTCGATGCAACGCTGCTCCGTCACGACGATCGCTGGTGGCTCTTCTACACGGCGGCGACCGATCGTCGGTCGAAGATATCGGCTCTCCACGTCGCTTATGCGGATCGGCTGATCGGCCCATGGCATCCACACCGACTCAATCCGGTCCGGATCGATCCGGCCAGCGCGCGTCCTGGAGGACGGCCGGTCAAGATCGGCGGTCATTGGATGCTGCCGATGCAGGATTGTTCGCGCACCTATGGCGGTGCGATCCGGATGTTACGGATCGAGGAACTGTCGCCCGCCTCATTCCTGGCTTCGGTCGGCGAGCCGATCGGCGCGTCCCCGACCTTCGCGCCCTATGTCGAAGGGCTGCACACCCTGTCCGCGTGCGGCGACGTGACGCTGTTCGACGCAAAGCGGATCGAGCATAGCCCGCGCGGGCTCCTCATCGATGCCCGGCGGCGAATGGGCGAGCTGCTCACAGTTCGGCGATCCGCGTCATGACCACTCCGCCGCGTTCCGCGAAACCTTCGCGCCCGAAATGGCGCAGCACCCGCTGGCGCGAGTGATAACCCAGCTGACCGAGCTGTTCGGGAAATCGGAGCAGCCGGGCGAGGGCGTCCGCCAGCGCCTTGGGATCGCCCGGCGGGACGAGCGCGCCGGACAGGCCGTCGACGATCGTATAGGGCATCTCGCCGACGGCGGACGCGACGACGCCGAGGCCTGCCAGCATCGCCTGATGCGCCGCGATGCAGAAGCCTTCGGACAGCGATGGCTGGACGTAAAGATGCTGGTCGGCGAGGAATTCGGTCGGATGGTCGACGAAGCCCGCAAGGCGGACATGGGATAGCCGGTGCCGGGCGATCATCGCCTCGAGTTCGGCGCGCTGCGCTCCTTCGCCGCCGATCGTCACCTCGATCGGTGTCTGCGGGCCGAAACCGCCGGTCTCGAGCAGCGCCAGCGCTATCATCAGCACGCCATAGCCCTTTACCGGATGAAGCCGGCCGAGGCTGCCGATCCGCACCGGCTCGCCCGGTTGCCAAGGCTGCGCGCGGGGCGCTGCTTCGTCTGCGGCGAATATCGGCCAGCATAGCAGCCGATCCGGCCCCACCTTGAGCCGTCGCGCGGTAAGATCGGTTACGCATTCGGAATCGCCGATCCACAGCCGGCTCAGGCGCTGGGTTGCGCGCAGCAGCCGGCGATTAGCGGGTTTGAGCCACGCGGCATGCTGCCAGCTCACCACCGGTAGGCGGCGCTTCAGGCCGACCAGCTGACCGAGAAGCGTGGCGCGGGTGAGCGATGTCCAGATATGCGTCGCTCGCGAGGCGCGGGTGCGCGCGTCCAGCCATCGCAGCGCAGGCAGCCGATCCTGCTCGCATCCCGGATACACCTCGACCTCGAGCCCGGCATCGAGCATGGCCCGCAAACCACGCCCGTCGCGTCGCGCGAGTGCGAAGATGCGTGGCTCGGCGCCATGCGTTCGGATGACATGGGCGATATCGGGGATGGGAGCCGTGGCACCCCCACCTTCCAGCGAGTTGATGACATAGGCGATGCGCATCATGCGCCCGCCTCGCGCATCGTCAGCGACAGGGCGTCCCACCGCACCAAAGCGCGGTGGAGCAGCAGCCAAAGAAATAGCGTCGTTGCGGCCGCCTGCGCGACGGCCTGAAGGCCCGCGCCTGCCACGCCGTCCGCATGCAGCAGGATCGGCAACGGCGCGAGCAGCAGCAGGCTGCTTCCGACATTGGCGGCGACCGACCAGCCCGGGTGGCCGAGCGCCGTCAGCGCCGCGCTGGCAGGCGGCGCTGCAAGCAGGATGAAGCGCGCGACCGACAGGATGCCGATCAATCCCCCCGCGGCAGCATAGGACGGGCCACCCAGAAGCCTGGCGACCGGTCCGCCCGCGAACAGCGCGATGACGACGACCGGCACCCCCGCGATCATCGCAAGGCCGGCGCTGTGCGCGACCGCGCGGAGGAGCACCCGTCCTTCGCCGCCGGATGCCAGCATGGCCGTGAATTCGCGATAGGCTGCCTGGCCCAATATCTGAGCGGGCTGCTGGAAGATCACCGTGGCGCGCTGGGCGATCGCGTAAAGACCGGCGGAGGCCGGTCCCAGCACCCAACCGACCACGAGTGGAACGACCCTTCCCGAAAGTTCGGAAAAGGTCACGTCGGCGTTCGCCGCGAGCATGAAGCGCAGCAGGCCCGGATTCTCCGAGCGACAACCCCTCGTCGGCCCGAGCAGCCGGTGCGCCAGGATGTCACGGCGCGCCGCTCGGATGCCGAGCGCCCACATCACCGACCATTCGGCGAGCGCCGCCACCAGCCAGGCAAGCAGGAAGCCGCGCAGCCCCGCTCCCGCGAAGGCGGCGGCGACCGCTCCGGCCAGCCGCACCAGCGGAGCGACCATATTATGCGCGCCGAGCAGATCGAACCGGCCGCGCAGCTGGAGATAGCCGGCCGGCGTGGCCCGAATCGTTCCCAATACGGCGAAGGCATAGGGAACGGCGAACGCCTGAGCCTCGGGCGGCCAGCCAAGATGCGGGCCGATCAGCGGCGCCAATGCCGCTGCGGACAGAATCGAGGCGCAACCGCCCAGTATCTCGATCCCGCCAGCAAAGCGCAGCAGCCGGACGAGCCGGCCTTCGTCGCGATCCTCGATCGCCTGCGCCCCGTAGCGGACGATCGCGTGCCAGCCTGGAAATTCGATGATGCCGGCCACCGCGGTGACATAGCCATGCATCAGCACGAGCACGCCATAATCGCGAGGACCGAGCGCGCGGGCGGCGATCAGCAGATAGGCGAGGCTGATCAGCCCCGCACCGGCCTTGCCGCCGATCAGCAGTCCGAGATTGGCATAGATGCGCCGCACGATCATCGGGCCGCTCGCCGTCGATCACCCATAGGCTTGGTGGGGGGCCAAATCCGGCATAGGCAATGTCTGTCCAAGCATCGCCGCCACCGACCGCGCCGCGCGCATCGAGGAGGGCTCGGCGGTCAGATCGAAGCTATGGGCGAAAAGCTGCCGCTGGATCGGTTCGTAGATCGCCGCATGGTCGGCCTGCGCCGCTTCGAGCTTGGTGCCGAAGTCGGCCAGATCGTCCACTACCGGCCCGCTACGCCAATGGGCGTAATTCGGATCGTCCCGGGCATCGATGCCCAGCGGGTTGAGGAACAGGCAAGGGCGCGGGCGGAGGAGAAATTCGTATACCTGGCTGCTGACGTCGCCGAGATAGACGTCGGCGCGGTCGGTATAGGTCATCGTCGTCGAAGCGCGGCTGCCGAGATCGATATGGATGTTCGGGGCGCGCAGATAACGCTCGTCGATATGTCCGGGCCGATCGATCCGCAGCCGATCAATCGTCACCACGAAGGGGCGCTCGAACAGCATGACGTGCGGCGCGAAGATGAGGTGGTAGTCCTCGTGTTCGACGAACCAGTCGAGGATCTGCCGTCCCCATCGAAACCAGGATGAGAGGTGCGGCGAGACATGGGGATTGTAGAGCACTACCGGCCGCCCGTCGTTGCACATCGGGTGCACGGACGTGTTGCGGCCGGCTAACTCGAACTTCGGGTACCCTACCATAGCGATCCGCGCCGGATCGAGCCCCGCCTCGTCGATCAGGCGATCGCGGATCTTGGGGCCGGAGACGAGCACCAGATCGAAGCCGGCGCTCGCTTTGTCGAAGCCGATCGCCCGATCGCCCGCGCCGTGGCGCGTGTGCACGATCCGTAAGTCTTTCAATCCATAGCGACTTTTTAGGATCAGTGAGGTCTTTTCGGCCACCACTAGCGCGTCAAGCGAGCGGAAGAAATTGAGATTGTCGCCATAGACGAGAAGCTTGGTGGCCGGCAGCACATGTTCGAGCAGCGGCGCGGCGCGGCGTGCCAGATAGCGTTCGAGACCCAGTTCGACGAGCCGAATCGAACGCCCGATCTCGCCGCCGCCGAGCCGGACCACTTCGGCCGTCAATCGCTTGTTGGTGGTGGCGACGACGATCTCGCCGGCGAAGCCGAGTCGCGCCAGCGCCAAGGCGACCGGCAGACTGTGCGCCACCTGGTGCACCTGGTCGTGATTGAA